>Ga0302320_10028613_pt1 | contig 10688 bp, 11 predicted proteins | sample Bog_T0_3_FD_202130 | JGI IMG/M metagenome (GOLD analysis project Ga0302320, IMG submission 202130) | Peat permafrost microbial communities from Stordalen Mire near Abisko, Sweden - Bog_T0_3 | ecosystem: Environmental > Terrestrial > Soil > Wetlands > Peat | place: Sweden: Abisko, Stordalen Mire... | reverse complement strand
GCGTGATGTAGGCTCGTGTCACATCAAACCAGTCTTCGAGCGGCAGTAAGCGCAAGCCAAATGGTTCAGCCCATCCCTGCGCTTCGGAAACAAACCGCGCTCCATCACGCGGGCGTTGAACAAGTTGCACGACGTGGGTAATGCCGCAGGGGCGTGGATGATTGTTCGCCCAGGCACCCCCGCCCTGTTGCAGGCCGATAGTGGCAAATGCCGGAAGGGCCTCGGCTGTGATCTCGTCACCTTCCAGCATCCAGCCGGACTGCCGCTTGAGAACTTCAATCATGTGGTCCGACCATGTGCTGACGGCCGCGATCTCATCGCTGCTGAAGACAGCTTTGCCTGCTGAGGAGGTCACCGCTTTCATCCCAGAGGAGAGGAGCAGGGCCGCCCAGCCAGAGCAATCAATGACCGGTGGTTCCGCGGCTAGTCCGGCGGCTTTAGTCCCGCCCTTGTAGCGCACGAGTCCGGTGTAGCGATCTACGAGAGCCCACATGGCGTCGCCTGCCGCTGCAAGCCAAGGCGACGATAGGCTCATTGTCGGTTCCTGGTGATTAATCGGCGCATGAGATTACGGAGGTGAATGTCTGCTGACCACCCCAAGGCGACGTACGGCACGGGTACCAAGCGTCAGATTTTATCCACCAGATGCCGTAATGGCTCCGCGCCCGAGTTCCAACCCGCCTCAATGACCGCTCGGCCGTGCGAAGGGCGAAAGCTCTCGCTTGAGGAACCGTCCCGCGCCTTTGGCGCCGACGACTTTGCCGTCCTCGGCGACGACCTCGCCGCGCAGAAGCGTCATCACCGGCCAGCCGGTGACCGCCATGCCCTCATAGGGCGTGTAGTCGGCGCCGTGGTGCATGATCGCTTGGCGGATCGTCTCGCGCCTGTTGGGGTCCCACAGCACGATGTCGGCGTCGAAGCCGACGCCGATCGCGCCCTTTTGCGGATAGAGGCCATACATCTTGGCGTGGTTGGTCGAAGTCAGCGCGACGAATTCGTTGATCGTGATGCGGCCCTCGACGACGCCCTTCGAATAGAGGATCGGCAGCCGCGCTTCGACGCCGGGAATGCCGTTTGGCACCCATTTGAACGAGGTTCGCGCCTTCGGGTTCAGCTTGCCTTCGCCGCTCTCGTAGAGAAACGGGCAGTGGTCGGACGAGAACGTCTGGAACACGCCGGTGCGGATGCCCTCCCAGATCGCGTCCCATGAGGCGCGGTCGCGCGGCGGCGGCGAGCAGACGTACTTGCCGCCCGTCTCGTCCATGTTGAGGCCCTTGAGGTCGTCGGCGGTCAGCGTGACATATTGGGTGCAGGTCTCGCCGTAAACCTTCAGTCCGCGCTGCTGCGCCCAGCGGATCTGCTCCATCGCCTCGCGGCCGGAGACGTGGACGATCATGATCGGCGTGTCGATGAGTTCGCCGTGGCTGATGGCGCGATGGGTCGCCTCGCGCTCGACGACTTCCGGGCGCGAGACGGCGTGGTAGTAGGGCGCGGTCTTGCCCGCCGCCTCCAGCCGCTGCGTCATGAATTTGATCGCGTCGTAGCCCTCGCAATGGACCATGACCAGCGCGCCGCATCCGCGCGCGCATTCGAACACTTCGAGCAACTGGCGATCGTTGAGCACCATGTCGTCGTAGGTCATGAACACCTTGAACGACGAATAGCCGTCGGAGACGAGCGCCGGCAGTTCCTGGCCCAGCACCGAGGGTGTCGGGTCGGTGACGATGAGGTGGAAGCCGTAGTCGCAATAGGCGTTGCCGTCGGCTTCCTTGTGGTAGTCCATGACCGAGGCGCGCAGCGACGCGCCGCGCGGCTGCAGGGCAAAAGGCAGCACGGTGGTGTTGCCGCCGGCGACCGCCGAGCGGGTGCCGGTCTCGAAGCCGTCGGCCATCTTCACGCCGGGCCCGGACGGCTGGGCGAGGTGGACGTGGCTGTCGATGCCGCCCGGCATGACCAGCAGGCCGGAGGCGTCGATCGCGCGCGCGCCGTCGGTCAGCTTTTCGGCGACGGCGACGATCCTGCCGCCGCGCACGCCGACGTCGGCGCGGAATGTGTCGGAGGCGGTGATGACCTTGCCGCCGCGGATCACCAGGTCGAATTCGCTCATTGCCGCCTCGCCTCGATTTCGCAGCCGATTCTAAGCATAAAGGGCGCCTGCGCCCAGCGGCGGCCGTTGCGGCGATTGCGCGCGCCGCGAACTCAGGGCTGCATGCCCCCGCCGCTTGCGTGGCCGCCGCGCGACCCGCCGGACGGGCCGGGGTTCGCCGCCGCCGCCGCTCTCTCGCGCCGCTGCGGCGGGGCGCGACGAGAAGCGGGTCCTTCAGCTCGACGGCGACGCGCTCACTCTGCGCAGCGACCATTCCGCGCGCGGCCTCGGCGCCGTGACGCTGGCGTGGAAGCGCGCTGATCGAAGGCTCCTTGACGCGCCGCCAGCCTGGCTCAGTTCCCCGTCAGCAGCTCGACCTTGGCGTTGGCGAGGATCAGGCGCTGCGCCAGCAGCGCGGCCAGATTTCGCATCAGCATGACCTGCGCACGGTCGCCCAAGGCGCCCAGCGCGTCGAGCGGCAGTTCGCGGCAGATCGAGGCGACGTCGGCGAAAACGTCGGCGCTGCGGCGGCCCTCGAGCATCGCCATTTCGCCGAAGCCGTCACCCGGTCCGAACGTCGCGAGCCGAACGCCGCTCGGCAATTTGACGCTCGCCATGCCGCTCTGAAGGAAGAACAGCGAATCGGCCTCGTCGCCGGCGGAAACGATCTTCGCGCCCGCCTCGTAGCGGCGAACTGAGCTGAGTCTCTCGAGCGCCGCGATGTCCTTGGCGCCGAGGCCGGCGAGCAGCGGCTGCGCTGCCAGTTCGGCCGTGGCGGCGACGCTGAACCCGCCGTAGCGGTAGACGAGCTGGTCCTCGGCCCACTCGACCGCTTCGTCGAGCAGGTCGAAGCGGCGCAGCCGAGCCTTCGGCGAATTGTCGCGCAGCGCCCGCCACAGCGGCGCGTCCGCCGCGACGCCCGCGATCACCACCGTCACGCCGTCTTCGCCGAGGCGGTCGAGGTAGTCGGCGAGCAGCCGGCGGCCCGCCTCGGTGACGTCGGGCACCCGATGCAGGCCGAGGATCAGCAGCGCCGCGCGCGGCGGCGCCTCGCCGAGGCGGCGCGCGACATAATCGATCGAGCCGAAGGTGAGCGCGCCGACCAGCTCCAGCACGCGCATGTCGCTGCGCCGCTCGTCGAGGATCGCCCGCTCGTGCGGCGCGCGGTTGCGACGCGAGGCGACCCGCGCCGCCTCGTAGTCGGCGATGACGCAACTGCGCACGTCGCCGCTGCGGTTGAGCATGTGCAGGTCGAAACGCGACGACAGCGCCTCGCACATCTTCATGCCGCGCACGCTGTTGCCGTGGCTGTCGAGCAGCGGCGAGAACGTGCCGACGCCGAGCTGCGCCGGCAGCACCGCGGCGATGCCGCCGCCGACGCCGCTCTTGGCGGGAATGCCGACGCGATAGGTCCATTCGCCGGCGTAGTCGTACATGCCGGAGCTCATCATGATCGACAGCGTGCGCCCGACCGCGTGGGGCGAAACCACCCGCACGCCGGTCGTCGGATTGACGCCACGGTTGGCGAGCGTCGCCGCCATCACCGCGAGATCGCGCGCGGTGACGAGGATCGCGCATTGACGAAAATAGACGTCGAGCACGGCGTCGACATCTCCCTCGATCACGGAATAATTGCGCAAGAGCCAGGCGATCGCGCGATTGCGGTCGCCGGTGCGGGACTCGGAGGCGTAGACCGCCTCGTCGACGTCGAGCTCGCGCCCGGCGAACTGTCCGAGGATCGTGCGGATGCGCTCGAAGGCGCCGTCGTCCTCGACGCGGCGGATCAGCCCCGAACAGGCGATCGCGCCGGCGTTGACCATCGGATTGAACGGGCGGTTGTCGGCGGTCAGGCGGATCGAGTTGAACGCCTCGCCGCTCGGCTCGACGCCGATCGCCTGTTCGACGCGCTCGTCGCCCAGCGTCTCGAGCGCCAACGCGAAGACGAACGCCTTGGACACCGACTGGATGGTGAACGGCGCGGCGCTGTCGCCGACCTCGTAGACGTGGCCGTCGATGGTGCCGAAGGCGGCGCCGAAATGCTTCGGGTTGGCGCGCGTCAGCTCGGGAATGTAGCTCGCCACCTGTCCCGACGAATCCGAGCGGAATTCTTCATGGCGCTGCTCGAGAAACCGCTGCAGCGGCGACGTCGGGCCGTATCCGGCCAGACCCGTTCCCGCCGGCGTTGCAAACTTGTGCAGATTCAACGCGCAGCCCCCGTCTCGCCGCCGAGGGTCGGCAGCGCCATCACAGAACCGTGAGACACGCTAGCGTCGCCGCCTGCGTGCGGCAATAGCCGTCGGTCGCGGCGACGGGGGGTCGCAAGCCAGGCGCGGTCGAGGCGGCGCGAAGATGCGACGTCAGTCGCCGACGCCGAAGTCGAGCCGCCGGCGCCCGCGCGGGCCGCGGAGAAGTGGGGCCGATCCTTCGTCGCCCGGCGCTTCGGCCCGCGTCCCCGGCGCGCGCGGCCCGTGCTCGGCGAGACAGGCGTTGTAGGCGAGCGGCGCTTCGAAGCGCGCGCAAGGATCCGCCTTCTGCGCCGCGGCGGGAGCCGCGACGACGAGCGCGACGAAGGCGAGCGACACGGCGGCGTGTTTCGTCACCGCAGCGTCGCGTCGGTCTTCTTGCCGACCTCGGCGACGATCTTGGCGATCGTCGCTTCGATCTCGGCGTCGGTCAGCGTGCGCTCGCGCGGCTGCAGAGTCACCGCGATCGCCACCGACTTCTTTCCTTCCGGCACGCCCGCGCCGCGATAGACGTCGAACACGTCGGCGGCCGTGATCAGCGCCCGGTCGGCGGCGAGCGCCGCCTTGAGGATGTCGCCCGCCGCCGCGCCCTCGGCGACGACGAAAGCGAGGTCGCGCGAGACCGGCATGAACTCCGAACGCTCGAGCTTCGGCTTGGCCTTGGTCGGCCGCACCTTGGCCGGCGGGATCGCGTCGAGGACGATCTCGAAAGCGACCAGCGGCCCTTCGGCGTCGAGCGCTTCGAGCGCGGCCGGGTGCAGCTCGCCGAACCACCCGGCGACGTTCTTCGGCCCGAACTGCAGCGTCGCCGATCGGCCCGGATGCAGGAACGCGGGACCGCCGGCGACGATCTGCACGGCGTTCGCCGCGACGCCGAGCGCGGCGAGCAGAGCGAGCGCGTCGCTCTTGGCGTCATAGGCGTCGACCGGCCCGCCGCCGGTCCAGTGGCGGCCTTCGCCGCCGGCCTTGGCGAAGCCGCTCCTGACCGACGCTGCGGCGATGCGCTGGTCCTTCTCTCCGGCGCCGAGGAAGACCTGGCCGACCTCGAACAGCGCGGCGTCGGCGAACCCGCGCCGCGCATTGCGTTCGGCTGCGGCGACGAGGCCCGGTACGAGGCTCGGCCGCATGTCGGAGAGATCGGCGGCGATCGGATTGGCGAGCGCCAGTTCCGGCTTGCCGCCGCCGAACAATTCGGCCGCGGGCCTGGCGATGAACGACCAGGTCACAGCTTCGCGCGAACCCAGCGCCGCCAGCGCGCGCTTGGCGAGCCGCGTGCGCTTCTGCAGCGTCGTCAGCACCGGCGGCGGCACGCCTTCGGTCAGGCGCGGCAGCGGCGCCGGCGGCACGCGGTCGAGCCCGGCGATGCGTACGATCTGTTCGACGATGTCCGCCTTGCCCTCGATGTCGGGCCGCCAGCTCGGCACGATCGCCTTGCCGTCCTCGAGCATGAAGCCGAGCCGCGCGAGGATCGCTTCGCCCTCGCTTTGCGGGATGTCGATTCCCAGCAGCCGCTTCACTTCGCTGTAGGGGAAGTCGATCGCGCGTTTCGGCTTGGCGGGATCGCCGGCGACGATCATGCGCGACGGCTCGCCGCCGCACAGGTCGACGATCAGATGGGTGGCGAGCTCCAGGCCAGGGATGCAGAAGTCGGGGTCGACGCCGCGCTCGAAACGATAGCGCGCGTCGGTGACGATGCTGAGCTTGCGTCCGGTCTGGGCGATGTTGGGCGGGTCCCACAGCGCGCTCTCGATCAGCACGTCGCGGGTGTCGTCGTCGCAGCCGGAAGGCTCGCCGCCCATCACGCCGGCGATCGACTCGACGCCGCTCTCGTCGGCGATGACCACCATGCTGTCGTCGAGCGCATAGGTCTTGCCGTCGAGCGCAAGCACGCTCTCGCCGGCGCGCGCGCGGCGCACGACGAGGTCGCCCTTGACCTTGGCGAGGTCGAAGACGTGCAACGGCCGACCACGATCGAAGGTGAGATAGTTCGTCACGTCGACCAGAGCGTTGATCGGCCTGAGGCCGATCGCGCGCAGTCGCTTCTGCATCCATTCCGGCGATGGGCCGTTCTTCACCCCGCGCACCAGCCGCAGCGCGAAAGCGGGGCAGAGGCGCGCATCTTCGGGCGCGAAGGCGAGCGTCACATTCGTCGGGCAGTCGAAGGCGCCGGCGACCGGGCGCGGGGCGTGCGTCTTGAGCTTGCCGGCGCCGGCGGCGGCGAGGTCGCGGGCGATGCCGGAGACAGCCGTCGCGTCGGGCCGGTTGGGGGTCAGCGAAACGTCGATCACCGGATCGTCGAGGCCGGCGTAGGTCGCGTAAGCGACGCCGACCGGCGCATCGGCGGGCAGCTCGATGATGCCGGTATGATCGTTGGACAGCTCGAGCTCGGCGGCCGAGCACAGCATGCCGTTCGACTCGACGCCGCGGATGACGCCCTTGGCGAGGGTGATCTTCTTGCCCGGAATGTAGGTCCCGACCGGCGAGAACACGCTCTTCATGCCGGTGACCGCATTGGGCGCGCCGCAGACGACCTGCACCGGATCGCCGCCCGCGTCGACCATGCACAGCCTGAGCCGGTCGGCGTTGGGGTGCGGCTTGGCCTCGATCACCCGCGCGACGACGAAGCCCTTGTACTTGGCGCCCGCGTCCTCGACGCCCTCGACCTCGAGCCCGACGCGCGTCAACGTCTCGACGATCTCGGCGAGCGACGCCTGGGTGTCGAGGTGGTCTTTGAGCCAGGAGAGGGTGAATTTCATCGATTTGCCCTAAGAGCGACCACACCGTCGTCATGGCCGGGCTTGACCCGGCCATCCACGTCTTTCAGCGTGAACGTGGCGGGGGCTCGGAATGTCAGGGCGGCGCGCTTGGATGGCCGGGTCAAGCCCGGCCATGACGGTTGCGGATGGTTGGCCTTCATCGCCTCACTCGCTCAGTCCCCCCGCCAACGACGGAGCTTGCGAGCGGCGCGATCAAATCTGAAACGAGCACGGGATCGGATCACTGCTGGCGGCCGGCGACGCTCGGGTTGGCGCCCGGCGCTTTCTGACCGCGCAAAATGCTCGCGACGCTGACGTCCTCGTCGATCTCGGGCCAATGGATGCCGAGCGGGGAAGTCTCGATGGCTGCGCGCTCCTGTGCGTTCGCGGCGAAGAGCCGCGGGTACCACCACAGCGGCGCGCGCAAGACGCGGCCGTCAGCGAGCGTGACGTTGAGGAAGGATTCGTCGCAGCTCGCCGCGATCGGCGTCGCGTCCTCAACTTCTATTCGCAAAGTGGTCATTCCACGCCTCCAGAAACGCTTCGCGCTGCTCGCGCGCCTTTCTGACAATTTCTCCCAATTCCTGGGCAGAATAGCCGAAATTGACCGCGACAGTGAGATCGCTGAGCCAGATTTTGGCTTCCTGCTCTGCTCTGCAGACATGGACATGCGGCGGTTCTCCGCCATCCGCGGAATAAAAGAAAAATCGATACCCGTTCCACCGCAAGAGCGTTGGCATCGCCTCACCCGCTCAGTCCCCCCGCCAGCGTCGGCGCGTCGAGCGGCTTGAAGCCGTAATGGTCGATCCAGCGCAGGTCGGCGTCGAAGAAGTCGCGCAGGTCGGGCAGGCCGTATTTAAGCATGGCGATGCGGTCGATCCCCATGCCCCAGGCATAGCCCTGGTAGACGTCGGGATCGAGGCCGCAGTTCTTCAGCACGTTGGCGTGGACCATGCCGCAGCCGAGAATCTCCAGCCAATCCTCGCCCTCGCCGAAGCGGATCTCGCCCCCCGAGCGCCGGCACTGGATGTCGACCTCCATCGAGGGCGAAGTGAAGGGGAAGAAGCTCGGCCGGAAGCGCATGCCGACCTTCGGCACCTCGAAGAACGCCTTGCAGAATTCCTCGAGCACCCATTTCAAGTGCGCGAGCGTCGCCGATTTGTCGATCACCAGTCCCTCGACCTGATGGAACATCGGCGTGTGGGTCTGGTCGGCGTCGCAGCGATAGGTGCGGCCGGGGCAGACGATGCGGATCGGCGGCTTCTGCGCGAGCATGGTGCGCACCTGCACCGGGCTGGTGTGGGTGCGCAAGAGCTTGCGCTCGCCGCTGGCGTCGGGCGCGAAGAAGAACGTGTCGTGCATCTCGCGCGCCGGATGGCCGGGCGGGAAGTTGAGCTTGGTGAAATTGTAGTCGTCGGACTCGATGTCCGGCCCCTCGGCGATCGAGAAGCCCATGTCGGCGAAGATTGCGACGATCTCGTCGAACACCTGGCTGATCGGATGGATGCGGCCGGCGTCGATCGCGGCGCGGCGCAATGGCAGGCTCATGTCGAGCGCTTCGCGCTTCAGCCGGGCGTCGAGCGCGAGCGCCTTCAGCGCCGCGCGGCGCGCGGCGAGCGCCCCGGTCGCTTCGTCCTTGAGCGCGTTGATCGCGGCGCCGGCGCTGCGCCGCTCGTCGGGCGTCATCTTGCCAAGCGTCGCCAGCAGCGCCGAGATCGTTCCCTTCTTGCCGAGCGCCGCGACGCGCGCCGCCTCGAGCGCCGCTTCGTCGTTCGCCGCGGCGATCGCGGCGAGGGTCTCATCGCGCAGGGTGGAAAGATCGGTCATGGCGGGCCTGTCGTAGGCGTCGGCGCCGCCGAAACCCTTCTCCCGCTTGCGGGAGAAGGTGGCGCGCAGCGCCGGATGAGGGGTCGGGAAGGGTTCGGGCGGAAAGGCCCTGACCCTCTCCCGCGAGCGGGAGAGGCGACGGGCCGGCTTATGCCGCCTTCGGCAGGTGGCCCTTGGCCTTGTCGACGATCGCCGCAAACGCCGCCGGCTCGGTGATGGCGAGATCCGACAGAACCTTGCGGTCGACCTCGACGCCGGCGGCGATGAGGCCGGCGATCAGCCGCGAATAGGTGAGGCCGTGGAGGCGCGCCGCGGCGTTGATGCGCTGGATCCACAATGCGCGGAACTCGCGCTTGCGGTTCTTGCGGTCGCGATAGGCGTATTGCATCGCCTTCTCGACCGCCTGCTTGGCGACGCGGATGGTGTTCTTGCGCCGGCCAAAGTAGCCCTTGGCGGCCTTGAGGACTTTCTTGTGCTTGGCGTGTGCGGTGACGCCGCGCTTGACGCGAGCCATGGTCGATCTCCGGGAATTTGAGGGGCGAGGTCCGTCAGCCGTTCGGCAGGAAGAACTTCTTGACGTTGTCGCCGTCGGTCTTGAACAGAATCGAGGTGCCGCGCTTGTTGCGGATCTGCTTGGTGGTCCGCTTGATCATGCCGTGGCGCTTGCCCGACTGGTTGTAGACGACCTTGCCGGTTCCCGTGATCTTGAAGCGCTTTTTCGCGCCCGATTTCGTCTTCAGCTTGGGCATTTGGCTCTCCCGGGCTTATCGCCCTGTTGGAAAATTGCCGGACCTTGCGGTCCGTTCGCATCGGAATGAGCGAAAAGAACCGCCACGGCAGCCCTTTACCGGCCGGGCGGTTCAGTTAGACGCGCGCTTTTAGGCGAAAGGGGCGGCTGGCGCAAGGGCTTGCGTCATGGCGCGCGAACGGGAATCGCGCCGACCCGGCCCGATGCGCTGGCGAGGCGGCGGTCGAAAGTGAGGAAGGCTTCGCACCCCGCCGAGCCCGCCAAGTGAAGCGCGTCAGCGAAGTCCATGCCCTGTTCATGCCAATTCAGCGCGGTCGCGGCCAGCTCCGGGTCTTCCAATGTCACTTTCTCAAGGCCGGCGAAGTTGCGAAGCGCCTCGACGAAGTCGCGCGGCTCGTATTCGTAGACGCTTCTCAGGACCCATTCGCATTCCAAAAGGACGGTGCTGGAGATGAAAACCAGCGCATTCGCGATTACCCGTTGCGCCCGACGAAATTGTTCGTGATCGTCGTCGACGAGGAAGCGAACAACGACGTTCGTATCAATCGCGATCATCGAAGCTACTCAGGTAGCGCCGCCGCGCCTCGGCCAAGACGGCCTCGTCCATCTCTTCGATGCTGACCACGCGGTTTATGCGACCCCTGCCGCGCAGCATTCCCGCCACGTCCTCGACTTTCGTTGGCGCGAAACAGGGCGCTGTCCTCAGGAGCACGCCTTCGGCCGTCTCTTCGACCGTCAGTTCGGTTCCTGCCGCCCATTTCCGCTTGTCGCGGATCGCCTTGGGCAGGATAACCTGCCCTTTGGTCGAGACGCGGGTCCGCGCGCTGGCGGTTTTGGCCATGAGGCGCTCCGTGGTAAGACGAAGGTAAGATAACGCTGCAGCGGGGGACGCGCAAGCGCGTTGCGCCCGGACCCTCAGGTTGGGCCTTGATCCCCTCGCTGCGCTGCAGCATAAACTGCGCGAGGAGGCTCGATGGACGCATTGCTCGAGGGTTACCGCCGCTTTCGCGCCGAGACTTGGCCCGCCG
>Ga0302320_10028607_pt1 | contig 10690 bp, 4 predicted proteins | sample Bog_T0_3_FD_202130 | JGI IMG/M metagenome (GOLD analysis project Ga0302320, IMG submission 202130) | Peat permafrost microbial communities from Stordalen Mire near Abisko, Sweden - Bog_T0_3 | ecosystem: Environmental > Terrestrial > Soil > Wetlands > Peat | place: Sweden: Abisko, Stordalen Mire... | reverse complement strand
TTTCTGGAGCTCAACCAAAATTCCGTAGTGGAGCGCCATTTCCGCGCCGGAGAAATTGTCTGCCGCGAAGGCGAATACGGATCCACCGCGTTCTACATCGTCGAAGGCTCCGCGCAAGTGTATCTTGGAACGCCGATGGCTCACGTCAAGACCGAAGGCGGAGCCACTGGATTCTTCAAACGGCTCGGCAGCCGTCTCATCGGGCGAAAGCAAGATCGCCGCGAGGGTGAGCGCAACTGCACCATGATTCCGATTGACGCTTCGGTGGATCTGCCCTACGAACATCCTGTGGCCGATCTCGGTCCCGGCGATTTGTTCGGGGAGATGACCTGCATGAGTCTCTATCCCCGCTCCGCCACCGTTCGCGCCACCACCGATTGCGTCATGTACGAGATGTTGCGCAACGTGCTCGACATCATGCAGCGCAACAAGAATGTGAAGGGCCGCCTGGACGAAAACTACAAGCGCCGCGCCGTGGAAGATCATCTCAAAGGCGTGCCGCTGTTCTCGTCGCTGACGTCGGAGTTCATCGATTCATTGCGCGATTCGGTCGAACTGCTGCGTTTCGGCAAGGGCGACGTGATCTGCCGCCAGGGAGATATCGCCGACAGCTTCTATCTGATTCGTATCGGATTCGTTAAGGTGACCGAATCGCACCCCGAGGCGGATTTGGTGCTCGCCTACCTGGGCCGCGGCGGATACTTCGGCGAGATTGGGTTGATGATTGAAGGCGGACGCCGCACGGCAACCTGCACGGCGTTAGATCATGTGGAAGTCGTGCGAATTGCCGCGGGCGATTTTCATCGCATGATGGAGGCATTTCCCGACGTTCGGGAAAATCTTGCGCGCGTGGCCGAGGAGCATCTGCAGCAGAACAAGGATCGCCTGGCTGCAGCGGCCAGTGTTCCTCTCGAAATGTTTCTGGCGCAAGGATTGATGGAGGCCCAAAGCCTTCTCGTGCTGGATCTGGAAAAATGCACGCGCTGCGACAACTGCGTGCGCGCCTGCGCCGACGCGCACGACGGAGTCACACGTCTGATCCGCGAAGGCTTGCGTTTTGAAAATTTCCTGGTGGCCACTTCCTGCCGCCAGTGCCGCGATCCTCTGTGTATGATCGGCTGCCCTGTGGGCGCGATCCGCCGCCGTCAGTCGCTCGAGGTCATCATTGAAGACTGGTGCATCGGTTGCGGCTTGTGCGCGCGCAACTGCCCCTACGGCAACATCACGCTGCATCCGTTCAGTTTGACGGAAACCGACGGCACGGGGCACCGCGCCGAAGTGGTCAAGCAGAAGGCCACGTCCTGCGATCTCTGCACGGATCACGCCGAACCCAGTTGCGTGTACGCGTGCCCGCACGATGCGGCGCATCGCGTGGATCCCAACGAGTTTTTCAAGCAAGTGTTGAAGCCCGCTTCCAACAGCGGAATCGATAGCCTCCGGTGATTCATGCGGATCGACAGCACACATCGGCCCTGGGCAGTGATCGCGGCGGCGGCGCTCGTGATCTCGTCCGTTGCGTATGTCCTGTACGCGTCCAGCCAGCACGGAGGTCTTCGCGGCGGCACGGCGATGGGTCTCGCTTTCGGGATCGCCGGATACGTGCTGATGTTGTTTGAAGGCTTGCTGGGCGCGCGCAAGAAAGTTCCCGTCTGGCGGCTGGGACGCGCACAAACCTGGATGCGCGGGCATTTGTGGCTGGGGATGATCACATTGCCGCTGATCCTCTTCCATGCTGGATTCGCGTTTCGGGGTCCGCTCACCCGCGTTCTGATGCTGTTGTTCTTCCTGGTCTACGCGAGCGGGATTCTGGGCGCGGCACTGCAGCATTATCTGCCTTCGATGATCACCTCGCGCGTTCCTCTCGAAACCATCTACGAAGAAATCCCTCACGTGCGCCGGCAGCTGCGCGACGAAGCGGACGCATTAGTGGATTCGCTCGCGGTCGAAGTGGAGCATGACGATAAAGTTCGTTTTCGCGAAAGCTACCGGACGGCGATTCGCCCGTTTCTGGATGGGCCACAGCCCGATGCCTTACTCGCTAACGAACAGAAAGCCACGGTTTTGTTCGAGTCGCTTCGTCGCGGCTTGCCGGCCGCGCTCCATCCTGCGGTTGGCGACCTCGCGAGTATTTGCGAAGAGGAACGCCAGTTGATCGTGCAGCGTAGGATTTATCACTGGCTGCACGCGTGGTTGTTGGTGCACGTGCCCTTGTCGATCGCGCTGCTGGTTCTGGGAGGCGTGCACGCAGTGCTTGCGCTGCGCTACTGACAACGCCATGGCTGGACGAATCCGAACCACCAAGCAACTCGCGCAGCGCATTCAGCTGGACTATTTCAAGAAGCCCTTCCCTCTGCCGCTGTGGAAGCGCCGCCTCTCCTACGGGCTCGTGGCGCTCGGCTTGCTGTGGCTCGGTTGGGATTCGCTCTCCGGCAAACACGCATACAACGCGGGTCCGTTGTCGCACGGTCATCAGATCGTCGCCGGCAATTGCCAGGCATGCCACGTGCAGCAGGGATCGTTTGCGATGAAGGCGAGCGATGCGGCATGCACGGCGTGCCACAACGCTCCCGCGCATCAGGCCAAGCAGTTGTTTACTCCGCCGTGTGCGTCCTGTCACGTGGAGCACCAGGGCGCGGTGCGTCTGGCCGCCATGTCGGACGCTTCGTGTACCGTGTGTCACGCCAATCTCAAAGTGAAGGAAGGTCAAACCGCTTTTGCAACGAAGATTGCCAGTTTTTCGCAGGGTCATCCAGAAATTCTCGCGATGCGTCCCAACCACGCGCCCGACCCCGGCACCATCAAACTGAACCACCAGATCCACCTGAAGAAGGACCTACGCGGTCCAGACGGTTTACCCGTGCAACTGAATTGCTCGGACTGTCACCAGCAGACGCACAACGTCGCGAGTGGGAAACCGCTTTCGCCGAACATGGCCGAGGTCACGTTCGAGAAACATTGCATGAGCTGCCACCCTTTGGTTTTCGATTCACGCATGGCCGATCCGGCCCCTCACAAGGAAACCAAAGTTGTGGAGGCATATGTTGTCGCGCAGTATACGAGCTACATCGCGCGACACCCGGACGCGGTCCACGAGCCCGTTCGCCTAAATCCGTCTCTACTGGGGCGGCCGATTCCTCCCGCTCCGCGAGATGCTCAAGAGTGGATCGCGCAACAAACAGAGGAAGCCGAGCGCCTGCTGTGGCAAAAATCCTGCAAAGAATGTCATCCGTTGACCTATCCGGCCCCGTCATCCCGCCCGGAGGTGCCGGTGGCTCACGAAACGCTTCGCTGGATGAAGAACGCGTCGTTTGATCACACAGCGCATCAGCTGGTGGCGTGCGCGGAATGCCATACCGAAGCGCCTTCAAGTCAGCGGACAGAAGACGTGCTTCTGCCGGTCATCGCGACCTGCCAGAAATGTCATCGCGAGGGCCAGAACGCCGCGGGAACGTATTGTTCCGAATGCCACGCGTATCACGATTGGTCCCAGGCCAAGCCCGTCCGCAGCACGAATTCTATTTCTCAATTCGCGCCGTGAGGAGTCCTATCTTCTCCATTCGCCTATCTTCTCCACTCGGCTATTTTCTCCACTCATCAATGAGATTCGCGACCAGCGCGGTCCAGCCGGTCTGATGGCTTGCACCGAGTCCCGCTCCGTTGTCGCCGTGGAAATGCTCGTAGAAGAGAGTGTAGTCGCGCCAATGCGGATCGTTCTGAAATTTCTCCACGCTGCCGTAGACAGGCCTGCGTCCGGAATCATCGCGCTTGAAAATGTTGATGAGCCTTTCCGCGATTTCATGCGCGGCATCTTTTAAGCCCAAATCGCTCCCGAAAGCTTCGTCGAACTTAAGCAAGCTTTCGATCAGCAGATAACTTGTGGGAAACCAAATAGGTCCGCGCCAATTCGAGTTTCCACCTTTGAGTTTGATTTCCTCCTCAGCCGGCTCATAACGCACGTTGCTCCCGCCGAAGTGAAACGGATGATCGCGGTGGTACTTGGACAGACTCCGGATTCCGAAGTCCGAAAGGAACTCTTGCGGATCTCGCAGGCGGTCCAGGATGCGCGTCAACTGCTGCTTATCGACGATTGACAGAACATGCGCCGGAGCACCTTCGATAGTCGAGGAGTAGCAAGCCTTGCCGACCAGCTCCGGGCGGTTTCGGATAAACCAATCCAGGTCGCGCAGGAAATTTGGCTTGGATGCGAGTTCGTCGTCGCGCAACACTTCGACGGCAAACAACGGGATCAAGCCGACCAGGGAACGCATGCGGAATTTGTGGAATTCGCCATTGGGATAGCGCAGGATATCGTAGAAAAAGCCGTCCGCTTCATCCCAGAGTTGATAAGGACGCCCGCCCATCTTCTTCATGGCGGCGCCGATGTTGATGTAGTGCTGGAAAAACTTCGTCGCCAGCCCCTCGTAGTTGGCGTTCTGCTGCGCCAGTTCCATCGCGATCCGCATCATGTAGAGGCAGAAGAAACCCATCCAGCCCGTTCCATCCGATTGTTCGAGCACCGCACCGTTCGGCAGTTTCTCGCTGCGATCGATCACGGTGATGTTGTCGAGCCCGAGAAATCCGCCCTCGAACACGTTGTTGCCCGCGCTGTCCACCTTGTTTACCCACCAGGCGAAGTTGATCAGCAGCTTGTGAAAACAACGCTCCAGGAAATCGCGATCTCCGGTTCCCGTGCGCTCACGCTCCATTTCGAACACGCGCCAGCAAGCCCAAGCGTGCACGGGTGGATTCAAATCCGAAAACTCCCATTCATATGCGGGGATCTGACCGTTCACGTGCTGGAACTGCTCAAACAGGAGAAACCAGAGATTGTCTTTGGCGAATCCCGGATCGATCAACGCCATTGAGACGCATTGAAACGCCAAGTCCCACGCCGCGAACCATGGGTATTCCCATTTGTCGGGCATCGACAAAATGCGCATCGAGTTGAGATGCCTCCAGCGCGTATTGCGGCCATGTTTGCGCGATTCGGGCGGCGGAGCTGCCGGATCGTCGCCTTCGAGCCACCGATTCACATCAAAGATATAGATCTGCTTCGACCACAGCAATCCCGCGAAAGCCTGACGCTGGATCATGCGCTCTTCGGCCGAAGCGCGCGGCGGATGAATCGCGGCGTAGAACTCGTCCGCCTCTGCTTTTCGTTGCGTGATGATCGAATCGATGTTTAAATGATCGCCAGCCAAAAAACCATGGTTCGGCTGCGCCGTGAATCGCAGCGGCACAACGTGGCGGCCTCCGGCAGGGATATTCAACTGATAAGCGAGACAAGCCTTCGTGCCCGTGTGATCGGGATTCACCGCGGCCTCTTCACCCTGAATCAAGTAGCGATGAAACGCGTCTTTTACCCACGGCGAGCGGCTGTGCGCATGCTCGCCAAAGACGCGCTTGCCGTTGGTTTCGTTGTTCGTGAAAAGCGCCTGAGCGCCGGAGGGTCCGTACAGGTAGCGCGGCCCCAAGCGCCACTCCACGGGAAGATTCGTAAGCCGCGCAGCTTTGCGATCGTCGGCGCAGATGGCAAAGTATTCGTCGCTCCGCGAAACTACTTCGATACGCGGCTCGGGACCCGCAGGATTCGTCCAGCCCCACGTATTGCGAAACCACAGATGCGGCAGCACCCACAGTTTAGCGGCCTCAGGACCGCGGTTGTGGATTTCGATGCGAATCGCAATGTCATCCGGCGATGCTTTCGCGTATTCGATGAAGATATCGAAATAACGGTCGTCGTCGAAGACTCCGGTATCGAGCAACTCAAACTCGGGACCGGCGCCTGCTCGCCGCCGATTCTCGTCGATCAGCTGTGCATATGGAAATTCACGCTGCGGATACTTGTAGAGCATTCGCGCATAGCTGTGCGTCGGCGTCGCGTCGAGGTGAAAGTAGTATTCTTTGACGTCCTCGCCGTGGTTGCCTTCGCTCGGCTGCAATCCGAAAAGCCTCTCTTTAAGGATCGGATCGCGCCCATTCCAGAACGCGGGCGCGAACACCAACAGTTCGTAGCGATCGCAGATGCCCCCGATCGAATCCTCGCCCCAGCGATACGCCTTGCTGCGTGCCAGGTCGTGCGGCAGGAAATCCCACGCTTTGCCATCGGGACTGTAGTCCTCGCGAACGGTCCCCCAGGCGCGGTCGGAAACGTATGGGCCCCACTTGCGCCAAGGACGGACGATCTCCGAATGTGGCTCACTCAGTCGCTGATGTTCTGCGGTCTCGTTCGCGCGCTTGTGATTCATGTGCGTGTTAGCGAGGAGGTCCGGGCGGAGCGTTTGTGACCGTGTAGAGTTGTCCGCTTCGCAAGTACATGCGCTCCATTTCCTGTTTGTTGAAGGGACGAGATCCGCGGCGATTGAAGACCGTCACCTGATTGCCGCTTTCATCCACGCCGCGATCGCGATCGATGCCCTTGGAAATCGCGAGCGCGGGACCCTTCGTACGGAACACCGCGATCAACTTGGGCGTCGGCCGCGGACTGAAGCCCAGATAGTTAGGATTATCGTTCGGCGCGAACACCTGCACGATCTTCATTCCTCCCGCGCCGTCGGCGATGTAGGCGAACGCGCTCGCGGCCGTCATCCCCAGCTTGATGTCTCGCGCATCGGAGATCTTTCCGCCTGCGCCATAAATTTGATCCACACGCGGATGCTCCGGCTTCTCCACATCCACAATCACCATTCCTTGTTTGCCGCCCGCGACATACGCATAAGTGCGAGCCACATAGATATTACGCGCGTCGGTCAACGTTAGGTGCGCGCCCGGAACCACGTGTGGCGAAGCGAGACTCGTGGTATCCAGAACCTTCAGACCTTTTTTATCGACGACAAAGGCATAGCGGAACTGCACGGCGACGCCCTGCGGCTCGATCAAATCCGGCGCGCCAATTTGCGCCGTCACCTTGGGATGCAGCGGATCCGCGAGGTCCACTACGACCAGCCCCTTGTCGCACAAAATATACGCAAAGCTTCCGGCCAGCGTGATGCGCCGCGCTCCCTTCAGCACACCTCCGGGATTGAACGCGCCTGCGCGCTTCAAGAAGTTATTGCGCGGATTCCCGTCCAGTAACGTGAGCACACCCGGACTCTTGCTCTTCAAATCCGGATCGCCGATGATCACCAATCCCTCCTCCAGATCCGTCACGTAGAGGAATCCGTAAAACAGCGCCGGCGAAGTTTCTTCATTTTCCGGAATGTGATTGCGAAGCGGATCCACCGCCAGTGTCGATGGCGATCCCACGGCGGTTGCGTATTTCGTTTTCACGTAGAAGCGCTGGCCTAGCGGCGAAACCGGAGCGGTCGTGATCTTCTCCGAAAAGTTCTTGTTGTCGATGTTGGCGATATCGTAGATGCGAAATCCGCCCTTGCCCATCGCGGCATAGAGATATTCCCCGCGCGCCTGCAAATCAAGCACGGTGCTGCCTGCATGGTGATCCGATTCTTCCAGCTCCCTCTCGTGCTTTTCGAATTTAGCAAAGTTGGATGGATACGCGATTTTCTGCAGATCGCTGCCGTAAATCGCGGGAGGATCGTCATGTTCGGCCACGGTGACGGCATCCAGACCGGCGTCACCCTCCGCGACATAAACGTAACGCCCCATAAAGTTCACCAGATTTGTCCCCTGCATTAGGAGCTGCGCCATCCACGCGTTGTTGTCGCCTTTTTGCGAGACGTGGCAATCCGTGCAGACCTTGGTTTCCTTCGCTCGCACAGTGTGCGGATAATACGGGCTGAATCCAAAGCCACTATAGCCTTCGGCCGATATCGTTTGCTGCTGGTAATAGAGCCAATCGCGATTGGCGTTCTGCGAACTCACGACCACCGCGCAGGTGGATCGCGTCGGCGCGATTCGATGGCCGGTGACGGTGCCGTCGACGCCCAACATATATATGTCGTCGCGCAGAACTTCGAAGTTATAGGAAGTATAGTTGCGCGTTGTAAGGCCTTCGTTGTGGAGCATCGGCTTCTTCGCGTTCGCGTACATCGGCAAATGACAGCCGAAGCAGCTTGTGGTCCACGAAGAATGGCACGTGTAACAGGTCATCCGCGTGTTGGCGTGCGCCAGTTTCGTTTCATCCTTCTCGGCAGCGCCCCACGTGGACCCGTCTTTCAGCATGGTCTTCGCCAGGCGCGACGCTTCGCTGTAGTGTTCGTTGCCCGGTGTAATCGTATCGATCACCTGCACTACTTCCCACGGCGCCTGTTTCGGATCGACGGTAGAACGCTGGTAAAGCTTACCGTTCTCCCAATAAAAACGGCGCTGGCCGCCCGACGTTCGCAGCAGCGCCAGATCGTGGCCGCCTTTGGGCGCGGCCGCCGCGGACGTTCGCAGAGTCGCCTTCTGTTGAATGGTCCCGTGACAATCCACGCAATCGATCTCCACCGCGTTGCGAGTCTCGCCATACAAATTGCCGTCGCCGTGGCTGTCTTGCTCGAAATGACAGTCCGTGCAATGCATCCCTTTTTCGAGATGGATATCTTTGAGATGAACTGCTTCGTTGAATTTATTCTTGCTGTCGGCAGGAACGATATTATCCTTCGCGTCCAGCAGGTTTCCCTTGCGATCGCGTTTATAAACTGCTCGGAACACCCATCCATGGCCGTGAAAATCGGCAAACTGCGTGTGCTGCAACTGCGCATTGAATTCGGGCGTGCCGATCTTTTCGAGAAACGCCAAATCGCCCCACTTCCCTTTTGCCGCCGCGCCTTCCGGATTCGCGAGCCACGACTGATAGCGCTCTTCGTCGGTCGGATTCTTTTGCTTTTCCGGATACATGTGCTCGCCGTCAGTTTCGTTGTCCCACCACAAATAGCCCAAATATGTGGCGACCATATTTGTGCCGGGATGGATGTGGCAGACGATGCACTGGCTGGTGGGAATGGCGCGCGTCAGCTCATGTTTGATCGGATGTCCAGATTCGTTCCTCGGGATCGTCGGATCGATTTGCGCGCTCCGTCCTTGATTGCCATAGCCGGCATACGGTCCAGAATGAACCGGTGACCGGTCGTTGGCGTAAATCACGTGGCACGCCGTGCAGCCGCTGTGGCGATAGTCTCCGGGATGATCGTTGGTCCCGGGCATGGAGAGCAAAGGATCCAGCAAACGCGTCTTCTGCAATCCCAGAAACACTGGATCCGTGCGCAACAATGTGCCGAGCCCGCGATCGCTCAGCTTATCGTCAGGCAGCCCCGGTTCTTCCTCGGGATTGGGATTGCCCAAGTCCGAGCGCGGACCACCGCCACGTTCGAACACGCGCAGAATATTTCCGGGCTGCGAAACTTCCCACCGGCCGAGCGGCTCCAACTGCGGCAGCACTCCCTTGGTACGCGTCAGCTCCTTATCCGGCGCAGGATACATCGTGATCGTTTGCGGCTTCCCGTCCGCCGAATAACTTTCACCGAAACGCGCGTTCTTGTAAGGATATCCGCCGTTGTTGTAAAGTGCGGCTTGCCACAACATCCCTCCGTGCGTCATCATGCTGGTGCGAACGGCGCGAGTTTCCTTCGCATGACAACTGCCGCACGTTTCCGCGGCAACGCGCAGATCGCCCGGATTCACAAACTTAATATATTCCTTGTCTTCTTTCAGCCATTCGGCGTATGGGCGCACGGGATTTGCCGAACTCTTTCCGAACAGGTTTGTGCGTGGCCGCGGATGCGCCTGCTTCTTCGCCTGCTCATATAAAGGCGAACCTTTGTCCGAATTCGCCGGCTTCTGGACGTCGCTTTTGCCGCCGTGGCAATCGACGCAGGCCAACTGCACCGCGCCCGAGGTGTGCATACTCGGCGCATCGGTCAAACCGTGACAGGAGGTGCAGCCCGTGCTCCGCTGCCGGGCTTCCTCCATCGTTTGGCCTTTGACATTTTGCGAAGTGGCTTCAGTTTGCGCCGTCTCCTGCGCGCGCAGCATCGCCCATCCGGCACAGAGGCACAAGCCTCCTGCCAATAAACTCAGCGCGAAGCGTTTAGAATCGGAACCGGACATTGGCAGCCACCGAGTATAGCGTTGAACCAGTATAGATATCCCTGAAGCCTTGAAAGGGAGCGAATATGTTAAATACTCCCGTGATCGAAATATTTTCGGAGAGCGCGGGCCGGTAGACCACGCCGATTCCCGAATCCGCGCCCACGCCCGCGTGAATGGGGCTTTGGAACAGCAACAGCTCGAGCGGCTCCGTGTGATCGAAACGAATTAGATTCAGATTGAGGACGCCGCGCAATTTGGGAGTGATGTCGAAATCCGTTGCCCCATTATAAATAAAGATGCCGGGGTTGACGAAGTTCGATTGCCCTTCGAGTTTGCTGGTGCGCAACGTCGGCAACAAACTATCGCCTTGCACCAAACCCACGCCCGTGCTGGTGAGGCGAATCCCTTCCCGATTCCAGAAACTGAAGAAGCCCCCGGCAAAGTTTGGGTTGTCCATGATGGCGTCGAACCCTCGTTCCGTCGAACCCTGGGGATTCTTATCCCCGGAGGCAAAGAAGAACGACGCGCGATAGCGGATCCAGTCCCGGTCCACGGAAAGCTCAAGGGCCGCCATCTGCGCGTTGATATCCCGGCCTCCGTTGCGCACAGCAACGGCGTTCGCAATGACATTGAATTCATCGTGGCCCAAGACTTGATAGAACGCATGGTTGATATTCAGCCATCCAAAGTGGCCATCGCCGGTCACGCCCAGGTAATG
>Ga0302320_10028606_pt1 | contig 10690 bp, 9 predicted proteins | sample Bog_T0_3_FD_202130 | JGI IMG/M metagenome (GOLD analysis project Ga0302320, IMG submission 202130) | Peat permafrost microbial communities from Stordalen Mire near Abisko, Sweden - Bog_T0_3 | ecosystem: Environmental > Terrestrial > Soil > Wetlands > Peat | place: Sweden: Abisko, Stordalen Mire... | reverse complement strand
GCCGGTTGAAGTAATTGGCTACGAGCGGCGCATAGCACTGCGCGGCGGCTGCCACGTCGCCTCGTTTCAGGGCGGCGGCCCAACGATCCAGCAACTGGTGAATGGGGGCAGTATCGAGTTCGGGCGGGGCCGGGGCGCCTTCGATGACGGGTCGCGCGGATGGCGATGCCAGCGCGGGCGGAGGGGCGAGTCGCGCAACCGCCATGCGTTCCACGCCGGCATGGGGATGCCACCAGAGGAACCCGAGAGCGCCACCGACGAGACCCAACAGAGCGGCGGCCAAGTACCAGGGCCAGCGGCGGGCGGACGGGGATGCGGGATCGGCCTCGGCCCGGGAGCGGCGCGGCCGCGGGGCGGGCCACGCCATTTGGGGCGGCGGGGGAGACTGCGGGGCGCGTTCACAGCGGCTGAAGGAAAAGTCGCGGTCGCTCGCGCCCATCAAGCCGGGCTTGACCAGCAAGACTAAATCTTCGCCGGCAGCGAAGTAGGAGCGCATGAGGTCGCGGTCTTCGCCGCAAAGGGCGAAATCGGGGAGGGTGTGGCTGCGATAGAATCCCAGCACGGAGAGGCCTGGCTGCGCGCCGCTGCGAAACCAGTCCAAGGTTTCCTGGAGCAGGGCGAGGTCGGTATCGGACAGGCGGTACGAGGGGCCGAAGCGGTGTTCGGAGGGGACGGGCTCAAAGTCTTCTACGACGATGCGATCGGCCTCATGGGAGCCGAGAAGAATGCCGCCGGTGCCGGCACAGCGGTGAGGGGCGGCGGCGAAGGCGTTGCTGACCTCGTGGTGGACGCCTTCCATGGCGCGCCGGCGCATGACGATGGGCGGAGACTCCGGCGGCTGCCACGTCACGTATTCGAGTTGCATTTCCTGGCTGGCGGATAGTCCGGGCATGCGGGGGCTGCTGATACTGAGACGGCTAGGAAGCGGGCCGCGTTCCCAAATCCGGACGCCGGTCCGGCGGTGTGTGCGCGACGAGCCGTGGGCACCGGAAATCTGTCAGTATAGAGGGGATGAAAAAGCTGATTTGTCTTCTTCCGCTGACTCTAGCCCTCGCGCCTGCGTTCGCCGCGAGCCTCTCGCAAGCCGACCGCGATCGCGCCATTGCCGAACTGACCGCCAGCCGCCAACAGTTCCTGGATTCGGTGACCGGGCTGTCGGCTGCGCAATGGAATTTCAAGCCCGACGAAAAGACCTGGTCGGTTGCCGAATGCGCCGAACATATCGCCGTCAGCGAGGACGTGATCTTTGGCCGCGTCACGGAAATGATGAAAGGGCCGGCGACTCCCGAAAAGAAATCGGCGGTGACGGACGACTTCATCCTGACGGCGGTAGTGAACCGCACGCAAAAGTTCCAGGCGCCCGAAGTGCTGCGTCCCACGCATCGATTCGCCACACCGCAGGATATTATCGACCACTTCAAGCAGAGCCGCGAGCGAACCATCGCTTACGTGCGGGACACGCAGGACGATTTACGCGGCCACTTTGCCGACCATCCGGCGCTGAAGACCATGGACGGCTACCAGTGGATTCTGCTGCTTTCGGCCCACAGCCAGCGCCACACGGCGCAACTCAACGAAGTAAAGGCCAATGCGAACTTTCCGAAACAACAACTTGGTTCGAAGTGAATCGCTAGTGTTTCGGAGTGGGGCGGGCTTTGCGCCCGCTGGGCTGCCGAGTGCGGCCGGGCAGATCCCAGAAGGGATTGTCGTAAATTTCAGTTTCCTGATCGTCGTAGAAGGGCCAAAATTTGGTTGGGGGAGGCATAGCTGTAATCCACCTCCATTATAACCGGAGCGCCCTAGTTAAGTTTGGTTGCAAGTCAAGTCGTTTATTATCAATTATTTATATATTACGATTTGAGCGTCATGGTTTCCGGATCCCAGGCGCAGACGCGCTGCTCGAAGTAGCTGAGGTTGGAGAGCAGGGCGGGACCAGCCGCGCGGAGACCGAAGACGGGATCTTCGACCACGGGCTGGCGGCTGCGCACGGCGGCGATAAAGTTGCGATGGTGATCCAGATGATCGCTATAGCCGCGGGGGGCCTGATACTTGTCCTCGACATTCGGGCGCATGCTATCGGCATTGGGCGTGCGCGGCGGATACTTGTCGTGATATTCGCGGAGAAAGGCTTCCTGCTGGAGCTTGGAAAAAGTATCGATGGTGTAGCCGGGCTCGGCATCACGGGGTGTCTTGGCGACGGTAACGCCGCTGCCGATGGTGAGGATGCCTTCCGAACCCACGAAGCGGAAGCCGGAGTTGTCGCCGGCGCCGGAGACAAAATTGACGCGCAGCGCCAGATTGAAGGCGGCGTGGCGATCGGTAGCGGGGTAATCGTAGAGGCCGAGAAGTACATCGGGCACATCGCGGCCGTCTTTCCAGTAGCGCAGTCCGCCGGTGGCAAAAACGCGGGTGGGTCCGATGGCGCCGGTGACGAAGTGCATGCCGCTGAAAAGGTGGACGAAGAGGTCGCCCGCGACGCCGGTGCCGTAGTCGCGATAATTCCGCCAGCGGAAGAGGCGCACCGGCTCGAAAGGCACTTTGGGCGCGCGGCCCAGGAAAGTGATCCAATCGATATTCTCGGGGGAAGCGTCCGGCGGGATGGAATACTGCCAGGCGCCGATGGCATCGTTGCGGTCCCACCACGCTTCGACCATATTGAGTTCGCCGATGGCGCCGGCCTGAAGCAGATCTTGCGCCTTTTTATAGATGACGGAACTGACGCGCTGGCTGCCCACCTGCATGATGCGGCCGGTCTTCTTTTGCGCCTCGATCACACCGCGGCCGTCGTCGACAAGTTGGACCATGGGCTTTTCGCAGTAGACATCCTTGCCGGCATGCATAGCGTCGATGGATATTTTGGCGTGCCAGTGGTCGGGGGTGGCGACCAGCACCGCATCGATATCGGGCCGCGCCAGCACTTCGCGGTAGTCGCGGGTGGTGAAGAGGCCGCTGCCCCAGCGCTCCCTGGCGCGCGTGAGACGGCCTTCGTAAATATCGGAGACGGCCACCAATTCGACTCCGGGGACCTTCAGCGACGACTCGGCGTCGGCCGAACCCATGCCGCCCGCGCCGATCAGTGCGACGCGAATGCGGTCGTTGGGGGATACCTTTTTTCCGCTCTCGTCTTGGGCGCTCATGGCTGAAGCGGCAAAGCCCGCCACCGTGGATGCTTGCAGAAAATGACGTCTAGTTGGCATGCGTTTTCGCGCCGCAACAAGCGGCCGCTTCCTCTTCCAGATCCATTGTACCCGGTACGAGGTCGAGCGCCATGCCCAGTTCTTTGACCTTGGATGCGAGTTCGGCGAGTTCGTCAGGGGAAGCTCCGGAGAGTTCGGGCGCCAATATCTTTGCGCGGGAATATACGGCTTCGGCCTGAATGCGGAAGACGGAGTGCTTGGTGGCAGCCACGTTGGCCAGGGCAAGGCTGCGTTCCAGATCCGCATTGAGGATGCGCACGAGGTCGCGGTCCGTGCGGGCGCGCAATTCCGCGAGTTTGGGGAAATGGAATAAGGTACCCATGGCGTTATCAATTAGACGCGGGACCGGGGGAAATTGTTTACGGCGACATGGGGAACGAGCAGCCGGGCCATTTATTGGACAATCGAAGCCCAAGTGGTTGGAATCAAAAGCGGAAGGCGGCCGGGGAGGTGCGACGGATGGCTGGCGGCATTGGGTAGTTTGGGGCGGCAGGCTGGGATTTTCTTTCGGAGCTGGCTTAAAGACATGGAGGGCGTCGAAACTTGTGACCGGGGTGGGCATCAGCCGATGGCTAAGCCGTCGCCGAGAAACGCGCGCGGACATCGGCGCTGACAGCGACGGGCCGGTGTTTTTCAGCATCGATGGGACACCAGAGCGTGCGCGCTTTCGCCAGGACGGTCCGGTCGGCCGCGCGCAGCAATTCGGTATGGCGCTCGAACCTGACGCGGCTGGCGCTGCCCACCCAGGTGCGCGCGACGATTTCGTCGCCCAGAAAAGCCTGATGCAGATAGTCGATTTCATGGCGCAACACGATCCACAGCACTTGGGCCTGGTCGGCGGCGGGCGCGACGGCGGTCCAGTGGGCGATGGCGGCTTCCTGCACCCAGCGGACATAGGTGACGTTATTGACGTGCCCAAGTTGGTCGAGATCCGCCGGCAGCACCGGCAGAACGATCTCGAAAGCTTGCGGAAGCGGACTCATCCTTACAGTATCCGCCAGCCTGCTATGCTGGAAACGCAAGAATTCAAATCATCTTAATTCGAGGTAACCGCCGTGCGCGTAGTAGCCGGAGTGGATCTTGGCGGAACCGCCATCAACTATACGTTAGTCAACCCGCAAGAGCAGTTTTTGATCGAAGGGCTGTGCGAGTATCCCGCGCGATCCAAGGAGGGTCCGGCGGTGTGCCTGCAACAGATCGTGGACGGCCTGAAAATCGCGGTGGAAAACGCGGGACTGAGCGTAGCGGATGTGGCCGCGGCGGGGCTGGATACGCCGGGGCCGGCCAGCGCGGCGGGCGTGCTGAGCGCGGAAGGCTCCACGAATTTCGTACACCGCGACTGGTGCGGATTCGACATCCGAGGCAATCTGGCCGCGCGGCTGGGCGTCCCGGTCACCTATTTGAACGACGGCAACGCGGGCGCGCTGTGGGGCCACTTCAACATATTCGGCACCAAGCAGTTGGCCACGTCCATCACGGTGGTCATCGGCACCGGATTGGGCGGCGGCGTGATTATCGATGGGCGCGATGTCAAAGGCCGCAAGGGTTTCGGCGGCGAATTGGGGCACGTGCTGCTGCCGTATCAGAACATCCGCGGGATCGAGGGATTGGTCCCCGCATGCAATTGCGGACGAATCGGCGATTTGGAATCGGTGTGCTCTCTGACGGCCATTGAGAAGTCTTTTCTGCCGTATTTCCTGCCCCGCTATGCGGACCATGAACTGAGTAAGGTAGGTTTGCATCAGGCCGCCAAACTGGTGCGCGGACTGGCGGAGAAGGGCGACCCCATGTGCAAGGAAATCTTCCGCGTGCAGGCGCATGGACTGGGCGTATTCTTCGACGAAATGATCAACACTTTCGACCCCGACGCGCTGGTGGTGGGCGGAGGCGCGATCGAAACCAGCAAGGAATTCCAGCAGTGGTTCATCGATGAGATTCACGCGGGCATGCCGCCGCAGCGCGAGGAGCAGTCGGATATTCCGATTTACATCATGCCCAACGGCGACACCGCGGGCGCGCGCGGCGCGGCCATCCAGGCGCTGCAGTTTGCCCGCGAAAACGGACTAATGTAGGCCTATATGAGCACACTCCAAAACCGCCAATTCAAGTTGACCTCTCGCCCCACAGGCATGGTGAAGCGCGGCGATTTCGAATTTGTCAGCACGCCGGCCGGCGAGCCGGGTCCGGGTGAAGCGCTGGTGAAGGTCCTGTACCTGTCGCTCGATCCCGCCATGCGCGGCTGGATGAACGCCGGGAGATCGTACATTGCACCGGTGGGAATCGGCGAGGTGATGCGGGCGGGCGGCATCGGCCGGGTGGTGGCTTCGAAGGATGCGGCGCTGGCGGTGGGCGATACCGTGGTGGGCATGACCGGCGTGCAAGATTATGCCATCGCCAAGGCCAAGGAACTGACCAAGGTGGATGCACGGTTGGCGCCGCTGCCACGCTATCTGGGGGCGCTGGGCATGCCCGGGCTGACGGCCTACTTTGGATTGCTCGATATCGGCCAGCCGAAGGAAGGCGAGACGGTGGTAGTCTCGGCGGCGGCGGGCGCGGTAGGCGCAGTGGTGGGGCAGATCGCCAAGATCAAAGGTTGCCGCGTGGTGGGCATCGCGGGCGGCCCGGATAAGTGCCGATACATAGTGGAAGAACTGGGCTTCGATGCCGCGGTGGATTATAAGAACGAGGATGTGCGCGCGGGGCTGGCGCGGCACTGCCCCAAGGGTATCGACATTTATTTCGACAATGTGGGCGGCGACATTTTAGATACCGTGCTGTCGATGCTGGCGCGGCGGGCGCGAGTGATCGTTTGCGGAGCGATTTCGCAGTACAACAATCACGAGGCGATTCAGGGGCCGCGCAATTATCTTTCGCTGCTAGTGAACCATGCGCTGATGGAAGGATTCGTGGTGTTCGACTATGCCGCGCGTTTTCCGGAAGGCGTGCAGGCGCTGGCCGGGTGGATGTTCGGCGGCAAGTTGAAGGCGCGCGAAGATGTGGTGGAAGGGCTGGAGACTTTCCCGGATACGCTGCAGAAGCTGTTCCGCGGCGAGAACTTCGGCAAGCTAGTCATTAAAGTAGCGGATGAGTAAGTGGAAACCGGGTCACTCAAACAGAGATAGGATGATAGAAATATGAAATCGCAACAACGATCGCTCAGATTCTTCCTGGCCGTCACTGTGTTTCTCGCGGCGGCGCTGTGCTCCGCCCAGGGGCTGCCCAGCGGAGTGAAAAAAGTAACCTCCGTCGAGGGCATCACCGAATACAGCCTGGACAATGGGCTGCATTTCCTGGTATTCCCTGACCCGTCCAAACCCACCATCACGGTCAACATCACATACCTGGTGGGATCGCGGCATGAAGGCACCGGCGAAGGGGGCATGGCGCACCTGCTCGAGCATATGGTGTTCAAGGGCAGCACCAATCACTTGCATATTATGCAGGAGCTTACCGAGCACGGTTGCCGGCCGAACGGCACCACGGACTTCGACCGCACCAATTACTTCGAGACATTCCAAGCCAGCGATGTGAACCTGAAATGGGCGCTCGACATGGAATCGGACCGCATGGTGAATTCGTTCATCAAGAAGGAAGACTTCGACAAAGAGTTCTCGGTGGTGCGCAACGAATTCGAGATGGGCGAGAACAATCCATTCAACGTGTTGTACAAGCACACCATGGCTGCCGCCTACACCGCGCACAGTTACGGACGGCCGGTGATCGGCAATAAGTCCGATGTGGAACGGGTGACCATGGACCGGCTGCAGGCGTTCTACCACAAGTATTATCAGCCCGACAACGCTGTGCTGACGGTGGCGGGAAAAGTGGACGAACCGCAGGTCGTTGCGCTGGTGAGCGAATACTTCGGCAAAATTCCGCGTCCGGCGCGCATACTGACGCCGACCTACACAGTGGAACCGGAGCAGGACGGGGAGCGGCTGACGATAGTCCGCCGAGTCGGTGAAATACAGGGAATCTTCGTGGTGTATCATACGCCAGACGGCGGCAATCCGGATCAGCCGGCGCTCGATGTATTGGCGAGTATCATGGGCGAGCAATCGTCGGGGCGGCTGTATAAGGCAATGGTGGACAACAAGAAAGCCACGCAGGTATTCGGAAACGCGGTGCAGCAAAACGAGCCCGGAGTCATCATGTTTGGGGCCATCCTCAATAAGACGGATTCGTTGGACGATGCCCGCAAGACCATGCTGGCCACCATCGACGGCGTGGTGAAGGAACCGCCGAGCAAGGAGGAAGTGGATCGCGCCCGGGCGCGCCTCGAAAAAGATGTCGACATGACCTTGCGCAACTCCGAACAGGTCGGCCTGTTTCTGAGCGAATACCTGGCGCAGGGCGACTGGCGGCTGTTGTTCCACGACCGGGACCTGCTGAAAAAGGTGACGCCGCAGGATGTGCAGCGCGTGGCGGCGGCCTATCTGAAGACTTCGAACCAGACCATCGGCGAATTCATTCCCGATCCCAAGCCCGACCGCGCCGCGATACCGGCGAAGACGGACGTCGCCGCCGAACTGAAAGACTATAAGGGCGAAGTTGCCATGGCGGCGGGCGAGGCTTTCGACCCATCGCCGAAGAATATCGAGTCGCGGCTCGAACGCTACACCTTGCCTTCCGGCATGAAAGTATCGCTGTTGCAGAAAAAGACGCGGGGCGCCAGCGTGCGCGCGGTCATCAACCTGCACTTCGGCGACCTGGAGAGCCTCTCGGGCAAGGAAACGGTTGCCGGACTGGCGGGGGCGGCTTTGATCCGCGGAACGGCCGGCAAGAACCGGCAGCAGATCCAGGACGAGATCGACAAGCTGAAAGCGCAGCTTAACGTGAACGGAGGCGCCACCAGCGCGAATGTCACCATCGAAACCACGCGCGAGAATCTGCCCGCGGTATTGCGGCTGGCCGGAGAAATCCTGAAAGAGGCGACGCTGCCGGAGACGGAATTCGAACAGATCCGCAAGGAGCAGTTGACGCAACTGGATTTCGGCAAGACCGAGCCGCAGGCCCTGGCATCTACCGAAATCAGCCGCATCATGTATCCGTATCCCAAGGGCGATGTGCGCGCGACGCTATCGATCCCCGAGGAAATCGAGGAAGTGAAAAGCGCGAAGCTGGAGGACGCCAAAGCTTTCTACAAGAAGTTTTATGGTGCTTCGAACGCGCAACTGGCGGTGGTGGGCGATTTCGATCCGGGCGCGGTGAAGAAGGAGATCGAAACGCAGTTTGGGGCGTGGAAGAGTCCTTCGCATTTTGAGCGCGTGAAGTTCGGCTTCCAAAAGATCGCGCCAGTGAACAAAACCATCGAGACGCCGGATAAGCAGAATGCGGAGTTTATCGCGGCCACGCGGCTGCACCTCAGCGACAAAGATTCGGGTTACCCGGCGCTGGTGATCGGCAACTATATGTTGGGGGGGGGCTTCCTCAATTCACGGCTGGCCACGCGCATCCGGGTGAAGGATGGCTTGAGCTACGGGGTAGGTTCGAGCCTTACAGCCAAGTCGCAAGAGGAGGACGGCGAGTTTGAGGTGTTCGCCATTGCGGCTCCGCAGAATATGGCGAAGGTGGAAGCGGCGTTCAAGGAAGAGATGCAGAGAGCGCTGGCCGACGGGTTCACGCAGAAGGAACTGGACGACGACCGGACGGGCTGGCTGCAGGGGCAGCAAGTGAACCGGTCGGAAGACAACTCGCTGGTGCGCATGCTGGCGGCCAGGGATTACGACGGGCGGACCATGGCCTGGGACGAGCAACTGGACAAGAACGTGACTTCGCTGACGGCGGACGATGTGGGGAAAGCGGTGCGGCGCACGATTGATGTGAGCCAGATTTCGATTGTGAAGGCGGGCGATTTCAAGAAGGCGGCGGAGGGGAAATAGGGTGACCCCTACGCTACGTTCTTGTGGATCTCATCCACCTGCGCCCGGAACAAGCGCGCGGGATAGACCCACTCGAGCAGCGGGGTGGTCATGAAGGTTGTGACCAGGGCCATGAGCACCATGATGGAGAACATCGCCGGGGAGATCACGCCAATATCCAGGCCGATGTTCAGGATCACCAGTTCCATCAGGCCGCGGGTGTTCATCAAAATGCCGAGCGAGGCCGCCTCGCGCCAGGGCATACCGGAGAGTCGCGCGGCGAACATGGAGCCGCCGAGCTTTCCGGTGATGGCCACCACGATGACCAGCGCGCTGTAAAACCAGATGGCGCGTCCGCCGCCCACGCCGATGCGGGTGCGCAGACCGGTGTAGGCGAAGAACAGCGGCAGCAGCAGCACCACGGTCACGGATTCGAATTTGTGCAGCAGATAGCGCGTGAACTCGGGAGTCTTGGGCATGATCGCGCCCATCAGGAATGCGCCAAACAACAGGTGGATGCCAAGCCACTCGGTGGCCAGGGCGGAGACGAGCACCAGCACCACGATGACGGCAATCAGGTTGTCCGTGAGGCGGTCGCGTTTGCGGAATTCGCGCTCGAACGCCGGAAGGAAGCGGCGCACCAGGAACAGCATGATCAGCACGTAGGCGATGGAGCCGGCAATGGTCACCCAAGCCGGACGGGCGGCGTGAGTGACGCGCACCAGGACCACGATGTAGGCCAGGATGCACCATCCGGTGACGTCGTCGACCGCCGCGCAGGCGATGGCCAGCGCGCCCATGCGGCTGCGGACCAGGCCGCGCTCGGACAAGATGCGCGCCAGGACCGGGAAGGCCGTGATGCTCATGGCTGCGCCCATGAAGAGGGCGAAGCCGGTGAAGGTAACGCCGTCGTCGGAGAGCCGCGGGTAGAGATACAGCGCGGTCAAGCCGCCCAGACAGAAGGGCGCCACGATGCTGACATGGCTGGTGAGGACGGCCGCATGCCCATAACCCTTGAGTTCCGAGGGATCGAGCGCCAGGCCGACCACGAACATGAACACCACCAGCCCCACCTGGCTCAACGCGTTCAGGTAGACCAGGCTCGCGGCGGGAAACAGCGCATGGGACACGCCGGGCGCGAGCCAGCCGAGCAGCGACGGTCCCAGAAGAATGCCAGCCACCATCTCGCCCATCACTTGGGGCTGATTGATCTTCTGGAACAAGAATCCGACGAGGCGCGCCGCCACCAGAATGACCGCGATCTGCAGCACGAGTTGGAAGAGATTGAGCGTCATGGGCCTCGACTCCCGGGGGCTTGGCGGACGGCGTGGAATGCCACCGGCGCGCAGCCGCCGTAGTTCACACGGCCGTCCAGCGTGCGCTCATCCCGCTCGCCGGAGATGGTTGCGGTGAACGATCCGGCGGTGAGTGTCCGGCCATGAATTGTGGCTGCCAGGGCAGTCGCGTACCCATCTTTCAGGGTGATGACGGCCTCCGGTCCCGATTGGGAAACGCTGAACGCGATTTGTTGCAGTATCGAACCGGGAGGGCTGGGGCAGGGGGCCGCGGGATCAAAAGCGAGGGTCCAATCGCCGGAGATCGAGAGGGGAGCGGAGATGCCGCGCCCGGCTT
>Ga0302320_10028605_pt1 | contig 10690 bp, 5 predicted proteins | sample Bog_T0_3_FD_202130 | JGI IMG/M metagenome (GOLD analysis project Ga0302320, IMG submission 202130) | Peat permafrost microbial communities from Stordalen Mire near Abisko, Sweden - Bog_T0_3 | ecosystem: Environmental > Terrestrial > Soil > Wetlands > Peat | place: Sweden: Abisko, Stordalen Mire... | reverse complement strand
CTTTCTGTTATGCGGGCTGATCCCGCAAGGAGGGAAATATGTCAAATCTCATAGCGGTGGTCGCGGGTGGCGATCGTCCAACGCAGGCGATGCTCGCCGTCGAGGCGCTGAAGAAGGCGGCCACGGCGCTCGGTCATACGCTGGCCGTCGAACTCCGGTCTGGTGGCGCCGTCACCGGCGCGCTCGCTCCGGGCGCCATCGCCTCGGCCGAGGCGGTGCTGTTGGTGGGCGACACCAAGGACGACGCCCGCTTCCAGGGCAAGAAGCAAGTGCATGCGACGCTCGACGCCGCGCTCGCCAACGCTTCCGCCACGCTCGGCGGCGCCTTCGCCAGCGCCGCGGGCGGCAAAAGAATCGTCGGCATCACCTCGTGCCCGACCGGCATCGCGCATACATTCATGGCCGCCGAGGGCATCGAACAAGGCGCCAAGGCGCTCGGCCACGTCGCCCGCGTCGAGACGCAGGGCTCGGTCGGCGCCCAGAACAAGCTGACGGACGCGGAGATCGCCGCCGCCGATCTCGTCATCATCGCCGCCGACACCAACGTCGACCTCTCGCGCTTCGGCGGCAAGCTGCTGTATTCGACCGGCACGAAGGACGCGATCGGGAACGGCAAGGGTCTCGTCGCCCGCGCGTTCGCGGAAGCTCGCGTGCGTCCCGGCGGCGTCTCCTCGGACCTCGCCGGCCAGGTCGAGGCGCAGAAGGCCGCGCGCTCGGCGCAACGCACCGGCGTCTACAAGCATCTGATGACCGGCGTCAGCTACATGCTGCCGTTTGTCGTCGCCGGCGGTCTGCTCATCGCCATCGCCTTCGCGCTCGGCGGCATCTATGTCTACGACGACGCGCATAAGGGCACGCTTGGGCAGGCCTTGTTCCTGATCGGCGCCAAGTCCAGCTTCGCGCTGATGGTGCCGATTCTCGCCGGTTTCATCGCCTACTCGATAGCCGACAGACCCGGCATCGCGCCGGGCGCCGTCGGCGGCATGCTGGCGGGCACGATCGGCGCCGGCTTCCTCGGCGGCATCGTCGCCGGCTTCCTCGCCGGCTACATCGTCAAGTTCCTCAACGACCACATCCATCTCGGGCGCAATCTCGATGGCCTCAAGCCTGTGCTGATCCTGCCGTTGCTCGGCTCCACCATCGTCGGCCTGTTGATGATCTATGTCATCGGCACGCCGGTCGCCGAGGCGCTCTCCGCGATGACCATCTGGTTGAAGGGGATGCAGACCTCCAACGCCATTGTGCTCGGCGCGATTATCGGCGCGATGATGGCCTTCGACATGGGCGGCCCCGTCAACAAGGCGGCCTACACCTTCGCCACGGGCCTCATCGCCACCGCCGACAACGCCGTCTACGGCCCGATGGCCGCCGCGATGTGCGCCGGGATGACGCCTCCGCTGGCGCTGGCGCTCGCCACCAAGCTGTTCCGCGATCGTTTCAGTGAAGACGAGCGCGAAGCGGGCAACGCCGCCTTCTTCCTCGGCATCTCCTTCATCACCGAAGGCGCGATCCCCTTCGCGGCCAAGGATCCGCTGCGCGTCATTCCCTCGTTGATGATCGGTTCGGCGGTCGCTGGCATGATCTCGATGGGCCTCGGCGTCGAGCAGCGCGTTCCCCACGGCGGCATCTTCGTCCTGCCGATCCCCAACGCGGTCACCCATCTCGGCGGTTATGTCATCGCCCTGGTCGTCGGCACGATCGTAAGCACCGTCGCCCTGCGCGTCCTCAAGCCCAAGCTGATCGAAGCGACGGCTTGAAGCCCTCGCCGCCGGACCGTCTTCCGCCCGGCGGCGCTTTCCACCTCGTCCTCACAATTCGCAAATTCTCTCACGAACCCGAACAGGAGTTCGAACGATGGCTCTCGTTTCCTCGCGCCAGCTGCTCGACCATGCCGCCGAACACGGCTACGCGCTGCCCGCCTTCAATATCAACAACATGGAACAAATGCTGGCCGTTATGGGCGCGGCCGCCGAGGCCGACGCCCCGGTGATCCTGCAAGCCAGTCGCGGCGCGCGCGCTTTCGCCAACGATATTGTGCTCAAGCACCTGATCCAGGCGGCGATCGAACTGTATCCGAAGATACCGGTGTGCATGCATCAGGATCACGGCAACAGCCCCGAGACCTGCCTCTCCGCCGTCGTCAACGGCTTCTCCTCGGTGATGATGGACGGTTCGCTGATGCCCGACGGCAAAACGCCCGCGGACTGGAACAACAATGTGGCGGTGACCGCGAAGGTCGTCGAGTTCTCGCACATGGTCGGCGTCGCGGTCGAAGGCGAACTCGGCGTGCTCGGAAGCCTCGAAACGGGAATGGGGGCGAAGGAAGACGGTCACGGCGCCGAAGGCGTGCTCGATCATTCGCAGCTCCTCACCGATCCCGATCAGGCCGTGGCTTTCGTGAAAGCCACCGGCGTCGACGCGCTCGCCATCGCGATGGGCACTTCGCACGGCGCCTACAAATTCTCCCGCAAGCCCGACGGCGACATTCTCGCCCTAGGCGTCGTGAAGGAAATCAACGGCCGCGCGCCGAACCTGCATCTGGTGATGCACGGTTCGTCCTCGGTGCCGCAGGAGCTGCAGGACATCATCAACGCCTATGGCGGCGAGATTCCGCAAACCTTCGGCGTGCCGATCGAGGAAATCCTCGTGGCCATCCGCCACGGCGTCCGCAAGGTCAACATCGACACCGACTGCCGCATGGCGATCACCGGGCAGATCCGCAAGGTGTTCGCGGAAAAGCCGGGCGAGTTCGACCCGCGCGCGTTCATGAAGCCCGCCATCGCCGCGATGAAGGCGCTATGCAAGACCCGCTACGAGCAGTTTGGCGCGGCGGGCATGGCGAGCCATATTGATCCGTTGCCGCTCGCCGCGATGGCCGGTCGTTACAAGGACGGCTCGCTCGCGCCCCGCGCGGCCTGATCGCCGTCACGTCACGGTCGTGAACCCCACTCAGGCTAGCGCCGGAGCGGGGTTTTTCGCGTTGTGCGCGGCTGGCGAACGGCTCTTATGAAAACGTTATCATAAACTAGCGCACGTAATGTATTCACGCGGGGCCGCCCCGCCTCCTTTGCATAGGTCAACATTAGCCTTTCGGCGATTTTGGCTTGACAAATACCATGAAAACGTTTTCAATAGCTTCATCGAAGACGTGGAGCAAGACTTGCCCGGCTTCGCCGCCATTGATGCGCGATCGGCGCGCGCCGCGGACGAATTCCTGCGGCAGATCAAATCGTTGCTGGATTGAGAGGCTAGTGAAGCCCCTTCCGGCCGTCATGAGGAGCAAGTCCATGTCCGTTTCCCCGTTCGCCGATCTCGACGCCCTTGTCGCGCGGGTGAAGAAGGCCCAGCAGATCTATGCCGGGTTCTCGCAGGAGCAGGTCGACAAGATCTTCCGCGCGGCCGCGTTCGCCGCCGCCGACGCGCGCATCCCGCTTGCGATGATGGCGCATGACGAGACCGACATGGGCGTCGTCGAGGACAAGGTGGTCAAGAACCATTTCGCCTCCGAATACATCTACAATCGCTACAAGGACGACAAGACCTGCGGCATCATCGAGGTCGACGACGTCGGCGGCACGGTGACGATCGCCGAGCCGATCGGCCTCATCTGCGGCATCGTGCCGACCACCAACCCGACCTCGACCGCGATCTTCAAAGCGTTGATCTCGCTGAAGACCCGCAACGGCATCATCTTTTCCCCGCATCCGCGCGCCAAGCGCGCGACCTGCGCCGCCGCCAGGCTGGTGCTCGACGCCGCCGTCGCGGCGGGCGCGCCGGCCGACATCATCGGCTGGGTCGAGGCGCCCTCGGTCGAACTCTCCAACGCGCTGATGCGCCACGCCGACATCAACCTCATCCTGGCGACCGGCGGCCCCGCGATGGTCAAGGCGGCCTATTCCTCGGGCAAGCCGGCGATCGGCGTCGGCGCGGGCAACGCGCCGGTCGTGATCGACGAATTCGCCGACATCAAGCGCGCCGTCGCCTCGATCCTGATGTCGAAGACCTTCGACAACGGCATGATCTGCGCGTCCGAGCAGGCGGTGGTCGCGGTCGATTCCATTTATGAAGCTGTGCGCGAGCGCTTTTCCTCGCACGGCGGCTACATCCTGTCGCCGGACGAACTTGCCAAGCTTCGTTTGGCGGTGTTCCCGAACGGGCGTCTCAATCCCGACATGGTCGGTCAATCCGCTGTGAAGATCGCCGCCCGCGCCGGCTTCGAGGTTCCCGTCGGCACCAAGGTGCTGATCGGCGAGGTCGAAAGCATCGGCGAGGAAGAGCCGTTCGCGCAGGAGAAGCTGTCGCCGACGCTGGCTCTCTATCGTCGCGCCGATTTCGACGCCGCCATGGAGGCGGCGGCGGAACTGGTGGCGCTCGGCGGCATTGGCCACACCTCGGTGCTCTACACCGATCAGGATCGCCGCGCCGACCGGGTGATGGCGTTCGGCGTGCGCATGAAGACCGCCCGCATCCTCATCAACACGCCCTCGTCGCACGGCGGCATCGGCGATCTCTACAATTTCAACCTCGCGCCGTCGTTGACGCTGGGCTGCGGCTCCTGGGGTGGCAATTCCATCTCCGACAACGTCGGGCCGAAGCATCTGATCAACAAGAAGATGGTCGCCAAGCGGGCCGAGAACATGCTGTGGCATAAGCTTCCCAAGTCGATCTACTTCCGCCGCGGCGCGATCGTCGAGGCGATGAAGGACCTGGCCGGCAAGAAGCGCGCGCTGGTCGTCACCGACCGGTTCCTGTTCCAGAACGGCATCGCCGACGAGACGATCCGCTTGCTGAAGCAGACCGGCATCGAGGTCGAGGTGTTCGCCGACGTCGAAGCCGATCCGACCTTGTCGGCGGTGCGCAAGGGCGCGGAGCGCGCCATCAACTTCAAGCCCGACGTGATCGTCGCGCTCGGCGGCGGCTCGCCGATGGACGCGGCGAAGATCATCTGGGTGATGTACGAGCACCCGGACGTGCATTTCGAGGATCTCGCGCTGCGCTTCATGGACATCCGCAAGCGCATCTACAAGTTCCCCAAGCTCGGCGTGAAGGCCGACATGGTGGCTATCCCGACGACCTCGGGCACCGGCTCGGAAGTGACCCCGTTCGCGGTGGTGACCGACGACGCCACCGGCATGAAGTACCCGCTCGCCGACTATGAACTGACGCCGACCATGGCGGTCATCGACGCCAATTTCGTCATGACGCTGCCGAAGTCGCTGACCGCATTCGGCGGCATAGACGCGGTCGTCCACGCGACCGAGGCCTATGTCTCCGTGATGGCCAACGAGTTCTCCGACGGGCAGGCGTTGCAGGCGCTGAAGCTCTTGAAGGAATACCTGCCGGCCGCCTACACCGATGGCGCGGCCGACGCGGTGGCGCGCGAGAAGGTGCACAACGGCGCGACCATCGCCGGCATCGCCTTCGCCAACGCGTTCCTCGGCGTCTGCCATTCGATGGCGCACAAGCTTGGCGCGGCCTTCCATCTGCCGCATGGTCTATCCAACGCGCTGCTGATCTCGAACGTCGTGCGCTACAACGCCAACGACAATCCGACCAAGCAGACCGCCTTCTCGCAATACGACCGGCCGCAAGCCCGCCGCCGCTACGCCGAGATCGCCGATCATCTGGGTCTGGGCGAACCCGGCATGCGCACCGGTCCGAAAGTGGACAAGCTGGTCGCCTGGCTCGACGAACTGAAGGCGCATCTGAACATCCCCGCCTCGATTCAGGCGGCGGGCGTTTCGGAAGCCGACTTCCTCGCCAAGGTCGACCAGATCGCCGTCGAGGCGTTCGACGATCAATGCACCGGCGCGAACCCGCGCTTCCCGCTGATCGCGGAGCTGAAGTCAATTCTGCTCGACAGCTACTACGGCCGCGTCTTCTCGGAGGAGGTCGCCGAACCTGTCGTCGCCGCGACGCCCGTCGCCAAGAAGAGCGCGATCAAGCTCGCCAGCGCGGCCGAATGAAAGGCGCTCCTCGGTCGGTTTTCGGTCGCCCCCCGCCCCGGGGCGACCGGCGAACCGGCTGCGGCGCGCCCCTGTCCCAACGTCCCGAAAGTTGATCCGACATGAGCTTCCACGAGAGTCGTACCGCAGCGACCGATCGCATCACGCGCAAGCGTCAGACCAAGATCGTCGCGACGCTAGGTCCGGCGTCGAACGAGGCGAGCGTCATCGAGGCGCTGTTCGCCAGCGGCGTTGATGTGTTTCGCCTGAACTGCAGCCACGGCTCGCACGCGGACCACCGGCGGCGGCTCGACATCCTGCGCGAGATCGAACAGCGTTGGGGCCGGCCGATCGGCGTGCTCGCCGATCTGCAGGGGCCGAAGCTGCGGCTGGGAACCTTCGCCGAGGGGCGCATCGCGCTGACCCTGGGCCAGAACTTCCGCCTCGACCTCGATAGCAAGCCCGGCGACGAGACCCGCGTGGGCATGCCGCATCCCGAGATCTTCGCCGCGCTGACATCAGGCGCGGAACTGCTGCTCGACGACGGCAAGGTGCGGCTGGAGGTGCTGTCGCGGGGGCCCGACCATGCCGAGACGCGCGTGCTCGCGGGCACCGCGCTGTCCGACCGCAAGGGCGTCAACGTGCCCGGCGTCGCGCTGCCGATCTCGGCCTTGACCAAGAAGGACCGCGCCGATCTCGACTTCGCGCTGGAGGCCGGAGCCGACTGGATTGCGCTCTCCTTCGTGCAGCGCCCCGAGGACGTGATCGAGGCGCGCGAACTGATCGGCGACCGCGCGGCCTTGCTGGCGAAGATCGAGAAGCCGCAGGCGATCGATCATCTGGAGGCGATCATCGCGCTCTGCGACGGCGTGATGGTGGCGCGCGGCGACCTCGGCGTCGAACTGCCGCCGGAGGACGTGCCGACGTTGCAGAAGCGCATCGTGCTGGAGGCGCGGCGGATGGGCAAACCGGTCATCGTCGCCACGCAGATGCTGGAATCGATGATCACCGCTCCGACGCCGACGCGCGCGGAAGCCTCCGACGTCGCCACCGCGATCTTCGACGGCGCCGACGCGATCATGCTCTCGGCCGAGACGGCGGCGGGGGCCTATCCGCTCGAGGCCGTCACCATCATGAACCGCATCGCCGAGCGGGTCGAACGTGATCCGCTGTATCGCCAAGCGATCGACGCGCAACGCGCCGCGCACGGCCCGGTCTCCGCTTCCGACGCGATCTCCTCGGCGGCGGGCGAGGTCGCGCGCGCGATCGGCGCGGCGGCGATCGCCACCTATACGACCAGCGGGTCGACGACCTTGCGCGCCGCGCGCGAGCGCCCCGCCGTGCCGATCCTGTGCCTCGCCCGTTCGGTCGCGATCTCGCGGCGGATGGCGCTCTCCTATGGCGTGCGCTCGGTGTTCGCCGCCGTCCCCGACGGGTTCCGCGCCAAGGTCGCCAACGCCGTCGCGGTCGCGGAGCTTCAGGGCTTCGCGAAGCCGGGCGACATGCTGGTGATCACGGCGGGCGACGGCGTCACCGGCTCGACCAACGTGCTGAGGGTCGCCGCCGTCGCCGCCGAAACGCTGTGAGCCGCATCCGAAAATTGAGTTCCGACAACGACAACGCATTCGAACCTAGCCAAAAGTAGAACAAGGGCCCACCAAAACCGCGCGCGAAGCGCCGGCCCATTTCCGACCTGATGTTTTGAGGTGAACCGACATGAACATGCACGCCCGTGAAGTCGACCCCGTCCTCTTGTCGCGCGAAGCCAACGATCCGTGGCGCGGGTTTTCCCAGGGCGACTGGCGGCGCGAAGTCGACGTGCGTGACTTCATCCAGAAGAACGTCACGCCGTATGAGGGCGAAGGCGACTTCCTCGCCCCGGCGAGCGCGCGCACGGCGGCATTGTGGACCAAGCTGAAAGTGATCCTCGACGCGGAGCGCGCCACCAAGGGCGGCGTGCTCGACGTCGACGCAACCGTCGTCTCTTCGATCGTCTCGCATGGCCCCGGCTACATCGACAAAGACCTCGAACAGATCGTCGGGCTGCAGACCGACGCGCCGCTGAAGCGCGCGATGATGCCGTTCGGCGGCTGGCGCATGGTCAAGAGCGGCCTCGAATCCTACGGCTTCCCCGCCTCGAAGGGGCTGGAGGAGACCTTCCCCAACATCCGCAAGACCCACAACGACGCCGTCTTCGACGTCTACACCGCCGAGGCGCTGAAGTGCCGCAAGTCCGGCGTCATCACCGGCCTGCCCGACGCCTACGGCCGCGGCCGCATCATCGGCGATTATCGCCGCGTCGCGCTCTACGGCGTCGCGCGCCTGATCGAGGACAAGAAGGCGCAGGCCAAAAGCCTCGAACTCGACGCGCTCGACGACAGCGTGATGCGCCTGCGCGAGGAGATCGCCGAGCAGATCCGCGCGCTGAAGGAACTCGTTGTCATGGCGGCCAAATACGGCTTCGACATTTCGAAGCCTGCCGTGAACGCGCGCGAAGCCGTGCAATGGACGTATCTGGGCTACCTCGCCGCCGTGAAGGAGGCCAACGGCGCGGCGATGTCGCTGGGCCGCGTCTCCAGCTTCCTCGACGTCTATTTCGAGCGCGACATCGAGGAGGGAACCCTCGACGAGGCGGGCGCGCAGGAGCTCGTCGACCATTTCGTGATGAAGCTGCGCATCGTGCGCTTCCTGCGCACGCCCGAATACGATCAATTGTTCTCGGGCGACCCGACCTGGGTCACCGAGGCGATCGGCGGCATGGGGATCGACGGCCGCACGCTGGTGACGCGTTCGAGTTTCCGCTTCCTGCATTCGCTGGTGACGCTCGGCACGGCCCCCGAACCCAACCTCACCGTGCTGTGGTCGGAGAAGCTGCCGCAGGGCTTCAAGGACTATTGCGCCAAGATCTCGGTCGACACCTCGGCGATCCAGTACGAGAGCGACGATCTGATGCGGCCCTATTGGGGCGACGACTACGGCATCGCCTGCTGCGTCTCCGCGATGCGGATCGGCAAGCAGATGCAGTTCTTCGGCGCGCGCGCCAATCTGGCCAAGACCTTGCTCTACGCCATCAACGGCGGCCGCGACGAGAAGTCGGGCGAGCAGGTCGGCCCGACCTTCGCGCCCGTCGGCGGCGACGTGCTCGATTACGACGAGGTGAAGGCCAAGTTCGCGCCGATGATGGAATGGCTCGCCAAGGTCTATGTCGGCGCGCTCAACGCGATTCACTACAGCCACGACAAATACATGTACGAGCGGCTGGAGATGGCGCTGCACGACCGCGACATCCTGCGCACCATGGCTTGCGGCATCGCCGGCCTGTCGGTCGCCGCCGACAGCCTGTCGGCAATCAAATACGCGAAGGTGAAGCCGATCCGCGACGCGCGCGGCCTCGTCGTCGATTACGTCATCGAGGGCGAATATCCCGCCTTCGGCAACAATGACGACCGGGTCGACGACATCGCGATCTGGCTGGTCGAGAGCTTCATGAACGCGATCCGCAAGCAAAAGACCTATCGCAACGCCATGCCGACGCAATCGGTGCTGACGATCACTTCCAACGTGGTCTACGGCAAGAAGACCGGCAACACGCCGGATGGCCGGCGCGCGGGCGAGCCGTTCGCGCCGGGCGCCAATCCGATGCATGGGCGCGACGCCAAGGGACCGGTCGCGTCGATGGCCTCGGTGGCGAAACTACCCTACCAGCACGCGCAGGACGGCATCTCCTACACCTTCACCATCGTCCCCTCCGCGCTGGGCGCGAGCGAGGCCGACCGGATCGACAATCTGACCGGCCTGCTCGACGGCTATTTCGCGGCGGGCGGCCACCACATCAACGTCAACGTGTTCGACCGCGAGACGCTGATCGACGCGATGGACCATCCGGAGAAATATCCGCAGCTCACCATCCGCGTCTCCGGCTACGCCGTCAACTTCATCAAGCTGACGCGCGAGCAGCAGCTCGACGTCATCTCGCGGACGTTCCATGGCCTTCACTGACCGCCTGACCGGAGTGCCGGACAGCCACGCGCGGGAAAAATTCGACCCGCGCGCGGAGGTCCAGGGCTGGATCCATGCCCTGGAAGCCGGAGGTGCGGTCGACGGGCCGGGCTTCCGCTACGTGCTGTTCCTCGCCGGTTGCCAGCTGCGTTGTCGCTATTGCCACAACCCCGACAGCTGGCACATGCATCACGGCAAGCGAACGACCTCGAGCGAGATCCTTCAGGAGATCGCCGGCCTGACGACGTTCCTTCGCCACGCCCATGGCGGGGTGACGCTGTCGGGCGGCGAGCCGCTGGTGCAGCCGGAATTCGCGCACGCCATCCTGCACGGCGCGAAGCGACGCGGGCTGCACACCGCGCTCGACACCTCGGGGTTTCTCGGGACCCACGCCAGCGACGAACTGCTCGCCGACGTGGACTTGGTGCTGCTCGACATCAAGGCGTTCTCTGAAGCCACGTACCACGACCTCACCGGCGTCGCGCTGCGCCCGACGCTCGACTTCGCCGAACGGCTCGCCCGGATGCGGAAATCGGTCTGGCTGCGCTATGTCCTGGTTCCCGGCTGGACCGACAAGTTCGACGAGATCGAGGGCCTCGCGGCTTACGCGGCGGGTCTCGGCAACGTCGAGCGCGTCGATGTGCTGCCGTTCCACAAGCTCGGCGAATTCAAATGGGCCACCGAGGGCGTCGCTTACTCGCTGGGCGATGCGCAGCCGCCCACGCCCGAACTCATGCGAAGCGTCC
>Ga0302320_10028604_pt1 | contig 10691 bp, 8 predicted proteins | sample Bog_T0_3_FD_202130 | JGI IMG/M metagenome (GOLD analysis project Ga0302320, IMG submission 202130) | Peat permafrost microbial communities from Stordalen Mire near Abisko, Sweden - Bog_T0_3 | ecosystem: Environmental > Terrestrial > Soil > Wetlands > Peat | place: Sweden: Abisko, Stordalen Mire... | reverse complement strand
CTTGCGGCGTTGGCCGTCGCCGGCTTCATAGACTGAAAACTTTATGGAAGAAGAGCCACTATTGAGAACCAGAACGGGCAAAGACGGCATTGAGACGAACCTCGGTGAGATGTTGCTGAAAACCTGGTTAGCAAGTCGGTTAGTCGACGATTTTGGATTCCCAGGTCTTAATCATGAGGCATGGGAATCCCGAGTTGGTAGCGAATTACTGTTCTGTCCAACGCCAGTTTTTGACTTCGGGCAAGTCGTCGCCATTTTCTGAAACATACAGCTTATGACGCTGTATGGCTTCGGAATACCATTGCTCGGCAGCGTCGATTTGCGATTTAAGTCTAGGCACACGCTTGATGGCGTCGAGAGTGAGTTGGAAGCGGTCAATGTTATTGAGTACGCACATATCGAAGGGAGTTGTGGTTGTGCCTTCTTCCTTGTAGCCGCGCACGTGAATGTTGTCGTGGTTGTGACGTCGATAAGTCAGCCTGTGGATGACCCATGGATATCCATGGAACGCGAAGATTACCGGAACACCAACAGGAAATAGCTGATCGAATTCTTCGTCCGGCAAACCATGTGGATGCTCGGACGTAGGCTGCAAGGCCATGAGGTCAACAACATTCACGACGCGAATGCGGAGATCGGGAACGCGTTCACGAAGCAGGTTGACGGCAGCTAGAGCTTCCATAGTGGGCACATCGCCACAGCAGGCCATCACCAACTCAGGTCCGTCCTCGTCGTTCGATGCCCACTGCCAGGTACCCAGGCCGGTGGTGCAGTGCGCGACTGCTTCATCGATGGTGAGCCATTGCGGAGCGGGCTGCTTGCCCGCGACGATGAGGTTAATGTAATTCCGGCTGCGCAGACAATGGTCAGCCACCGAAAGCAATGTATTTGCATCGGGCGGAAGGTAGATGCGGACGACGTCGGCCTTCTTGTTTAGTAAGTGATCGATGAAGCCGGGGTCCTGATGCGAGAAACCGTTGTGGTCTTGCCGCCAGACAAGCGAAGTCAGCAGATAATTCAGTGAGGCAATGGGTTTGCGCCAGGGAATTTCGCGTGTGGTTTTGAGCCATTTGGCGTGCTGGTTGACCATGGAGTCAATGATGTGGATGAAAGCTTCATAGCAGGAGAAAAAGCCGTGGCGCCCTGTAAGCAAATACCCCTCGAGCCAGCCCTGGCACATGTGTTCGCTCAGCACTTCCATGACGCGGCCAGTTTCCGAAAGGTTTTCGTCGACGGGCAGTGTTTCTGCCATCCATGCTTTGCCGACGCCGACTTCCACTTCATCGATGCGGTTTGAAGCCGTCTCATCCGGGCCGAATACGCGGAAGTTCTTCGTGTCCATATTAGCCTGCATCACTGCGTGAAGCAGGTGGCCGAGGATGCGTGTGGACTCGCCATCTGTTTGGCCGCGACCGACAATCTTGAATGCGAAGTCGCGGAAATTGGGCACCTTCAACGGAACCAATAGCTGTCCGCCGTTTGAGTGGGCATTCATCCCCATGCGCAATCGGCCTTTGGGCGCGATGTCGGCTAACTCTTCGCGAAATTTTCCGTGTTGGTCGAAGAGTTCTGCGGGCTTGTAGCTGCGCATCCACTCATCCAACTGACGCAAGTGCTCCGGCTTCTGCTGAATCTGGTCAAGTGGAACCTGGTGTGCGCGCCAGGTATTTTCTACCGGCTTGCCATCTACAAATTTCGGCCCGGTCCAGCCTTTGGGAGTGCGCATGACGAGCATGGGCCATACGGGACGCTCTGTTGAGCCGTCTTCGCGCGCGGCCTTCTGAATAGCAGCGATGCGATCCAACATGGTGTCGAAAACTGTTGCGGCTTGCTGATGCATCAAGAGCGGGTCGTCGCCTTCGAGCGTGAAGGGCTCATAGCCGTACCCGCGCATGAGTTCTTCCAACTCGGCGTGAGGAATGCGCGCGAGGATGGTCGGGTTAGCGATCTTGTAGCCGTTCAAGTGAAGGATGGGCAAGACCGCGCCATCGGTTGCGGGATTAAGGAATTTATTGGAATGCCAGCTAGTTGCCAGCGGGCCAGTCTCCGCCTCGCCGTCGCCCACTACGCAGGCAACGATCAGGTTCGGATTGTCGAATGCTGCTCCGTACGCATGAACCAGCGAGTAACCGAGCTCGCCGCCTTCGTGAATGGAACCGGGAGTTTCCGGCGCAACGTGACTGGGAATACCGTACGGCCAACTGAACTGACGGAAGAGGCGCTTGATCCCATCGCTATTCTGCTCGATGTGCGGATAAATCTCAGAGTACGAACCCTCAAGGTAGGTGTTGGCTACGAGTCCCGGTCCGCCGTGGCCGGGACCGATGATATACAACATGTCCAGGTTTCGCTCGCGGATAAGGCGGTTCCATTGAACATAAAGGAAGTTGAGTCCAGGTGTCGTTCCCCAGTGACCCAGCAAACGCGGTTTGATATCGTCGAGGGTAAGCGGCCGCTCCAGGAGCGGATTGTCTTTCAGATAGATCTGGCCGACTGAAAGATAATTCGCGGCGCGCCAGTAGGCGTCCATTTTGGCCAGTAATTCAGGGCTCAGGGGGCCATTGCTCGCTGATTGTTCGCTCACATTGCACCTCGCAATTTGGGGTTCTTGCTGCCCGATTAAAGGCTAGCAGGCAAAGGTTGTTGTTACGGGTGACTCGTGTCACAAGCAGGTTAAACCACGGCCCATTTGAGGGGACATTACAGAACGCTCCTTATTAGATGCCGCGGAATCCCTTCGGTTCTGTACTGCATCGATCTTGACAGTTGCCGCTATTCCGGGCTTCAATCGGTTGCTGGTACGCAAAGCCTGGGTGTGCGCAGCAATATACCCAGGGGAGGCAGGAGCTAAGATGAATACTCTGCTTTGGATTGCGCAGATTATTTTGGCAGGCGTTTTTCTTTTTACCGGATTTTCAAAAATATTTGCCTACGGACAGGTAGTAAAAGTGGTCGAGGCAAGGTCCAAAGCAGGCAAGATCGGCATGTCAAGGGCTCAGGCTGCTGTTGTCGGGATTCTTGAAATATTGGGAGCAGCGGGAGTGCTGGTGCCGCTCGATTTATGGCCGCCATACGTCTTTCTGCGGCTGGCAGGTGGAGGGCTCGCGCTGCTGATGGTCGCCGCCGGCATTTATCACATTCGACGTCAGGAGTCGGCTGCGCCCAGTGTTTCGTTATTTCTGCTGGCGCTGTTTGTGATTGTTGGTCGATGGCCGCGATGAGCCGTTTTAGCCCTTGATCCTGCGTCTACCGAATCTCTCCGTCATAGCCCCGGAGAAAGTTTTCCCAAAATCGGAAATTGACTTTGAACCAGCGCAATGCCGGTGCTTTTGGGGTGCTTCCTTAAGCGAATTCCTGCAACGTCCTTGACTTCTCATTTATAAAATCCTTATATTCTCATCATCTCGTGAGGGTTGTCCCGATCGTTTCCGCGTCCAACCGTCCAATCGTTATGGGACGCCGGGGATGAGGATGAACCGAATCCCGAATCGGGCAAGGTAGGCCGATGAACAGGCTTGATTGGATTGCGCAGATTCTAATGGCGGTCTCCTTTCTGTTCGTGGGGATAAACAGGGTTATTTCTTTTCGACGGCAAAACACGGGACACCAGCCAGTCTCAGGCTGGAAGGTCACTGAGTTGCCTCGTGAGTGGTCTTGGGTAATCGCCGTGTTGGAAATTGGTGGGGCGGTGGCATTGGTTGTCCCGTTCAAAATATGGCAGCCGGATATACTCCCTCGTCTGGCGGCGGTGGGACTTGCCCTCCTGACCCTCTCCGTCTGTATCTATCGCGTTCGCCACAAGGAACCGGCTGCTCCCGTGATGGCGCTCTTTCTGCTGACTCTATTCGTCGTCGTCGGTCGCTTGTAGCGGCAGTTCTTGCATCGCGATCGTCGATTAATTCACTTCTACCGGAACCTCCAGTGAACCTGCGCGTCCTGCGGTCAGGTCGTGGACTGCGATACGCAGAGAAAACCTGCCCTGCGGCATGTCGAGTGGGAGGCGGATGCGAATGCCGTTCTGCATGGTCTGCGCAAGCTGTGCTGCCTTCAGGTTGAGCTGGAATCCGCTGTCGAGGTAATTTACGCGCCGGCCTTCGCCATCGTAGACCACAAGCGTGAATTCCGTCTTGGCATGAAGTGCTCCATCGGAGCTGGAGTCGTAGAAAAGACTGTGTGAGTCAACCTTCAGATCCACAAAGTACCGTTCTAGCGGTCCTTTCAGCGTGGCAGTCATCTCTCCACCTGAACCGGAAGGAAGAGTTGCGCCCCTGAGGAGCGGGTCGGTTGCGGGAAGGACGCGCGCCTCAAAAAGGATTTGAGTCGATGGCGGAGCGCCGTGCAAGGTCGCCGCCGTTATCAAGCTGGTCTGCCCTGGAGAATGGGAAGACGGTTTATCCGGCGGGTCGGCGTAATAGCCATGACGGTAGGCAAGCTTGAGGTCGCGGTTGTCCAAGTTGATCTGAATCTTGCGGAATTGCCCGTCGAGCCGGCCTGCGGCGGGCGCATAGCCAACCGTGTAGTAGTTTGATCCGTTTGCAATTGCAGCGGCTACGGCATCTTTCAGGCCATTTGTATTGATGTATTCCTGGCCGCCGGTTTGCTCCGCGAGCTGCTTCATTGAGGCTTGTTCGGCCATAAGCTGCTGCAATGCTTTTTGGTCGTCAACGCTCGGGGAAGGCTTGTTGCCCGTCGCTTTGCCCCGGTTGCCTCTGCGGCCTCCGTTGACGGTGCCACCCATCAGGTTGGTGGTTGGCGAGTAGGATGCGTCCAACGCGGGCGGCGTCACCAAGCCGCGCGCATCCACCGGATAAACGGCAACGCGTGCGGCGGAGAGCAACTCGGCCGTATCGCGGATGTCGTCGGAGTAGTTACGCATTGCTTCAAACGGATTGTCCATCGCGTCGTCCGGATCGAGCGCGATGGGAAACGAGCCGGAGAACCAGACCACGTTCTTGCGACCGGGAATTGCGCTCAGATAACGTGCCAATTGCTGCATCGCCTCCAAGGTCATTTTGACGCGCATATCGGTTTGGAAGGCGGTGAGGTCGGCTTCAAACTGTTGCATCGAACTCAGGGCTGTGACCCCGCCAACATCCATGGTTGGCGAGCCTCCGGTCAGGTTGGCCATGTCGCCGATAACCGAATCGACCGCCTGATTGGTTTGTATGTCGACCACAGCCGACTGCTGCGGCGATCCCTTTGGGCTCTGCAAGACCTTGGTTAGGCGCGCGGCGTCGGTGGTGAATCCCTCGACAAGGCGCAAGCGAGAGGAGAGGGTGAAGATGGCTAGCTGCGTTCCGGGCTGGATCTTGCTCAGGAACTGGATCATCTGGCGGCGCACGTTGATTTGGCCGGTCGTGGGAGTATTCAGCCCATCAAGCAGCAACACGTTCATTGCAGACGCTTCAGGATATGCGGGAACGTTGGTGTAAGTGTTCGGCGGTAGCGTGGCTTGCGTTGGAGAAGCTGGTGATGGCGCAGGAACTGTTGAAGGCTTGTGCTCATCGAATGTCGTGATGGGCTGCTCATGGCCGTCTTCGATGATGTGGAATTGCTTGCGATCCAGGCCTTGAACGGGGTTGCCGTGCTCGGTCACGACCACATCTACCAGCACCAGATCGGCGTTGGTGCGGAGATTGGGCGAAGCGTTCGGCCCAGTGGCGCTCTGTGTGCCGGATTGAGAGCTTCGAGTTGGAGCAGGCTGAGCTTGAACCGCCGCCGTCAGCCACGCAAACAGCAGAGAGACGAGGCCGAAGATGGCGAGACGGAAATGCACAGGAAAGCCCATCCTTTGTAGATAAAACGGAAAGCGGTCGGGCTGATTTCCGCATTCATCCTATCTTGCACGAATCCGATGGCGAAGCGACCTTAAAAATAGCGTTTAAGTTTGAGAATCTGCGACTCGAAGCCGTACCAGAGTACTGTCGCGGCGGCTGTGGAAGCAGCTAGGCGGAAGGCTACGACGGCCAGGTTGCCGGGAATGCCGTAACGGTCCATCCGCGCATCGAACCAGCCGAAGTAGATGAAGATCATGATGTGAATCATGTAAAGGCCATAGCTGATGCGCCCGTAGAAGGCCAGCGGACCGCGGCGCAAGGCGGCGTTGAGCGGATTTTTTGCACCTGTGGAGGCGATGGTGGCTAACACTGTGCCTGCGAAAGCTACGGCCAGGGCCGTGTCCAGGAATCGAGTGCCGCCGGCAATCGTTGCGGTTGCCGAGAAGCCAATCACGATTGCGGTGCAGCCGATCCAAAGCCAGGCTCTGCGACTTAATTGGAGCGTGTGAAGCCCGAGAGAAAGTAGGCTTCCCAGAGCGATACCGTCCAGGTGAATCAGCGTGTGCGTTGGTGTGAGCCACGCATGGTGATCAAGCAGGGGTGAGCCCGCGAAGGCGACGATCAGGACTGTGGCAAGCATCCATGGGCGGGGCAAATAGCGGACGACGGGAGCCCAGACAAAGTAATACTGCTCCTCAATGGCTAACGACCACGTGGGACCAACGGCTGGCGGCAATGCGATGTGGAACAGGTTTTGCACGAAGAATATGTAGGCCAGCCACGGAGCGGTCTTGATTGCCTCAGTGATTGTTGGACCGATGAACCATGGGGCGTTCAGATAAACTACCACTAGCACTAGCACGTAAACGGGCCAGATGCGAAGGGCACGGCGGCCATAGAAGTTGCGGAAGTAGTTTGGCTTTTCTCGCGCCTCAAGGAGGATGGAAGTGATGAGAAAACCGGACAGGACAAAGAAAAGATTTACGCCCGCCCATCCCCACAGGCTGGCGTAGTGGACCCATGTACCCTCAAGCCGCGGATGGCAATGATAGAGGACAACGGATAACACAGCGAGACCGCGCAGTCCCTGTAACTCCGGGATGTAACTGGGCAGCCAGGTTGGACGTTGAATTAGCAAATCAGCGAGTTAGCAAGTCAGCGGGTTGGAGTTAGTTGATTCCCTAGTTTCAAAAGCGAGACAAGAGGCACTCACAAATCAAAAGAGGAAAATCAGTTTGGCTTGATTTCTGATACAGGAGTCGTTGGATGATAACGTTCCTCATCTACGGACTCCCACACCTCATCTTCACTGACCTTGAACGCATTCGCCACATGGCGGACGAGAGCAGCGATCAGAACGCCGTACTCTTTGTGGCCCATTTCGCCAGGATAAAGGTGAGTTTGAATGTGCCCGTCATTCTCAAAGACGATGATTAGTGGTGAATCGATTCGCATTCCCATGTTTTCCGCCGGCTCCCACAGTTAGCCTGCGGCTAGCTCTTTTGCTCGTTGGGTGGCGCGCATTACGGCTTTGATCAGGGTTACTCGCAGGCCGCCTTCTTCTAACTCGAGAATGCCGTCGATGGTGCAACCGGCGGGGGTTGTTACGGCGTCCTTCAGCAACGCCGGATGGTAACCAGTTTCGAGCACCATCTTGGCGGCGCCGAAAGTGGTTTGCGCGGCTAACTGAGTCGCTATGTCGCGGGGCAGACCCACCTTTACCCCCGCCTCTGCCAGGGCCTCGATGATGATATAGATGTACGCCGGACCGCTGGCGGAAAGACCTGTTACGGCGTCCATATGCTTCTCGTCGACAACCACGGTGCGGCCTACGGTCTCAAAGATGCGCTGGGCCAGTTCCATCTGCTCGGGTGAGACAAATCGCCCTCGGCAGAGGCCGGCAGCGCCCGCTCCCAGGGCTGAAGGCGTGTTGGGCATGGCACGAATCACGGCAATTTCCAGGCCGGATGCCTCTTCGATTGCCCGCGTCTTCACGGAGGCAGCAAAGGAGACGATCGTCTTGGCCGGCGTAAGCGCGGGACGAATCTCTGCAATCAGATCAGGGACCTGGAATGGCTTGACGCCAATGAGAATCAGGTCGGACTGGCGCGCGACTTCAAGATTGTCGGTGCTCACGTCGACGCCCCACTGGACGCTAAGTGCGACTGCCTTCTCGGCATGGCCGACGGTCGCGTGAATCTGATCGGGTGCAAACAGGTTCTGCTTCAGAAATGCCTGCAACAGAATGCCGCCCATTTTGCCCGCTCCCAGAACGGCCACGCGAACTTGTGGCAATTGCGCGGGTAGTACAGTGGCCTCAACGGCTATTTCCGCCATGTTTTTCCTTTTCTTTTCTTCGATGAATGAAGTACAACTCTCAAGGATACTCGCAAGTCACGGGTTGAGGACGGGTGGCCTGTGGTGTCTCTCGATTGGCGGCACTCGGAGAACCGCATCGATAATACCTATTGAATTAACCAAAAGGTTCGAAATAGGGGAACGGAGAGGAGCGGGTCGGCTTGTTTTCAGCTCTGGACAGGGATTTACGAGCGCTGACTGGGAGGCGCCTAAGTGGCAACCGGGTTGATGCAAAGTGGTCATAAGAGTATTGTGCGTGCTTTGTGGTTGATGAACTTCAGAGTTCTTCGGAGTGATATTCGTGGAATCGGGCTGCGTTGCGTGCGATGAGCTTGCAGGCGAGCAAGCCTGATTCTGTTGTTGTACGGGACCGCGACGAATCGTGTCACTGTTGAGATTTGAGGCCTTCGATCCTCGGCGCGCCCGAACTGCTTTAAGGAAGAGGGAACCCGGATCTTACCCGACGTCGGACAATGGTTAGCGTCGAGTGGCTGTTTTTTGGGAACTAATCCAGGTGTCGATGCGGTCATCCAGTACGTCGAGCGGAAGGGCACCTGCGTCGAGAACCTGGTCGTGGAAGTCGCGGAGGTTGAATTTGTCACCGAGAGCTTTCTTGGCGCGGTCGCGGAGTTCAAGGATCTTCAACTGGCCAACTTTGTAAGCGAGAGCCTGGCTGGGCCAAGCGATGTAGCGATCAACTTCAGCTTGGACATTCGTCTCGTCGACGTTGGAGTGATCGTGGAAATATTGGATCATTTGTTCGCGGGTCCAGTGTTGGGAGTGGACCCCGGTATCTACGACCAAACGGATGGCGCGCCAGATGTCGCCTTCGAGTCTTCCGTAGTCGGAGTATGGATCCTGATAGAGGCCGATATCTTTGCCCAGACGCTCTGAGTAGAGCCCCCAGCCTTCGGCATATGCGGTGTAGGACTCAAATTTGCGGAATGTGGGGACGGTATCGAGTTCTTCCGCGATGGATATTTGTAGGTGATGGCCGGGGAGGCCTTCGTGGTAGGCAATTGCCTCGACGTCGTAGAGATTGCGATCGGTGGCGTTATAGGTGTCGACGCGAATACGTCCTGGTCGGCTGCCGTCGGGCGCGCCTTGCTCGTAATACGCTGCCGACGAAGTTTTTTCAAGGTAATCTGGAACAGCGGCGACCTCAAATTTCGCCTTGGGAAGGCGCCCAAAGAGCTGCGGCAGGCGAGCCTGCATCGGCGTGAGGTAACTACGATATGCATCGAGCAATGCTTCGCGCGAGGCAGCTTTCAGCTTCGGATTAGCTAGTAGGCTGGCGCGAAAGCTGACCAAGTCGGGAGAGCCGAGTTTTTGCGCGATGGCGAAAATCTCGGCTTCGTCACGCTTCACCTCGTCCAGACCGATCTGGTGAATCTGGTCGGCGGTGAGGTTGGTGGTCGTAGTGCGCCGAATCAGGAACTGGTAGTACTTCGCGCCATCGGAAAGGGAAGAGATGCCCGGATCGATGCGGCAGGCGGGGATGTAGCTGACTTCAAGGAAGCGTGCGAATCGAACATAGGCGGGCAGCACCTCTTTGGAAATCGCATCCAGCATCTCCGTCTTGATGCGCTCCTGCTCGGCCGGTTTGATGCCGGCGGGAAAGCTCTTGAGCGGCATCGCCAGGGGAGATTCTTCCGGCTTTTGATTGGCTAGCTGCTTCACCTGATCCAGAGCTTTTTGCAACAAGTACTGCGGCGGCAGGCGATGGTCTTCCATGCCGATGGACATGTTGGTCGTGACCTGGTCGAAGGCGTGGGGAATCGCATGCAGGCGGGCGATCCAGTCGTCGTAGTCCTTGACGGTGGTGAAGCTGAGCTGGGCGACGATTTGAGGATAGGTGGTGTGGATACCACCCATCTGGTTCACCGGCATTTCCCACTCCTTGAACTGCGCCCCCTCCTGGTCATCGGCAATGTCGCGCAGAAGCAAATCCCGGCTTATCTTCTCCTGGTCAGTGAGTCCGGCGGTGTCTATCGCCGCGAGGCGCATGAGGAAAGCCTGTTCGCGGGCGAGGCTCTCGTTCAAGGCCTTCACAGAGTAGTCGGTGATCCGGTCGTTATAGCGCTTGTCACCAAGCGTCGAAGCAAATTCCGGGTAATGGGCTAGGTTGTCTTCCCAGTAGTCCTGAAAGATCTGATTGAGGGCTTTGCGGTTGCCTTCAACGGCGGCTGCGGGGGATTGTCCGCGCGCGATTGCAGGAAACAGGAACAGCAGCAATGCAGAGAGCGACAGGATGGAGAGACGCGGAGTTCTCAACGGGGTTGGACCTCGAAATGGATTGTTGCTTTCAAGTCGAGTTTAGAGCAAATGCGCAGGCGTTAGAAGTGAATGGTTAACAATTTGAAAACAAAACAATTGGCCTGACCGGTTTCGGTTTGGCTTCTGGGTGCGAGTTCGGCTCGCAGAGGGATCTTGGCTTCTCTACACCGAATTAATGAGCCATGACTGCTTCGTGGCTGAGGATGCGATAGAGAGTGGAGCGGCTGATTTGGAGCTGTCGCGCAGCGCGAAGCTTGTTGCCACGATTGAGTTCGACAA
>Ga0302320_10028603_pt1 | contig 10691 bp, 9 predicted proteins | sample Bog_T0_3_FD_202130 | JGI IMG/M metagenome (GOLD analysis project Ga0302320, IMG submission 202130) | Peat permafrost microbial communities from Stordalen Mire near Abisko, Sweden - Bog_T0_3 | ecosystem: Environmental > Terrestrial > Soil > Wetlands > Peat | place: Sweden: Abisko, Stordalen Mire... | reverse complement strand
GCGGGGCAAATGCAGATGGTGAACACCGGCTGGATGCACAACTACGTCCGCATGTATTGGGCGAAAAAAATCCTGGAGTGGAGCAAGTCACCGGCAGAAGCCTATCGCGTTGCCGTACGCCTCAACGACAAGTACGAACTCGACGGCCGCGACCCCAACGGCTACGCGGGCATCGCGTGGGCCATCGTCGGCAAGTTCGACCGCCCGTGGTTCGAGCGCCCCATCTTCGGCCAGATTCGTTACATGTCAGGCGCGAGCACGGGAAGGAAGTTCGACAGCAAAGAATACATTCGGCAAAACTTGCCGCCGCATTGATTTCTTGAAGCCTGCCAGCCTGTGGAAGTCTGCCGGAAAATAAATTTGCGGAGGGCGTCTCGGGTTGCGTGGTCGGGTTTACTACCTGGTTACAGGGGCCCCCTCCCCCCTCCCCCCTCAATCTTTAGAATCATCGAGTTACGGCGTTTTGGCGCGCAAAATCTAGATGTCAAAGAACTTAGATACTAAAATCTAGACAGCACAGGACTTACGGGCCGAATTTTGGCCGGGAGTGTCCGTACCGTTGCTGCTGGGCGTACGGCCCTTGCTGGAGAATGATGCAACGAAAAGTGGTATGACCGCAAGGTCAGATGTCACAAGGGGGCTGTGGAAATCGGCGGGGGTTCTACCACTTCGCTCAGCATGACCGGCTTATCTAGAATTCTTCATCTAGAAATTCTTCGCGGAATCGAGGAGAATTGTGACTGGGCCTTCGTTTATTAGTTCCACTTGCATGGATTCCTGGAAGCGGCCGGTTTCGCAGGGGAGGCCGGCGGCGCGGATTTGGTCGACGAAGAAGTCGTAGAGCTGGCGGGCTTTTTCTGGTGGGGCGGCGGCGTCGAAGGAGGGGCGCTTGCCGCGTCTTACGTCGCCGTAGAGGGTGAACTGGGAGACGGCGAGGACGCTGCCGCCGACATCTTGCAGGCTGAGGTTCATTTTGCCGTTTTGATCTTCGAAGACGCGGAGGCCAGAGATTTTTTCTGCGAGGTAGGTGGCGTCGGGCTCGGTGTCGTTGTGGGTGATGCCGAGCAAGACCAGCAGTCCGGGGCCGATCTGGCCGGTGATTTCGCCGTGGACTGCGACTTGAGCGCGGCTGACGCGTTGGACGACCGCTCGCATGGTTTAGGGTAGTGTCTCAGGTTGGCGGAGCTAGTGGTAGCGGCAGTCGAGCTGCGCTCGACGGACAGCCGAGGGCGGCTGTCCCCACACGAACCTGGGTGTCCGCACACAAACCAGGGCGTCCCCACATAAACCTGACTGTCCCTAAACTAAGACCGCTGTCCGAGATGGACCTTGGCCGTGGTTTGACCGGGGCGTGCGGGGCGTTTAGGATGCTGAAGGTATGTCACAGCGCCGTCCTCGCAAGGGCTGCGCTTCCTTTACAGTCATTTACCGGGGCCGTTACACTACGCGTTCGCCTTTTTCCGGGCGTGGCATGGGAGAGAGATGATCGAATTGAGCGATCGTGAGTCCCGGACATCGAATTCAAATCTAATTCAAGGTTAAGCGAGGAGAAACATGGCAGCCGTTGACGAGAAGGTAAAGCAGATTATTGTGGAGCAGTTGGGTGTGGACGAGGGCGAGGTCACTTCCAGCGCGTCGTTCGTGGACGACCTGGGCGCGGATTCGCTGGACACAGTGGAACTGGTGATGGCATTCGAAGAAGGCTTCGACATCGAGATTCCGGACGAGGACGCGGAGAAGATCCGCACCGTGCAGGACGCCATCGATTACATCGGGAAGCATTCGAAAGGCGGCAAGTAGTTTGGGACGCAGGGTCGTAGTTACCGGCATCGGCCTGATCTGTGGCGTGGGAAATACGACTGGAGAGGTGTGGCAGGCCGTGCTGGCGGGCAAGAGCGGCGTGGCCCGCATCACCCAGTTCGACTCCACGAATTTCGCCTGCCAGATCGCGGCCGAGGTCAAGAACTTCGATCCGTTGAACTTCATCGAAAAAAAAGAAGTGAAGAAGATGGGGCGATTCATTCATCTGGCGATTGCGGCGGCGGATGAAGCGTTCAAGATGTCGGGCTTGAAGATCACGCCGGAGAATGCTGAGCGCGTGGGCGTGCATATTGGGTCGGGCATTGGCGGGTTCGACATTATCGAGCGCGAGCACGTCGCGCTGATGGAGGGCGGGCCGCGCAAGATTTCACCGTTCTTTATTCCGGCGGCGATCATTAATCTTGCGGCGGGGCATGTTTCGATGCGGCTGGGGGCCAAGGGACCGAATGAGGCCACGGCCACGGCTTGCACCACCAGTGCCCACTCTATTGGAGATTCGTTTCGTATCATTCAGCACAACGATGCCGATGTGATGATTGCGGGCGGATCGGAGGCGGCGATCACGCAGATGGGTGTGGGTGGGTTTGCGGCTATGCGCGCGCTTTCCACGCGCAATGACGATCCGGAAAAGGCGAGTCGGCCGTGGGACAAGGACCGCGACGGGTTTGTGATGGGCGAAGGCGCGGGCATTGTGGTGCTGGAAGAACTGGAGCACGCGAGGCGGCGCGGGGCGACGATTCTGGCGGAAGTGGCGGGGTATGGCATGTCAGGCGACGCTTACCACATGACGCAGCCTGCGCCTGAGCACGAAGGCGGGTTCCGCGTGATGCGCAACGCGACGCGAGATGCAGGAATTACGCCGGACAAAGTCGATTACGTCAACGCGCACGGCACGTCGACGCCGATCGGCGACACGCTGGAGGCGCACGCTATCCGCAACTTTTTTGGCGAGCACAAACTTCCGGTCAGTTCTACGAAGTCGATGACAGGGCATCTGCTGGGCGGCGCTGGCGGGCTGGAGGCCGGCATCACCATCCTCGCGCTGCGGGATCAGATTCTGCCGCCGACCATTAATCTCGAAAGCCAGGATCCTGAAACCGCAGGCATGGATTTCGTACCTAACCACGCGCGCAAAGCGAAACTGGAATATGCGATGTCGAATTCGTTTGGCTTCGGCGGGACGAATGGGGCGCTGCTGTTTCGGAGATGGTCGGAGTAGCCATCTTCGAACTCTGGGGTCAGGCTATTTCGGGTGCGGAATGATCGACAAGATCACGTACTCATCGCCGCGGATCACAAGATAGAATCGCCAGCTGCGATTCACGCGGGCCTGCCAAGCGTCGCGTGCCTCGTCGTACTTCTTCGCGCTTCTTCGCGCGCAGAGAAGGGTGTGTAAGCTGATTGAGCAGAAATCCAAGCTGCTTAACAGTTGATGTCGCCAACCTATCCACTGATAAATCTGGAAAGCCTGGCCGAGGACTGTACTTCTGCCCCCTGCGAAGGATACGGGATGTTACATCCGATTATTGTGCCTGAGTTACACTCCATGGCACGGAGATCGAGATGGTGAAACTTGCTCCCGCGCGAAAGACGTTCTTCTCTCAAAACGATCCGGCCAGGCGGAGGTTCCTACTATCAGGAACGCCGGTTCTGGTAGCGCTGCTGAGCCTTCCACCACTGGCGGAGGCGCAAAATCCCCCGTCGACAATAGCTGCTGCAGGGGAACAGGAGAGTGGAACGATCTTGCGGCGGGGCACCAATGAGTTGGGAGGGTGGGCGGGTTTTTCTCCGTTCTCTTTTGTAATCAAGGGAACGTCGTTGGACAGAAAGCTTTTTCTACTGAACCTGCAATATGCGAGGACACTGTTTGCGACCAAAGCGGTGACCCTCAAGTACACGGCAGAAATTGTGCCGGCGGCGGTGGAGATACAACCAACGCAGGTCTACGAAATCGGCGGAGAGCCGCTGGTGAACCCTTCCGGCTCGATATACGCGGCGGGCGCAAGTCCTATTGGCTTTCAAGGGAACCTTGGCCGGAAGAGAATTCAACCGTTTGCCAATGGAAGCGTGGGATTTTTGTACTTCACGCAGCAGGTTCCGGTCATCGGATCGTCGCAGTTCAATTACACGGTATCGATTGGTTTTGGGGCACAGTTCTTCCGCAGTTCGGGGCGCTCGTTCAGCATGGGATGGAAGTATTTCCATCTTTCGAACAACTACCAGGCGCCTTTGAATCCGGGGATCGATTCGGGGGTTTTCTACGCCGGATTTTCGATAATGCGGGGAGGCGGTCGATAGCGGGTTGAGGCGCTCGTCTCTACTGCTTGGCGGCTGCCGCGCTGGTGACCTCGTGGGCCCATTTCATGGCGGCATTCGAGGTCTCGGCTACGAATGAGAGAGACAAATTCAGCTGCTTGCCGAGTTGCGTGACCAGGCCCCAATCGCCGGCCTCGCGCGCCAGCATGAGATCGTAGATGGGCGAAAGGATTGTCTTTTTGCCGGTTTTTGCGGCCAGCAGTTGGGCTTTGATGCTGGGATCGAGACACAATTCTTTTACTACGATCCCGATGGGGACGGCGAGGATGGCATCGATCAGCGAGAGCATGCCCAGGAGAAACAAGTCGGCGTTTCCGTGATCTACGCGGGGAGCAACGAGCTCGCAAAACCGGGCGCGCACCAGTGAGGCCAAAACCAGGTCGGAGGGCTTGTCCTGTGCCATTCCCAGGGCGGTAGCCATGCGTATCCAGCGCACCGATTCCTTCTCGCCCAGCAGGGTCAAGGCGTTGCGAACCGACATGACGGGCGACGACAGGCCTAGAAGAGGAGAGTTCAGATGGCGGAGCAACTGGTAGCAGAGCGCCGGCTCATGTTTGATGAGAGCTTCTACTTCGGCGAGATCCACCTGGCTTTTGGAGACCGCACTCAACAGCCGCAGATTCGTACCCTGGTTTGCTGGAATATGGCGGACTTGCAGATTCTCCGGGTGACGGAAGAAATAGCCTTGAAAGCGGGTAAAGCCGATTTTTGCTGCGGTCAGAAAGTGCTCGCGGGTTTCCACCTTGTGCGCCAGCATGCAGCAGGTCTGGCTGGCATAGCGGCCCACCAGCGCAGTGCATTGCGCGGGCGGCACTCGTGTAATGTCGACCTTAATGTAGTCGGCGTAAGGGACCAGAGGTTCCCGCCTGTCGCCGGGCACGAAATTGTCTAAGGCAAACGAGTATCCACGCTGCTTCAGCAGCTGGCATGCTTTCACTACAGCGTCATTGGCAGCGACCGATTCCTGTATCTCAATCACAATATCGCCAACAGGTAAAAGCGCGAAGGCGTCGGTCAACAGCCCATGCTGAGTGCAGTTAATAAATGCAGTGCAGCCGTCGCACAGGACCCCGAGGCCAACCAGACTTAAGGTTTCAATGGCTGCTGCCGTGGCACTGTCGGCATCGGTGGTAAAACGGCGATCTTCGCGGCTCTCGCGGAAAAACAGCTCGTAACCCACCACGCGTTCATCCGCGGTGAGAATGGGTTGCCGGGCTATGCAAGGAGTGGCTTTTTGAACGGGAGCTGCTTGCGGTTTAGTGCCCACGGGTTCCTCTGCTACTTATCGGCAGCTTCCGGGGTGGGCTTGAGTTCGCTCCTCGCACCGAATTGACCGCGGCTTTCGGTTTGCGCTTTGAATTTCACCCGCCAGTTCAAGCCAGGTAATGAGACTTTTGTACCTCGCGACTTGCCCCTTAGGGTCTTTCCATCGCCTGCCGGGCAAGCCACAATAAACTTCGTACGAGAACGTCTGCTGACATGGAAAGAGCCTTCGGCACAGCCCCAGCGCCTGCGCCCGTTGCCTCCACCAAAAAGGTGGCGGCGCGGGCTGCGCTCGTCGATCTCAAGGAGTCCTCCCGATTTCTGCTGACCGAATGCTTCCGGCAATTCGGCATTGAGACTGTGGTCACATCCGCGGGGTCGGCGGAGCGCCTGCGGCAGGAGAAATTCGAAGCCTGTGTGCTGAACCTTGGCCCCGGCGCGGAGGCGGTGATGGAGGCGGCGCGCACTTCTCCCTCGAACAGCCGCCTCGTGCTCTACGGCCTGGGCGGAAGCGCGCAGGAGGCGATGCGCTATTCCAAATATGGCATCAATGCCATGTTTCAGGAGCCGCTGGAGCGCCCCGCGGCGATGAAGCTGGTGCGCGCCACGCACATGCTGGTGCTGCACGAATTCCGCCGCTACGCCCGCATCCCGATCATGACCGAGGTTACGGTGGTGAGCAGCGACGGCCACCGGCTGGCCGCTTCGAGTGTGGAAGTCAGCTCCGGCGGCATGTCGTTGAAGAGTTCCGAGGACATGCCTTCCGGAGCCAACGTAGAGATTTCTTTTTCTCTGCTCACGCTGCCACGGGTGAATGTGCGCGGCGTTGTGACCTGGCGCAAGAGCAAGTCGTTTGGAGTGCATTTCGACCCCGCCGACGAGCGCCGCCAAAAAGTGAAAGAGTGGATCGACACGTACTTGGAAAGCTAGAGCGGGTTCAGACAGTGCCGTGGCTCGTGTGGGGACGGACGCATTCGTCCGTCCAGCGGGCGAAGCGAGGCACGAGCTCTCAACCTGATTTTGGGTGACGCCGCGCTTCAGCGCTGCGATCACAGCCTGCTATTGCTCGAGGGCTTTTAGCCCCTGAGGTACCTTCCCGTTACAATATCTCCGTGCCCGAAGTCCGCACTTCCGAAGTGCCCGCTGCAGAAATCGCTCCGACCCCGCGCTTCAGCCTGCGTCAGCGCATCGTGCTGCGCATCATCATCGCCGCCGGATATTGGTTCATTCGGATCATCGGCCCCACGCTGCGCGTATGCGTCTCATGCGAAGAGGGCGCACAGGAAAGCGTGGGACAGCGGCCGCTCGTCCTTAATTTCTGGCACGCCGGCATTATTCCCGCGACTTATCTTTTCCGCGACGCCGGCATCCGTGTGATGAGCAGCAATAGCTACGACGGCGAATACATGGGACGGATCATCCACAAATTCGGATTCGTCGCCGTCAAAGGCTCCAGCAGCCGCAACGCGGTGCGTGCCCTGCTCGGCCTGCGCCGGGCGTTGCAACAAGGATGGGCTGTGGCCTTCAGCATCGATGGACCGCGCGGACCGCGCTACAAAGTGAAGCCCGGCCCGGTGGCGCTGGCGCGATCCTCCGGCGTGCCCATGAGCACGTTTCACATCGCGGTCGAGAGGGCCTGGGTACTTAATACGTGGGACCGGCTGATCATTCCGAAGCCGTTTTCGCGGGTGCTGATGCGGTTTGGGAAGCTGATTCGGGTTCCGGCGGATGCCAGCGATGAAGGTGTCGAGCGCTATCAAGGGGAATTGCAGGCTTCGCTGGATCGTATCTGTGGATTTGCCGAGGAGAATGTGGGTAGCGTGGGAGCGGCAGAGTTTCCTGACTATAGCCGGGCCTGAAGTTGATTCGGCTTGGCTGCCATTTGACTTCCACTGCCGCTGCCCGGTAAATTTCTCTCTCCACTCTTTTGTTCTTTGAAATGTCCTTCGGTTTGCGCGTCTTTGCCATGTGGCGAAGCCAGGGAAGCGGGTGCAAATCCCGCGCTGCCGCGCAACTGTAAGCGAGAAAATCACAGCCGGTCACTGGGAGCGATCCCGGGAAGGCCGCCTGCAAATTCCGGATGCTCCGGCCAACAGCTAATTGCCCAGCGTTGCTCATGCATCCTCACTCGCAAAGCCAGGAGACCGGCGTAAACCGTCTAGCTTAACCCCTTTCGCGTGAAAAGGAGGATGGTTATGCGCGCACTCGGCGTTTGGTTTTTGATTTTCGTTTTTCTCGCGGCGGCATCGGCTGCCGACCTCAAGGTCAAAGTCGTCGACCCTCAATTTGAGGCCGTCGCCGGCGCTCAGGTTTCGTTGTTCTCAAAAGGCAGCGGCACTGCTCTGAAGATATCAACAACTTCTGCCGAAGGGATTGCCGACCTCGGCGAATTATCCTCCGGCAGCTATCAAGTTCAAGTCCTAGCTCCTGGCTTTGCTCGGCAGACCGAGGAGGTTCCTGCGCAACCTGGTCCGATCACGATCCAACTGCATCTCGGCACGGCTTCAGAAACTGTGGTCGTGACCGCGACCCGAACGCCCGTAACTGCCGAGGAGTCCGGCGCCAGCGTTTCCACACTCGACAGCGGCCAACTGGAAACCATGAATCCCATCGCCTCCGATGATGCCGTGCGTTTTCTTCCCGGCGCGGTCATCAATACGGCAGGGCAGCGTGGTGGTATATCGTCGCTGTTCGTGCGGGGCGGCGAATCCACTTACAACAAAGTGATTGTGGACGGAGTTGCCGTCGATAATCCGGGTGACACGTTTGATTTTGGCACGCTGCCCCTGACCCAGGCCGATCGCGTGGAATTTTTGCGGGGGACGCAGAGCACTTTATATGGCTCCGATGCCATGACCAGCGTCCTGCAGGTGTGGACGCGCACCGGAAGCACGCCCACGCCGGAATTTCGCTTTGGCGCCGACGGAGGAAATTTCGAAACCGCCAACGGCTATGCTTCTCTGGCCGGCGCCCACGAGCGCTTCGACTATAACGTTTTCGGCAATCAATTCGACAGCGACGGGCTGGGCGTGAACGATGCTTACTCGGATTCGCTGCAGGGCGCAAATCTTGGCATGGCCATTACCGATCATGCCTCGCTGCGTCTGCACCTGCGCCACTCAAATAGCTATACGGGCTTACCCGGAGAGTGGGATTTCAACGGCGATCCGCTGCTGGCTCCCGACTCCAGCGAAACGGGACATCTGAACAATATTCTGGGAAGCGTGGAACTTGCCGTGGCAACGCCTTCGGGATGGCAACACCGGCTTAGGGGTTTCGAGTCCCTCTACCGGTACAGAGATGCGAACCCGAATCCTCCGGCGGACAGCTACGACAACTATGCGGATACCTACGATACTCACGTCAATCGCGTGGGAGTCGAATATCAGGGCGATTATTCGGAACGGACGTCGGCTCGTTTCGGGGCGCACACCACCTTCGGATATCGCATCGAGAATGAAACTGGCGTTGTAAGCGATATGGATTACCCCCCGCCCGCTTCGGGACAGCGGCTGGATCAGGATGCGTATCTGCAGCAGCAGCTCACGGTGGGGAGGCTCTCGGCGATTGCGGGCGGGCGCTTCGTTCACAGCAGCGCCTATGGCAATATCGGCGTGCCGCGGGTTGCGCTCACTTGGCTGGCGTCACGCGGTGGAGAGACTTTTTCCGGAACGCGCCTGCGTTTTTCCTATGCCGTAGGCTACATGGAGCCCGCCCTCTACGAAACTTTTGGTGAGATTGCATTCGACTACACTTCGAACCGTGGCTTGTTGCCGGAGCGCACGCGAGCCTTTGAAGCCGGCATCGAGCAGAAATTTTTCGCGGGGCGCTGGGCCTTGAACGCAACCTCCTTCAACAATCTTTTCCACGACCAGATTGAGGCCGTGCCCACCTCAACCGGGGCATACCAGTTCTTCAACCTTAAGCAATCTTTTGCTCAGGGCGCAGAGGTTGAGTTGCAGGGCAGGATCCGGCCGAAATTATTGCTGACCACGGCTTATACCTACACCTCGACTGAGATACTCGAAAATCCAGAATGCACGCTGGCAAGTCCTTGTTCTTTTCCATACGCTCCGGGAGATCCCTTGCTGCGTCGCCCCAAGCATTCGGCAAGCACGCTCCTCAGCTATCTTGGCACGCGCTGGGGCGGAAATCTGGCGGGAAGCTTCGTGGGTGGGCGCGCCGATTCCGATTTCGACGGTTTCAACATCGACCACGCCGCCGGCTATGTGCGTGCCGATCTTGGCGGATGGTACGCCATCAACTCTCGCATAACGGCGTACGCGAATGTGGAGAACGCCCTCGACCGACGTTACAACGAAGTGCTCGGCTATCCAGCGTTGCCCATTAACTTTCGCGCAGGTTTTCGCATTCGCATCGGGGGAGAGTAGATCAGATTTACAGCAGTGTGCACGAGGCGCCTCGCCGCGCTCGGCGGACCCTTCGGCTCCGCTCAGGGCAGGCTGGCGAATGGGCCTGTCCCCACACGGGAAGGGTTTAGCTGACCTTTTCCGGTTCCCGTACCATCGTGATGGGCATTGAGGCGGCGATCTTGCCGCCGAAATATTTGGTGCGCGCCAGCATCAGCTTTTCAATGTCCACTCCGCTCAGCGGCTGTTGCCGGCCAAGCAGGTGCGTGACCAGCGCGATCTGGGCAAAGTGCTCCACGGTTTCCATCTTCATGTAGGCGTGTTCGATGGTGTCGCCATAAGCCACGACGCCGTGATTCGACATCAGAATGGCGTCATAGTGAGGAACGTACGGCTCCAGCGTTTTGGCCAAATCCGGAGTGCCCGGGGTGCCGTAGCGCGCCAGCGGAATGCATCCCAGGCCCATCACTACTTCACAAACCAGCGGTTCGGTCAGAGCCATGCCCGCTGCGGCGAAACCAGTTGCGGTCGGCGGGTGGGCATGCACAATTGCCTGAATGTCGGGCCGCAGGCGGTAGACCAGCAGGTGCATTCCGATCTCGCTGGTCACGTTGCGCCGCCCCGCAACCCGCCTGCCGTCCAGGTCCACGATCACCATGTCCCCGGCTTTCATTGCGCCTTTGCTCAGGCAGGTTGGCGTTACCAGAATGCGGTCGTCGTCCAGCCGCACCGAAAGATTCCCGTCCATTGCCGCCACGAAGCCGCGCTCATGCAGCATGCGCCCGTAGCGAACAATTTCTTCCCTTAGTTTGCGTTCAGCGGACATGGAAATACTCTCTCGGGGGAGTGACCAAAAGCGGCTAAAGCCTCAGCCCCCGCATAGTATCGCACCTTGCTCTCCAGCGGCAAACAAATTTACCA
>Ga0302320_10028602_pt1 | contig 10692 bp, 5 predicted proteins | sample Bog_T0_3_FD_202130 | JGI IMG/M metagenome (GOLD analysis project Ga0302320, IMG submission 202130) | Peat permafrost microbial communities from Stordalen Mire near Abisko, Sweden - Bog_T0_3 | ecosystem: Environmental > Terrestrial > Soil > Wetlands > Peat | place: Sweden: Abisko, Stordalen Mire... | reverse complement strand
GCTGGCGCAACGCCAGCGGCTCCGGTGGATGTGAATTCGATTTGGATGGACTTGCTGGTTGCGGTGAGGCGGGATCGCCCGCTCATTTCGACGTGGCTGGAAGCAGGGACGCTGCTCGAGATTACGGCCAGGACTGTGCGGCTCGGGTTTGCGCCGGAGCACGCGATGGCGATGGAGTCGCTGTTGCGGCCGAACAACCGGAGTTTTCTGGAAAAGCTTCTCACCAAGCTGACGGGCGAAACCCGGGAACTGGCATGCGAGGCGCGCGAGGGCCTGGTGGTCAAGCCGGTAAACCTGCCTGAGCCCGAGCCGGAGGCGCCGCCGCCGGACCCGATGGATGAGTTCAAGAACGACCCGTTGATCCGGAAGGCGCTTGAGATTTTCCAAGGGGAAATCCAACCGGTTCATACATAGCTTTCGCATTCACCCAAGGCACACCGTGACCACGCTTACCGAAGAACAACCACCAAAGCCGGCGGCGGCGGCCGATCTCGAAATCAAAGACGCGCAGTTGATCTTCAACAGCGTCTGGAAAGAACTGGAGCAGGAGTTTGGCCGGGAGAATCTGCGGTTTCCCAAGGAGTTGATCCTGCTGGGCGGCGCGCCCGGCGCGGGCAAAGGGACCAATACGAATTTCATCCGGGAGCTGCGGGACATCACGGCGGCGCCCATCGTGGTGAGCGCGCTGCTGGACAGCCCCGCGGCACGGGAGATCAAGGCGCGCGGCGGGATGGTGGGAGACCGGGAGGTCGTGGGCAGCCTGCTGCGCAAGCTGCTCGAGCCGGAGCAGCAGAACGGCGCGATCCTGGACGGCTTCCCGCGCACGAAGGTGCAGGTCGAGTGTTTGAAAATGCTCCATGACGAAATGATCGCGCTACGGCGGGACTTTGCCGATACGCCGCAGGCGATCCACTTCCGGCAGCCGATGTTTCACATCATGGTGCTATTCGTCGACGAGCCGGAGAGCATCGCGCGGCAATTGAAGAGGGGCCGGCAGGTCATCGCGCACAACGAGGAGGTCAAGCGGTCGGGCATCGGCGATCTGTGGGAGGAGCGGCCCACGGATTTTAACGAGGTGCTGGCGCGCAACCGCTACCGTGTGTTCAAGGAGCAGACGTATGACGCGCTGGTCTCGCTGAAGGAACTCTTCCACTATCATTTCATCAACGCGCAGGCGCCGCTCGAGGTGGTGCGGCGCAACATCATCCGCGAGCTCGAGTACCAGAGCTCGCTCGAGCTCGAGCCGCGCACGTACGACCTGCTGCGCCGGCTGCCGCTGGCCAGCGAGATCGTGCGCGCGGCGCGGCAGGAACTGGTGAACCGGCTGGACGGCTACGCCTCGGACAACGCGTCGACGTTCGAACGCGTCATCGAGTTCATCGAGAAGAAGGCGATGCCGATCGTCATCCGGCACGCCATATCCGGCCGGGCGAATATCAACTCAGAGGAGCCGGTGTTCGACGATCCGATGGCGCTCGCGATGCTGATCGACGTGTTTTCCGAGCGGGGCTTTCACGCCACCGTGGATGTCGAGCGGCATGAAATCCCGTATTGGATCGATATGCAGACGGGGGAAATCCAGTGCCGCCACAAGAAGGTCTTCCGCTTCAGCGTGCGGTTCAAGGGCTCGCAGATCCGGCGGGGTTAGCCAACCCGATGCTTCCAGTAGCCGGGCTCCCGGCTGCAATGCATCACGGCGTAAACAGTGACGTGATCTTGATTGCTCTCCCAGCGGTAATAGAGAACGAAAGGGAATCGCCGAATGAGGTAACGACGGATGTCGGGTTCGTCGATTACATGCCAACGGTCAGGAGATTTCAGCACCTGCTCGATCGCTGACTCCACTGCGAAAACAAATGAATCCGCGACACGCGGAGAACCCTGCCGAAGGTAATAGTTGATCGCCTCCGCGAATTCGGTTTGCGCCTCGGGATGAAATCCAATGCTGGGCATCAGGTCTCGCACCGCGCCGCCTCAACCATCCGCCGGGCTTTCGCAAGCACCTCGTCGCCGGGTACGCAGGTCACTTCTCCAGACTCTATCTCGGCAATGCGTCGTCGTACCTCGTCCAAATGTGCTCTTTGAATATCCGGAGGGATCTCGTGAGCCAGAGTATCAATGAGCCGATCAGCAAGCTCGGCACGCTCCACCTCCGATAGGTGCTCGGCCTGTTCCAGTATATGAGCCACTGCTTGAGTCACTGATGAATTATAAGCGCGGCTCCACTTTAGGCAAGCGCCTCAAATCCCCTCCCCGCTCGCGGACGGGAGGCGGTCGGGCTCGGCCTGCTCGTGCTCGGGGAGGACGAACTTGCCGGTGAGCTTGCGGATGACTTTGTAAAATACGGGGGTAAAGAAGACGCCGAAGAAGGTGACGCCGATCATCCCGAAAAATACGGCGGTGCCCAGCGCCTGGCGCATCTCCGCGCCGGCGCCGGTGGCGAAGATGAGCGGCGAGACGCCGAAGATGAAGGTGAGGCTGGTCATGAGGATGGGCCGCAGCCGCAAGTGGGCGGCCTCGATGGCAGCGTCGGCGGCGTTCATGCCGCGATGATGCTCCTGCTGTTGCTTTGCGAATTCCACGATGAGGACGGCGTTCTTCACGCTCATGCCGGCGAGAACGACGAAGCCGATTTGTGTGAAAATGTTATTATCCATGTGCCGCAACCAGACGCCGCCGATGCCGCACAGCAAGCACATCGGGACGATGAGGATGATGGCTGTCGAAAGGGCGAAGCTCTCGTACTCGGCCGAGTGGGTGAGCCAGACGAAGAGGATGCAAAGCGGGAAGATGAAGAGCGCGGTGTTGCCGGCGAGTTCCTCCTGGTAGGCCAGCTCGGTCCACTCGAAGGTGTATTGCCGCGGGAGCACCTGGGCCGCGACGTCGCGCATGGCGTCGAGCGCCTGGCCGCTGCTGAAGCCGGGGGCGGCGTTGCCGCTGATCTCCGCGGAGTTGTAGAGATCGTAGCGCTGGATGCGATCCGGGCCGATGATCTCCTTGATGTCCATGACGGCGCCCAGGGGCACCATCTGGCCGGCGGAGTTGCGGGTCTCGAAGCGGGCGACGTCGCGCACGTTTGCGCGGAAGGGAGCGTCCGCCTGGGCCACGACGCGCCAGGTGCGGCCGAGGTAGTTGAAATCGTTGATGTAAAGTCCGCCGAGGTAAACCTGAAGCGCCTGGAAGACATCGGTCACAGCCACGTTCTGCTGCTTGGCCTTTACGCGGTCCACGTTTCCGTAGAGTTGCGGGAAGGCGGCGCGGAAGCTCGAAAAGAGCGCTGTGATCTCGGGCCGTTTGCTCGCGGCGTCGATGACCTGGGCGGTGACGGCCTGCAATTGCTGCGGCGTGGCCGTGCCGGAGCGATCCTCGATTTGCACCTTGAAGCCGCCCGCGTTGCCGACTCCGCGGATGGGCGGCGGCGGAAAGACGAGAATCACGGCATCCTGGATTTTGGCGAACTGCGCCCGGAGCCGCTGCGCGATGGCGCCGGCGGAGAGGAAGGCATTGCCGGCGCGCTTGCTGAAATCGTCGAGCGGGCAAAACATCACGCCGGCGGCGGAGGAATTGGCATTGGCGAGAATCGAGAGGCCGGCGACGGTGAACACACCTTTGACGCCCGCGGTTTTCATGCCGAGGTCCGCGATCCTGGCCATGACGGCCTGCGTACGGTCGATGGAAGCGGCATCGGGCAACTGGACGGGCACGATGAGGTAACCTTGATCCTGCGGCGGGATGAAGCCGGTGGGCACGGAGCGAAAGCCCGAGTAAGCGATAAAGACGAGTCCGGCGTAAACCATGAGCGTGAGGAAGCTGAAGCGCACCACGCGCCGCAGCACGTACACATAGCCGGCCTGCGTGTCGGCGAAGGCGTTGTTGAAGAGCCGGAAGAACCAGCCCATCGAGCGGTTGAGGGTGCGGGTGAACCAGTCCGGCCGCGCGTCGTGCGGCTTGAGCAGCAGCGCGGCCAGGGCGGGACTGAGTGTGAGAGAATTGAAGGCGGAGAGCAGCGTGGAAAATGAAATGGTCAGCGCGAACTGCCGGTAAAACTGCCCGGTGATGCCGCTGATGAAGGCCACGGGTATGAATACGGCCGAGAGGCCGAAGGCGATGGCGATGACGGCCGGCGTAACCTCGGTCATGGCGCGGAAAGCGGCCTCCTTGGGCGTCAGGCCATGGGCCACCCATCGCTCGACGTTCTCGACCACGACGATGGCGTCGTCGACTACGATGCCGATGGCCAGCACCAAGCCGAAGAGAGTGAGCATGTTCATCGAGAAATGCGCCGCGAACATGATGGCAAACGTGCCGATCAGCGAGACGGGGATCGCAAGCAGCGGGACGAGCGCGGCGCGCCAGTTTTGGAGGAAGATGAAGACGACGAGGGTCACCAGGGCAACGCCCTCGAAGAGGGTCTTCACGACGTCGTGCATGCTGTCGCGCACGAAGAGCGTGGTGTCGTAGGGGATGGTGTAATCGATGCCCTGGGGAAAGCGCTGCTTGAGCTCCTTGAGCCGCGCGTAAACGGCATTCGCGGTCTGGATGGCATTCGCTCCCGGCAGCTCGAAGACGGCGATGCCGACGGCGGGCCGGCCATCGAAAGACATGACAGTGCTGTAATCGGCCGCAGCCAGCTCCGCCCGGCCGATATCCTTGAACTGCGTGATGCGTCCGTCGAGGCCAACATTGACCACCATATTCGAGAATTGCGCAGGATCGGTGAGCCGCCCCTGTACGTTCATGGTGTATTGGAACTGGCTGGAACTGGGGCGCAGCGGCGGCCCGCCGATCAACCCGGCGGCCACCTGGACGTTCTGCTCTTTGACGGCGTTGACGACGTCGCCGACGGTGAGATTGCGCGAGGCGAGCTTGTCGGGATCGAGCCAGAGGCGCATCGAGTAATCGCGCACGCCGAAGATGGTCAGATCGCCCACGCCGGGCAGCCGTGCGATTTCATCGCGCAATTGCAGGGTGGCGTAATTGCTCATGAAGAGCGGGTCGTGGGAACCGTCCGGGGAGTAGAGAGCGACGACGAGGGTGATGTCCGGCGAGGCCTTTTTGACCGTGAGGCCGATCTGCTGCACCTCGGGCGGCAGTTGCGGCTGCGCGACGGCGGCGCGGTTCTGGACCTGAACCTGCGCGACGTCGAGGTTGGTGCCCACCTTGAAGGTGACGGTCAGCTTCATGGCGCCGTCGTTGGTGGCCTGGCTGGACATGTAGAGCATGTTCTCGACGCCGTTGATCTGCTCCTCGATGGGCGTCGCCACGGTCTCGGCCACCGTTTTGGCGTTCGCTCCCGGGTAGCTAGTGGTCACGGTGATGGTGGGCGGCGCGATCTCCGGATACTGCGACACGGGCAGCCCCAGGATGGCCAGAGCGCCGGCGATGACGGTGACTATCGAGATGACCGCCGCAAAGACCGGACGGGTGATGAAGAAGTGCGCGATGCTCATGATCCGGTCCCGGTGGTGGACGACATGGACGCTGTGGACGAGGTGGACGGCGGCGCCTCGATGACGTTGACCTTCGTGCCGGGGCTGGCCATTTGCAGGCCGTTGATGATGACACGGTCCGCGGCGGCGATGCCTTGCTCGATCACACGCATTTCCCCGAAAAGATGGCCCAATTGCACGGGCCGCGTCTGGACGGTGTTGCTCGCGTCGACCACCATAAGGTAGCGCTCGTTTTGATTCGTGCCCACGGCGGCGTCGGGCACCAGCAGCGCCTTGTAGGGGCCGCCGCCTTCGATGCGCATCCGCGCGAACAGGCCCGGGGTGAGGAACTCGTTCGGGTTCTCGAAGACGCCGCGCACCTGGATGGTGCCCGTGTTCGGATCGACGCTGTTATCGATGAAATCGACCACGCCTTTGTGCGGAAAGCCGGTCTCGTTTTCCAATTGGATCGAGCAGCCGATCTTCGCGTCGCGCACCGTCTGCTGATTCTTGCGCGCGGCGATCTGGTACCGCAACAGGGTGCGCTCCGGCACCGGCACGTAGCAATAAAGCGGATCCACTGAGACGAGCGTGGTCAGCGGGGTGCCATTGCCGACGCCACCGGTGATCAGGTTGCCCACGGTGACGTCGATCTTGCTGACCAGGCCGGCGATCGGCGCGCGGACGCGCGTCCACTCGAGGTTGAGCGCGGAGGTCTCCTGGGCGGCCTTGTCCGCCTCGAGTTGCGCCTGGGCCTGCCGGTAATTGGCCTGGGCGATGTCGTAATCCTGCTGGTCCATCACGTGGGTTTGCAACAGCCGCTGGCTGCGCGCGAGCTGGGCAGCCGTGAGATCCACCTGCGCGGCATCCTTGGCCACGGTGGCTTTTTTGTTGTCCAGGTCGGCCTTGAAAGGACGGTCGTCGATCACAAAGAGGATGTCCCCCTCGCGCGCGAGCGAGCCTTCCTTGAAAGGCGTCTCGGTGATCACCCCAGAGATGCGCGCCTGAATGTTCGTGGTTTCGGGCGATTGCAGCCGGCCGGCGAAGTCCTCCCAATCGGTGACCTCCTGCTGCAACGGATGTATGACCGTGACGGTGGCCGGGGGCCGCTGCGGAGGCGCACCGCCCTGCCCGCACCCGACCAGGGCAAACGCGACCAGGGCAAACGCGACAAGCGCGCAGCCCGCCGCCGCGCGCCGGAAGGAAGCCGCCGGATTCTGCCCGGTGTACACGGTTCTCATGGTGGGAATATCACGGAAGGAATCGTCCCGGGCAACGAAACACGCCAAAAAAGGTTCAGTCCCGGATAGATCTCGACTTTTTTTCGGACCTTTTTTGGGGCAAGTGGTCGGATTTGGTCGGATTTGGTCGGATTTGGTCGGATTTGGTCGGATTTGGTCGGATTTGGTTTGACCAGGTTGGATTTTGCTTTGATTCAGCACGCCGGCGGTCTCGCGCGGATCGCCTTCGTCACGAGTGCCTTCATTCATTCCCCTATTATGAGGGGGTAAAACGGTGCTCTACCTAGAACTTTTTTTCACCCTGTGTGCGCCTAACGGCAAGGAAGGGTTTGATGATCGGATCAGGATTGATGTTCCTGGCATGGAGACGGCGGTATTGGGCCAAAGCAATTTAACTAAATCTGTGGCCGTTCTTGAAGCGGCGTCCACCCCCGCCTGGGCCAACGGCCCAGGGCTACAACGCAAGCGTGATGCGACGGCTTTCCCACCGCGCGCGGCAGCGCGCTGTAGCCCTGCTGGGTCGGTGGCCCAGGCGGGGGAAGACGCGTTTTACTGAATGGTCACACCAAAACTTAGACCGGACGACCGGAATCCGAAGGGGTCAAGCGAAAGTTAACATGTAAGTGCAAGCAAGCTGGCTCCACGCTCGCTCCCGCACATCGATTCCACACGCTAACTTTCTCTATTGTGACGGAGTGCTGATTTCGTAAAAGCGCTTTGTCCCGCCTGCGCCTGTATCCGTGTAAGTGGAGCAGGTGCCGGTGGCGGTAATTGTGCCCGAGACGGCGGCGTAGCCGGAACCGAGGGTCGACGACGCCTGCACCTGGTAAGTCCTCCCAGCCACGCTGGCCCATTTAATCTGTGTGCCTCCGCCGCTGGCGGGAGCGATGGAAGTAATGTGAAAGTAGTTATTGCTGGAAAGCGGATTGAATCCGGCGGCATCCTCCTGAGCGTTGGTCAGGCCGCCGCCGTTCGCATCGCCGTTTGGATCGAGCAGGATGGTGCCGGCGGCGCTAGCCGTCGACGAGGTGCTGTTAATGCCCGCATTGTTGATGCTCGTGACGGTCGCGTAGAGCGTCTGGCCATAAGTGCCGGTAACTGTAAGCGTATCGCCCGCGGTGGCGCCGCTATAAATGACCGTGCCGCCGCCGTTGGGCGCGGTGCTTACGATGACTTGGTAACCGGAGATTCCGCCCTCGGAATCGGAAGCCGCATTCCAGGTGAATGTCACGGAACTGCCGATGCCATAAGCTTTCGGCGTCGCGGGCGCTCCCGGCGCGGGCGGCGGAGTAATATCGTAAAGCTTCAGGTATTGCGCCTCGTAGGGCTTGGTCTGCCACGTACCGGTAGTGGACGGCACGGGGTTGAGCGCGACATAAAGGCCGTTGTTCAGAATGTTCGACCCGGTGATGCCGGCGGACCCCCAAAGCCACACACTGTTGCGCGTGGAATCATACTCCGTGTCGGCGGCTATGTTCCTGACGTTGTAAGTGCGGGCCGGGTCTATCCCGAAAAGGTTCGAGCCGTTCTGTGTGATATTGACATTGAAGGAGTCCGACTGCGAACTGTCCCTGTTCAGGTTTACAAAAGCAAAGACAACGTCGCTGAGATTGGGATGCGCGTTCGCGTTCGCATACTTGGCCACGCCGAATATGTACGACGGAATGTTCCCGCCCGTATCGTTCAGGTAATAGCGGTTCGAGCTTTGCAGCGCCGCGCTCGAAAGCCGCGCCTGGCCTATGGCTGCGTACACGGGGTAAAGCTGCGCCTGGCCGTTGGCGTCGGGACCGAGCGCATTCCAGGCGTTGGCGAGGGAATTGAAGCACATGAAATTCGGAATCGGCTTCTGAAAATTCACCTGGTAATTGGTGAAGCCGTAAGGAGAGCCGAATGTGTTTGAATTGGGCGGAGTTACCGCGCCGGCAATCCCTATCTCCTGACCGTAAAAGATATCCGGCACGCCATCGATGGTGCTGTTGGCCGCGTAACGGACGAGCGCCTGGTAAGGATCGATATAGCCGGCCTCGTCGTGCGACTCGGTATCCCAAAGCACGAGCCCCTGGCCGTAGGAGCTCCGCCGGCCATCGTAAGTCGAGCGGAAACCCGAGGTTGTCTGGTCCCCGTACATATCGAAAAGGACGTTCTCGTTCACCACATCGAAATGCCTCGATGAGCGGTAGGTCACGGCGCCGCCGTCCAGCGACTCGGCCAGGAAAACGAAGTCCCACTTATAGGACCGGGCGTAATTCATAATATACTCCCAGCATTGCGGCGGCAGGCCCTGCGCGAAGTCCGCCCGGATGCCGTCCAGGCCTGTGTCATCCGCCATGCGGCGTGCGACCGGGTCCGGATTGGTGCTGTTGCCAACCAGGTTGCCGTTGCCGTCGGTGTGGCCGGTCTGCTGGAGCCAGTAAGGGATGTACCAGGCGAAGTATTTCCAAACGTTCTGCGTAACGGTGTCGAAGTGGCCGTTGCCGGAATTGGTCGAGGCGTCCAGGTAGTCATTGGAAACTCCACCGGAACCAATGCTGTAATCAAACCAATCGCCTTCGTTCTTATAATTCTCCTCCTCCTGCGAATCGTCCACGTCCACCAGAGCCGCATAATTGCCGAAATAGATATCATGAACGTCAACGAACTTCCCGAAGTCGAACCTGTCCGCGGCAAGGGCGATGCTATCCGCGCTATAGGCGCGCGCGCCGTAATCGAAATAGGAAAGGTTCGCCGAGTTCGTCTGATCCAGGCTGCCGCCGTTCCACCGCGAGTAAATATTGGCCTGGGTGTTTTCCATCAGCGTGGTGCCGGAGGTCGAGGCGTTGCCAAACAACGCCTGGCCCTCGGCATCCAGTTCGCAATCGAACGAGGTATGATTGAACGGAACGTCGAGCATGACGTTGACGCCCGCGGTATCCGCCGCCTTCACGAAACCCTGAAACTCTTTAAGCGCATTGGCCCGGCCGGTCGCTTCGTCCGTGACCCCGGGTGTGAAGTACTTCCAGAATAGCGAATTGATCGCGAAGAAGTTCTTCACCGAGTACGGGCTTCCTACGGAAAATGGGGCATTGCTTTCATTCGGGTCCGATTGCCGCCCCTGGATGCCGACCGGATGGACCGGTTGAAACCAGAGCCAGTTGACGCCGAGGCTTTTCACGTAATTGAGGTTGAACGGGCGCACTGTGGTCGCATCGGGACCGCCATAGAGGTCATCGAATGTACTGCGCGTCGTGTAGTCGTTGTCATTAGCCGGCGCCTCGGCGTCAATGCTCATCGCGTTCACTTCATACATGACCATTTGCCTGGCCTTGGTGGGAGATACAACGATGGCCGCGTCGCGGTAATTGAGCCCGGCCCCGCCGTTATCGGGGAAATCCGAGTACCAATGGAAGGTGTTCGCGCCTTCCCCCTGGAGGTGATAGCGGGCGGTAATGCGGTATGCGCCGGTCTTGTTCGCGTAGAGGACAAGGTTGAACGGCCCGGCGCCATTCATCTTATAGGCCTGAAAATAGGCAGCTGCGGTGCTCGATGCGAGAATCAGGTTTCCGTTGGGTGGAACTATCCCATCCGGGATGCCGTTGCCGCTCGACGAGATGTTTGCGAGGTCGCGATTGTTCAAGTTGGTAAATACATCCGCCTCGTCCACCGTGCCGGCGGCCTGGGGATCGAAATAGATGTAAATCGGGATCGAGTCTCCGTTGATTTCATCGATGAAAAGATGGGTGGACGAATAATCGGCCTCGAACGGGTTCGAGCTTTGGGTCGAGTTAGGGCTGAGTTGCAGCGTGATGGCCCCGGCGGATGCCGCGAGCAATAACGCCGCGGCGAGAGCGCCAGTGAGGGGAATGCGGATCGTTCTCATGTTTACGACTTATTGTTGTACACCAACCTCTAATTTGTAGAAACGGTGCTGGGACGCGCTCGGAGCGCCGCCGGTTTGCGAACCGTCATCGGTCCAATGCATCGTGGCCCCGGTGCCTGCGAGCCCACCACCGGCCTGTACCCAGGTTGGCGCCGAACTCAGGCCG
>Ga0302320_10028599_pt1 | contig 10693 bp, 10 predicted proteins | sample Bog_T0_3_FD_202130 | JGI IMG/M metagenome (GOLD analysis project Ga0302320, IMG submission 202130) | Peat permafrost microbial communities from Stordalen Mire near Abisko, Sweden - Bog_T0_3 | ecosystem: Environmental > Terrestrial > Soil > Wetlands > Peat | place: Sweden: Abisko, Stordalen Mire... | reverse complement strand
CTGGCTCAGGCTGCCGCTCGATTCGCCGGTCCCGATGATGGTGAGCGCCAGCTCCGGCAGATAGCCGGTCGCCCGCAGCGCCTCGGTGATCGCCGGGGCGTCCTGGTTTCCCGCGGTCACGATGCCACTTTCAATAAGCGTGCGGGAGCGGAGCAGGGCCGCCCGCAGGGCACGGTTTCGGACGATCCCGGCGCAGGCGGCGAACGTCGAGCCGGCGTCGGCGCCCGAGGCGTAGAGGGCGCGGTAGTTCTTCGCGACCTCGGCGGTGACGAGCGCCTTGAAAATCCCGCCGATCAGGGGCAGGCGCAGGAGGAGCCGGTCGATCAGGGTGCCCGAGAAGGGAGCGAGCCGGCAGAGCCGGAAGGCGGCGAGCGCCGCGCCCACGGCGACAAGGAGCAGGCGCCAGTGCGATTGCATGAAAACCGAAAAGCCCAGCACCAGGCGGGTGATCTCCGGCAAGGGCACGTTGAGCGAGTCGAGGAGCAGCTTGATGTTCGGCACGAGCTTCACCATGAGAAGCCCGATGACGCAGCCGGCAAAGCAGAGGATGAAGATCGGGTAAGCGACGGCCTTGGCGGCGGTTTTCCGAATCTGGATGCGGAAGGCGATCTGGTCGCGCAGATCCTCGAAGCGGGCGGCGAGGGCCGCTCCCCCCGATTCCTCCCCGACCCGGATCGCGGCGACGAGCCCATCGGGAAAGCTGCGGGGATACTTGGCAAGGGCGCCGGAGAGCGAAGCCGTGGAATGGGAGAGTTCGGCATGGACGCCACGAAGGATTTTCCGGGCGATCCGGTCGGGGAACTCATCCTTCAGCTTGGCAACAGCCACCTCCGCCGGGACTCCAGCGCCAAGCTGCATCGCCAGCAGATCGAAAAGCTGGACCAGGGTTGCCATCGAGAGCTTCGCGTGGTGTCCCCCGAACCGCGGCTTCACCTCGGCGTGCCCGATCAGGAAGGCGCCTCGGGACTCCACCGCAGCCCGCAGGACGGCGACATTCGGAGCGTCGAATTCCTGGGCGAAAAACTGCCCGCCCTGGGTCACGCATCGGGTGCGGTAGGTCGGCATCAGGGCAGGCGCAGTTTGAGGGTTCGCTCCGAGACCGGGCAGGCCAGGAGGAAGGAGTCCTTCCGCAGATAAACCGTGTCCGCCTCCACCCGGTAAACCGTCAAGTCCTTGTAGTTGTCGCCGACGCTGTAGGGTTCGCCGTCAATGATCGCGGTCGGCTTTGGACCGGGCACTGCGGCCGAGACCTGAATCGCCAATTCCCGCCAGGCGACGGGCGGCTGGTAAAGCTGCACAAAGGGATTGGTCGTGGCCGGCGCCGGAGCGACAAAGAGATTGGAATCGAGTTCGATCACATAGTCGTCGTTGGGCGCGATGACGTTCAGGGGGCTTTCGTCGGCAACGGCCGCCAGTGCACCGCTCCCCTTCTGCGCAGCCGGCGGATCGGCGGGGTGCCCCGCGGGTGTTTGCGCAGGCATGGGGGCCGGATCGGCTGGCTTTGCCCGGACTTGCGCGAGAAGGCTTTGGTTTTCCTCGGTGAGAGCGGAAACCACCCGCTGCGAGCGCGCGACCATCGCCGTCAATTCCGTTTCGGTGGGTTCCGGGTGGTCGTTCGCCATTCGCGCAAAGGTTTCAGGGCCTTCGTCAAAGGTGGGTGCAATCCCGTCCTGGCCATCGAAGCGGAACCGGGCGGGCCGCGTTCGCACAATCAGGTCGCCCGGCCGGTAGGCGAAGTTCGGATCGTCGTCATCGGGAATCATTCCGACATAGTATTCCTCGTACTCCGCGGGATAGGCGGGAGACGCGGAACCGGTCAAGGTCGCGGTTGACCCGACAGGAATCACCTGGTCCGCCGCCGCCGCGTTGGGCGACGGTGCCCGAGTTGCCTGTTTTCCGACGTGGGCGCAGCCGGCAAGAAAGAGCGCGGCTGCGATGAACGGGTATTTCATGAGTGATCCTTTCCGACCGAGGCCGATTTCGCGCCCGAGTCGGGATCGCCCGGCCGCCGGGCCTTGCGGAGGTCGATGGGCTCCTTGGTGTAGAGATAAAATTCCTTTCCCGGCAGAACGGCGACGTAGTAACCCTTTTCGTCGACCTGCTTCCGAATGGCGTCGATCATGTCGGCGATGCGGTCGGTTCCGGCAGCGCCGCCTTGAAGCAGAGCGTTGCCGATCGTGGCCTTGGGCACATTCACAACCTGGCTCGTCAGCGGGTTGAGAATGGAGGTGTCGGACTGGACGCTGCGGGTGATGGCCGCGACCGAGGCGAGCAGCGCCTCCTGGATCGCCTGGTCGCCCAACGAGCCGAAGCGCCGGCCCGAGATTCCGGGGCTCTTTTCGGTGTCGCCGTAGACGTGCTTCGCCTCGTCGTAATCGCGGTTGAGCGCAATCCCGTTCACGCTCAGCTCCATCGCATTGTCCCCGTCGTTCGTTCTCCAGACGAACGTCCACTTCCCGTTGCCGTCGATCCGATCACGCGAGGGCGAGGACTTGCCGGTGCCGTGAACCTCGACCCCGGCGGGAACGACGAGCCGCGTGACGCCGTCCGCGTCGATGTTGTACTGGTTGTCCAGGACGACGCCGATCAGCGGAGTCTCGATGCTTCCGGTTTCCGGGCCGCCGATCAATTCGCAGCGGATCAGGCGGAAACTCGGCAGGTAGTAGCTCGGCGGCGGGAGCGGAAGCGCCTTGGCGGGTGCCGCGAGCGGCGCAAAAAGCGAGATCGAAGTCGGCTGGTTGACGAACCTCCTTTTGATTTCGTCGGGGATCGGCGGCGGGCGCCTGGGTTCGTTCTTGCCCGGCGACTCGGGCGGCAGGGCGAAATTGGCAAACTGCTCCCCGAAATCCATTGTGACCGGTTCCGGCACGTCATCCTTCGCGGTTCCCGCCTTGGGCGTGGGTTTGGCCTCACCCGCCGGCTTGGCCGCTGGTTCGTCGGCCTGCCGCCGCGCGCTGCTCGCATAATAGATCCTGACCGCGGTCGCTGCGCCGAGGATGACGACCAAGAGGACGGACACCCAAAGTTTGCGAAACGGCGCGCCGATTTTCCCAATAAGGCTCATGGCGTTCCCCGAGCGGGGAGAATCAGGTGAAACTCGTTTTCCAGGCTGAGATCGGCGCGCCCGCCGTCCGAGGTCCCGGTGTAACACACGTATCCGAAGTTCTGGCCCGGCTCCGGCTGGGACAGGACGAGCCGGCGAATTCCGAATTCACGGCCGCCCTTGGAGACGACGAGAGGATTCGGAGCGCCGGCCGGCACGGGAAAAACGACCCGGAATTTAAGGCTATCCGTCCGGCCACCCTTCCCGCGGGCCGTCACGGCGTACTCGCCCAGGTCGGAAAGGGGCGCCGAGAGCCGGTCGAGGAGCGAGGCTCTCTGGCCCTCCGGATTCGAGATTTCCAGCGAAACGACATCGGGTGAGACTTCCCAGGTGAGGCGCGCCGGCCCGCGCGGTGGTATGACCCGGCTCACCTGGGCGAAACTCGGCCAGTACAGGTTGCGGCCGACGCGCAGGGCGATTTCGCCGGGCCGGTAGTAGAGCGGCGCCTCCGTGTCGTTCAGGAAGACGACGCGGAAAACCAGCGTGTCGTCCCGCTCGAAGCGGAACACCTGGTCGATGACGAGCCGATAGCCGGGATATTCCAGCACCGTGCCCGGTGCCGAAACCTGGATCGTCCGTTCCAACTCGGGATGCTGATCCTTGACGACGAAGTAGGTTTTCGCGTCCTGCAGGATGTCGTAGAGCCGCCGGGCGCTGATGCGGACGGCGCCGCCTGCCGGCCCATCTCCGGGCGCCTTCGCCGGAGCGAGCGTCAGGGTGCGCGTGGGACTGTCCGCCGAATAGTAGAATCGGAAGCTGTAGACAGAATCGCCCAGGATCACGTTCAGGTCGGCCATCCCCGGCAAAAGCGCCTTGACGCTGAAGAACCGCGTTCCCGGCTGGTGCTCCAAAAAGACGTTGGCCACGGTGTCGGGCTTGGTCGTGATGTGGTTCCCCTCGAACGCCTCGATCGGACCGGGCATGAGGATCGTCGTCGGCACGGCGCCGACCGCGACCTCGTAGGGCCTGCCATCCTCCAGGACGGCCTTGCGCATGACGCCGAGCGGCAGCGATTCGGCCGAGGCCGCCGGATCGCTCTGCGCGCGCAAAGTGGAGGCCAGGGCCAGCATCAGCGCGATTCGCGGTAATCGAAGTTCCATACGCCGAGCGGATACTGGCGGTTGACGACCGCGTTTTCGTTGCGGAAAAAATAGAGAACGAGCGTGAAGTTGAGCCGGTCGAGCTTCGGCTCGTCATTGAAAACCCCGGCCCGGATGAGCTGCCCGGTGACCCGCGCGCGGTAGGTGCCGTCCGGGTCGGCCGCTATTTCCGTCCCCGCGATTTCCGCCTTCTGGTGGTAGCCGTATTCCCTGAAAATCGGCCCCTGCGCCTTGAGGAAGTCGGCCAGCTTGTCCTTGGCCACCCGCTGGAACATGAGGTCGATGGCATCCGTGTCCTCGATCCCGTTCGGCGTCCGGTCAAGCATCGCCCGGGCCGCCTGACCGGCGGCGATCTTGGGGAGAGCCAGCGCCTCCTTGAAGCGCTGGAGCCGGGCAATCGTCACCGTGCCGTCCTCGCTCACGATCGCCACCCGCTCAGGTTCGTGCAAGAGGTAGATGGCGAGGATCGGACCCAGGGCCGCCGCGAAGAGGAGGCAGAGGCAGGCGAACGCCAGCACGCGGACGGTGAAGGCGCGGGCGGCGAAGAGGTCGAAGAGACCCTCCTCGCCGGCCCCTCCTGGCCTGGGCTCTTTCGCGGCCGGTTTCATCGGCGGGCGAAACTTCCGAGCATCGGAATGCTGCGGGCCGCGCTCATGATCGGGTCGATGTGCGTTCCACCGTAGAGCGCGAGGAAGAACATCGTGGGCGGGACCAGGATCGAGCCGAAGATCATGATGATGGCGGCGACCAGGATTTGCAGAATCGGCTCCAGAACGGCCCCGACCGTGCCGGCCACGGTGCCTCCCGAACTGAACGGGACCTGGAAGACCGTGTTCGCCGCCGCCGCGACAAGGGCGAAACCCAGAGGCCAGGCCAGAACGCTCGCGGTCATGCTCAGGTAAGCGGTGGCCCTGTCCCGCAGCGCCGGGACAGAGAGGGCGCAGATCGGAATCGGCATGAAGGTAAACAGCGCCTCGACCAGCACCCTTTGGGAAAAATAGAACGGCAGCGCGATCAAGCCGCCGATGATCGTCAGCACATCGACCAGCATCTGGACCACGAGCCCCAGGAGCGCCGCCCGGGTCACCTGCCCCAGGTTCCAGAGGAAATGCGCCGCCTGCTGCAACGTGCTTGGCCCGCTGGCCCCGCCGTTCGCCGGGTCGTTTGCCAGATTCGCCGCTCCCTGGAAAAAGTTGTTGATCGCCTGGTTGAGCTGAAAGACGGAATTGGCCTGGGCCAACTGCTGCGCCGGATAGTAGAAGAGATTGACGGCATACGGCCGCCAGAAGGAGACGGAGGACGCGAACATGACGCAGAGCGCAATGAGGACCAGGGCTTCAATGGCGTGCGTGGGCTCCCGGCGGTGCTTCCACACCTGCGCGTAATAGCCGATCAGGGTCACGAGGAAGGCGACCCCATAGACGTAGGTTGAGAGCGACCCGAAGGCGCTCGTCAGGGCCTGCGTCGGGGCCGTCAGGTCGAAACTGATCATGGCTTGGCTGTGGTTTCGGCCGGCGGCAGACACGCCCGGACAAGGTCCTTCACGTGGCCGTAGACGCGTTTTTTTGGGAAAATCGCGTCGGCGACAAGGAGGGCCAGGAGGGCGGCCGAGCAAAGGAGGAGATAGCCGACGACAAACCGCCGGACGAACGGTCCATACCCCCCCAGGAATCTATTGCCAGGTGAGGGCATCGAACTGCGTTTGCGCGAGGCCGTTCGTCACGGCTTTCTGGTTGCTCTCCTCCACCCCGCCGTTCACGGAATCCTCCTTGGTCTTTTGATTCTGATTGATCGTCTGCTCGGCCTGGATCATGGCGAGGGCGTCCTGGCGCTGCGACTGGAGCGCCTGCTGGCGGACGGAAAGCGTCTGGAGTTTTCCCTGGAGCTTGGTGTATTCCTGCTGGGTGACGCCCGCCTGGGTCATGGCCTGATAGGCGTCGGCGATCTCCTGGTTGTTCTCCACGGCTTCGGTCTCGGTGGCCTGGAGCGTCGTCAGGGCCTTTTCGTAAACGGCCTCGACCGCGGCGTACCGCTTCAACCGGTCGTCCGGGATGCTCACGGAATTTCCGAAGGCGTCGCTGGTCGCAACCGGATCGAAATCGCCGTGGTTCGTGTACCCGAGGGTCGGCTGCCCGGTCGTGACGACGAAGCTGGCCGAAATGCCCTGGTTATTGTCCTTGGTCAGATTCGCCGCCTGAAGCTGGATGCTTTGGGCCTTCGACACGATGCTCTGCCAGTCGCCGATCCCGAGGTGGATCTGGTTTTGGGTGTTGAGCAGGCTCTCGGTCCTCTGGATCTGGACGAGCTGGTTCTGAATTTGCGCCTCGGCCTTTTCCAGGGCGCTCGCCCACTGCGCGAGCGTCTCGACCTTGGTTTCGACCAGGACACCGTTGTTGATCGGATCGTAGACGACATCCCCGACACCGAAGATGGCAAAGGCGCGCGGAAGAGCCCCGAGGGACACGAGCGCGATGACGAGCGCTTTCATTTTGCGTGGGGTTGAAGGACCGGAGGGCAAGGCTGGGGCCGCTTGAAGAAAGCCCGTTCGCTGCGGGAGAATCCGCTCACGATGCAGGTCACCGCGACGAGTTCCCAACCGTCTCGTCCCAGCGCGGTGAATTGGGACGGAGCGGGCTTATCGAGTATGTGGTATTCCCAAACGGTGGTGGTCGTATTCATGGTGAAAAGGCGGTTTCATAACGAAATGCGCTGGCCGGAATCGCGGGAGGCGCCGGCACGAGGAGCTTGCCGTGCCCGCTCCCCGGCCCTCCGCTCGCGGGCTTCGGCGTACATCTCCTCCGCCGCCTGCCGGACCGCGTCCTCGAATTCCTCCGGCGTCACGTCCCGCTGGTCCTCGCGATAAACGTCCGCCTGGACGAACTCTCGGGCCTCGCGCAAGTACGGAGCCTGATTGGCCGGAGGCAGCCGATCCCACGGCGGGTCCTTCAATCGTTGGGCCGGGTAGTCCATTGGTTCAGGGGGTGGAAATGCGGATGTACTCGGTCGAGGCGTCGATCTTGACGCCGTTGATCGTGCGCGCGGGGGCGACGATCGGGATTTCGACATAATCGGCGCTGACAGTGGAAGGCCGCCGGCCGCTTTTCTGGACGTTCTGGATCGCGTCGTAGGTCGTCTGCGCGTTTTGCGCCTGGCCCCGCTCATAGGCCAGGGCGAGCTGCTTCTGATCGTCGGAATTAACCGCGCTATGTGCCCACTCGGCCGCCCCGAGGGCGGCGACCCCACCGGCCAGGGTCCAGTACGGATTGCCGTTGCTGAGCTTGTCGGCGATGACGCCTCCCGCACCCGCGGCGAGAACGTCGGTCCCAATCCGGGCCGTTTGAGAGGTGGCGCAGCCGGCGAGAAGAACAGCCGCGGCGGCAAGAAGCGGCAGTTTAGGCTGCATGTTGGGCGAACGAATAATGGAGAGTCCCGGAAATCTGCGGCACGGCCGACCGGCTGAAATAGCACGATGCCGAGTAGCGGTTGGCCTCCGGCAGGTTGAGGGGAATCGGGTATTTGCTGACCGCCTCCCTCATGCTCTCCGGCAGGAGAATGCGGTCCGAGAAAAGCCCCAATTCCTTCACGTCGTCGTGCCGCAGGATCAGCCATTGCCGCGTGTTGTTGAGGAGCGATGAAATCCCCTCGATGTGCGCGATCTGCGCGAAGTCCTGCAAAATGAACGCGAATACGCAGTTGTACTTCGCAAGCTGGGCCGAGAGTTCCAGGGTGAGCTTGACCCCACCCGGCATCTGCACGAGCCGCGCAAGTTCCTCCATCGTGAAGCGCTTCCGCAGTGCGAGCGGCATGGTCACGATCCGCTGCCGGATGCGCCCGGTGATGTTGAGGGCGATGGCCCCGCGAAGCGCGAGGTCGCTGTTGTCGGCCTTCGCCAGCTCGAAATGGACCACCCGCGTGTCGAACCGCCGGTTGGTCACCCCGTCGAAGAGCGGGCCGTATTCCCCGTAAGCGCTCCAATTGTCCATGAGAGCAGCCAGCTCCGCGACCTCCTCGCGGTTGAGCTCCTGGCTCGGCCGCAGGCGCAACAGTTCGGCCAGTTCCGAGTGCCGTGGATATTCCTCCGGTTTGAAGTAGGCGAAAACGTGACGCTCCGCAAAGTGGGCCGTCTCCGAGCTTTTCTGGAAATGGGTGATCTCCGCCTCGGAGATCCCGGCGATGAACTCCTGGGCCTCTCCGTCGTTCGCCTGCACGCGGTCCCGCAACACGGCGTAGGCGTCGAAAAGCGTGTCGTCGGCCGTCATCCGCTTGCCGTGCCACTTGTGGATCGCGCAAGCCTCCCGCTGGGCCTTCCGGTTCGTCTCCGAATTGCGCCGCGCCCAGTCCTGCTGCGCCTCCCGGTACAGGACGCCCAGGTAGTAGGACAGGTATGCGCGCCGCCGGCTGTTCAGCCGCTCGTCCTCGGTCTTGCCCGCAAAGTGCGAGGTCAGGCTTATCGCGTAGGCGAGGTGCTCGGGATCGAGCGGCGCTCCCAGGGTGTCCAGGTAATTGATCGTGATGTTGCCGTTTTTCTGGATCACGATCGGATTGCAGCCGTGGTCCCGGGCGTAGTTCGTGTGCGACGCCCCTTCCTCGACCATGACGTCGAAATCGAAGTACGGCCCGGTCTGGTAGAGAAGATCGTTGAACATGGCGCTCTTGCCGGATCGGGTTCCGCCCGCAATTCCCGTGTGCTGGACGAGCCCGTTCACATGGAAGCGAAATCCCGCGAGCGCCCGGTCAGAGGAGAGGAAGAGGGCCTGCGCCTGCTCCAAATCGGCCGTGAAACTGGCCGAAAAGGGAATTAGGTTTGCGACGTGCTCGTCCTCCAGGCGGAAGGCCCGGTTCGTGTACGGGTGAAAGCTGTTGCCCGGAAGGGTGGAATAAAAAACCTCGAGTGCCGTCGCCTCCAGGTGCGCGTCATAGCAGCGGGCATTGCGCATCGAGAGTATCCCGGCCTTGAGCGCGCTCACGTCGGCCGCGAGCTTCGTCTCGTCGGGGTTCCACGCGCGCACGACGAAGGTCGTGCGAAACAGCCGAGTCTGGCCTTCGCCGAGCTTCGTGATCGTCGTCTGCTTGCGCCGGATCGTGTCGAGCCGGGTCTGGCTCACGACCGTATCGACGGCCGCCTGCTTCTGGAGGTTCTGCTGCTCGGTTTCCTCCTCCCGGATGATTTGGTAGGTGTCCAGGGGCTCCAGAATCACGGTGATCTGGTAATTCAAAAAATCCGTTTTGGTCAGGTTGTGGATCATCCCCTCGAAGGTGTGCGACCCCGGCTGGCGCAGAATGAGGATGGCATGATAGTGACCGTCGAAATACATCCGGCCCAGCCGGTCGGTTCCGATGTCCGAGGTGAGGCAGTTGCCCATGATCGACCGACTATCGTCGAAGAGCCCCGTCAGATCGGCCTGCCACTCATCGGCCGTCGGGTTGAGAAAGAGAAAGGTGTAGAGCCGGTTTTCCCTCCGGGTCATGGGCTCAACGACCACGTCGCTCCCCAGGGCGGTGACCAGTTCGTTGCCGAGCTGTTCGTACTGCGACTCGAATTGGGAGAGGATCGATCGGTAGTATGCCCTGATGCCTTCGCGCGAGGAGAGAACCGGCGGGGCAGCCTCGATCGTCTGGGAGATGAAGACAACCAGGTGCTCGCGCCGCAGCTTGCGCTCTTTCAGGAGACGCCGGAAGTGCCGGCCCGTCGCCTCCCGGACCTCCTTCTCTTTCGGATTGCGGCAGCCCTCGGTCGCCTTCTCGTAGGCCTCGACCGCCTTGTGGTAATCGCTGTTGCAGCGCCATTGCCATTGCAGCCGGACCTGGAGCGGGATCGTTTGCAGATACTTGACCAGGCTCTCATGCGCGCGGCCGGCGGCAGTGTCGCCCGCTCCCCGCAGGTCCGGCGGACGGATGACGAAGCCCTTGGCCAGCGTCGGCCGCTTGCGAAAGGTCCCCCACACCAGAAAATCCCGGACAAAGTGACCGTTGGGCGGAGGCCGGTTCATGGCTCGAAAGGCGGCGGCTCCGGCAGCCGGGTCAGGTCAGCCTGCGTCCGCTCCAGGATGCGGCTCTCGAACCAATCCCGCAGGTACCCGGGCGGCTTGCCCATGATGAGAAGGAAAACCACGGCAAGAAGCGCCCCGTTGGGCACCACGAAAAGCACCGGAATGGCGAACATCCAGGAGAGCTTGAGGACCGAAATTGCCGCGAAGGTCGCCATCACCGAAACCATGAAGACCCCGGCAATGATCCCGCTCGTCATCGGATCAAACCCGCCCCAGAGCGTCCCCTTGGTTTGCATGCCCGAGTTGGTCGGCCGGTAGGTAGGCATCGCTAGTTGAAGCTCGGCGTGGGTGTGCCGGAGGCCCCGATGAAGATGTAGAAAAGGAGGCTCACGACCGGCACCCCGATGGCGAACATCCACACGAGGAAGAAGCAGAACTTGGCCGTGCCGGGATTCTGTTCCTTCTGCGCCACGCCGACAAACCATGAGATGATCGCCAGG
>Ga0302320_10028598_pt1 | contig 10693 bp, 7 predicted proteins | sample Bog_T0_3_FD_202130 | JGI IMG/M metagenome (GOLD analysis project Ga0302320, IMG submission 202130) | Peat permafrost microbial communities from Stordalen Mire near Abisko, Sweden - Bog_T0_3 | ecosystem: Environmental > Terrestrial > Soil > Wetlands > Peat | place: Sweden: Abisko, Stordalen Mire... | reverse complement strand
TGCCCAACGGCACACCGCACGAGCAGAGAACGAATTCATTCATCTCCAAACAGGTTCAGGTGGCCCCGGAAGTGGCGAGTGAATCGAAGAGGAAAACAGAAGGACACGGGAAATCCCAGACGCAAGGCGGCGCTGTTGAAAAGGAAGTTAAATCAGCAATCCAGCCGTGGCGTTATCTGTTAGATGTCGTCAATTGCGTCAAGTCTATGAACGAGATAAAAGCCGGCGCTTATATGTGCCCAAACCAAGGTCGTTCCTTCAGTCATAAGCGCGCCCGTTTCCTAGGAACTTATCAACAAAAAATGGTTCCTTCAGTGCATGAGATTGATGCTCTCGTCACATGCGAGCCAGACGGGAAGAATTATCAACTCGAGTGGAAGAACAACCAGCAATCCGAGAATAAATTGATAGAGCGAGCGAAGATCATGATCCAGAAGATTGATCCTCTCCATGTAGATGACGTTCAACAAACGGGGTTGAAATTCTTTCTTCTTGGCGCGGGTGCTCAAACCGCCTTTATTAAGGATTCACCGGGTGGTCTCCGGGGGGCAAAGGTCTATTTTGATGGCATCGCCAAAACACTCAAGGCCAATACGGTGACTACACTTGCCCAAAAGCTCAACGGTCGGAAATGGAGTGAGTTTGGCCACTGAGATGTCGCGGCACTTCTCATGCGGTTCCCGATCTTGCTCCGCGCGCACTGTGCGCTAGGTCTCCGCAAATGGCCGCGTCGCTGGGCTTGTCGAAGCAGCACCCGACGGCGATGACTCAATTATGGTTCAGGAGGCGTGGCCGGCCCGCGCCACACGCTTCCGCCAAACGTCGTCACATGGATCACGGCGTCGTTGGCGGGATCGAATTCGACACGCTGGACGTTTGAAAACGGCAGTTCATCGAAGGCCCGCCAGGTGTTCCCGTTGTCGCGCGAGAGCCAGAGGCCGGCGCCGGGCGCGTCTTCAGTCAGGGTCATGTAAATCCAGCCGTCCCGCTTGGGGTGGAAATAGCCACCGAATGTTTGCGGCCCTTGGCGGCCCATGCGTTGCCAGTTTTGGCCGCCGTCCTCAGTCAGGTAGAGACCGCCCGATTGGTCGCCGTGGACAGAGTCCGCAGCGCCCAGCAGGATTCGCCCGCTGTCGCGGGGATCAACGGAGAAGTCCTTCGGGTAGAGCAAAGGCTTGGAGGCATTGATCTTTTCCCAAGTCTCCGCAGCGTCTTTTGAACGATAGAGGCCGACGCCTTCTGGCATGAGCGGCTGGCCGGAGGCGGACCGCTTGGCGCAGATGATGGCGAAAAGTGTGCCGTCACGATGGAGAATCACCCGATAGACGCGCATGTTGTTCGGATGGCCCAGGCCGGTTTTCTTGAGCACCCACGTCTTGCCGTCGTCGGTGGACTTGAAGACGCCTTCGTCAAACACCCCGGCATAGAGCGTGCGCGCGTTCTTCGGGCTGGCGGGATCGAGTAAAATGGAAGTCACCGGTTTGCGCGGGAGTCCCTCTGTTTCGCTTTTCCACGACACGCCGAAGTCAGTCGAGAGGCAGACTCCGCCGGGACGTTGATGGCCGTGGCGTTCGGAGATGATGTTGTCGTTGGGGATGTCATGCACGTCGGAGAACGCGCCCCAAATTCTTCCGGGTGTCTCGGGATCAAACGCCATTTCGTAACAGGTGTTTCGCCATGGCGACCAGGATTTCGGGTCCCACCAAATCCAGCTTTGGCCGGTGTCGGTCGAGCGGGCCATCCCGATGTCGGTGTAGCAGATGTATTGGCGCCTCGGTTCGAATGGATCAATGTAGAAATGCCAGGTCGTGGTGACGACCAGGCCGTTGCAAACCCAGGCGGAGCGCGGACCGGGCTTCTGGCCGGGCACCGGATAAGTGTGCCCGCCAAACCAGGTCGCGCCTCCGTCATGGGTGATGTGCGGTTCATTGCGCACGAGGATAACCCGGTTGGGATCAGCGTTGCAGATGGCCACACCGAACGGCGTCTCGCCGCCCTTAAAGCATTGCCCGCACGAGGCGGTTTCCCAATTGGCTGCCACGTTGTAATTCTGGAAACGTGGATCTTCGAAATAAGTCGCGCGCCATGTTGCGCCACCGTCGTCGCTGCGATATACCGTGTCGCTGTGCGGCGGATTGAAGCCGGTGCTGGTGTTGAAGGCATAGACGGTGAGAGGTTTCGCATCAGTCGCCAATATTTGGTTGTATTGGGAAATGGAACCGTAGGCCCACCGGTCGGCTTTTTTTGTCTCGGTGTTGAGTCCCTGGCCCAGGGCCGATTCCCAAGTCTCGCCCCGGTCCCGCGAGCGGTAGAGGCCGCCCTTGAACACGCCGTTCTCGTCCTTGCTGTTAATGGAGCAATACAGCATGACGAGATTTCCCGCCGCGTCAGAGCCGCCGGCAAAACCTTGAATCTCCTTCCACGGCAGGCCGTGGGTCTTCTCCAGCCATGTCTCCCCTCCGTCGTCGGATCGCCAAATGCCTTTGTCCGTGGCGGCGACCATTGATCGGCCCGGCCGGGTGCGGTCGAAGTGAAAGGCGATTACCTGGCCCGCGGGACCCTGGCACGCCGCCCATGTCTCGCCCGCATCGCGCGAGAGCCAGCAGCGGCCGTTGCGCGAACCAGCCAACATGATCTTTGCATTCCCCGGATTAATCGCGATTTCTCCGCCCAGAGAATCCCTGAGATTGCCGATGGGTGTAAAAGTCTTGCCCCGGTCACGGCTGATCTTGAGCCGTCCGCCGGAGGAGGCGTAGAGGATGTTCGCGTCCGTAGGATGAAAGGCAGGACGACAGGCCGTGTCGCTGCGAAGCTGCGCGTGGTTGATCATGCGCCAGTTATGGCCGCCGTCTTCCGAGATGTAGGCGGCGCTCATGTCGCAATTCAACATCATCAAGTTCGGGTCCGCCGGAGAAATCGCGGGCGTGAACATGCCGCCGCCGCCGGAGATGCCGATGGGTTGCCAGGCAGGCGCCTGGGCTGGTGAGTTGGCCGGGACGAGTCCGCTGAACAGGCAAAGCCAGAACGAGAGTCGCTTCACAACAGCAGTAAAGGTCGGGAAATTCATTTCTCCTTCACTTGGGTATTCCATCGGCGTGAAACTCGCCAGCCGGCAGCATCTCATCCAGGCGCACTAGGTGGATGGCGGCATCGTCGGGTGTCTCTATGATCACAGCGTGACCCTGCCGGTCATTGGTCACGCCCCAAAACGCCATGCATATCCCGTGCCCGCCGTAGGCAATTAAACGAAAGGTTTCGATGGACTTGTCCTCGACAGGAAAGGAAATTCCCTCATTCATCGGCACCACCAACCTGTCTGCCGGTTCGCTCGCAAATGGATAAGGATAACGCACCGGGCCGGACAAGGCCCCATTCCCAACCAGGCTGACGGTGAACTCCGGTTTGGCCGGTTCGATTACAAACTGCGCCTTGAGGACCAGACCCGACGCGATGTGGCGCAGCCTCAGGTCAATTTCGTTGAATTCCAAGCGCGCATCGGTGACAGCGACTTCCACCCTGGCGGCTCGCTGGGTCCAGAGACGACCCGTCCGCCGGTCTAGCACTGAGAACGTGGCGTTGGAGGTATTCACGCCCACCACCAAAGCTGCGTTTGTCAACGCCAGGTGGCCGTCGAGAGCCTGGGCGCATGACACCCCCAAGACGAGGCTGATAGATGCCCATAAAACGCGGTTCCGAAGAGTCGTCATGGTTCAAGTCTTTCTCCACTTGCCAGATTCGTCCAGCGGTATTCAGCCGCACGGTTGTGCGGCAAATCCCACTACGAGACGGTGCTCAGGGGAACGACTCCGGACACGCGGCGCCTCCGGCGCATCGCAGTTTGCCGGGTTGAACGAAGAGAGACCCGTCAAACTCGAGAAGGAAGTTGCGCCACCGCATCCAGATTCGCGTAGAACGCTGCCCAAAAGGTTGGAGCTCCAGGGCGGAGGCCAACAACATCTCAATGCAGATAGCGCCGCCAGAAAGGCCGTCCAAGCTGTTGGACATTTCTCGCATCGAAGTCGAGACCCGATCAAAGTGGAAATTGTGATGAACATTACCAAATTGAAGGGCGCGCGTCTGACGCCAGAACCGTGGTGCCCGATATTGGCAGTCAAAATCCCAATGGACCAGCAATCAACACCGTTCAATGCCGCCGTTAGGTCTTTTGTCCCGAGTTGCACGTCGCTGAGGCAACTTCCTTACAAATAAATAAGGCTGCGGCGCCGAAGACCGTTCTTCGAAATGACCTACAATGTATCCAAGCGGAGGTCACGCCGATAAACGGAGTGCACCGCGAAATCAGAAACAACGATAAATAGCAAATCAGTCAAAAATTAGAAATTATGAACAAAACATCCACCAGCAAGTCCACTCACGAACCTACCATGTCTGAAGGACTGGCGATAGCTATCGGTAAGATGCAACAAAGCAACTCCTTTCCTCGTTCAGTGCAGGGCTACAAAGCCGAGGCAAAAGCATTTGCGCGCCAACTTGGGGCAAAGGCCAATGCGCTACCCCATGAACTTACGCTGGCTGAGTGCAATCAAGTCTGCCAGGCACGCCTCTCGCAGTTATCCCCTAACACAGACAGCGCGAAGCGCTCGATGGCGAATCTCCGCTTTGTGCTCAAAAGTGTGGAAGGTTTTCCGCGCGAGCTGATTGACGTATTTGTCGTGCCAAAGAACCGCCGGGAAATCGCCACGACGATGACTTTAGCGTTTGAACCCACTGATATCACCGCCATGGCGGCACACCTTCCGCAGGCCAGCGAGCTGGGGAAGGGTCTCTATTATTTGGGGAGCAATGGTATGCTCCATTTAGGCGACGCAGCAACTGCGACCTGCTGTGCCTTTAGGGATGCCCAGGAGGGAGTTGTAAACGGCCACCGGGTCAAAACCGGTCAGCCTTTCCGCTGCGCCCTTTGGCCGGAAACGACCAAATGGCTGGAGACACGCACACGCGACCCAAAGGCCATCTACCTTTTTCCGGAATTTGTTTTTTCCAGGGCCGAACTCAAGAATGACCCATCCATTAGTCACAAGGAGCTCAGCTCGACTGAGCAAAAAGAACGAACCAATCGCGTGACGGCGCGCGCAAACGCCGAATTTGACAAGTTTCTGTTGGCTTGCGGGATCAAACGCAAAGGCATTTCGTTCCGCACACTCCGTGCAACCATTATCCGCTTCTATGAAGCACGCGGTGTGCCACGGTCCGTCGCCATGGAAGCCCCCGGCCATAGCGAGGAGAGAAGTTAATCTTGCCTACGTTGTCGCAACACGCGACCAATTCTAATTGCTCGCTATGATGACCCGCGAATTCTACGCATAAGCTGGAACAAACGGCGGCGCGGTTTTAACTCCCGCCGCCGCACTTGACGGTGTTTTTGCCCTTATGGCGCAGATGCCAGCGCGCGCGCAATTCCTGGCAAACTCCAAAATCATCCAAGACACTATCTGTGAAGCCCTCTAAGGCTTGACGCCAAAGATGAGTCGGATTGATTGCAACACCAAACGAGACTCGGGTGATCCTGTGAGGTGTTGAATCCAAGGAGGGGGATTGTTCCGGAAATGGTGCCGCGACCTAAAGCCTCTGCGATGGGGCGGCAGGCTAGGCACCGGTGAGTGCCCCACTAACAACAGGTAACGTTTCCGAAACCATCACAAAGCTCACGGTCCCCGCCGCCACGTTCCGCTCTCCACCGGTCTATTGACTCCGAGACCAATCCAGACGTCGGCATTTTACCTGTAGAGCCCTGGGAAGCCTTTCCGACCGGGACACGGTCAAAGCATGAATGGGCGTGGGGATTTGACCTTTTTGACCGGCCAAGTCCGGTATTGCTTCCTCTGCGATGACGACATGCTTGAAACTGGCGCATCGCAATATTTCCTCCTGCATTTCCGGGACTAAAGACCACACCCCGTTCAAAAGCAGCATGCGCGCCGAGGAGGTTATCATGGTCGGCCACAACCTTTGTGTCAGATTCCGCATTTGTGCAATCCCGGTGGATTCATCGACGTAAACGACCGTTTCGACGGGGACAAACCGCCTGGGGCGATGAAAATCGATCCCTACCACCGAATTTTGCGGTCCGGCTGAACAAGCTGTGTGCCCCAGTGCAGTAAGCAAAAATGTGCGCAAAGAATCCGTGCCCACAACAACACTCAAGCCAGCCTCCTGTTCAAGCAACGACCGCATTTTTCGGACCGCCCCAGGGTCGCAGTTCAGATGTGGATGGTCCAATGTCGGAAAATCGCGGCAATGCGTTTCTATATAGTCGCGGCGCTGCTCGGGGGTTAACCGTTCCAACAACGTCATGAAGCCCAGCACCTGGGGGTGGAGAAAGATGGCCAGCCAGTAATGCGTAGTGCTGACAGATCGCCCAATGATTCGCGCCAATCTGTGGTAAGTGAGAAGGGTGTCCTGGTTTGCTTGAAGTTCCGCGCGAAGGTCATGCAAAAGTTCGCGCGCGCTGAATGGGTAGGCCGGCGTTTTAGCGATTCCCTGGGCAGTTTCCACGAATCTTCGAATTTGATCATTCATGGATTTTTCGTTCGCCGGCATTTTTCCATGTATGGAGCGTTCGTGCGGGCCACTCCGTCGATGGGAAGCACACACAGCAAACGAACCTTGGACGCGCCCAAATTTGTTGGGGGCATCGGCTGTCCGCTGGCGCCTTCGAGGGTGATCCCACAGCGAGGGCGGCGCTGGCGAACCAATCAAGCCGACTTGACGGCGTTTGGATGATGCACCTTGGTCCCGTTGCCAAGCGCTACCCAGTGCATGTAGGTAACCAGCCGCATTCGCAACATCAGACTGGTGTTGCCCTTAATCGGGCTATAGCTGCCCCGTAGGGTTTTTCCTCAATAGCACATTCCTGCGAACCATGCGAAGGTTTCTTCAGGATTGGGCGGGTGCCAAAGGTTGTTTCGCAAAACAAACTCCATGGGCGCCCAGGATTGTCGGGCAAGCGAAAGTCGGGGAGGCGGCACAAACATGGCCCTTAAATGTAACAAATACGGTGAAATAACAGGTGAGTAAGAGCACCACACGATAAAAACATATGAAAAAACGCAAATTGAAAATAGATAAGCATGATGATATTGCCGCGCAGACCGGGACTGCCGATGAGACCAAAGTAAAATGCCAACAGACAGGAAATGGAAGTCTTGAACCGGCAGTGGGAGACAATCTAAACTTGGTTAGCCTCCGATCGAACCAGTGTGTGGATCCAATTGCAAATGACCCGCTAACACGTCCGGACCCCGACCTCGTTGCCACCGAAGCCAGGCGCTTGCACTCGCTGGTCAAGGCTGGATCGTTTGAGGTCGTGGTCGCGGCTTTCATGCTCGGATTGCTGCTCTGCGCAGCGAAAGCCGTGTATAAGTATCGCCGTTTCGGCGCCTGGTTCGAGGCGGCGAATTTGGGGTTTTCCAAGAATACTCGCCGCAAATACATGAACCTCGCCGACGAAGTAGTGTGCCAAGGCAAAAGTCACTCTGAGTTACTTTTGACGATTCAAGTCACGGCGGACCGTAAGCTGGCTGCGTTTTCATTCCACGAGGAAGCAATTAAGGCCATCGTCCTAAAAGTGTGCAACGCCCGGAAGCTAACTCAGTTGTATTGCGACTGGGGTATCGCCCAAGTAAACTCATCGGCGCAAACCGAGTCCGCGCCGACCGTCACAATGATAACAACTCCAGAAGAAAGGATCGAGCCGGTTGTCATTACCACTGAGGCGAAAGTTGAGTTGGCCAGGCGCGAGTTGACGGCAGGCGAAATATCGTCCTCCGGCAAGCCGTCATGCGTTTTGATTGCCAAGTATGATAATCAAACATCCATTAATGGCCACCTGGACGAACTTTGGGACGAATCCAACGCACAGGGACGCCGGTTTATCCTGGCTTGGGCCGACGTAAAACGTAAAGCACAGCACAAGAATTTCATCGAACTGGCCAGCAATGAGGACGACGACCAGGACAAGCCGAGCGCATTTCGCTGCGATGAGTGTGGGACGGGATTTGTGGACGGGAAAGAGGCTTGCATCCTTTATAAGTGCGAACGATGCCCGGCGAAGTACACGTCAAAGATATCACCGGATGGTGAATGTCCTGCTTGCGGCATGCCAGGTGTTGAATTGTCGGACTTTGGTTGCCCCGTTTGCCCGCAAGGACATCTTGCGCCAATTCTACAGGCCGCGGCCTGATCTTCGCCAAATCGCAAGTTCTTCTCAGAGGTTTACTGGTTTGTCTGGCTCTTACAATGTCCGGCAGGTCGGTAAACCTCCTTTGCTATCGGCGACGGACTTTCCATACTACATGCCCAACGATTCCTGCGGGGGACTGTTTTGCTGCGGCTTTCAGAGGTTAACAGAAAAGGCCGCCCTAGTTATCCCGCCAACCGTTTACAACATACCCATTGTCAGCTTAATACAACATGCTGTATGTGGGAGTGTGTTTGGAAATGCCAACAGGGCTTTTTCATTAATACACGGTCGCACCGTGAACCAGGTTAGGATTACCGAAGGCAGGCCGGCCTACATACCCGACGACATTTAAGAAAACAGCTTGTTTTCCCAAACTTGCCTGGGATTTGAACCCAGGACCCTATACAACTCCAGATGGTGATAACCGCAATGACTTAGAATCAACGACGCTGTTGAGGCAGTTGGCCTCCAACCTGACAACTGATGGTGAGGCGGCAAACACATTTTCAAAGGCCATTAAGCCTTGGTCGATTTGGCCCTCTTGCCTTTGGCGGGTACGACGGGGGTCTTTGCAAATTCGCCGGCTTCGGCGCGGTCCCAGAACCTCTTGATCTCCTCGGCGCGCAGGTAATTCTTGCCGTCAATGTTTAACGTCTTGATTCTCGGGGGTTCCCCATTCGGGCCCTTTTTCCGCCAGAGAAAGCCAGTAGTTCGGCACCGGCCAACTTGTTCCAGCCATTTACCCCATTCAATGCCACCCACGATCTGTAAGTCTATATCATTCTTCACGTTTACATTGTAGGTCGTTTCTATTTGGCAACCTGGAGAGTTAACAACATTTGCACTAATTTCCACAGACTACAGTCTAATCGGCAATGATACTCACCTCGGCCGTTCAGATGTTGTCACTGGTTTGGGTGTTGGCCGAACGGGAGTGCAAATCCAAAAATGCCTCGAAACGAAAGATGTAAAAGGACATAGGAAAGCTAAACCATGTCGCGTTACAAATTCACCAATCTCCAAGGGTAAGGGTTGGATGCACCTTGATCCGCCACCGGTGACAATGGCCGTCAAATCCGTTGAATACGGCATGACATCCCGGCATCTAGTCCCATGTACCGGGTCACGAGGTCATCACGCACCGCCGTAAGGGAGACAGGATAGTTTGGAATACGCGAATGGCATGGGTAGGAAGCGAGCCTTATAGGTCAAATGGTCCCAAATACAACTGTTTGCGAAGATAAAATAGTGCAATTTGATTAGTGGGTGGGATAGATGGTCATCCGCCGCAAAAATAGATCAGAATAAACATGGCAACGCCGTCACTTTGTCTCCGAGGCCCTATAATGTAGGTAGATGAAGCAATGGTCAACAAGATTGAATGGAGTCGCGAAGCAGTATGGCTCCGCGGGCGGTGTAGCCACCTGCGCCGGGCCATTCTGCTTAGGAGCCGGGAAGTTGGCGGCGGCCAGTGTCTCGGAGGCCAACGCCCTTGCTTCTCCGGTTACGGCAACCGAGCCAAATAGCTTTTCCGCTGGCGTGCGGCTGGTTCCCAACGGCCTCAGTCTTTCCGTTTGTGGGACCCTTGCCCTGATCACCGAGCCAGTGAATCGACCGCCAATTCCCAGCTTGTCTGGTTTGACGATGGACATCATGGAAACAGCGGTGATGACGGGTGCCGGTCTGCTGCAATCCTTATTTACGGTCGGTCCCCATGTTGTCCGTTATGCCTGCATTTTTAGCGGCGCCATGGTGGGCAATTACTTCACCAATGTCGCCTTGACGGTCGTGGTGACGGTGCCCACCAACTGGACGGCGCGCTTTGATCCGGCGATATGGAGTACGCCGAATGCTGGTTTCGGGTTTGGACTTTCGGGCCGGTACCACCTCCTGCAACCAAACGCGACGGTCTTCGCTCGCAGAAACGCAACAGATACATCAGACTTACTTATTAACGAGCAAACAATGCCGACCACAATACGAACAACATTGCCAACAATGACTCACGGTGAAAATAGTGGTAAGAAACCGATTTTCCTGCCCGTGGCGGTGAATTCCCCTCGTAGGAGCTGGTTTGTGTCGAAAGGGGCTATAATCAAATCGTCTTACCATTTGCCCGGTTTTGGCCCTTTTTCACTCGTATTTGGGGTCCGTCCCATTTTGCTGAATAACCTTGGAGAACGCCGAACAACGAGGCTTTCTTACCATTTTCTTTCCATTCTTCCCAGCGGACGCTGGGTAGGTTTTGTCCGCTATTGATATTGGAAACCGCATTTTAAAAGCGCCATACAAATAAGAAACCATAATGAGTCATCCGACCGCCAACCCAAAAGAGTCCAGTCCGGCGCCAGCGCCAGGACGGCTTCGGGTTTCGCGCGACCTCATCGGCTTGATGGGAGAATTGAAGACCCGGTCTGAGGGCGGCAATTTCACTGCATATATATACACCGGGTTCCTGGACGCTGATGGTGATAAAGAGTTTGTCAAGCG
>Ga0302320_10028597_pt1 | contig 10693 bp, 9 predicted proteins | sample Bog_T0_3_FD_202130 | JGI IMG/M metagenome (GOLD analysis project Ga0302320, IMG submission 202130) | Peat permafrost microbial communities from Stordalen Mire near Abisko, Sweden - Bog_T0_3 | ecosystem: Environmental > Terrestrial > Soil > Wetlands > Peat | place: Sweden: Abisko, Stordalen Mire... | reverse complement strand
CGTCTGCCCCTGCGCCGCCATCTTTTGGAAATACGGATCGAGTGTTTCCGGATCGGCGGGCGTCCAACCCCACGAACAACCAATGCTGGTGGGCAGCGGGTTGTGTATGGTCATCGCGCCGATAATGGCCGTGTCCGTGTTCCCGACGTACACAACCACGCTCGCCAATCCGGGCGCCATTCCTAGCGCCTGTGTCATATCCAGAGTTTGTTCGGAATCGTCGCAGCCGTTGCTTTGCAAGCAACCCGTGTCAGAGCCATCCGTCGAAAACAGCGTGATGGGCACGCTGTTCGTTTGACCAATATTCTTGTAATAAGTGTTGAGGTCCGCCAAATCGGTTCCAACATATTCGAACAATCCTAGATTCTGGCCCGCGCCCGTGAGTGCTGTTCCGCCATAATAAGCGGCCCGCATGTCACTTCCCAGGAATGACGCGCTCGGCCCGGACCCCGTAATGGCATGCGTCACGACCGCATCCGGACTAATTCCGTGCTCCTTCGCGAATTCGGTTCTGCTTATCAACCTGGGCTTCGGGATCGAGTAGTTATCTAAACCAGAAATATGCCAGAGCGGAAACGGCAGATCTGTGGTGGGTTCGCGGTCGGGCGCGTAAAACGTGCCATATCCGCCAGGCCGTTGATACGTGTTCAAGGTGATGTGAAAGGCTTTTTCAATAGTAGAAACATGTCCGCGAATCAAGATGTTCATGCTGTCGCGGGAACCGCCGATCACGGTGAAGCCTTTTTTCCTTAGGTATTGAACAGCCTCGTTATAGTCCTTTTGAGTCGGACCGAAGCGCTCTGTGAACTGAGGCACGGTCAGGAATTGGCGGTAAGACGGACTAGACGGATTGTAGATTGTTGCCAGAAACGCGTTCAGCCCGGACTGATCTTTGAGCGGCAGAACCACGTTGAGCGTCATAAGCTGATCGGCAGCCATCTTCGCCATGCGCTTGGCTTTATGGTTTCGGATAACTTGCCGTAGGTGATGCGTCAAACAAGGCCGCAATTTCGCCTGGCCGGCGATGCTAAAAAGACACAAATGGGCGGCGGCAGCTAAGAGAACTTTCGATAGTGTTCGATTCATCGTTTAACTATTGAAACAGATACAGTCATAAATCTGGGAAAAAATTTGGGATATTTTTGTCTCCAACGCCCTCAATAACTTACGGGCCGTTTCTCCCGTTCCAACTAAAAAAGTGGGCTCGGCGGCGCGCCGGGAGGAGCTAGCTTTTCTTCAGGAGAACTTCCTATTTATGGCGCCAAGAGACATCCGTCGCGCGCCAAGCACGAAAAGCCGCCCGTAAAGCTAACTGTGGCTCCGAAGCGCAGAAACGCCAAACCGGGCGCCACGAGATTGTCATCGCAACCACCCAAGCCACCCGCGACATCCCTGGCTTCGAAGCGAAATACATGGCCGAACTCGAAAAAAGAGGCCTCGATAAGGAGTGGTGGCAACCCAAAACCCAAGCCGCCTAACGGAACCGCGCGCGTAAGCAAGCGTAACGGTTCGCCTCAATTCACCGCGCCAACCTCTCCCCGCCGCAAGCTGTTCGAAGCGTTGGCCGGCCACTGGGTGATGAGGAGTTTCTGGAAAGTCTCGAGACGCGCTGCGGACGTCGGCTCCGCGCCCGACCCCTTGGGGCGGCCGAAGAAAGTAAGCGAGAAGGAAGGAGATTAGTTATCTTTTGGATATGGTGTTTGAGTATGCCGTCCCGAGTTTCCCCGTCCCGTCGCCCCAGACGTAGTGGACATGGACACTTTTCAAATGGGGGTTCTGCTCGGACTAAAACGGCGTGGTCCCGCAATGCAAAAAATGGTGGGTGCCGCTGCCGGTGCCTCCGTTTTTGTTGGCGTGGTGGGCGGAACTGCCCCTGCGCTAGCGGCCGCAGCAAATGAAGGGGCGCTCGGCCCGGCGACAGGCAGAGCCGTTTACAATGGCGCGGGATACGTTCGCGCTCAACTCGCAGGGTTCCGCATATTGTCGAGCAGTGGTGTGGGCGCTTGGTTTGCGTCCTTCTCCGAGGGCCTACCCACCTGGGCGCAGACTGCGGGTTGGGGCGTTCTGTCGTGGGCTTGGGCGACGGGTGCGAGCGGGGGCGTGGGGGTTTTCCCGGACACCTGGTCGGAACGCAGCTATCTTCTGAAGACAGAACTTCCAATTATAATGAGTAATCCGAGAGCGTGGATTATCTGGTGATTAGGGCTCCAATATCAAAGGACGGTGAACCTTGAAACTCGACAGCGCCACGTGGGACAAACTGTTCGCCCATCTCCGCAAAGAGACCTTCGCCGCGGACGGCTATACGATAGAGTTTTGGTATTCGGGGGGGGTGAGATACAGGTCCAAGGGTAAAGCTATAACGATTTCGCGGGATCCAATACCCAGACGCGCTGACAACCGCTGGTGGACCATCTTCACTGGCTATTACGCAATATACTACCTCGAAGTCCCGGTCACTTGGGACAACGAGGAGGAGCCGATGAGCGTTGGTGAGGCCGAGACCGTCACGGAAAGGATCACCGAGTACCTCGACCGGCGTCTCGGGAGGGGCAAGTACAGAATTTCTCTCGGGACGGAGACCGACCAAGGGTTCCATATCGAGCATGGCTATAAGGGGTACGGGCGCATCTTTTGAAATTGTCGCCAATACACTCAATCAACCTTTCCATGACCGAAGCTGCACCGCCAACGGCGCAGTCCGGACGCTTGACTCATGAAATATCCCGCTCCAGAACGCCCTGATGGCGAAATCGTTGGCGATGGCGAAATCGTTGGAAATCGTTGGCTGGAAATCGTTGGCAGTACGCTCAATCACCATTCCCTGACCAAAAGCTAGATGGCGAATCGATGGCCGCAAAACCCTCCCAATCTCGGTAGAGTTAGTTAGCGGCGACGGAGCCACCCATCCGCCATCAAATCGCAAGGCTTCCTCCCACCCATTTCCCGATCACAAATCTCGCGGAAAATGTTAAATATTCCTATCTCGAATCCTGCCAGAGACTTACAGGCCGTCTGCACCCGCTAGAAACGCCAAGCTTTAGTCGGTAGGCGCCCTGGCCCTGCTACTTTCAAGCCGTAAGGAACCTTTCCAGTGCAACAATTTCCAACCAGCGCCGCCGTGCGCGCTTTCCCCAATCAGACAGCAGTGGCGCGCCGCCGCCCGCCCGCCGATAAAAAGCTTTTCCAGCGCGGCGAGATGCCCGCGGAATTCTTCGCGCTGCTCGAAAAGTTTTTTGTGCGCTATCGGCCGTCTAGCCTGAGTGAGGCCCACGCGGTGGCCGATGCGGTGCGCGCCGCTTGGTTCTACTTACGGCACTGGCGTATCCGGGAGACCTTCGAAACCAAGCTGCGCCGCCATAAGCCGGATTCGGCAAACTGGACACCAGCAGACAGCGAAAGTCTCGAAGCCTTCACGGAATATCATCATCGCGCGCGCCGCAGCCTTCTTCGTGCTCTCAAGAAGATTCGGCATCTGCGCAAAGCGCGTCCAGATGGGCCGGCTTCCTACCGAGAGTTGCTTTCGCTATTTATGGGCCTCTTTGATATGGAGGGGTTTCCGTATGATTTCGGGAGTTGAGCGATGACGTGCTTTCGCCCGTTCTTCGCTTCCGCTTCGCAAAAATCGCTCTTTCTTCGCCTGGCACCCGGGGTTAGCACATTCCTAACCCTTCCCTTATGGTTTCTTAATGCCAGCTCTCTTACCTTGAAATTGCTATGTTGCTCGACATCCTCTACGTTGTCATCGCCCTCGCATTCTTCGTCGTCTGCTGGCTCTTCACGAAAGCCTGCGACCACCTTTAAAAGGAAACTCCTGCTATGGACTACATCATCGGCGGCATCACCACGCTTTTTCTCTTCGCGTACCTGATCTACGCCTTGCTGAAACCGGAGAAATTCTAACCATGACCACCAATGGCGTTTTGCAGATCGTCATCTATTTCCTCATCATCCTGGCGCTCACCAAACCCATAGGCGCGTTTATGGCCCGGCTTTTCGAAGGCAAGCGCACGTTTCTGCATCCCATCCTGCGCCCGGTGGAGCTGCTCACATACAAACTGATTGGCGTGAATGAACAAACTGAGCAGCGCTGGACGCAATACACCGCCGCGCTGCTGGCTTTCAGCATTTTTAGTTTTCTCTTCGTTTATTTAATCCAGCGGCTGCAAGGCCTTTTGCCGTTGAACCCGCAAGGATTTGGCGCCGCCCTGGTGCCGCCTGACCTGGCCTTCAACACCGCCGTCAGTTTCGTCACAAACACGAATTGGCAAGCCTATTCGGGCGAATCCACTTTGAGCTATCTGGTGCAAATGGCCGCGCTCACCGTGCAAAACTTTGCGTCCGCCGCCGCCGGTATCGCCATCGCCATCGCGGTCACGCGTGGTTTCGCGCGCCAGCAGATGAACAGTTTGGGCAATTTTTGGGTCGACCTTACGCGCGCCACGCTCTACATTCTTCTTCCGCTTTCGCTCCTGGCCGCTTTAGTGCTCTGCTCGCAAGGCGTCATTCAAAATTTGCACCCCTATACCGTGGCCAAAACGCTCGAAGGCGTCAAGCAGGTTATCGCGCAGGGGCCCGTCGCCTCGCAGGAAGCCATCAAAATGATTGGCACGAACGGCGGCGGTTTTTTCAATGCGAATTCGGCGCATCCGTTTGAAAACCCCACGCCCTTCACCAATTTATTGCAGATGGTGATGATCTTCATCATTCCCGCCGGCCTCACGTATACGTTTGGCGCCATGGTGGGCGACCGAAGACAAGGTTGGGCGATTTTCTCCGCCTGTTCCGTGATGTTCCTGGTGGGCGTTTTCGCGTGCTACTGGGCCGAGCAAAACGGGAACCCTGGCTTTGCCAAACTCGGCGTCGAAACGCATGCTACCGCTCTACAAGCCGGCGGCAACATGGAGGGTAAGGAAACGCGCTTCGGCATCGCCGCCAGTGCCTTGTTCGCCACCATCACCACCGATGCCAGTTGCGGCGCGGTGAATGGTATGCACGATAGCTTCACTCCGCTCGGCGGCCTGGTTCCGCTTTTCAATATTCAAACCGGCGAGGTGATTTTTGGCGGCGTGGGAGCGGGCTTATACGGCATCTTGCTCTACGCCATCGTAGCCGTATTCATCTCCGGCCTCATGGTGGGCCGCACGCCCGAATACATCGGCAAAAAAATCGAATCGAAGGAAGTCAAAATGGCCATGATCGCGCTCATCGCCACTGCCTTCAGCATTCTTGTGTTGGCGGGCACTACGTCCGTCATCCCCTTCAAAGCGCCCACTAAAGACGCCAAGGGCCAAGCCGTCGCACAGAGCTATTGGAATCCTGGCGGACCGGCTGTCGCCAATGTCGCCAACACCGGACCGCATGGCTTCAGCGAAATTCTCTACGCCTATTCGAGCGCCACTGGTAACAACGGCAGCGCGTTCGGAGGAATCGCTACCAATACGCCCTGGTATGACCTCACGCTCGGGCTCGCTATGTTGACCGGCCGCTTTCTGTTTCTGATTCCCTTACTGGCCGCCGCCGGCAGCTTGGCTCGCAAAAAGAAAATACCATCCACAAGCGGCACGTTGCCCACGCACGGCCCGCTGTTTGTAACGCTGCTTGTCGGCACTGTTGTCTTGGTCGGCGCGCTCACCTTCTTCCCCGCCCTGGCGCTTGGTCCGATTGTTGAGCATTATCTGATGCAAGACGGCAAATTATTTGCCATGTTGTTGAACCCGGTTTTACTGAACCAATTTTGGAGCTAAAATCATGCCAACTGCTTTGGAACAAACACCCAGCTCTACACCCTCTTCCAACGTACCGGTTGACTCGGGCTCGCTGCTGCCGCACAAGCTGGCGCGCTCCCGCCCGCTCTTTGATCCTGAGATCGTGAGCCGCGCCACGAAGGAATCTTTCGTCAAGCTCAACCCGCTCACACTCTTCAAAAACCCGGTGATGTTCGTGGTAGAAGTGGGCGCGGCGCTCACCACGCTCTTCCTGTTTCGTGATCTCTTCACGCATGGCGCCGATATTTCTTTTCAAATCCAGATCTCTGTCTGGCTTTGGTTTACGGTTCTGTTCGCCAATTTCGCCGAGGCCATGGCCGAGGCCCGGGGCAAAGCGCAGGCCGATACGCTGCGCAAAACCAAATCCGATTCCCAAGCGAAGCGGATCGTGGGCAAGGAAGAAATCGAAATCGTTCCATCCTCTAAACTTCGGGCGGGCGATATCGTTATCGCTGAAACCGGCGATCTCATCCCTGGCGACGGTGAAGTAATTGATGGCATCGCCACCGTTGACGAATCTGTCATCACCGGTGAGAGCGCACCCGTGATCCGCGAATCCGGCGGCGATCGCAGCGCTGTGACCGGCGGCACCAAAGTCTTATCTGACAAGGTGAAGATACGCATTACCTCGAACCCGGGCGAAACATTTCTCGACAAGATGATCGCGCTGGTCGAAGGCGCTGAACGTCAAAAGACGCCGAATGAAATCGCACTCAACATTTTGATCGCCGGTCTCACGCTTATCTTTTTGTTAGCCGTGGCTACGCTGCATCCATTTGCGCTCTATGCGGTTGCCTCTTCCGGTGTTGGCAAGGTACCCACCATCGCGGTTCTGGTCTCGTTGCTTGTTTGCCTCATCCCCACCACCATCGGCGGCCTGCTCTCGGCGATTGGCATAGCGGGCATGGACCGCGTCATGCAACACAACGTCCTCGCCATGAGCGGTAAAGCCGTCGAAGCATCCGGTGATATCCAAACCCTACTGCTTGATAAAACCGGTACCGTCACTCTGGGCAATCGGCAAGCAGTGGAATTCATCGCGTTCCCGGACGTGACTGCTGAAGAGCTCGCCGACGCCGCGCAACTTTCGAGCTTGGCCGATGAGACTCCGGAAGGCCGCTCGATCGTAGTGTTGGCCAAAGAGAAATACGGCTTGCGTGGCCGCGAGGTGGCCGAACACGAAGCCCATTTCATTCCGTTTTCTGCCTATACACGCATGAGCGGCGTCGATATCGATGGCCGCATGTTGCGCAAAGGCGCCAGCGGCTCCATCGCCAACTTCGTAAGGGAACTGGGCGGCGTCCTGCCTCCGAACTTCGAAGCGGAGTCGGACCGCATTTCACGCATGGGCGGCACGCCACTCGCCGTGGCCGATGGCAAACGCGCGCTCGGTATCGTCTATCTCAAAGACATCGTCAAGGGCGGCATGAAAGAGCGGATCGGTCAACTGCGGGCCATGGGTATCCGCTCCGTGATGATCACCGGTGACAATCCTCTCACCGCCGCCGCGATTGCCGCGGAAGCGGGCGTAGACGATTTTCTGGCGCAAGCCACTCCCGCCGATAAACTCGCCTATATCAAACGTGAACAAGGGGAAGGCCGGCTGGTGGCTATGACAGGCGATGGCACCAACGACGCTCCCGCCCTGGCGCAAGCCGACGTCGGTCTCGCTATGAATACCGGCACCATGGCCGCCAAAGAAGCGGGCAACATGGTTGATCTGGATAGCAACCCAACCAAACTGATTGAGGTGGTTGCTATCGGCAAACAGTTGCTCATTACGCGCGGCGCACTCACTACTTTCTCCATCGCCAACGATGTGGCGAAATATTTCGCCATCATTCCGGCCATGTTCATGGCTACTTATCCGGCGCTGGAGCGTTTCAACTTGATGCACTTGCATACGCCGCAGAGCGCGGTGCTGGCGGCCGTCATCTTTAATGCGCTTATCATTATTGCCCTGGTGCCGCTGGCATTGCGCGGCGTGCGGTATCGCCCTTGCGGCGCGGCCGCGCTTTTGCGCCGCAACATTCTTATCTACGGCTTCGGCGGAATCTTGGTGCCGTTCCCCGGCATCTGGCTGATTGATCAATTATTAGTTTGGCTGCATTTGGCTTAAGGAAATTAGGAGAATCAAAATGCTACAACAACTAGGTCCCGCTCTTCGCATGACGCTGTTCTTGACCATCCTCACCGGGCTCATCTACCCCGGCGTGGTCACTGGCCTTTGCCAAGCTGTATTCCATGATCAAGCCAATGGCAGCCTTCTCACGCAAAAAGGGCAGGTCGTCGGATCGGCCTTGCTCGGACAGAATTTCGGCAAGCCGGAGTACTTCCACCCGCGCCCATCGGCCGCCGGCAATGATGGCTACGATCCAACCGCTTCCTCCGGATCGAACCTCGGCCCGACGAGTCGGAAGCTGGTTGATCGCATGAAGGTGTCCGCCGATCAATTCCGCAAAGAGAATCCGGCTTATACCGGCGCGATTCCGGCAGACGCCATCACAGCTTCCGGCAGCGGCCTCGATCCTGACATCAGTCCCGCGAACGCGGAAGCGCAAGCGGCCCGCATCGCTCAAGCGCGCGGCATCGGTGTTGAAAAGGTTCAGTCGCTCATCGGGAGCTTGAGCCACAATCGTGACCTTGGCTTTCTCGGCGAACCACGCGTGAATGTGTTGGCGTTGAACCAGGCGCTCGACCGTTCATTTCCAACACAACGCCGATAGACTCACCCAATACGGCGTCTTATTAAAATACGCCGCCCCCACGCGGCTGAATTGGACTTTCGAAAAGTGCGGCTGTAATAGTTGCTGCAAGCTCCTCTGCGTGAAGAAGTTCACGTGCGTGCGTTCTAATAAGTGCCAAGGCACGGCGCCATGCTGAAACCCCAGCGGGATGGCGCTCGCGTCAGGGACCGTGAACAGCGCCTGTTCGCCGGCTAGCCTGGCGATCTCGCGCACGGCCGCTTGATAATCCGGAATGTGCTCCAACACCTCCGAACAGACCACCGAAGCAAATTGCCCTTTCGGCAGAGGCGACGGAAATGTTCCGTCATAAAAGGTTACATGGGGCGGCGCTGACGCGCGGGGCGTATCTAACTCCAGGCCGCGCGCTTCAATGCCCAGCGCACGCAGTGCCTCTACGAGCAGCCCACGTCCGCACCCGAAGTCCAACACGGGCCCCTTCAAATGCTTGGCCATTTCCAGGATGTCTGGATGAACACTAATATTGGGCGGACCAGGGCCATAGATATTCTCACGGTGTAGCACCTCGCTCTCGTCCAACAACTCGCGGTGATGCGGGTTTACAAAACTCATCCTCGCCTCAAAGCGCGTCCGGCCTTCCCCGACCCAGCCAAAGTCCACTTCCAGAATCCGCCCGCTTGTCGTGAGATATTCCCACACTAAGCCCGCTGCTCCTGACGGCACATCGCGCCGCAAATACCGGTACTGCTGGAGGAACGGCGCGGCTTTCCCGTCTATCCAGACTCCAGGCGGCTCCTGAGCCCCGCCTTGAAACCAGCTAACGATCCGGATCAAGCCGCTCCGATCCACCTCGATCCGATCAATGAACCCACCCAACGCTGGCCGCGATATTGGGAAAATGGTCATCCTTGATAATAAAGGTGTGCCGCCCGTAAGCGATAAGAAGCCGACTCCTGAACAGCTTTTGCAACAGTTGGAGTCCGACGAAGAATACCAGTCCGTTGCGCGCCTGAAGATCTTTTTGGGCTACGCCTCCGGTGTGGGCAAGAGTTTCAAGATGCTTGACGAAGGGCGCCGCCGCCACGAGCGTGGGCAAGATGTCATCGTCGGGGCCATTCAATCCGCGCTGACTTCCGAGCTGACTCACACTGTTGCCACACTCGAAATCATCCCGCTGAAGACCGTTGATAATGTCCCCGTTATGGATTTGCCCGCCATTCTGGCCCGTGCGCCAAAGGTCTGTTTGGTGGATGGCTTAGCGTACGACAATCCGCCGGGCAGCCCGCACGCCAAACGCTGGCAAGACGTGGACCAGCTTCTGAAAGCCGGCATTTCTGTGATCACGTCGGTCAACCTGCAACACATTGAAGAAAAGCGCGAGCGCGTGGAAGCAATCACAGGGAAGCATGTAAGCGAAACCGTTCCGCTCAGCTTTCTACAGACAGCCGACGAAATTGTGGTAGTCGATGCGCCACCCTCCGTCTGCGCCGATGGCAAACTGAGCCAGCACCAGCTCTCTGAATTGCGGGAAATCGCGCTGCTGCTGGCGGCCGACGTCGTGGATAAGCAACTGGAACGCTATCTCGCGCGCCACGGTATTGAACAGACGTGGGGCACGCAGGAGCGCATCGCCGTTTGGCTAGCGCCTGGCGTGGATTACGACCGCATGCTCGACAGCGGCGCGCGCAATCGTGACCGTTTTCACGGCGAGCTCATCACCGTACATCTGAATCGGCCCGAATGGTCTCCGGAACAGCGGCAGATGGTGCAGGAAGGTCTGGCCGGCGCCCGCACGCGCGGCGCGGAAGTGGTGGAACTAGATGGCGAAGACGCCGTGGACACGGTTCTGCGCTTCGCCCGGCAACGCGGCATCACGCAAATCTATGTCGGCCATCGCCGGCGTGACAGTTGGTGGGAACGCGCCTTCGGGAGCGATCTTGACCGGCTCATCCGCGCTGCCGAAGGCATTGACGTGCGCGTTTTTCCACACCACTAATCGCCTACTTGCAGCGTCTTTTTAAGCCAGGCCACCATTTCGGCCTTCCAGTACTGTTGGGAAGGATCTTTCCAGCTACTCATGCCGTGTCCGCCGCCCTCAATGGTCACAATCTCGCAGCTCACTTGGGCTTTATGCATCGCATCGCAGAACATCGGCGTTTGTTCGTAGGAAACTTGATCGTCCTTTGTTCCATGAATGCAAAGGAACGGGGCCATTCCTTT
>Ga0302320_10028596_pt1 | contig 10693 bp, 8 predicted proteins | sample Bog_T0_3_FD_202130 | JGI IMG/M metagenome (GOLD analysis project Ga0302320, IMG submission 202130) | Peat permafrost microbial communities from Stordalen Mire near Abisko, Sweden - Bog_T0_3 | ecosystem: Environmental > Terrestrial > Soil > Wetlands > Peat | place: Sweden: Abisko, Stordalen Mire... | reverse complement strand
GACGTACAGCCGTTGGCATGACTTGGAAGAAGGTGCCGCAGGATCCCAAAGAATCCCTTTTTCCCGCGACCCAGTGGACCGAGCTGGGCGGCGCAGCTGCCGGTGGAACGGATGAGCTGGATAGGCTCATCCGGCTGTATTGGGCTCCGCTGAGAATCTTCTTCGTGGCGACTTTCCCCCAATTGCGCCGGGACGCCGACACGTGGCTGCAGGACTTCGCCGAGGACAAGATCCTGAAGGCCGGCTGGCTCGCTCGGGCCGACCGCGATCGCGGTCGGTTCCGGGACTTCCTGAAGACAAGCCTCAGGAACTTTGTTTACGACAGGCTCAATCTTGCCGCCGCAAAGAAAGCGCCGGTTCCCCTTGAGGAGGTGGAGCCAGTCCTGGCTGAGCCCATGCCCGCCTCGGAAGCCTTTGATCTCATGTGGGTGAGGACGGTCCTCGGCGAAACCCTGAAGCGAATGGAGGCGGATTGCCGGAATCCGGCCGAGGACCAGCCGCGGCGGACGTTCATTTGGGAAATGTTCCGCGTCCGGCTGCTCGATCCGATCTTCAACGACGCTGAGCCCCCGCCTTACAGCGAACTCATCGCCCGATTCCAGCTCGTTTCCCCGACGGACGCATCCAACCTGCTCCTGAGCGGCAAGCGCATCTTCAAGGCCCACCTGGGCCGGGTGATCCAGGAGTACGCCGGGCGGGACGCGGCGACAGCCGCCGAAATCAAGGCCTTGGAGGAGTTTGTCGCCGGCCTTGCATAGCCGCAACTATGCATTTCATCGGGTCGATCTTCCCCAATCTGCTGGCCGCCTCGGGCTTGCCTCATCCGCTTGACATGCCTTTGGCATGCCTCGGGGTTCCTCAGCCCGATCCGTCTCAGCATCTTGGGAAATCTCGACCCGCGAACTGCATACTTCCGGCTTAGGCCTTTTTTTGCAAGATCGCCACCGCAATCCCGTAAAGGCCATTGAAGAACCGTCATGCCCGACCGCGATTACAGCGAAGCCGCCCTCAACAGCCCACCAAGGAAGCTCGCCGCCCTGCTGAACTCAGGCTCGGCTGCCGCGCGTCTGTGGCGACCCCAGGAACTGGCGGCGATCTTTCGGCACCAGCTTTCCGCCCCCGTCCTCGTGGACTTGGGCGGGTTCGATGTCGGGACGGCGGCCAGGCTCAAGGAACTGACGGACTCCCAGGGCCTGCTCCTCAAAAGCTTTTCAGAGCTGTTTCACCACCCGACCCCGCCGGTTGAGCTCCTTGAAATGGCCAAGGATTTCGGCAAGGCGAACATGAACCATCCGGAAAGCGCCCTGCCAGGCGAGATTGCGACGGCGATCTATTACCTGAGCATCGCGGCGGCCCGGGTTCGGCTCGGCGAACGAATTTCAAAATTGCCGGACGCCGATCTGCGGCGAGGCTTCTCCTGGGTTTGCGCCCAGGACTGGATTGATGCGGAAACAAAAACACTGCTGATGAACGCGAGCGAACGGTTGCCCTCTTCGGAAAAGGGCGGCAAAGGCTCTCCACCATGAACGGCGAAGGCACTCCCAGGGATCCGGCGGCCTTCGATCCGGCCAAGTCGTCCTTTGCCGGGCCGATCGCCGAATTGGTCGCGCAACGGGTGCTTTCGCCGCCCGCCCGCCCGGGACTTCTGGCCAACCTTGGACGCTTTGAAATCTTCCGCCTGGTGGGATCCGGCGGCATGGGTGTCGTGGTTCTCGGCCGCGATCCCGCCGCTGGATCCACGGTCGCGATCAAGCTCGTCAAACCGGAGCTATTGGGCGATGCGCAGATCAAGCACCGCTTTCTGAAGGAGGCGGGCCATATGCAGAGGCTGGCGCACGCCGGCATCGTGCCCGTTCTTGAAATTGCGGAATCGGCCGACGGCCCCTACTTCGTCATGCCCTACCTCGAGGGGGGAAACCTCTCGCGGCGGATCGCGCCGGACAAGCCGATGGAACCGGGCGCCATTCTCGACGTCGCGCAACCGGTGGCCGACGGCCTGCGCTTCGCGCACCGCCGGGGAATCATTCACCGGGACCTGAAGCCGGGGAACATTCTGCTGGGAGCCGACGGCGCGGCGCGCCTTGCCGACTTCGGCCTGGCGCGGACGGTTTTCAACGACACGATCGTCGACGCAGGCGGCGAGCAATGCGAGGGGACGGCACCCTACATGTCCCCAGCCGTGGCGGCAGGCCTTGCTGAGGACACGCGCTGCGACATCTACGCCTTTGGCGCCCTTCTCTACGAGATGCTGACGGGGCATCCGCCCTACGAGGGCCGCACGACCTGGGAAGTGCGCCGCCAGATCATCGCCGGCCCGCCCAAGGCGATCCGCTTCCTGAACCCGAAGGCCGATGAGGGCCTCGCCGCAGTCGCCGAGGGCGCGATGGGCCGGGAGCTCCGCGACCGGTACGCCGACATGGATGACATTGTGGCCGACTTGAAGAGGATTCGGTCGGGAAAGAGTCCGCTCGGGCCCCATGGCATGGGACGGCGGATCCGCGACCGGCTCGGAGGCAGGCCCGCCGTTGCCTGGATCGTCTTCGCAACGGCCGCTGCCGTTGCCCTTGGCATCGGGTGGGGAATCCTGCGCAAGGCGCATTCGCGCGGGCCCCAAACGGCGGCCTCGCCCGCGCCGGTTCCCGCGGCCACGACTCCTTCCGCCCGGCCGTTTCACTTTCGCAATCCGGCGGGCATGGCGTTCGATCCCGACGGCAACCTTTACGTCGCCGACCGGGCCGATGATGTCATCTATCGGCTGGCCCCGAATGCCCAGGTCAAGTCGGCGCCGGGGAGCGGATTTCCGGCGATCCTTTGGGAGGGCCCCCACGTCGTGGTCCCCGTGGCCGGAAGCAGGGGCCTTTTTGGAGGCATCGACGGGGCGGGAAGCGCCGCCCGGTTCAGCATCCTCCGCGGCATGACTTTCGATGCGACTGGCTTCATTTTCTACATGACCGACGGCTATCGCCTCCGGATGCTTTCGCTCCACGGCCCGGTGTGGACCCTGGCCGGGTCGTTTCGGTACCCGGGCGCAATCGACGGCCCGGTGCGCCAGGCGCGCTTCAAGGCGCCTTCCGGCATAGCGATCGACAAGGCGGGCAATCTCTATGTGGCCGACCTCTACACAATCCGGAAGGTCACGCCCGCCGGCGTCGTCAGCACGCTCGCCGGGCTGGATGGGCACGCCGGCCGCAGGGACGGGGTGGGTTCGGCCGCGCGATTCAGCGATCAGGAAAAGGCCGTCGCCGTCGACGGCACGGGAAACGTCTTTGTGGCCGATGGCTTGAATCGACGGATCAGAAAGATCAGCCCGGCGGGCGTCGTGACCACGCTGGCTGCGCCGTTTGTCCGCCCGGCAGGCGTCGCCGTGGACAAGGCCGGCAATCTGTTCGTTTCGGACTCGGGCAATCACACCCTCACGAGAATAGCCCCGGATGGCTCGGCCGTCCTGTGGGCAGGCCAGGCGGGCAAGCCGGGCGATGCCGACGGCGTCGGTGCGACCGCCCGTTTCAACACCCCGAAAACGCTGGCGATAGACCCCTCGGACGCGATATGGGTGATGGACGTGGGTAATCATGCATTGCGCAAGGTTGCCGGAGGAACCGTGACAACGGTTCCCCTTTCCATGCAATAATCCCCCCGGTTTCCCGTATGGGTTAATGATGGTGCCAGTTAAAAGGATTTAAAAAGGAGTTGCGTATGAAATCTTCAATCTTCCCCAAGTCTTTCTTCTCTCGGGCCATGGCGGGTGCTGCGGCCGGTTTCCTCCTTCTGGCGTCAATCCCCCTTTGCCCTGCGCAAACCACGGCCCCCGCAGACACCCCGACCATTCCGCAGGACCTGCCCCCGGGCGCCCAGGATGTCGTCAAGCTGACCCAGGCCGGCCTGGACGAGGACGTGATCGTCGCCCAGGTGCGCAGCGGCGGACATATCTACCGGCTGACGGCGGACCAGATCATCGAGCTCTCCAACGCAGGGGTCTCCCAGAACGTGATCAGGGCCCTGATCGGCGGAGCCGATTCATCGGCCGTGACACCGCCGTCCACGGCGACCGTTTCAGAGGCTCCCGCGGCAGCGCCGGCGCCAGACACGACCGCCCCGGCGGCGGCGGGCGATGGCTCGGCTGAAGCAGCTGCGCCCGGGCAGCCCCCGTTGCCCCCGGCCACCCTCGATGCTTTCCAAAACGAACTTTCGCCCTACGGCATGTGGGTCCAGACGCCGGACTATGGCTGGGTCTGGGTTCCATCGGTGGTCACAAGCGATTCGGCCTGGCAGCCGTACTGCGATCAGGGCCAGTGGCTCTACTCGGACCAGGGTTGGTATTGGAATTCCTTTTACCCCTGGGGACGGATCCCGTTTCACTATGGCCGCTGGGCCCGGATGGCAGGCTACGGCTGGGGCTGGATTCCGGATTACACATGGGGCCCGTCCTGGGTATGCTGGCGCCACGACCAGGCGGGCGGCTATTGCGGCTGGGCGCCGCTGCCGCCTGGAGCCGTGTTTGTGGCCGGCCGGGGCATGTTTTTCCACGGCCTTTACGCCACGGACATCGATTTCGGGCTGCGCTGGGACGCGTTCGTCTTCTGCTCCTACGGCCATCTCTTCGACCGCAACCTGCGGATGAGTGAGCTCTCGCGGGAGCGGGTCGCGGTAGTTTTTGACCATACCATTATCCGGAACAATTACACAACGGTGAACGGCCGGGTCGCGGTCGAAAGCCTTGGGCGGGAGAGGATGGAGGTGCTCACCCACCGTTCTTTCCAGCCCGTTGCCCTTCGGGCGATTCCCGCCCGGGATGAGCGCGGACGGGCCGTGCCGCAGCGAACATACGTTCCTGTCCGGAGGGATTTGGCCCCTGCGGATCGCGCCCCGGCGCGAGTCGATGGCCGGGCGCCCGACAACCGCATTGCACCTGGCGAGCGCGCGCCCGCCAAGGATTCGGAGCGCACCGCCCCCGCCAGGGAAGCCCCGCGCAGCGCCCCCGCCGAGAGGGGATCCTCGCAGGCCGAATCGAACGGCGGTTCCTCCGACAAGAAAGCGCCGGATCGAACGAAATAACTATCTGCAGTTGCGAAACCCGCAGTATTGGGGCATGTCCTAGCCTGTTATGATCTCAAAGCCGGTTTCTCGAATCTTATTGTCAGTCACCATGTTGGTGCTTGCCGGGGGCAGCGGACCGGTTGTCTTGGCAAAGGATAAGGACAAGGCGCCGGATCATCCGCCGTTGAAGCTGGATGTCGATTCGACCACCATCAACCGCGACTCCGGGGACGCGGTGAGCTACGCCCCGATAGTCAGGAAGGCGTCGCCCAGCATCGTCAACATCAAGTCCAGCAAGAAGGTGCGAAACGAGATGCCCCAGTTCTTCAACGATCCGATGTTCAGGCATTTCTTCGGGGTTCCCGGCCAGGGCGGCGGCATTCCGCAGAGCAGGTTGGAGCAAAGCCTTGGATCGGGCATTATCGTGAGCGCGGACGGCTATATCATCACAAACGACCACGTCATCGACGGCGCGGACGACATTCAGATTTCATTCGGCAAGCCCGAAAGGGTATTCAAGGCGACGATGGTCGGCCGCGACAAGGAGGCGGACATCGCCGTCCTAAAGATCGAGGCCACGGACCTGCCGGCCGCGACCCTCGGCGACAGCGATCAATTGCAGGTGGGCGACACCGTGCTTGCGATGGGCGACCCCTTTGACGTCGGCCTTTCCGTCACCCACGGGATCGTGAGCGCCCTTGGGCGGAACGATCTCAAGATCGAATCGGTCGAGGATTTCATCCAGACGGATGCCCCCATCAATCCGGGCAATTCGGGCGGAGCCCTTCTCGACTCGAAGGGGCGGGTCGTCGGGATCAACACGGCCATCGTCAGCGGCAGCGGAGGCTCGAACGGGATCGGATTCGCGATCCCGATCAACATCGTGCGCTCCGTCGTGGATCAATTGGTGCGCAACGGAAAGGTGGCGCGCGGATTCATGGGCGTCAGCCTCGAGGAGATCAAGCCCGACCTGGCCGAGCAGTTTGGCACGACGCACGGGGCATTGGTGACTGACGTGAATCCCGGGACGCCGGCGGAAAAGGCCGGGCTCAAGAGCGGCGATGTCATCACGAAGCTCAACGGAAAGCCGGTTGACGACCCGGCGGGGCTTCACCTGGCCGTGAGTGAATTGACCCCGGGGACGAGTGTCAGCCTTGAATATCTTCGCGACGGCAAGACCTCCGCGGTGACGATGAAGCTGGCCGACCGCTCTTCGGCGAACCTGGCCCAGGACGATCGCACCGGTTCTGACAACAAGGACGAAGGTGTGCTCAACGGCGTCACGGTCGGCGACCTCACCCCCGATATCCGCGAGCAGCTGGGCATCGAGGCGGGCAGCAACGTCAGGGGCGCGGTGATCACCGACGTCGATCCGGACAGCGCCTCGGCGAAGGCCGGCCTCAACAAGGGCGACGTCATCATGGATCTCGATCGCCGCCCGGTGCACAACGCCGACGAGGCGGTCAAGCTGAGCGCCGAAATCAAGGGACCGAAAGTACTTGTTCGAGTATGGCACGGCGGATCGAGCCGCTATATTGTCGTGGACGAATCGAAGCCGTGATCGGATGGCCTCGGTTGGCGGGGACGGTGCCAATACACCCGTTTGGCTCACCGCTTATTGACACGGTTATTGCCTGGGAATTCACATCCATTACGTTCGGCTTGCAACTCTCGCCAGCGACGTGATTTGCTGCCTTGGATGAACCGTAGCTGCGCAATCGTATGTGCGTTTCGCCAGGAGTGGCGCGACGCGCCGCGTGGAACAGGTGGTTATTGATGGGATACATCTATCCATATACGATCGACGAGGTGTGCCGGCAGGCGAGCGCCCTGCCTTGCGCGCCCAGGCTGCTTCCAAGGCTCATCGAGGCGATGAGGGATCCCGACGCAGCCGCCGAGAAGATCGGCAGCATAATCCTCCTGGACAGCGGGCTTGCCGCCAGCACGCTGCGCGTCGTCAATTCCGCGGCCTACGGGCGGGAGATGCCGATCGCCGACGTGACCCAGGCCATCGTCGTGCTCGGCGGGCGCGAGATCTACAGGATTGCAGCGGTCGCCATGCTCGCCCGCTGGGAGGAAATGCACCAGGACCTGCTGCCCTGGAGCCCCGGCGCATTTTCCCGGCATTCGTTCTCCGTCGCCGTCGCCGCGGAGATCGTCGGCAAGCACGTGGGAATCGGCGACGAGACCAACGCCTATTCGGCCGGCCTGGTTGGCGATATCGGCCGCCTCTCGCTCGCGTTCCTTTGCGCCCCGGCCTACCCGGAAATTGGCGGCCTCGTGCGCAGCAGCCATTGCGGCTGGGAGGCGGCGGAAACGAAGGTCCTGGGATACAATAATCGCGAAATCGGGGCCATGTTGATGAAGGCCTGGAATTTTCCGCCCGCATTCGTGACAATGGTCGAGTTCATCGGCGACCCGGATGGAGCTGACGAATCGGACAAGCCCTTCCTGGCGCAGATGCACGCAGCCAGATACATCGCAAATTCGCTGGACCCCCAGGGCACGCCCGATGAGTTTCTTTTCGAGCCCCACCCGGATTTTCTTACCCGTTTCGGCTACACCGAGCAGGTGCTCGAGCAGTCTCTCGTGGATGTGAGGGAGAAGACGCGGGGACACTTCGGCCACGCGGTCGAATGCTGAAGGGACGGCTGCGCTCCGTTGCCCGAATTTCGTGAAATCTTCGGGTTAAGCGGCCCGCGGCTGGCAAAAACGGGCGAGCTGCCGGTCGGTTGTGATCGGCTGGGTCTTCAGGTCGATGATCGCCGCCGGCTCCCATAAGAGTGCGCGAATCGGCTCCAGAAACCTCTTGGGTAGATCCAGGACGCCGATTTGACGGAGAATCGCCAGCGTCTGCCGCGAGGCCGGCATTCCGAGCCACTCGAGGACTCCAAAAATGCCGCTTCGCTCGTGGATGGCGCACAGTTCCTCCCAGCAGGGCAGGGTCACCCCGCGCAGGCTCGCGTGGCTTGCGACAAAGGCGGTCAACGCAGGGGTTTCGTTCAGATCATCCAGAAGCCCGGGGCAGCGGCCGACTACCTGGAGCGCTTCAAGCCGCCCGAACCTGAACTGCTCGATGAATTCGCGCACGGCCGCGGGCACAAAATCGAGGTAACGCCACCATGCGGCGGAATCGAGGCTGGCCGCGGCCGAGGCGCAGGCCTCCGTGCTCGGCGACTCCTCGACCCAACCCGAGTCGGACAGCCGTTCGAACCGCACTTCCGGCCAGGTCGTCACCCGATGGGGGACGCCGTAATGTGACCAGGCAAGTTCGACCGGAGATGCAATCGTGAATCGTGATGTGGGCTTCATGTGGGGGCACTCTAGGCAACAGGGTGAGACAATGCTTGTCCCAGCCTAAGAAATCCGCTCAATTTTCCGCATGAATCCGCGAGTCCAGCTTTCCAGGCCCCCGCTCGAGCGAATGCTGCGGATCCACGAGATCCTCCGCCGCAGCACCCTTGTGAACTGCACGCGGCTGACAAAGGAACTGGAAGTCTGCCGCAAGACGGTCGTCAGGGACATCGCCTTCATGCGCGACAGGCTGGATCTGCCGATCGAATTCGACACCGCAATCCAGTCCTATCGCTACACGCAGCCCGTGAACGCGTTCCCGACCGTGCAGGTGACGGAGGGTGAGCTTGTGGCCCTCCTTGTCGCCCGCCGGGCGCTCGAACAGTACCGGGGAACGCCATTTCACAGGCAGCTTGAAATCGCCTTCGACAAGCTGGCCGCCGGGCTCAAGGACCGCATTTCCTTCTCGCCTGCCGACGAGTTGAGCGCGGTGTCCTTCAAGAACGTGGGCCTGGGAAGGACCGATCTCCTGGTCTTCAATTCGCTCAGCGGAGCCGTGCTTCGCCAGGAAGAGGTGAGTTTTCAGTACCGGAAGCCGGGCGATCCGGGCAGGTCCACCCGCAACGTCCAGCCTTACCATCTAACCCACCGCGAGAACCTTTGGTATCTCATCGGTTTCGACCTGGAACGGGGCGCCCTGCGAACCTTTGCCCTTCCGCGGATCGAAAGCGTCGCCGTCTCAAGGAAAACGTTCGTCAAACCTGCGGATTTTTCTCCGGAAAGATTCTTTTCGAACGCGATGGGCGTTCTCGGAGGCGATGGTGACCACCGGGTCGTGATCCGGTTCAACGCAGGCGTGGCCGACCGGGTGCGGGAGCGCGAATGGCACGAATCGCAGGAAATGCGCGAACTTCCCGGCGGGCGCCTGGAACTTCGGCTTCGGCTCGGCGCCCTGGCCGAGGTCGAGCAGTGGGTCCTCGGCTGGGGAGCCTCGGCCGAGGTCGTCGAGCCGCCCGCCCTTCGGAACCGGATCCGCGAAACCTCCGTCAAGCTCGCTGGAATGTACCGCCGCTCAGCCGTGGCGGGAGAGCCGGACGAACATCACGACGGCGATTGAAAGGCCGATGAAGATCACGAATCGCCTCACTGCCGTCCGCCCGATCCTGCGGGCGATGCCGGCCGCGCCATAGCCGCCGGTCACCGAGCCGACCGCCATCGCCAAGGCGTACGGCCAGAAGACAAGGCCCGCCCTGGCAAAGATCAGTCCGGCGACCCCGTTGACGCACAGGGCGAGAAGGCTCGTCATCGCGCTCATCTCGAGGATGTCCGTCATCCCGAGAATGCCGAGGATCGAAAGCATCATGATGCTCATGCCCGCTCCGAAATAGCCCCCGTAGACGGCGACAATCGCCTGGACAAACATCGCCAGGGTCATCCAGCGGGTGCCGGCCTCGTGCGCGGCCTCCACCGACTTGAGCTTCTTCTGGATCGGCGTCTGGAGGATGAAAAGGACCGTCGCAAACAGGATGAGCCAGGGAATGATCCGGTCGAACAGCCCCGAAGGGGTCATCCGCAGCAGCATTGCGCCGACCGCACCGCCCAAACATGCGGGAATCAACAGCCACCGCATGATCCCGGGGATTCGGGCCAGTTCGCGCCTGAAGCCCCAGATGCTTCCGACGGAACCCGGCCAGATGCCGACCGTGTTGGTCGTGTTGGCGATGATCGGCGACAGCCCCAGGGCGATCAGCACGGGGAAGGTGAGCATCGTCCCTCCTCCCGCCACGGAATTGACCGCCCCGGCGATGAAGGCCGCCAGAAAGGCGCAGAATATATGATAGGCGTCGACGGTGGCCATGAAATCCGGGTTTGGGTAACCGGATTTCAATACTGGGGGCGCCGACTCTCGTTTGTCTGCACAAAATGAGCCCATTTCCGACATTTGGGCCTTGTCTGTCCGTCTGGAGAGTCTCCAGACCGCTGCCGGTGCTTGATGGCCGGCTGCAACTTTGGGCCAACCCGGGTGGGAATGTTGACTGCGTCGAATTCGAGGGTAAAACCTCGCTCCAACCTATCCGGCCATGGAGCCCGTATCACACACCCTGGGTTCGACTGTCCGGACAATTGCGGGCGTCTGCCTGTGCGTTTTGCTCGCCGGAGCCACGCTGTGGTACCTTCGCGACAGCCCGCTGTTCCTCGGCCCTTACTTCGTCCTTTCCTGCCTTGGATTCATCGCAATCCTGCGCCGCGGCGGGATCGGGCTGTCCACGCTGAACCTTGCGGTGGTTTGCATTCAGGTCACCTCGCTCGTTGTTTTTGCGGGCATCGCCGTCGATTACCGGATTCGGGCTGCCGCCGGCCC
>Ga0302320_10028595_pt1 | contig 10693 bp, 12 predicted proteins | sample Bog_T0_3_FD_202130 | JGI IMG/M metagenome (GOLD analysis project Ga0302320, IMG submission 202130) | Peat permafrost microbial communities from Stordalen Mire near Abisko, Sweden - Bog_T0_3 | ecosystem: Environmental > Terrestrial > Soil > Wetlands > Peat | place: Sweden: Abisko, Stordalen Mire... | reverse complement strand
ATCCTGACCCGCAGATCGTCCGAATATGCTCGTCCCATCGGTCTCACGTCGCGGTGACTTCACCAGAGAATTTAAGCATAAATGACGAGTGTGCTTTTCGGGTATATCTATCTTGATTCTGCTCTAAAGGTGGCTTTTTCTTGAGGAAAAAGCCACTGCGCGGTAGTGCTTTCGGGGTAGAGCTACTCTGATTCCGCTATAGTCGCAATAGACTCCCTTCCTGAGGGGCTGCCTATTGGGAATCCGGCGGCTGCTGTTGTTGTGCTTGATTATTGCCGAAGGTGTACCCGATCACCGCGGTCAATACTGGCAAAAGCAGATTCAAAAGGATGAGTTGCGCAGCCTTGAGCCAAAACTCATGCAGGTTTTGCCGCTCTTCAAGTAGTTTGGCGGAAGCCTCGGACGCCATTTGAAGACTCATCGCGGCTGTCGCTGCCTTCATGCCATCGTTCTTGGTCTTCTCCAGAATCTCCACGCATGGCTTTATCTTGTTTGCCCGATCGCTCCCCGTGGTTTCCTTGGTGGCTATCAGCTCCACGCATTGCGTGAGTTGCGTGCGGTCTTCGCTGGTGACATCGGGCAGCAGGCCAAGCGTATCGCGCAACGCTTTGTCGTCTGAGATGCTGTCTTCTGAGGCAGCAAACCGTGAATCCTTCTGAGCTTGTGTCAGATCGTCTGAGAAACGCTGAATCCGCTGCGCCATGTATAGAGCAATGTCACCGCGGTTCAAGTCTTTGCCATAGTTGTGGCGAATATCATCACCCGCGGTCCGCTCCATCCACCCGAGATAAAACAAAAGCAGAAAAATCGAACCTGCGAGAATGTAGAGCATCGAACGAGTAAGTTTCTGTCCGATCAGCATGCTCGGTGGGCCCATCATCGAAGCGGGCGTATTTAGAGCCGCTACTGGGACAGAGCTTGCAGCTGCCAGATCGACGACTTGGACCGGCTTCACAGCAGTCAGATCGATCACCTGAGGGTCAACGCCGCTAGCAGCCCCGACCTTTCCGGCTACGCCTTCGGCATCCGCATCGCCGCCGGCAGCTACGCCATCAGCGGGTGCTCTGCCGGGGGCTGTTATCTTGTGACCAACTACTGCGTCGGCAGGCGGCTTGCTGCCAGCCGCACCGCCATTGGAGGCGCCTTCCGGTCCATTTTTGTTGAGGGGATCTTGAGGTTTATCCACGCAGACCTCCGGGCATCTGGAGTCGTAATTCTGAATGGGCCTTCCTGCCCCTTCTTCAAGCAATCGATGATTTGATGGAATCCAAAGAAGGCATTGTAACCCTGGTCAGCTTTGTGCCGTCAAGGTTGGAAGAAAGGATCACATTTCCTTTCGCCCGTTCAGAGATAGCCCAGTTATACAAGGAAATCGCATCTCGTGCAATGTCAGTAGGCTTCAAATTTTCACTCAGTTTGCTCTGCATTTCAGTGACTAAATCATTGGGGAGCTGCAATCTAACGTCAGGCATGGTATATTCCTCCACTTCTTCTCCATTTATACTCCTCTTTTACTCCAAATGCAATAGGGGGAGCAATTTTTTTGAGTCACCGGGCAGGGCAATAAATCAGGCCCCATAATGCCCATTCCGGCGGTCTTCTTTCAGGAGACTATTCTCTTATTCCTGCATCCTGCATCTGGCGCAGGACGATGGCGATACCGAGGGCAATGAGCAGGCACACCAGCGCGAAGAAAAAGACGCTGGAGTAGCCGTAAAGGCCGATGACCGCGCCGGCCAGGGGGCCGGTGAGGAAGAAGGAGACGTCGGAAAAGGCAGTGAAGACGCCCAGAGCGGAGCCGCGATTGTTGATCGAGACGCGCTTGACGGCTTCAACCCCCAGTGCGGGAAAGACCAGCGAAAAGCCAAACCCGGTCAGCCCCGCGGCATAGAAAGCCATTAACGGCGAGGTGGAGCGCCACAGCAGAAGCATCCCCAGGGATTCGACCGCGAGGCAGGTGATGGCCACCGGGTATCCGCCAAAGCGATTGATGGTCTGGATGAAGAGGAGGCGCGCCAAAATAAAAGCCAATCCAAAAGAGGTGAGGCAGAGGGCGGCTCCCGTCCAATGCCGGCTGGCGTAGAAGAGAGTGACAAAGGTGGCCAGCACGCTGTAACCCATGCCGCCCAGCGCCAAGCCAAAGCCATGCGGGGCCACGCGGAACATCACGTCGTGGAAGGGAAGTCGCTCGCCGTGCGTGACGGGAACCGGGCTCTTGCGGATGGCCAGGGAGAAGCTGAAGGCGCAGACAAGCATGGTGAGCAGGCCGATGGAGGCCAGGCCCAACTGCGGATTCCCACAGAGCGAGTCAAGGACCACTCCCAGCGGAGCGCCCAGCGCCATGGCGCCATACGTGCTGATGCCGTTGAAGGAGATGACTTTGGCGGTGCTGGCGGAGCCGGCGCTGGTGATGCCCCACAATGTAGAGCCGGTCGAACCGAGGCTCTCGCCAATGCCCAGCACCAGGCGGCTGAGCATCAGAATGGAAAGGCTAAGCCAGGGAATGGAGTACAGGGCCGCGGCGGCCATCAACACGGCTCCGCTCAGCGAGCAGGCGGCCATGCCCCAGAGCACGGAAACCTTGGCGCCGGCGCGGTCGCTGATGCGCCCGGCCCAGGGGCGGCTGACCAGCGTGGCGATGTACTGGATGCTGATGACCAGGCCGGCCAGCGCCGCGCTATAGCCCATGCGCAGATGCACATACGGCGGCAGAACAGCCAGCGGCAGCCCGATGGAAAGATAAACCACAAAGGTGAAGTAAACGAAGCCGAGGATGTGGCGGGTCGAGCCTCTGGCGGCATCCGACGGCGAATCTGAAACGATGGCGGTTGTAGATATTCCCATGGTTTATGTTGCAGCCCTAGTATGAACAGAGTCTTTACCTAGTATAGCGAATTACTTCGTTGCCCCGATGGCCCACAAGATGCCGTTCTCGATGATCCCGTAGAGGATTGGATTCGCGTAGTCCTCCTTGTTGTGCCCCAGCGCCAGGTAGAACTCCCGCCCGCCATCGAACTGGTGATACCACGCCAGCGGCAGAGGATTGGGGAAGGCCGCAACGTCGATCTTGATGGCGTCAAGCCCGGTCAGCTTGGTGCGATCGGTTACCAGAACCGGATGAATATCGGGGTTCAGGTGATCGATAAAATAGCATTCGTCCGTCCAGGCAAATTGCGCCGGAAGACCTTTGACCGCTGGAAAGGCCGGATCGGCCACCTGCACGGTAAACGGCTGCATCCTGGGGTGGACTACGAACTTGCCGCCCAGAACCGACTGGAAGTAGGGCCAATCGCGCTCTGAACCGGAGGCGGAATGGATTCCGACAAAGCCTCCGCCAGCCTGGATGTAGTGCTTGAAGGCGCTGCGCTGCGCATCGTTTGAAAATGCCTCATTGTTGCTGTTTGAAAAGATCAGGGCGGCGTACTGCTTCAGGTTGGCCTCGGTGAATGTTGCCGGGTCGTCCGAGAGATCTACCGCAAACCCTTTTTCCGCGCCCATTTTCCTGATGGCTGCCACGCTGGCAGCAATGTTGTCATGCACGTACCCCTTGCCGTCGCTGGTGTAGTTGCGGGTGTAAACAAGTACCCGCGGTTGAGCCTCAGCGGCGGCCGGCATCCCTGCAACCACAGCCAGCACCAAAAGTTGCGCAATTGCCGCAGTCAGGTTCAGGTGCGACCGAGTGCATATCCACTTTGCAAGTCGATGCATAGCTCTCCATTCTTCTTTTCCTGTCATCATAAACCTGCCACCAGGCTCCGCGCTGGCGGTTGTCAATTCTTATAGATCTCAGGGTATGATTCGAAGAAATAAAGTGGTCCTATGCAATATAGCGAATACGGAACACGGCGCAGATTACGCGGATGCCGCAGGGGGCATTCTCCGGATCATCGGCGCCGTGCCTTGCTTCCCAAACGATTAATCAGTTGCCGGGAATGCAGTTTGCTTCCAGGCTGCCGGCATTGACGCCTGCCTTTTGCCCCATCAGCCACAGATAGGTGGACAGGTGATGCGAGCAGGTAATATCCGTATTGACCTGGCTGGAGTTCGAGACCAGCTCGAAGGGTGTTTTGACAGAGGTATAGGGCCAGAGCGGAAAATCAGGCACCACGTCCGTGTTGTTGTAGACGCGGTATCTGGTGGGAACCTTATCGTTGAAGTCATTGGCGAATAATTCGTCGCCGACGCGAGGGCTGGCAAAGGTGTAGACCACGGGTGATTTCTGATTGGTGTTGCGGGCAACATCGATGGTCAGCAGAGTGGCCAGAGCGCCTCCCAGGCTGTGTCCGGAAATGGTTACGCTTTTTGCTGTACCGGCGCTGACGTAGCCCTGGATGGCGGAGATTACGGTTTGCGAACTGGTGCTCCTAGCCACGCGCAGAGATTTGTAGATGGCCGTGAAGCCTTCTTCGGTGAACCCATAGGTGTTCGGAATGGGAGTGTACACAAAATAGAACTGCGCGTCGTCAATCCATTCGAGAATCGTGTCGGTGCCGCGAAGCACGGCAACCAGTTCGCCGGCAGGAGAGAGAGCGAGATAGCCATAGCTGACGGTGTCGCCTGCGTCGGGCTTGGCGTCTGTGCCGAGGTCGCTTCCATAGATGGGCTGAAGGAAGGTATAGCCTTGTGTGGAAATGAGTTGCTTGTCGGCGCTGGTGTAATCGCTGCTGGGCGAAACGCCTTCAGCGATATTCACCAGCTTGGCATACTGGATAGCGGTGAGCCAGTTGATGGACGATTGGGCTAGGGCGCTACCCGGCAGGATTACCGTAAGCGCCATGAAGGCAATTCGGAGGAGAGAGAAAATAAATTGCTTTTTCATGTGGGCAGGATAAAAAAGTGTATGTTTCGATATGGATAATGCAATGTGAATAATTGAGAAATTGGACAAGGATCATTATTGATACAGCCTGAGCACACGGTTGCCACGCCGGTTGCACCGGACAGGCTCTACACTGAAACTATGCCGGGATTTCACATCGAGAATTTTGGCTGCAGGGCGGCGCGTGCGGACGGCGAGGCGGTGAGTGATCGGCTGCGCGCAGGCGAGCTCTGCGCCGTGAACCCCGCTACCGCCGATGTGGTGGTGGTGAACACATGCAGCGTAACCGAGGAGGCTGACCGGGCGGCGCGTGCCTTCATCCGCCGCACGCACCGGCTGAACCCGGCTGCGCGGATCGTGGTGACCGGCTGCTATGCACAGCGCGCGCCGGAGGAGTTGGCGGGCCTTGATGGAGTGGCCGCCGTGGTGGGCAACAGCCACAAGGCGCTGGCCCCGGAGATTATTTTAGGGCTGTTGGGGCACGCGGCATTACGCGAAGGCAACGGGTTGATACAGCTTCAAGCTGCAACAAACCTCGAGCGAACGATGAGCGAGCAGTTGGCCCCACTGCGGGTGGTCTGGGCGGACGACCGGTTTGCCCACTCGTTTCTTGAAGAGGCGCAAGTTGTGCCCGGAGCACAGACCCGGCCCAACCTCAAAATTCAGGAGGGTTGCGGGAATCGCTGCACTTTTTGCGTGATTCCCCAGACGCGCGGCCCTTCCAAAAGTCTGCCCGCTGCAAGCGTTCTCCGCCAGGTGGAGGGATTTGTGGCCGCTGGCGGGAATGAACTGGTGCTCTCGGGAATCAATTTGGGGCGATGGGGCAGAGACCTCGAAGGCACAGGCAAACAGACGCTGGCAGAGCTGGTGCGGGAGATCTTCGAGCAGACGGCGCTCAACCGGCTGCGGCTCAGCTCGATTGAGCCGATGGATTGGGACGCTGAACTTATCGGGCTGATGGAGGAGTTTGGAGGCACACGTTTGGCGCGTCATGCGCATCTGCCCTTGCAGTCGGGGTCGGACGCGGTGCTGCGGCGAATGCACCGGCGGTATCGGCCGTGGCATTACGTGGAAAAAGTGGAAGCTCTGAGGCACGCCTGCGGGCCGGAGCTGACCCTGGGCGCGGACGTAATGGTGGGCTTTCCCGGCGAGACCGACGCCGAGTTCGAGGAGACCGTGGCGCTGGTGCGGGCGCTGCCTTTCGGCTACCTGCACCTGTTCCCGTTTTCGCCGCGACCGGCCACGCCGGGGTGGGCGCTGTACGCCGCGAGGCCGGTTCCGGCTGAGGCGGTTGCTGAGCGGATGGCCGCGCTGCGCGTCCTGGCTGCTGAAAAGAGTCAGGCGCACCGCAGAAGCTTTGTGGGGCGGGAGCTGGAGGCCATCACACTGCATTCGCCGGCGGAGTTGGAGGCGCGTGGCGGGAGCGCGGCGCTGACGGAGAACTTTTTGCCGGTGGAGCTGGAGGGCCGGCTGGAGGCCAATCTGCTGGTGAGGGTGCGGGCGACCGGGTTGAACGCCGAGGGGACACTGGAAGGCTTGGTAGATTTACATAGCTTTACTTGGCGTTCATCCGTTAGTAATGCAGCTGTGTAAGTCTGGCGCAATGAAGACATGGATGAACCTGCGAGAGCTTCTTTTCGCAGCATTGCTGGTCCATATGGGCTTGGCGTCCGGGTTGGCCGCAAGGTCGCAGGCGCTGGCCGAGCACCAGACAGAAAACGTGATTGTGGTGATGCTGGACGGGTTGCGCTGGCAGGAAGTTTTCAGCGGCGCGGACCCGGAAATGCTCAAGACGCTGGGGCCGGTGGCGCTGGGCGATCCCCAAAAGCGGGCCGAGAGCGCCCAGCGGGTTTATGGACGCGAGACCGCGGCGGAGCGGCGGCAGGCGCTGATGCCTTTTCTATGGAGCGTGATGGCTACGCAAGGACAGCTCTTTGGCAATCGCGATCTGGGGTCAAACTCGCAGGTGACCAATGGGTTGAACTTCTCCTATCCTGGCTATAACGAGACTTTGACCGGCTTTGCAGACCCGCGCATTCATTCGAACGACAATGTGCCCAACCCCAACGTGACAGTCTTCGAGTGGCTCAATGCCAAGCCGGCCTTCGCTGGCAAGGTGGCGGCATTCGGCGCCTGGGATGTATTCAACGGCATCTTCAACCGTGAGCGCTGCGGATTCGTGGTCAATGCGGGCTATGACCCGCTGACGGTGATTCCGATGACGCCGGAGCTGAAGCTGCTGAATGCCCTGAAGGCGGAGACGGCGCGCATCTGGCCCGATGAGCCCTTCGACCCGCTGCCTTTCCATGCTGCCATCGAGTATGTGAAGGCGGAGAAGCCGCGGCTTCTGTTTGTGGGGCTGGGCGAGACCGACGATTGGGCGCACTTGGGTTCCTACGCCGAGTACCTGAACGCGGCGCATCTGGGCGATAACTACATCCAGCAACTTTGGGAACTTGTTCAGTCGATGCCTGAATATCGCGGCAAGACCACGCTGATCGTGCTGCCCGACCATGGGCGCGGCGTGGGGGCGCAGTGGACCGGCCACGGGGAGAAGATTCCCGAGTCAAGGGAGACGTGGATGGCCTTTCTGGGACCGGATGTCCCCGCCCTGGGCGAGCGTAAAGATGCCGACCCGGTCACCGAGAGCCAGGTAGCGGCCACGCTGGCTGCACTTCTAGGCGAGGATTACCATGCGGCGGTCCCCAAATCGGGTGAGCCGATTCCGGATGTGCTGAACAAGTAGGCGCGGCGTCCGGGCGGACTGGAATCCTGGGCCGCCAAGACTTCCTTCAATACAAAGCTGCGGTTACATTCGTCTGAGCGAAATCGGTTCCCTTGAAGAGCAATTCTTCGCCTGTCTCCCTAGCCAGCGCGTAGGCCATGGAGTCTCCGAAGTTGAGCTTTGCGGGATGGCGGCCTTTGCCGTATCGTTCGAATGCAAACCGGGCCATACGCGCGTGGGATTCAGTGAAAGCGACAATTTCAATTTCGGAACGAAGGATGAGAAGGTCCAAGGCGCGCATTCCGTCCGCGCCTTTTCGCGCCAGTAGAACCATTGCAGCCTCAAGGTAAGTCGCCGACGATATTCGGCACTCGGCGGCATTGAGAATCGCCACATCAAAAAGATGACCTTCCGGCTCTTCCAGGAGAATGGCGATCAGAGCTGAGGTGTCCACAATCATGATGGAAGTCCGTTTTCGTCCCAGCCCATGATTTCATCTTCACTGCGCGTATCCAGAACTGGCAAGGAAGCGCAGTGGTGGCTGATGGCCCGAATTTCGTCCAATAGCGCGGACTTGTTCAGCCGTTTACGTTCCACGCGCTCCAAACGCTCGCGTATGGCGAGGAGGACGGCAAGCGATATCGTCTCCCCGGTGGTCTCGGCCAGGCGGCGGGCAAGCCGATCTGCTTCCGGCATTTTGATGCTGAGCGGCATGGTACCTATCCTCCTATTTGTCTACCTATATAGACAATAGCATATCTTGATTTTTCGCGGGACGGAGTCAGATGCGGAGTTCTGTTTGCGGCAAAGTTTGATTCCCGCCGTGAGAGCGGAATATCTGGGCTAATCTGGCGTAAAGTGTTGGTTCAGCGGAGCCAAGCCAATGCTATACTCAGTTTGCGTTCCTATGCTCGCGGCGCTTCCAGAAGAAGCCGGAGGCGGGCCGGAATGACTTTTGGAGGAGCACCATCGCACTCGACAAACGTTCTGCAAAGTCCTTTATTCGCATCAACGATAAGATACGCGCGCGCGAAATCCGCGTAATCGACGAAAACGGCGAGCAACTGGGGATTCTGGTGCCCTTTGAGGCGCTGAAGCTCGCCCGTGAACGGGGTCTCGACCTGGTGGAGGTTTCGGCCAACGCGGTTCCTCCGGTCTGCCGCATCCAGGACTACGGCCGCTTCCTCTATGAGAAGGAAAAGAGCGAACGGGCCGCCAAGAAGAAGCAGAAGGTGATTACGGTCAAGGAGGTCAAGTTCTCCGTGACCGTGGACGAGCACGACTACCAGACCAAGAAGAACAAGGTGTTGCGCTTCCTTGCCGATGGCGACAAGGTGAAGGCCAGCCTGCGCTTCCGCGGACGGCAGATGGCTCACCGCGATCTAGGCTACAACATCGTCAACCGGCTGATTCAGGACGTGGGCGACGCGGCGATTGTGGAATTCATGCCGCGCATGGAAGGCACCATTCTGCACGCCATTCTGGCGGCGGCCAAGAAGCAGGAAGCGCCCAAGCCCAAACCGCCCGAGCCGCCAGCCCCAGCAGCACCACCCAAGCCGAAGGCGAAGTAAACTGCTGGCGCTGAATCCCTCAGGGGCTAAAGCCCTGCGGATATTGCGCTTTAATTGTGGGGTTAAAACCTGCCAGCCCGTACCTTCGGCCCCGGATTGCGCTATACTGGTTTAGGTCGCGATAGGGCAGGGAAATCCTTGCTTTGCGACTGTTTATGGGTGAACTCACCCTTCCGAAACGAGAAAACGAATGCCCAAGTTGAAGACCCATACGGGCGCGGCCAAGCGCTTCAGCAAAACTGGCACCGGCAAAATCAAGCGGGGCCAGACGAAGACGCGGCACATCCTTACTTCGAAATCGCCGAAGGTGAAACGCAAGCTGGGCAGGACCCTGCTGGTTTCCGATGGCGACTACAAGAAGGTAGCGCGCATGATTCCTTACGCCTGATTGCTGCGACCTCTCCTTACGGAGAGGCGCTTCCGGGCCCCGTGAACGCGTTACAAGGGCCCCCGATTGGTGGACTGCTTTTGAGTCCTACAAAATCGAGAAATCAGGCTTGCAAGAGCGAGTGAAGAGGTTTACAGCCTGCCCGCAAAGGGCGAAGGCCTCCTGCCTCCAGCCGCACAACCGAACGCAAAATGGAGAAACCGATATGCCCCGCGTAAAACGCAGTACCAAGCGGACTGACCGCCGCAAGAAGATTCTGAAAAGGGCGAGTGGATACTTCCTTACGAAGTCCAAGCTCTATCAGGCAGCCCAGGAAGCCGTGGAGCGCGGCCTGAAGTTTGCCTACACCGGCCGCAAGCAGAAGAAGCGCCAGTTCCGCTCGCTGTGGATTGTGCGCATCGCGGCGGCAGCCAAGCTAAACCACTTCAGCTATTCGCAGCTCATCAACGGCCTGAAGAAGGCCGGCGTGGAGCTGGACCGCAAGATTCTGGCGGAGATCGCCGTGAAGGACGCGAAGGGTTTCACCGAGCTGGTGGAGCAGGCCAAGTTGGCTTTGGCGGCGGAAAAAGCTGGAGCGTAAAACGAGACAGCAGGTTAGCGAGTTAGCGAAACGGCTCCGCGTTGCGGGGCCGTTTCTGTTAGCAAATCAGCATTGGTTGCCAATGTATACGCGGCGCAGTGATTTATCCTTCTCTTATACGCATATGAACATTGAAATTCCCAATCTTGATGCATTTGATGAGTCTGCGCTCGACCGGGCCTTTGCTCAACTGGAGCGGCAGGCGCGCGCGGCTGCCGCGGCGCTGGATAATGATGCGGCGGTGGAGGCCTTCCGTCTGGAGTGGCTGGGGCGCAAGCAAGGGCGGCTTAACGAAGTCTCCGGGCGGTGGCTGAAGGCTGCGCCGGTGGAGGCCAAAAAGCTGCTGGGGGTGCGCTTCAACGCGCTGAAGGCGGTGGTGGAGGGGCTGCTTGGGCAGGCTTTAGGAGCTGGTCCGACGGATGCGGCGCTCAAGGCTGAGGCCATCGACATCACGCTGCCGGGGACGCGTCGGCTCTCTGGCGCTGAGCATCCGATTACGCGGACGCTGAACGAGATTGTGGGGGTGTTTGCGGCGCTGGGCTACTCGGTGGGCGTGGGGCCGGAGGTGGAGACCGACTACTACAACTTTGAGAGCATGAATTTTCCGCCG
>Ga0302320_10028590_pt1 | contig 10695 bp, 11 predicted proteins | sample Bog_T0_3_FD_202130 | JGI IMG/M metagenome (GOLD analysis project Ga0302320, IMG submission 202130) | Peat permafrost microbial communities from Stordalen Mire near Abisko, Sweden - Bog_T0_3 | ecosystem: Environmental > Terrestrial > Soil > Wetlands > Peat | place: Sweden: Abisko, Stordalen Mire... | reverse complement strand
ATTTCAGGCTGCACCGCATAGTCTCTGGCAATCGCCGCGATACGTTCATTGGCGCCTGCGATTTCCGTTACCCGCCCTTGTTCAGAGAGCAGTGCAACTCCTTTTTCGGTTTCGTTATTAGCAAGCAACTCCACCGCGCGCCGCAACTCCGGGTCTTTCTGGCGCATGATCTGGTCGAGGTGCGAAGTGCGCATCCCGGCCTGCTGCATCTGCTCGAAGGGCCGTCCTGCATCGATCGCCTGGTGTTGACTGGTGTCACCGATGACGAGCACCCGGTCCTGGGGTTTGAGCTTTTCGAGGAAGGCCTGCATCTGCCTGGTACCGGCCAGACTGGATTCGTCGAGCATATAAAGGTGGTGCAGCTCCGGGCTCGCGCCGGAATGATTTTCGCCACGCGCGAGAAAACTTTGCAGCGTGCTGGCGTCGATGCCTGCCTCGCGAAGCTGGGCCGCGGCGCGGGAGGTGGGTGCAAAGCCTTCGACCGTGTACCCGCTCTTTTCCGCACCCTCGCGGATGCTCTGAAGCACGGTCGTCTTACCGGTCCCAGCCCGCCCTTGCAGACCGTGAACACGATCTGTCGAATTGAGCGTTTCCTCAATGACGCGCCGCTGCGCCTCGTTCAAAAAGTCGCGGGAGCGCGCCTGCTCCTGCGCCAGCTCCGCGCTCAGGATCGGCTCGACAGCGTTGCGGCCACGGAGCATGAATTCAACGTTGGCGCACTCTGCTGCAATGGTCTCCGACGTAGTGAACCTGCGCCCGGAAGCATATTTCGGGCCGTCTACCATCCGAAAATCACCCGCCGTTCGCCGTACCTCGAACTCCGAACGAATCTCCCGGTACGTTGTCTCTCCCATCCCCCGGCGCATGGCGTCGCGCAGAATTCTGCGTTCATCAACGACAGCCTCCCGCTCGAAGACGCTCTGGCGGGCAAAGGTCACTGCTTCCTTGGCCTCGGCGCTGCTCTCTCGGCGGACCTGCTGCTGTTGAGCGCGCTTCCGCGCGGCGGTGACGACCTTTTCGGGTTGGTTGCCGAACTCCCCGGCCATCTTTCTGTGGGCTTCGAGAACCTGCTCGGCGGTGAGATTCTGTTTTCGGTCGCGGGTCGAGTGTGCAGCAATCTCGGCGGCTTCGGCCCCGACGCGGCCCGTTTTTTCAAGTTGCTCCCGTATCTGCCGGGAGCGGGGGCTCGAAGCGTCCAGATACTCCTGCGTGTAACCTTTGATCTCGGGCGCGCCGCTCTTGCCGCTCTCAATCTCGTAACCAAGATTGCGCAGCCGGTACATCAATTCAGACTGATAGACGGCGGTTGCATACTGCTGGCTCTCGAAGAGAGAATGCGGTTGCAGGGCGCGTGTCGAGCCATCGGTCCGCTCGGTGACATTGAAGATAACGGCATGAGTGTGGAGTTGCGGCGCGGCGTAGCCATCCACAGGCCGCGCCGTGTCGTGCTCGAATTTGGCGGCGATGAATTTGCCAGTCGTTTCGGCAGGGTGATTGCCACCGATCCGCGCTTGCGTGTACCGCTCCAGTTCATTCAACGCTTCGATGACGGCGGCGTGATGCGCCTCCCGGACCCGCTCATCGTCGCCAACAAGCGCGGTGAGCGAAACCGACTTCGGGGCCGAAAAGGTTGCATCCCATCCTGCCCGGTGCTCGACGGTTTTGATGGTCTCGCCATCGGCGTTTTTGTATTCGAAGGCGGCGCGGGAGCGGACCATCGGTTGCTCGGTCTCTGGATGCAGTCCTTCCGAAAGACGCTGAAATTCGAGCGGCGCAACAGCGCCGGAGAGACCAAACCGCGCGGCAAGCTGACCCTGCCATTCGCCCTGAGCGGTGTCACCCTGCCGGTAGTAGCTCTGCGTTTCCGAGGCGAAGTCCAGCTTATGGTAGGTCTGCGCCTGGCTGGCACTGAGCGATTTGGAAAGTGTCAGCATAGAATTACGACGGCCTCAGTTCAAAGGAAATCTGTTCGTCATCGGAGTGCTCCTGCGCATCGGGAGCATCCGAGGAAGGTAAAGAATGGGCAATCTCCTGGACATGCGAGGACGGATTGGTTGGTACGACCTCGACCTGTTCCATCACTTGCTGCACCGGCCAGGGAATCGGACGTGGCGACTTTTCCTGGACTATTGGAGCGTCTCCGGAGACCGCTGCGACAGGTTCGGAATCCATACTTTCCGGCCTTTCCTTGTCCTCCTGCTGAATCGGTTCGAGCGTGTCGGGATCGAAGGCGAGACCGCCGTCCGCCATCTTCCTTGGTATGAAATCAGTGGTCGGCGTGGGCAGATCGAGGTAATCGAAGGCGAAGCGGGCCACATTGTTTCCGAGCTTCAGGTAGGCGTGCCGGTCATCGAGTCCTGAGATTTCCGACCCCATGACAAGCGGCTCGATCTGCCGCTCCATGGTGAAGTTCTTACCGGAGCGCGTGCCGTCGAACTTGGTCTCTTTCAGCCGTTCGATTTCGACCTTGCCGATGGCCTCCGAAATCCACTCGGCGGCCTTCGGTTCGGCGGTTTTCATGAAGATTTTGGTGGCCGGCTGCGAAAGCATCACCTCGGCCAGATGACCGTAAGTGACCTCAAGCTGCGCCTTGCCCTGGAAGCCCAACACGAGCGGGTTTTTCGATTTCCTGTTCTCGGTGATGGCCGTATGAAGCTGGGGCAACTTCTGCAAACTCGCCAACTCGTCAATCACAAACCATACCGGGCGCTGGCCGGGCTGCGGCGCAGTGAGCAAGCGCATGACCAAAAGATCGATCCACAGTGAATGCAGTGGCCGCAAGGTGTCCCGCTCCGCTGGACGCGAAGTGATGAAGATCCATCCTTGCCGCTTCTTTGCCCAGGTACGGGCATTCCAGACAGGCCGGTTCTCATCCTTCTCTGGCAAGAGCCGGAAGCTCTTCGCTACGAGAGTCAAAGAGGAAAGGACACCGGCCCGCTGCGGGCCGGCCTTCTTATCAATGTAGAAGGCCATCTCGGTTCCCTGGACTCGCTTTAGCAATTCGGCATCGCTCGCCATCCACGCTGCAAGCTGGTGCGGCGTCGGTCCGAGCTTCAGCAGGTGTGCGAAAATCTGAGCGGGCGTATCGTGAAAGAACTCGTCGATGACGTCCGTCTTTCGCTGATAGAGCGAGGCGGCGATGGCATCGGCTTCGGCGTTCGAGGCCATTTCCTGCGCCGGTCCCCAATACGGGCAGCGGTCATCGAGCGGGTTGAGCACGATGTCTCCACGCTCCTTTTCAAAGAACCGCTGGATGTACTCACAGGCCGGATCGTAGACGATGGCTGAGTCCTTCCGGTCCCTGATCTGGCGCAGAATTTGCATGATGAGCTGGGTTTTGCCAACCCCGGTGTCGCCCATGATCTGGATGTGCTGGGCCTCTTTGCGTAGGGGAATCCGCATCATGCGTGGTGACTCGGTGGTTTTGAAACCGATGCCTTCTCCCTTCGCAACACTGTTGAATTGCCGGGGCGTGAGCATGAACGGACCGCGCAAAACGCGCCCATATTTCATCTGCCGGAAGCGCTTGATGTCCTGGGGAACGGCTAGTGTGAGCAGCACAACGAGGATGAGGCCGCCACCGATGAGGCGGGCGGCGAAGATCGCCAGCAGGCTTTCGCCGCCGAAAATTACATCGTGCAGCCAGCGGTACATCGAAGCGTCCGTATACTTCCGGGCTGGACCCAGGAACGGAAACTCGTACCCTTCTGAGCGCGCCAGGTCTGCCAGCGCAAAGGGCGCGCTCCTCCCGCTTGGAAGCGTCATTTTGCCTCGTGTGAAGTCGAAAGGAAAGGCCAGCCGCGGCTTGGCCTTTCCGCCGCCCAGATAGATGAGCCGGTAGTTGTTTTTCAGATGAAAAGCGGCCCCGGCGCGGGCGCGAACGTAATCCCCGATGTATGCCTGTTCGAGTGGCGGCATAGCGAAACGAACTCGCTGCCAGAAGAGAAGGCAGGTTAAGAGCAGCGCCACGGCTACCGCCGAATAGCTCATGAGAGGAACATGCGGCGGCCAGATAATCGTCTCTTTCCGTCCCCAGTGTGTAGCCATATCATCGCCCTCCCTTCGCATCTTCCGCGTACTGCTGCATGACTTCCTGCGCGGCCCGGCGTTTCTCGCGGCGCACGGCGCTCATGGCCTCGGTGATCCATTCCGATGTGACCAGCTTGCCGAGGATAAGAGGTTTAATGAGATTGACCAGAAGCATCCGTGTGGCGACGATCTCCGTGAAGACAGCATCGCCATCGGAACGCCGCGCCTCACGCAGCAGAACTTCGCGCGCCCATTCGCCGAGAGCTTTCTTTTCGAATTGCGCAATAGCTTCCAGTTCCGCCAGTTCATCCTTGGTGAGCTTCACGTTGGCAGAATGAGTCCGCCCGGTGCGGCCACGCGAACGCTGGAGACGACTCTCAAATGAGATGATTTCGGTTGTTGTCAGTGGTTTCATATGTGCTCCTCTACAAAGAGTTCCTATAGAAACCGGCAGGATTCCTATAGAAACTCACTTGGCTGTAAGCCAATGATTCTGGAGCAAGGTTCCAACAGGAACCTTACTGTGCTCGACACACCACCCTGGCAGGGGTGGAGTGTCTAAATTCTTCCGGTGCGTAGCACCGTAGTGGCTTTGCCACTCTTGCAGGCGCGGGATCACGCCTTCGATCCCGCCGCAATTGCCGCTGTTTGAGATGCTGATTGCGCCACCGAAACCGGCTTCCTTCGAGATGGCTCGGCTGGCTCATTGGCGAGTGGTCTACGCACACGCAACGTGGGCGTGATCCGCTGTGCTTCAGGAGTGCGAAGAAACTCCTGGAAGTCGCGGTCTTTCGAGAAGACATATGCGAGCGCCTGCTCCATGACTTCATCCGCTGAAGCGTGGATGAAAGCGGCGTACTGATCGAGTTGCAATGCGGTTGAATCCGTCAACCGAATTGAGGCGCTAACGTAACGGGTTTGGGTGACTTCAAGCAGTGGCATTCGGTTCTCCTTGGCGTGTGGAATCAGGCCGTCTTTCGACGGATAATCATGCGTTGAGCAGTGGCCGCAATCTCCCGCGCACGAGCCGAGCAAAGTGCGGGGGGAATCTCGAAGCGGCGGCGGACTTCGAGCGTGGTGATTACGTCGTCGATGGGAATGCCGCTGCCAAGCCAAAGGCAGGCTGAGGCTACATCGACGGTGCGTTGGGCATAGTAGAGAGGATCAGGTTTATCGGAGCGGCGAACTATTAATTCATGTGTCAGCTTCGCGGCGTCCCGGCCGTGGGTAAGTTGAGCGCAAACCCAAGCCCAATCGTTCTCCGAAAGAGAGTGCCTTTGTGCCGGCGATTTCCGTGCGTTCCCGCGAAGCGATAGCACGGAAGAGCCGACAGCATCATCCAGCCGGAAGTCCTCGGGACCATAGATTGTATTCGCAGTGTATTCGACCGCGACACGATGCGCGGGAGAATACTTCCGGTTGTAGAAACCGGGTACGCGCAGCACCCGGTTGCGGTCGGTGCAAGCGGGATCGCCGCCGAAGGCTTGGGCGAGCAGCTTGAGTGTCTGTTCCTGGCGCTCGAAGTCGAAGCCAGCAACACGCCAGAGCGCCTGATATTTGCCGGGTGAAGTCGAGAGAATGGTCGTGGGCGCTGGCACTCGATCCGACGCCCGCAGCGCAGCGAGCCGGGCGTCGCCCTCCTCATCAATATCTATATAGATGTGACGGACGGATGCAATGCACTCCTTGGTGCGTTTGCGGCTGCCGGGAAGCAACGGATTGGCTGAGACATAGATGTTCGCGCCATTGTCATTCTCAAAGGCCAGCCAAGCCATATAGCGAGGCGCGATAACTTGTTCGAGCGTGATCACGCGCTGCTGTGGCCGGGGCGCATCCTCCCGGCCCAGCAAGAGCGCAATCGTTTCGCTCGAAGCGAAACTGCGAGTAAGAAAGTTGGTGGCGACTTGATTCATAGGTTGACCTCTCAAGAACGCGATTCCAGGGGCCATTGTCAGTAGGAGAGCCCGGCTTTTGCCGGGCTCTCACCGTGAAGGGAAGGGGCCTATTCGGGCACTTCCTCGGAGGGAATCTCCTGCTCGACTTCCTGCTCTTCCGGGGCGGCCTTTTCCGCGCGGTCGAGCTTGAGGATGGAGTTGACGCGAATGCTGTCGGTTCGAACCGGCTTTTTGGTCTTCTTGGGCGTGTACTCGGTGTGGCGAATCTCGCCCTCGACCTGAACGTGCGCGCCCTTCTTGAGCGTGGCCGCGAACTCGCCGAACTTGCCAAAGACGATGCAGCGATGCCATTCGGTGTGCGAGACGTACTCGCCGGACTCTTTGTCCTTGTAAGAGGTCTTGGTGGCGATGGAGAAGGTGGTGAACTTCTGGTTGCTCTTGCCGGTACGGACTTCGGCGTCGCCGCCCAGGTAGCCGATGAGAGTTGCACGATTCAGAAACATTTTTGAGTCTCCTGATTTGAATTCCCGATCTGCTCGGGTCACACCTGGCGAAGCTATGCGAGTGGGCGCGACTCCCAAGGCCGAAGCTCTGCATTTACGGAGGGTCCATCGCTGATGGAAACCGTAACCCGTAGGGCGTCGAAGACGAAGCAGAAGAGCGAGCTTGCCGCCGGGCGTCGCAAAGGCCCCGAAGCAGTGACCGAGCAAGTGAGGAATTGATCCGGGGAGACTTGCATCTGAACGATGCAAACTCTCTGCTTCCTGACGACCGCTTCGACCGGCAAACCAGATCCACATTCCTCGTTGTCTGACCTCAAGAGAAAGAGCCGCATCTCGCGCCCGCATTCGCTCGTTTGCTGTTCGGCGCGGCTACACTCAAGAGCGCACAACAAGGGCGAGGTTCCGTTCGTTCCACGGTGCCCAAGAAGGCTTGTCATAGCCGTGCCTCCGATTCGCGTTTCCATCCGTTCGATCACACCGCCGCCGTGGAGGAAGCCCGGTAGATTTCCTCCGTCTCGAAGGACTGCTCCGCATGGCTGTATCCCTTCACGGTGATCAGCTCGCGAACCCGGCGTCGCCCTGTGGAATCGCGTTCGCAGTAGAGGACATAATCCACTGCTTTTCCGGTCTGCGACCGGATGAATTGCTGATTCAAGTTTGTCCTGGCACTGAGCGCCATATCCGCCAATCTGTCGAGCGCATCTACGGCTGAATCCGCGTGCAAAGTCGAGAGCGTTCCTCCGTGGCCTGTGTTCATGGCTTGCAGCAAGTCATAGCCGCATTCATCGCGGATTTCGCCCATGATGATGCGGTCTGGACGATGGCGCAGAGCGGCGGCTACAAGCTGGCTCGGAGTCACGGCAACCTGGCCGGGAATCGCGGCAACAGCCTCCCAGCGAACCGCGTTGGGATGTGCGATCTTCAACTCGGCTGGCTGCTCGATCACAATCAACCGCTCGTGCATGGGAATGTGGTCGAGCAGCGCTTTCATCAAGGTCGTTTTCCCGGAGCCTGTTCCACCGGCGATAATGCCGTTCTTCCGTGCTCCAATCAGCTTTACAACCGTGTCACGGACATGGGCCGGGAGACTGCCTGACGCGACCAGTTCATCCGAGGTGAACCAGCGGTTGAATTTGCGCACGGTAAGCGTCGGCCCATAGACCGACGATGGCGGGCCAACCACGGCCACGCGCGAGCCGTCCGGCAAGCGCGTATTGAGGATCGGATTCTGCCCAGTGAGATCCTGGCCGAGAATACGCGCGACGCGCTCGATAGCGGCCTGCAAGCGCTCATTCGTATACGGCAGCTTGAGTTTGATTTGCTCGACGACACCGTTCCGATCCGCGAACACACCCGTAGTCCCGTTAATCATCAGATCGGAGATCGACGGATCGAGCAGCAGCTCGCGCAATTCTTCGGGAAAGAACGGCAGAATCAGTTCGTAGCTCACTTCGTTCCTCTGGTATTCGTGTCAGGCTTCAATGGATCGACAGAGACGCGATTCTCGTGGAACTCAGTAATGGTCAATCCCAACGGATTGATGAACTCGTATTGGGGATAGATCCTGGACTGGTCGCTAACCTGTTTCGGATTCAGGTAGTAGGTAATGCTGAGCATCCAATGCTCTGTGCGGGGCTCACGAGAATTCTGAGCGGAGTAGAACCGATCCACGGTCATTAAGGCCGTTCCGCGAGCGATGCGCGTGCCCTGGACCATCTCTTCGGACATGGAGGTGATAGTCACGTTCTGGACCTGCACATCGCCCGACTCGATCTGTCCGGCTGTGACCTGCGAGACAAGGTGATTCGCGTTGTCGTCGGCCATCAACTTCGAGGCGAGGGCCTGCGAAAGAAAGTAGTAATTGAGCGGGTATTTCTTGGCGATCACGTCCCGGTTGACCGTGTAGCGATAGTTGGCCCAGTCAGTGAGATACGTGCGCACTTCGCCCTCGCGCGGGCTGTAGTTGAGGTCGCTGTATTGGATTGCCTGCGCGCGGCCCATCTCGTCGATGCGGATGTAGCGATTGGCAATCGGTCGGCGAGCAAGTGAAAGGTTCATGCACAGCGAGCCAAGCAGCATAACCGTGCCACAGGCAATGATGAAACGGTATGCCTTCCGCTCGGCATAGTGGGACGAGTACACCTCGTTGCCGATGCGATCGACAAGCAGCAATTGTTCTGGCGAGAGCGGCGCTTCAATGGGAACTGCGCGTGTGGACATGGGGAGCACTTGTCCTTTCTTCAAGGGTGAGAAACAGGTTCGCGGTGTAGATGAGAACTACGATGGTGAGGCCAACCATGAACACCGCGAGCACAACCCGTATGGGCCTCGACAAACCAAGCCGACGAAGGACCAGAAAGGTGAAGACAAATGTCCACATATCTCTCCTCTCATCCCGCCATCATGGCGATGGAAGCCACCGCTCCGCCGACCTTGGACACGCTGTCTGCCATCCCCGCAGTGCCGCCGAAGATCGCCTGTGTCATGCTGGGAATGAAGAGCAAGTTGATGATGAAGGCGATGAAGACCATCGTGCAAGGGATGAGGTTCGCAAGCCACATATCCATCGAGTAATTACCATTGAAAGTTTGTTGGATAAAGGCATTCAAAAAACCGGACCACACGAAGATGAACGCGGCTGCCACGGCACGGATCATGGCGAAGCCAAGCAGCACGTCGAGGAAGTGAAAGAACTTCCCTCGGAAGGTCCTGGTCATCAGCAGTGGAATGAACACCGGACCAAACAAAGCCGTGACTCCGTAGAGGATGAACGACGAGCAATTGATGAGGAACAGGATGCCCGAGGCAATCCCCAGCAGTCCTTGCACCACAAAGTAGCAAAGGATCTGGATCGGAGCCATGAGCGACGGCATGGCGGTGTTGTCGCCGGCCGTTTTGAACAATTGCAGCAGGTTGTTCAGCGAGTTCTGGTCGAAAGCCGCGACCATCGCCTGGGCGATATAGCTGAAGAAGTGATTAAGCCCAAAGCTCGCGCCGGGTAGCGGATTCACCCAGTAATTGATGAGCAGGCAGCAGACGATGAGCCGTAAGAGAAAGTGGGTCAGATCGCCCGCGCGAACCGGGTGCGTATGGAAGCGCAGCGTCATCCCGGACGTGTTCCAATTGATGACCATGCTGATGAGCGTGAACAAGGCGATGCAACTCAACTCGGTGAGGCCAAGCTGCGTCAGTGCGCCGCCGTTCTGCGTGGTCAGATTCGTCAGATTGTTGGTGAACTGATAGAGCCAGTCCACGCCGGAACTTGCGCTCGGTAACGCCTGGGCCAACAAGGTTGGTGAAATCATGGTTGCCACCTCTCTACTGGAATCAGGTGCGGCGCTGACTGGGCGGCCAGCGCCGCAAAGTTTTCAGTCCGCCATTCAACTCATGGAAGATAGGTCTGCCAGGTATTGCTCTCGTTAGCGGCGCTGGTGTCATTGGCCGCGCGTTGCTGCTGGACGAAGACCGCGGTATTGAGGTCTTCGACAGCGGCATTGCGCCGTTCCATGTTGGCAACGGTCATTTGCCCAGCGAGGCAGGTGTGGAGCGAGCCTTGTGCCTGCATCTCGCTCAACTTCTGCGCCTCCGATGCGTTCAAGAGATTGAGTTGCTGGACTTCGCTATTGGTGCTGTCCGTGATGTCGAATTGATCCGAAAGCAGTGAGGAATTGGCCGTGGTATTTTCGGTCCGATTGCTCCGGTATTGGCCCACAGCCGTAAGGCAGTCAGGAGAGATCGAGTCCGCGGTTTCGATCATGGCGAGCTGCGACATACGAGAACTGCCGAGAGACTGCGCTTGCAGGTAGCTGCTCGTGCCGCTGTTCATCGAAACCGTGGCGGTCTTCCATGCCGTGGCCGAAGTGGACGGTGAGTTGGTATTGAGCGCGATGCGGATGCCCGCCGTCTCGCCAAACGTGTTGGCGACATTCACGTTTTCAAGCGTGTGAAGCGTCGTCTGCCACTGCTGCTTGATCGAAAAATGGGTGATGTTGTTTTTGAGCATCTTGTACTGTGTCTCCAGAGTGGTGAGCTGTGATACAAGACTGGCGTAGCTGGTTGGGTCGAAGACAATGTCTCCCATGCCGAACAGGGCGAAGCCTGGCGTGGCGGTCAAAAGGACAGTGGCTCCCACAATAAGCCACTTGCGATGTTTCTTGAGTTTGAGCGGCATAATGCCTCCTTGGGTTTGATCCAGCGGTTACATACACTGCGGACAGGTGGGGTCCAACCTGTCCAGGTTGAAACACTTGCTGTGGTTCACGATCCAG
>Ga0302320_10028589_pt1 | contig 10695 bp, 9 predicted proteins | sample Bog_T0_3_FD_202130 | JGI IMG/M metagenome (GOLD analysis project Ga0302320, IMG submission 202130) | Peat permafrost microbial communities from Stordalen Mire near Abisko, Sweden - Bog_T0_3 | ecosystem: Environmental > Terrestrial > Soil > Wetlands > Peat | place: Sweden: Abisko, Stordalen Mire... | reverse complement strand
CGGCACGCGTTTCGCCTTCGCAGGGCGTTTGTAACCATGCACAAATGCTTTTGCTTAGCGGTTCGCTTTCGCGGGCGTACTCGTAGAGGGTGGCTTCCGCGTACTGGTCGGATGGCACTTTGTCAAAGTCCCATTCTATTCTGTGCGGCATGACAGGCGGCTTTTTCTTCATGGTTGGGCCTCGAGTTTAGGCGGCGTTGGCCTTGGGCAGACTGACCACGTTGCCCGGCTGCTCCGGGGCGATGGCAAACCATGTCCCGGCCTCGTCTGCGGTCACCAGTTCGCGGTAGTGGCTGAAAATCATGCCGGGGCTGTTGCCGGCCTCCATGGCCACCTGGGCCACGTTTTGGACGGCGGCACAACGGTAGGAAATGAAGGAATGGCGCAAGGCGTTATGCTTCCATGCCACCGGGCGGAGTTTTTCTGTTTTGGTCCCCGTGGCAATGTTCCGTTGCACTTCATGGAAGTACGCGCGGGTATGGGGGAAGATCGGGCCGGATGATTTCGCGGCGTCTTTCAACCAGGCGGCAAGGTTTGGCAGGATCGGGACAATGCGCCGGCTGGCCGTCTTGGCGTTCTCCGCTGTAACCTCAATGTGTCCCCGGTCAAGCTTCACATTCGCCCAATCGAGCCGCATAACCTCTGCGGAGCGCAACCCGGCGAAAGCCTGAATCACCAGCACGGTCTTGAAACTGGCCGGCGCGGCGGCCAGCAGCCGGGCGAGTTCGGCCGGGGTGTAGATTTCAATCGCATCGGCGTTCTTCGTCTTGATCCGCTCGGTTGCCATCACGGGATTTTCCCCCTTGGCGATGTACCCGCGCGCCTCGGCAAACTTGAACAGGGCGCTGGCGGTGTTGCGGAAGTTGCGAACCGTCCGGGGGGCGGCGTCCAGACCGTCCAGCCATGCCTGAATATCGGTGGTTGTCACGGTGTCCACATTCACGGGAAACTTGGTGGCCAGCTTCTTCAACCGGATTTTCAAATCTTCCGTGTAACGGTCGCTGGCCTTGCGGTTGGTTTTCAGCGTAACCAACTCACCGGCCACCTGGGCGATGGTGCGCGCCGGCCGTTCGGTCGGGTTGCGGCGGATGAAGTCCTGTGCCGCTTCAATTACCCGGTCGGCCCCCAAAATCTTGACCGCCTCCGCGTAGTGGGAAACGACGATCTCAAGGGGGGTGTCCAGCCCGGCCCCCCGGAGCAACTCCATGGCCCGCCCATAGGTTGCCGCCTCCCGACTGTCCATTTGCGCCGCCACCACTTCGCCAGAGGATAGGCGCTGGGCGATTGTTTCCGCCTCGGCAACGGCCTTTTCCGGGTTGGTAAACGAACGCATCCGGCGGGTGCCGTGGGAAAAGTCGGCCACCTCATAAATGGTGTAGTCGTGCCCTTTAACGGTTTTTGTCCGGCTGTAGATGTTTACCGTGACATTGCCAAAGGTGACAGAGCGGACATTTCCGCCCTTTTCGGTGGTGCGTGTTTTATGTTTCGCGTTCATGTCTCAATACAGTAGCAAACAAGTAGGAAACTGTCGAAAACAAAGTGAACGCGCCGGGTCAAAAAGTGATTTTGTTCAATGTTTGCAATGGTTTTGTGATGAAAAATAATGGCGACCCTACCGGGAATCGAACCCGGGCTACCTCCGTGAAAGGGAGGTGTCCTAACCGCTAGACCATAGGGTCGTAAAGAGCGGGACAATATAGGCGGATTTGGCGCGGTGTCACGCAAAAATTCACATTTGCTTCCGGCGGCCATTTACCATAACCTTTGTGGGTTTAAGCATGAAAATTTTCATTGATGGTAAATTTTGCGACGAGCGCAACGCCAAAGTCTCCGTGTTCGACCACGGATTGCTCTATGGCGACGGCATTTTTGAGGGCATCCGGGCGTATCACGGGCGGGTTTTCAAGTTAAAAGAGCACATTGACCGGCTGTTTTACTCGGCCAAGGCGATTTTGCTGGAGATTCCCATGACCCATGCGGCGCTGATGAAGGCGACGGTGGATGCCTGCCGCCGGAACAAACTCCAGGACGGCTACATCCGGCTGCTGGTCACGCGGGGGGTGGGGTCCCTGGGTTTGAATCCCAGCCGGTGCAAAAACCCGTCGGTGATCATCATTGCGGACAAGATCCAGGTATATCCGCCGGAGCTGTATGCCCGGGGGCTGGACATTGTGACGGTGCCGACGGTGCGGAACCTGCATAGTGCGCTGAATCCGGCAATCAAATCGCTGAATTACCTGAACAACATCCTGGCGAAGATCGAGGCGAACAACGCGGGGGTGGAGGAGGCGGTGATGCTGAACGCCGAGGGGTTTGTGGCGGAAGGCACGGCGGACAATATCTTCATTGTGAAGCAGGGCGGGCTGTACACGCCCCCTCTGTCGGCCGGGGCCTTGTATGGGATCACCCGACAGACGGTGCTGGAGCTGGCGGAGGCGGCGGGATTGAAGGTGGGCGAGCCGAACCTGACCCGGTACGACCTGTTCAATGCGGACGAGTGTTTTCTGACGGGCACGGGGGCGGAATTGATCCCGGTGGTGAAAATTGACGGGCGGGTGATCGGCACGGGCCGGCCGGGTCCGGTGACGCGGCGGCTGGTGGAAGATTATCATGCCTTGACGAAAGGCTCCGGCGAGCCGATATACCCGTAGAGACATATGAGCGTGAAAAAGATGTGTTCGGTGTGCAAAGAGAAGCCGGCGACGGTTTTTCTGACCAATATTACGGCGGATGAGAAGGAACAGAACCTGAATTTGTGCGATGAATGCGCCAAAGCCAAGGGGTTGGGGAACAACCTGATGTTTCCGTTTGCCGACACGGTGCTGGGCCTGGGGTCGGCGCAGGAGATTGAAGAATCGTCGGGCGGGGCGGAAACGCGGTGCCCCAAGTGCGGCTTCACGCAGGCGGATTTCAAGAAATCGGGCCGGCTGGGGTGTCCGCAATGTTACCGGACGTTTGCCGAAGGGCTGGGGGGACTGCTCAAGACGATGCACAAGGGCACGCGGCATGTGGGCAAGACGCCGGAGTCCCTGCGGGAGTCCCGCGACACGGCGGAGCGGGTGAAGGCGCTGCACAAGAAGCTGGCGCGGGCGGTGGAGGATGAAAATTTTGAATTGGCGGCGGAGTTGCGGGATGAAATCAACCGGTTGAACCCGCACCGGAGCCCGAAGGCGGCCTGACGGAGAAAGTCATAATAAACATGCAGATTCACACCTATTTATCGCCCCCGGCGGAAACGGCGCGGCGGCACGGGCCGAACGACCGAATTGTGATGTCCAGCCGGGTGCGGCTGGCGCGCAACGTGCGGGAGTTTGCGTTTCCGGGCTGGGCCAAGAAACCGGAACGAATCAAGGTGCTGGAACTGATCCGGCCGGCGGTGGAGGGTTTGCCGGAGATGACCGGGGCGTTTTCCGAGGTGATGGACAATCTGACGGCCTTGGACAAGCAGATTTTGGTGGAACGTCACCTGATCAGCCGGGAGCACGCGGCCAAAAGCGTCGGGAGCGGGCTGGTGTTGAACAAGGAGGAGACGTTTTGCGTGATGATCAACGAGGAGGATCATCTGCGGATGCAGGCGTTGCGGCCCGGATTGCAACTGCGCCAGGCGTGGAATGCGATTGACCGGTTGGACACCGCCTTGGAAAAGAAGCTGGATTACGCCTTCAGCAATGACCTGGGGTATCTGACAGCCTGCCCGACCAATTTGGGCACGGGCATCCGGGTGAGTGCCATGCTGCATCTGCCCGGGCTGGTGCTGGCCGAGCAAATTAATCCCATCATCCAGTCGGTGAACAAGCTGGGGCTGGCGGTGCGGGGATTGTACGGGGAAGGCACCGAGGCGCTGGGCAATGTTTTTCAAGTTTCCAACCAGATGACCTTGGGCGAAACCGAGGCCGCCATTGTGGAGCGGCTGGAGAAGGTGCTTTCGCAAATCATTGAACACGAGGAGAATTCGCGGCAAATCCTGATGGAGCAGCGGCCCAAGGTGATTTACAACCACATTGGCCGGGCCTACGGGATTCTGGCCAACGCCCACAGCATCACGTCCAAGGAGACGATGAACTTCCTCTCGCTGTTCCGCCTGGGGGTGGATATGGGGGTGTTTCCCGGGGTGGACCGGTCGCTGGTGGATGAACTGTTTTTGACGACGCAGCCGGCGCATTTGCAGCGCAAGCTGTCGGACAAAATGACGGCGGAGGAACGGGACATCGTCCGGGCGGACATGCTCCGGGACTGCCTGAAAGACGTCGGCCGGCCGGTGGTGAAAAGAATTGACCCCGGGGAATTGGACAAAACCGCAAATTCGTAGCACACTACAAGCCTATGAGCGATGAAGCCATGAGCAATTTCACGCCGCGCGCGCAACAGGTGCTCGCGCTGGCCCGCAAGGAAGCCGACCGCTTCAACCACAATTTTGTGGGCACCGAACATCTGCTGCTGGGGCTGATCAAGCTCGGCCAGGGGGTGGCCGTCAATGTTTTGCAGAAGATGGGCCTGGACCTGGACACGGTGCGGCTGGCGGTGGAAAAAGAGGTGGGCACGGGACCGGACCAGAAACTGGCCGGGAACATCCCCTACACGCCGCGGGTGAAGAAGGTGCTGGCGCTGGCCTCCAAGGAGGCCAAGGCGCTGAACCATACGTATGTGGGCACCGAACACATCCTGCTGGGATTGCTGCGCGAAGGGGACGGTGTGGCCGCCCGGGTGCTGAAAAACCTGGAGATCGACATCGAGCAGACGCGGCAGGAAATTTTGAAGGAACTGGACCCCAATTTTGCGGCCCAGGAGGAGCAGGCGGCCGCCGCGGAAGGCGGCGAGAAGCCCGCCGGGGAAGGCAAGAAGGGGGAGGTCAAAACCCCCGCGCTCAAGGCGTTCGGGCGCGATCTGACGGAAATCGCCCGCAAGGGGGACATGGACCCGGTGATCGGCCGGAAGAACGAAATCGAGCGGGTGATCCAGATTCTCTGCCGCCGCACCAAGAACAACCCGGTGCTGCTGGGTGAGGCGGGCGTGGGCAAGACCGCGATTGTGGAGGGGCTGGCCCAGGAAATCGTCAAGGGCAACGTCCCGGAAATTTTGCGCGAGAAGCGGGTCATCACGCTGGACCTGGCGCTGATGGTGGCGGGCACCAAGTACCGCGGCCAGTTTGAGGAGCGCATCAAGGCGGTGATGGATGAAATCCGCCGCGCGAAGAACATCATCCTGTTCATTGACGAGCTGCACACCATCGTGGGGGCGGGCTCGGCCGAAGGCACCATGGACGCGTCCAACATCATCAAGCCGGCGCTGTCGCGTGGCGAGATGCAGTGCGTGGGGGCGACCACACTGAATGAATACCGCAAGTATATTGAGAAGGACGCCGCCTTGGAGCGCCGCTTCCAGTCGGTGAAGGTGGAGGCGCCCTCGATCGACGACGCCATCGAGATTTTGAAGGGGCTGCGCCACAAGTACGAGGAGCACCACCGGGCGGAGTTCACGGACCAGGCGGTGGTGGCGGCGGTGAAGCTGTCGGACCGGTACATTCCGGACCGGTTTCTGCCGGACAAGGCGATTGACGTGCTGGACGAGGCCGGGTCGCGCGCGCGCATCACCACGATGACGCGGCCGCCGGAGGTCAAGCTGATCGAGGCGGAAATCGAGGAGGTCAAGGGCCGCAAGGAGAAGGCGATCAAAAACCAGGATTTTGAAGGGGCGGCCGCGATGCGCGACAAGGAGAAGCAGGCGAAGGAAAAGCTGGAAAAACTGCTGGCCGACTGGCGGGCGGCGGGTGAGGAAAAACGCATCAAGGTGGATGAAGAGGAGATTTTGCACGTGGTCTCCAAGTGGACGGGCGTCCCGCTGCAGCGGATGGGCCAGGGGGAGATGCAGCGGTTGCTGACCGTGGAGGCGGAGATGGAGAAGGTCATCATCGGCCAGCATGACGCGGTGGCCGCGATCTGCCGGGCGCTGCGGCGTTCGCGCGCCGATTTGAAGGATCCGCGCCGGCCGATCGGCACGTTTCTGCTGCTGGGGCCGACGGGTGTGGGCAAGACCCTGCTGGCCCGCACGCTGGCCGAAAACATGTTCGGCGACGCCAAATCGCTGATCCAGCTCGACATGAGCGAGTACATGGAGAAATTCAATGTCTCCCGGCTGGTGGGTTCGCCGCCGGGATATGTGGGCTATGAGGAAGGCGGCCAGTTGACCGAAAAAGTCCGGCGCAACCCCTATTCCGTGGTGCTGTTCGACGAAATTGAAAAGGCGCATCCGGACGTGTGGAACATGCTGCTGCAGATATTGGAGGAGGGCAAGCTGACCGACAGCGTGGGCCGCGCGGTGAATTTCCGCAACGCGATCATTTTGATGACGTCCAACGTGGGATCGGACACCATCAAAAAGCAGTCCACCATGGGCTTCGCGCCCGCGACCAACGAAGGCAGCTACGAGCGGATGCGCGAGAAGATCATTGACGAATCCAAGCGCGTGTTCCGGCCGGAATTCCTGAACCGGCTGGATGACATTATTGTATTCCATCCGTTCACCAAGCCGGAACTGATCCAGATTTTGACGCTGGAGGTGGACAAGGTGATCGAGCGGCTGCGGCACAAGAACCTCCACCTGAAGCTGGACGACCAGGCGAAGGAGTTTCTGGTGGACAAGGGCTACGACCCGCAATACGGGGCGCGGCCGATGCGCCGGGCGGTGGAGCGGTTTTTTGAAGACCCGCTGGCCGAGGAAATCCTCAAGGGCAACCTGCACGAGGGCGAGCTGATCGTGGTCACGGCGGACAAGGAGAAGCTCATCTTCAAGCAGAACGCCGCCACGGAAGGGGCGGTCGCGGCCGAGGGCAAGGGGTGACCGGAGCTGGCACCCCAAAGACAAACATCACGTCCGAGCGGGGTCGGGCGGCACTCATCGGCTGGAACCGCGCGGCTCGACAACCGCTCCGGCCATTTCCGTCCGCAGCAGGAACAGGCCGGACAAATCCGCCGCCAACTTAAAGCGGGGACGGGCGTCCGAGCCGGTTGACTTATTCGGCCTCGCCGAAGTTTGAGAGGATTGTTCCCAAGCACCGCTGGTTCAGGGGTTCAATGAGCGAATTTCCGATTCGGGGAAATCTCTCCAAGCCACCAATATTGTGTTACAATTGGCAATAAATGAGCTTTTCTCCGGGGTCGGGAGTGATACCCTTCGTCCAGTTTTTACTAACATGAAGATCACAGTTCCACGCGAGACGCACCCGGGGGAGACCCGCGCGCCGCTGACCCCCGATGGCGCGGCCAAACTGGTCAAGCTGGGCGCCCAGGTGGAGGTCGAGGCAGGTCTGGGCGTCGCCGCCGGTTTCCCGGATGAGGCCTATGCCAAAGCCGGGGCGACGATTTCCACCGACCGGCAGGCCCTGTTGAGCACCGGCGACATCGTGTTGCGGTTGCGCAAGCCGACGGTGGCGGACATCGAACTGCTCAAGCCCGGCTGCGTTCACGCCAGCCTGCTGGATCCATTCAACGAGAAGGAGTTGGTGCAGAAGTTCGCCGACCGGGGCATCAGCGCCATCAGCATGGAATTCATCCCGCGCTCGACCCGGGCGCAGAAAATGGACGTGCTGTCCTCGCAGGCGAACCTGGGCGGTTACGAGGCGGTCATCCTGGCCGCGCGTTATTCCAACAAGATTTTTCCCATGATGACCACGGCCGCGGGCACGATTCTGCCGTCCAAGGTGTTCATCATCGGCGTGGGCGTGGCCGGGTTGCAGGCCATCGCCACGGCCAAACGGCTGGGCGCGAAGGTGACGGCTTATGACACGCGGCCGGTGGTGGAGGAGCAGGTGAAATCGCTCGGCGCGCAGTTTCTGAAGATCGACATTGGGGAAACCGGCCAGACCAAAGAGGGCTATGCCAAGGCGCTGACCGAGGAGCAGATCCAAAAGCAGCGCGACGCGATGAAGAAGACCTGCGCCGATTCGGATGTGGTGATTTCCGCCGCGCAGGTGTTCGGGCGCAAGGCGCCGGTGCTGGTCACTCCCGAGATGCTGGACGCCATGAAGCCCGGCAGCGTGGTGGTGGACCTGGCCGTGGAAACAGGCGGCAACGTGGCCGGCGTGGTTTATGACCAGGTGACGGACCGCAAAGGCGTGAAGATCGTGGGTATCGCCAATCTGCCCGGCCGGGTGCCGTTGCACGCCAGCCAGGTCTATGCGGCCAACCTGGTGGCGCTGGTCGAGGAATTCTGGGACAAAAAGGAAAAAACGTTCGTCCTCAAGCTGGAAGACGAAATCATCAAGGGCTGTTTGGTGACGCACGGCGGCAAGATCGTGAACGAAAAACTCATCGCCAAACCCAGTTGATATTTTATGAATGCCAACATTTCCGACGTCATCTTCATCTTTGTCCTCGCCATCTTCGTGGGCATTGAGGTCATCTCCAAGGTGCCTTCCATGCTGCACACGCCGCTGATGTCCGGCACCAACGCCATCCACGGCATCATCCTGTTCGGCGGCATCCTGGTCCTGGCGGACGCGGTCACGCCCTTGCAGATGGGGCTGGGATTTGTGGCAGTCATTTTTGGGTCCGCCAACGTGTTTGGCGGTTTCATGGTCACCGACCGGATGCTCCAAATGTTTAAGAAAAAGAAAAAATGAACCCGCTCAACGCTTACCTCATCATCGGGGTTTCGGTTTTATTCATCCTGGGCATCAAGCTGCTGGCGTCGCCGAAGACGGCGCGACTGGGCAACCTGGTGGCGGCGGCTGGCATGTTGATCGCCCTGCTGACGCTGCACAAGACCAACGGCGACTACGTGTGGTCGCAGGGGTGGACGTTCAATTACACGTTGATCCTCATCGGGACGGTCATCGGCTTGGTCATCGGCGCCATCGGTGCGTATTCGGTGAAGATGACGGCGATGCCGCAGATGGTGGCCCTGTTCAACGGTTTGGGCGGCGGGGCGGCGGCCTTGGTGGCCAGCCAGGAATTTCTGCGGGGTTCGCACGTCGTGGAAGGCCTGCCGCCGCTCATCGCGCGTCCCTTGCTGTTTGCCATCCTGCCGCCGTTCATCGCGGGTTCCATGCTGTTTGCCACGCTCATCGGCTCGCTCTCGTTTTCCGGCAGCGCCATCGCCTATTTGAAACTCGAAGGCAAACTGGAAAAGCCGCACACCTTTCCCGGGCAGAACCTGCTGAACGGGCTCATTCTGCTGGTCATTCTCGGTTTGTGCGGCTGGCTCACATTCAATGTCTCGGGGAGCAACACGACGGCGGCCTTCATCGGCATGTTTGTGCTGGCGCTGTTCTTTGGCGTGGCGATGGTCCTGCCGATCGGCGGGGCGGACATGCCGGTGGTCATTTCGCTGTTGAATTCCTTCACCGGGCTGGCGGTGGCGGCGGACGGGTTTGCGATTCATAACAACGCCATGATTGTGGCCGGCACGCTGGTGGGCTCCTCCGGCACACTGCTGACGCTGCTCATGTGCAAGGCCATGAACCGGCCGGTCAGCAATGTGTTGTTCGGCGCGTTTGGCTCCGGCGGCGGCGCGTCGGCCGCCGGTAAGGGCGAGCTCGCGGGCAAGACCGTCAAGTCCATCCAAGCGGACGAGGCGGCGCTGCTGCTGAGCTACGCGCAGCAGGTGGTCATCGTGCCCGGCTACGGCATGGCGGTGGCGCAGGCGCAGCATCAGGTGCGCGAACTTTCCGACGAGCTGGGCAAACGCGGCGTGGAGGTGCGCTTTGCCATCCATCCCGTCGCCGGCCGGATGCCCGGCCATATGAACGTGCTGCTGGCGGAGGCCAACGTGCCGTACGACCAGTTGTGCGAGATGGAGGCCATCAACCCCACGATGGACCGGGTGGATGTCTGCCTGGTCATCGGCGCGAACGACGTGGTAAATCCCGCCGCCCGCGAGGAAAAGAGCAGCCCGATTTACGGCATGCCCATCATCGAGGCCGACCACGCGAAGGCTGTCATCGTGATGAAGCGCTCGATGGCCGCGGGCTTCGCCGGGATCGAAAATCATCTGTTCTACAAGGACAACACGCGGATGCTCTTCGGGGATGCGAAGGCCTCGCTGAACGCGCTGGTGGCCCAGGTCAAGGCGGGTTGAACAACCATGCATGAATATACATCCATTTTGGCGGCGCAACCGTTCCTGGCGGGCATGGCCCCGGCCCATCTGGAATTGCTGGCCACCGACACCCTGCCGGCGGAATTTCAGGCGGGCGAACGCATCCTGAGCGAAGGCGGCCCCGCCAACCGGTTTTACCTCCTCCTGGAGGGGCGCGTGGAGCTGGAATCCGCGATTCTGGACGGCGAACCGGTGCGCATTCAAACGCTCGGGCCCGGGGACCTGCTCGGCTGGTCGTGGCTGTACTCGCCGTATTGCTGGCATTTCGACGCCCGGGCGGTCACCCCCGTCAAGGCCATTTTATTCTACGGCAAGCATGTGCGGGAGTTGTGCGAGGAGAACCACGACCTCGGTTTTGAGTTGATGAAGCGGGTTTCGGGCATTCTGATCAAACGGCTGCTGGCGGCGAACGGAGAACTGGTGAACCGCCACCGACACACGTAGCGGTTGGGCGGGAAACCATTTGGGGCACTTTACTTTTGCGTCTAACATGCCACCCCCCGGGACAGAAAATTGAACACCTGAACGCCGACGACACGGCGCGAATAACCAAACAGCGTTGCGTCATTGAGAGGTACTTGGGTGGCGATGAAAAAAACC
>Ga0302320_10028588_pt1 | contig 10695 bp, 4 predicted proteins | sample Bog_T0_3_FD_202130 | JGI IMG/M metagenome (GOLD analysis project Ga0302320, IMG submission 202130) | Peat permafrost microbial communities from Stordalen Mire near Abisko, Sweden - Bog_T0_3 | ecosystem: Environmental > Terrestrial > Soil > Wetlands > Peat | place: Sweden: Abisko, Stordalen Mire... | reverse complement strand
GACAGACCGCCCACGTCGGAAACGCCTCGAAACAAATCGAAAAAACCTTGGAAGTGGTCGAAGCGATCCTTGCCCGCAACGCAATGAGCCTCTCGGACACCGTCCGTGCCATCGGTTACTTTCGTCACAGCGAGCACATCCCCCTTTGGCACGACTACTGCCGCGCCCGTAAAATGCCGCCTCTCCCGATCCTCCTGACCGAGTGCGACATCTGCCGCGACAACCTCCTCTTCGAAATCGAACTCGACGCCGCCAGGCAAGTCTGATCCGCGAGCAATCACCACTTCGCCCAAAACCCTCGCTTCTAGCGCAGGCTATTGCTATGATTTCAGGCACTGGAAAGCGCCGGCATGCCATGCTGAAATTAGAGAACCATTTCGACCCTCTGCACATCATCGCCGAGAGGGTATGCTGGTGGCAACCTGCCGGCGAGACGCTTGGAAACACGCCTCTCTTTCTCTGCCGCGTCATGACCTTTGGTACATGGGACGATGCCTGTTTTTGTTTGGATCGTTTTGGCAAGGAGGCCTTCCGGAGCGCCCTCCGGTCTGCACCGCCGGGCCTGTTGGACCCTCGTTCCTGGCACTACTGGCATCACCGGCTCGGCATGCTTCCGGTCCCGGCTCAGCCTCTCCGCGCGATCCCGGCATGAAGCCTCGCCTCGACATCCTCCCTTTCGAGCAGCGTCGGCTCTGGCCCAATCTCTCCGAGGTTCCTAAGCATTTCGTCCTCTATGGAGGGACTGCCATTGCCCTCCGCCTGGGCGCCAGGCAATCCGTCGACTTTGACTTCTTCACGGAGAGGCCGCTTTCGGCGGACACCTTGATTCGCGACATCCCATTTCTGAGCAATGCGCTCCTGCTGCAAGCCGAGCCGAACACGGCCACCTTTTCCGTGCAGCGTGAAGTCGGGATCAAAGTCTCCTTCTTTTGCAACCTGACTTTCGGCAGGGTTGGCCTCCCCGACCGTTGTGAGGACAATGGCATCTGGGTTGCCTCGCTGCCGGACCTCGCCGCCCAGAAGATGAAGGTCATTTTGACCCGTGCGGAAGCGAAGGATTACCTGGACATCCATGCGCTGCTTCAAGCCGGGATCACTTTGCCGCTGGCGCTCGCGGCGGCGGCGGCGCTCTATCCCGAGTTCAATCCTCTCATCTCCTTGAAAGCGTTGGCCTACTATGGCGAGCCAACCCTGGCCGCGGTGCCGGCGGCTGTCCGCGAAACCTTGATTGCCGAGAGCGCGAAAACCGAGTTGCTGCCGCCTTTGAGGAAACTCGCCTCCACTATCAGCGTCCCGCCAACTGTCTAAATTCAAGCCCTACGAGGCCTATGGGGCTCACCCCTCTGAAATACCACCACCCCGCGGCGCCACCCTCCCCGCAATCACCGCGACAGCCACCATCAGCAAGCCCACGAACGGCAAGCTCGAAGCCGGCGCCTTCTCCAGCTTCAGTTCCAGCCTCAGCGGCGCATTGCCATCGATCTGCATGCTGCGCGTAAACGTCAGCGCCTGCCCGCGCTCCGGCATCGTTACATCGATCGCCCCGGGCGCCGGCTCCGCCGCCTGTTGCTGGTCCACCAGCCGCGACGCGATGCCTTTGAGCGCGCTGTTTTCCTCGGCCGTGTTCCCCTGCAACATCTCGTCGAATTGCTGCGGATCGTAATTCATCTTTCCTTGCAGGAAGGGGTTCATGTTCGCCGCCTGCTCGAGCTGCTCGTTCCGCTGGGCATCGGCGCGGTTGTCCAGGTAAAGCTTCTGCCGGCGCGTATTCAGCCCCAATACCGCCTGCTGGGTTTTCAGTACGCGCAACTCCACCCGCGCGTCTTCATTCGACGCCGAATCGAGCGCGCTCGCCTTCGCCGCCCGGTCCAGCGCCTCGCCGGCCTGCTGCTGGTCGCCGCTTTGCAGCAGCGCGTTCGCCTTCTCGAGCAGCTCCGTGGCGTTTTTCGATTTGTTCGCCCGCACCGACTCGATCAGCGACCGGTAGTCCTCCATTCCAAAGCTCCCCGCCCATTCCTTCCGGCTCAATTGCAAATCGCCCCGGTAGCCGCCCATGTCGAATCCCGCCGGCATCACAACGCGCCATGAGACATTCTCCATCGGAACCTCGAGCGTCGGCCCGCACAGCGAAATGTCGCCCCGCTGCATCTCCGGTACGGAATAGACCATCCGGATCGCCGCCTCGTGCTCCTGGCCCGCGCCCGGCGAGACGTTGAAAAGGTACGCCTCTCCGTCGCGCACCACCTGCGCGCTTTCGCCATTCACGAACGTGTTCAACATCTGCGCGTGCTCCGGCAGCCGCACTCTCATGGCGCACTTGCCCACCACCTCCACGCTCAACTCTGCCGCCGTCAGGAACGGGCCTCTCGGCGAAAATATCGTCGTCATCCCGCCTTTGGTGACGCGTACTTTGAGCGCGTCGGCAAGGTCATGCCGGCGCACGGCCGCCACCAGCGGCCCCTCCGGCTCCGCCACGCGAAAGCAAAGCGCCGGCACGCTGCGATCCCCGCGATCCTCGAGCGCCGCCGGCACCGCGCTCCAATCGGCCCGTTGCCATCCGCGCGGTACGGCGGCTGCATCCAGTTCCAGCCGCCCGCTGCCGCGCACGGCCACAAATAGCGCCGCCTGTCTTGTCCCCACGAATTCCGGGCTTAGGACCGGCTCATTCCCCTGGCCGCGCGCCGATTGCCCCTGAAAGTCGATCTGCGCGTCGGTCTCCCCGACGATTCCGTGCTGGAACCGCAGTTCCCACACATCGGGCGTCCCCGCGACTCTCGCCAGGTCGCTTACGGCCGGGCCGGTCGCACGCACCGTCCGTGCCTGCTCCTCGCTCAAGCCCGGCAGCCGGATTTGCAACTGCTTGACCGAGGCGTTCTCGACGCGGTAGCGCAAGGCGAGCCGCGTCAGCGTCTGCCCTTCGCGCATCGTGACTTCCTGCAACGCCTGCACCGTCACCCACGGCTCGAGCGCCTCGACCGCCACGCTCAGCTTGTAAGCCTGCTCGAGGAGCCGGAAGGCGATCACCCCGGGCCGCTCGTCGCCGGCCTCCCGCGGATTGAGCTGCGACACATTCTCCCGCGCCACCGCGCGCAGCCTCAGGCCCTGTTCCGGCACGAGCAACATCTGGCCGCTCTGGCGCGTCGCTTCGCGCACTTCGAGCCGAGGAACACTCCACTCCGGTTGCGCGCGCGGCGCCACGCCGGACAATGTCAGCGCGAAGGTCTGCGTGCCAATGGTCCGCCCGGCCAGTTGCATGGTAACGGTGCGTTTTCCGCCATCGGCCGCCTCCGTCCATTGGCTCAACGCCGCGCCGCTCAGCGCCTCGACATCGAGCCCTTCCGGCAATACGAAGCTGAGGCTGAATATCCCCGCCCGCGTAATCTCGACGTTCAAATCCACCGCCAGCACCAACCGGTCGTCTCCCAGCGAGAGCACCTGTTTGGTCGTCACTCGCACCTCCGGCGCGACAGGCGCAGCCTTCAACGCCACGCTCCCTCCGTCGCCGCCATAGCGATAGACCTGCTGCAGTACAGCCAGCGGCTGTCCATCGCGCGTTTGCGGTATCATGCCGGAATCGAAGTCCTCGATATTGATGGGCGACAACCCCTTCGGCTGTACCGCTTCCGGCTGCGCATCGCTTCCGAATGCCAGCCCGATCGTCCCGATCTCCCCGGCGGCGCCGGCGATCCTCATTGGCTCGAGGCTGATGGACGCCGGCAGCGTCTGGATTCCAAGTTGCGTCTCGATGTCGAATTTGAACGCCTCGGTTTGCGCGGGCTCAATCGAAACGCGCAATTTGCCGGTCCGCGGATCGAACCGCCAATCGCCGACCGGCCCATTCTTCACGTCGCCGACCGTGAACCCTTTCGGCACGGTAAATTCGAGTTCGGACACGCGCCCCTGCGCCGGCCGGATCGTAACGCGATGCAACCCGTTCACCACGCCCGGCCCGGGGATGTAGAGGTTTGCCAATTCTGCAAAAAACTGCGTCGCCTCCGTGGCAACATCGCGGCGTTTCGGGTTGAAATTGATCGTCGCTGATGCAGATGGCGCCAGTACGAGCGTCGCCCCGCTCTGACCCTCCGCAAGCCCCGCCGCCGGCAGCACGCTCACCGCCGCCGCCGACGCGAACTCCCATCCCGCCTGATCCAATTGAATAGTCACCCGCTCGATTGCCGCCACTCCCGTAGGCGCCGCGATTCCCTTCGAAATATCCGGCGCAGGCATCTCGAAAGTCGCATGCGCGGTGAGCAGCCCCGCGCGCTCCGGAGCGACGTAATACGCCGTCTGACGGCCCTGCTCGACTTTTGAAACATGCAACCCATCCCCCTGGAACCCGGTGAGAACCGCCGGCGGATTCAGCAAAAGAAAACTGTCGCCCGCCACTCCCCGCACTCGCAAATCAACCTCGCCAAACAACCGATCCTTCTGAATCTTCCACGTTTGCACGATTGCCTCCGCCGGCTTTGCCCCGTCCTGCGCGCGCGCCAATGGTGCAATCCCAATGCAAGCCGCTGCCACGATCAGCGCCGAAATCGCGGCACCGCCAATCGCAGGAGTGCGCCACGCTCCGATCAATCGGCGCGCGCACGGAATGAAGATCACGAGAAACACCCCCGCCGCCGCTGTTGCAAAGAACGCGATCGCCCCGCCCGATTGCGCCAGCAGCCCCAGGCTCAACAGCACCGCGCCAATTGCCCCAGGCGCGCCGTTCTTCACTAACGCTCGGCCCAGCAGCGCCGCCCCCAATACACCCACCGCAACGCCCCACCAGGAGATCATCGCCCGCCAAACCGGCAGATTCGCCACGTTGATCGTCACAGTCTCGCCTGCCGGAATCAAAGTGGCGGCATAGGTCAATGTTTGCGAATTTACGCGCCTCTCGGAAATTGCATGAAGCGCGAGATTGAGCGCAATCACGATCGTAATTGCGCACACCAATAATCCCGTGGCCTGCACCCAGTTTTGACTTCTCCTCGCCAAAACCCCCGCCACCGCGATTGCCGCCACCATCAACAGCGCGCCGGCCCGCCCGCGAGTCGAGAGCCACTCAAACCCGCTCTCCGTCACGCTCGATTCCCGCAACTCCGCCGTCCCTCCCCGCGGCTCCAGCAACCGGTCCGGGTCGCCGCGCAGCGTCCATTCGCCGAGCACCGTGGGCGCGAGCATCTTCGGCGCGGCCAATACCGGATGTCCCGCCCGCCCGGCGGTCTGCCCAAGGCTCACATCCACCTCGACCGGCTCGTTCGGGTTCAGCCGCGGCGGCAGCGGAATCAAGGTTTGATCGCCATCCGCGCGCGCGTTCACCACCCCGCCCTCGACTCGCGCCTCCCAGAGTTTCACCCCCTCGGGCAACACCATCCGCAGCGCCTTCTCGCCGCGCGTCTTCACGAAATAGCGCGCGTCGGTCACTACCTGGCCGTCACGCGAAATCCGGCTCGACAGACTCGCGAAATCGACCACCTGGTCCGCCGTTTCCGCCGCCGCGTACCAATCGATGCTCATCTCGAGCGCGAACGGCCGCGCCGTATATTGATAGGCCGCCAGCGAAGGCGCGCTCGTCAGCAGCCGGAACTCCGCCGGTAATTCGATCGGCTCGATTTTCAACAACCCGCCCTCCGCCTTGCGAACCTCGTACTTGACCTCGAGCGGGCTGACCACCTCGACGAACCCGCGCTCGCTCTGCACGCCCAGCGGCTGTACCTCGCCGGGATCGATGGCACCGCCGCGCGCGCTCATCGGCTGCTCGAAGGTTACCAGCAGCGTCGCCGGCCCAAGCACCGCCTCGTGCAGCGAAACGATAATCTGGTCACCTTCCCGCCTCCATTCCCTCCGCACATTCTGGCCCGCAACATCGATGTTTCCCGCCGATTTCGGCACCGCGATCCGCCACTCGTTCGCCGGCGCTCCGACGACGAAGTAATTGATTAGCACGCTCCCGTAAACAATCCCTTCCTTCAGCGAGTAAAGGTGGAACACGTCCGCCTGCACGCTCTGCCCCAGCGCGTCGATCCGCACCGTCGCGCTCCAGCCCGGCTCGCGCAAACGATAGGCCTGTTGCAGCCCCGCTACCTGCGTTGGAAAATAACTCAGCGGAACTTCGATCAGCTTCTCCGCCGCCTTCGGCGCAATGCGAAACCCCGGCATCGACACCACGCCGATCTGCCCCCGCACCGACTTCGCCCCCGGATACGACAGCGCCGGAAGTTCCCACTCGCCTGCCGCCGCCGCCTGATTTTTCTCGAGCCGCAAGTGCAGCAATTGCCGCCCGTCCACCGCCGTGGCGAAGATCATTTTCAGATTCCGCGCCACTCCGTGCGCCTCGGTCTCGGGTGCGTAATCCGCCAGCCCGTTCCCGGTCACCGAGACCACCGAGTAATCCGCCGGGACCTCCATCGACCACTCCCGCAGCGGCGCCTCGTGGATATCCAATTCGATGTCCGCATTGATCACCCGGTCGGTCTCCGCGATTTCGTAAGTTGCGATCTGCGAGACATTGACCTCCGGCGCGATCTGGTCCGCCACGACTCGGTAGTCATAATCCGCCGAGGCGAAGCGATAGACAAAAACCTGGCGCGCGCCCTCCTCGATCACCTCTCCGGGAAATTGCGTGGGCGCAAGCTGCATCATGCCCGCCGCGCCGGCCACCTCCAGCCGCACCGCCCCGTCGTTTGAAATTCGCACATAACCCGAGTGCCTCACCGCTCCCTCCGGCGTCAGCCGCAACGGCTCCGCCCGCACCGGAAAACTCCCCAGCTCCATCTGGCTGCGCACAATCAGCGTCCCCTCGCTCTCGATGGGCCGGCTCAGCCGCACCTCCAGGACGCGCTGCGCCGCGCTGGGCAGCACTTTCCAGCCCAGCACGTTCGCCCCTTCCACGCTCAGGATTTCCCCCGGCCCGCCCAGCAGCAGCCGCACCCCCGGCATCTTCCCCTGCAAGACGCGCAGCGCAATCCGCGTCGTCTGCCGCAGCAGACCCGCTCCCACCCGCACGTCCGTTTGCTCGCTCCCGTTGAAAAAAAGCGTCCCCTCCCCCGCTTCGCGCGCCGGCTTCCAGGCCAGCGTTCCCTGCCCGTCCGCCGGCAGAAAACCACGCCACCCCTGCGCCGTCGCTCCCGGCACAACCGACGCCCTCGGATCGAACTGCACCGGCCCGCGCAGCCCGTCGATCTCCAGCGGCACGACAATCCCGGCCGGCATCCGGAAATCGAACCCGCGCCAATCCCCGTTCTCCCGCACGCCCGCGGAGAAGGCCAGATCGATGGGAAACACGCCCGCCCGCACGAACACCAACTCATAAGCAAACCCCTCCGCCGTTCGCGCCAATTCGATGTGCCAGCCATCCCCGACCGCCGCCTCGCTGAGCGCCGCCCGCCCGGAGAGCAGCGGCAGCCGCACATTCGACGCGCTCACCCGCGCCTCGCCCTCGAGGCGAAAATCCACACTTTCGCCCGACTCATTCAGCTTTCCCGTCAATTGTACCCCGGCCAGCTCCGCCTCCGCCGTGGCCGCGCCCCGCCTCTCGATCATCACATCGAGTTTCCCATCCCCCGTTGAATAAAACTGCATCTCGCCATGCGCCCCTTTCTCCTCTCCAATCGGTAGCAAGCCGCTCGCATTCATCACCCGCAGATCGACCGCTGCGTCCGCTGCCAACTTGATCCGCGAAGAAAACCCGATCGCGTTTCCCGGCGTCGCAATGAGAACACCGAAGCTCCCGGGGATCGCCGGTTTCTCGAGCCGCGTGTGAACAGTCACCTCCAGTTCCTTCGAGTCCTCGAACGCCGGCCGCAGATCGAGAAATCGCCCCGAACCGCCCTGCCTCACAGCCCAATCGCGCAGGCCCGTTCCCGTCACCTCGATAACCTCGCCGCTTCCCGCAAGCCCCAGTGTAAGCACCTCCGGATGCCCCTGCAGCACGTTCAACTTGATCTTCATCTCCCCCGTCACCGCCTCCGTCCCGGCAATGACCTCGTTCTCGACTGTCGCCGAAAAGAACAGTGGCGCCTTCGGTTGCACGCCATGGGCTTCCACCACAATGTTGCCGCCGTCCGGCGCAAGCCTTGCCGACATCGCCGCATTCTCGGCCGTTGCCGGTTCCGCATGCGCGGCGAACGCCCACGCGATTACCGCCAGTGAAACATAAATCGATTTCATAGGATTACTTCCTTGGCGTCATGCGCCGCGCCTCTTCGAACATCGTCACCAGGTCCTGAACTCGCGCCTGCTCCCCGTAATGCCCGCGCAATTGCGCCACCAGCGGCTCGATCGCGTCCAAATCCACCACATCCGCAGCGGCCCCACCCCGCAGCTTCTCCGCCAACAGCGACGCCGTCGCCGCCAGTTGCATCGAGGGCGCCGCCTTGTCCAGCGCGGGCGCGTGCGGATCGTACGGGATCGTCCACGATTGCTCGACCATCCGCCCGTCCGCCGGATCGCGGAATCGCACGAACACCTCTCCCAACTCCCCCTCGCCTTCCGGCAACACCTGCACTTGGTACAACGCGACCGCCGCTTCCTCCGCCGCCAATTGCGCCGCCGTCACCTTGTCATTGCGGAAATCCTCCTGGTTGAGCCGGTGCTTTTCAAAACCGATCAGCCGATACTTGCCCACGCGGGAGGGATTGAACCTCACCTGCATCTTCACGTTTTCCGCCGCGGGCCGGAATGCTCCGGCCAGTTGCCGCGCAAAGCCCTCGTCCGCATCCTCCGGCTTGTTCAGGAAATAATAGCGCCCACCTCCCTTGCGCGTCAGCGCCTCGAGTATGTCGTCGTTGAGCCCGTCCGCGCCGACGCCACAAGCATCGAAGGAGACTCCCTTCTGCCGCAGTTGCTCGACCAGCTTGCCGAGTTGCGCCGGGTCCGCGTCGCCCAAGTTCGCCGCGCCGTCGGTCAGCATCACCACGCGATTCTGCCCGCCCGCCTTAAAATGCCTGAGCGCAAGCTCCGACGCCGTTTTGATTGCCTCCTCCATGTTTGTACCGCCCTCGCTCGGGGTATGTGCCGCGATGTCCGCGAGCTTCCCAGCCTGATCGCCTGGAACCTCCTCCGCCAGCAGGCGCGGCTGCCGCGCAAAGCCGATCAACGTCACTGCATCCTGCGGCCCCAGCAGCGAGGTCAGCACCTCGAGCGCCTTCCGCACCGACGCCGCCCGATCCTCGCGCTCCATCGAGCCCGAGGTATCCAGCAGCACCGTAAGCCGCAACGGCTGCCCCTGCCCCCGCCCGGTCGCCGCGACCTTCATCGCGATCCGCACCAGGTTGCGCTGTTGCAACACCGGATGCGCGGCCTGCTCGATCCGGCAGGCGATCTTCTCCCCCGGCGCCGGCGCGGGATCCCCGTAGTCGAACGCGTTGTAAAACTCCTCCGGACGGATCGAATCGCGATCCGGCATTTCCCCTCGCGCCAGCGCATCCTTTGCCAGCAGGAATGACACATCGCTAACGTGCAGAGAGAAAGTCGAGTATGGCTGGTCGGTCGCGCTAACTTCCTCTTGAGCCGGGGGCGTTGCCCGCTGCTGCTCAGCCGATTCGAGTTTCTTGTTCTGAGTATATTCATCTATCTCAGTCACAGACCGCTGCTGAAGTAGTTGGCCCATTGCCGTGGGCAGTGGAGGCGCCGGCATGGCCGGAGCAGCCGCCGCTCCGCCGCTCGCATCGGCAGAAAGATTCCTCGACGCAGGAAGTTCCATTCTCCCACCCGCCAGGGCATATCCGCTTCCCACCGCCTCTTTTGCCGCGCCTGCAGGAGGAGGCGCTGGCTCGATCGCCGCCCCGTCTTCCTCTTCACTTGAACGGCGGCCAAAAGCCTTGAGGGAATCCAATGCGGCCAGGCGCGGCGGCTCGGCTGGAGTTACTGCGGGCGTTGGCGCCGGCTCGAGAGCAATGACCTCCGCCGGCGCTTTGTCCGCCTCCGCCACCGCCTTGGCCCACACAAGATTTCTCTCGGCCGCAAGCTTCCTCGCGGCCAAAGCCTTTGATTGCACACTCGTGTACGCCGGCAGTGCAAGGCTCGCCAGCAGCGCCGCCACAACCAAACACGCCGCAATCCCAACCGCCGTATTCCACGAGAACCTCCAGCCCTCCTTAGTTTGCTCCTGCGGCATCGCCACCACCCCAACCGGCGCACCTTCCTTCGCCCCCAGCCTCTCCAGCAGCTTCCGCCGCCGATCCGCGTCCAGGCGCATCGTCTCCACCCCGCTCGCCGCCGCCACCAGGCCGTGCACCGCCTCGATCCGCCGTTTGAAAATCCCAAGCTCCGGCTTCTCCGCGACGATCCGCGCCAGCTCCGCCGCCTCAAATTCCGACGCCTCGCCCAATACCCAGGCCACCACGCGAGCTTCGAGTTCTGGGTCAATCCAGGTCTGCAATTCCGGGTCTTTATTATCTTCGCTCATGGTTGTCTCCTTACCCGCGGCTCCCTTCGATGCCGGCGTGGCGTAGCGCATCGGCCAGCCCTTTGAGCAGGTGATGCAATTTGTATCCTACGTTCCCCACCCCCAGCCCCGTCCGCTCGCTGATCTCCCCGTACTTCAAATCCTCGTGATATTTCATCCGGATCAATTGCTGATCCTCCGCAGGCATCTCCGCCAGCAGCAGCCGCACCATCCCAATCGCCTCCATCCGCCCCAGTTCCTCGTCCGGCGGGCACTCAGAGGCGGCGCAGGCCGTCGCGGGCGCCTCCTCCAGCCCCGTC
>Ga0302320_10028585_pt1 | contig 10695 bp, 7 predicted proteins | sample Bog_T0_3_FD_202130 | JGI IMG/M metagenome (GOLD analysis project Ga0302320, IMG submission 202130) | Peat permafrost microbial communities from Stordalen Mire near Abisko, Sweden - Bog_T0_3 | ecosystem: Environmental > Terrestrial > Soil > Wetlands > Peat | place: Sweden: Abisko, Stordalen Mire... | reverse complement strand
ACATGCGAACCGCCAGCTCGAAACGTCCGCGGGCGGAGAGATGTTCCATCACCGGCGCCGTCACCGGCGTCTTTTTCCAAAAGCCCATCCCTTGCGTGAGATCGCCCCGATTGTGCGCCAGCGTCATCGAGAGACGGAGTAAATCGAGTTCCGCGTCGCGTTCCGCGGCGACGGCATCGAAAACCGCTTGCTCGCGATCGATCTCGCTTTCGATGGCGGCTAGTGCCTCGTCGGCGGAAACCCTATCGCCCAGTTCCAGCAGGTGGCCCAGACCGGCGGCAATGGCGCTCCACTGTTCCCCGTTGTGGCCGCTTACACCGCGGACGGCGCGCACCGAAATGCCGTCTTCGGTCCAGCCGCGCGAGGCGAGGGCGAATTGCAGCATGGGGCGGAGCACCGCCGGGTCGCGCGATTCGCGCCAGACAATGCCGCGGATCTTGGTGTCCACGTCGGTGGGCACGAAGGTGGCGACAGTGGCGTGGTGACAGGCCAGGCAGAAGGCGAAGTAATCCTGCAACTGCTCCTCGGGAAGGATACCGGGAGCGAGCATGTTCTGCCAACTGGCGAGAACGCGCAGGAAACCGTCGGGCGAGTCGCCCAGCGCGACCAGGCGGCCGCGATCCCTGGCCGGCAATCGCGCTTCCAGAAAGGGAGCCGTGCCGCGAACCTGCGAGATCAGCGTTTCCGGGCCGATCCATTGCGCCCAGGCATCGCGCGGCGGTTTGATGGGAGAGGTGGACAAATTCTAGAATACGGCTTGCTGCCGCGAATTATCGTACCGGTCCTCTTGGCCGTGCCGGCTTGGGCGCATGTGGTGAGCATGAGTTCGGGCGATCTCACGGTGAATGGCGCGCGCGCCCACTACGAATTGCGCATGCCTCTCTACGAGGTGTCGCACGTCGCCGCGCCGGAACGGACGCTGCTGGAGCACGTGCGTTTCGCCGGCGCCCGGCTCGTGGCCGGCAGTTGCGCGGCCGATGCGGCGCGCGCCCTTTACGTGTGCCAGGCCGACTACGAGTTCGCGGCGCCGGTGGATCGGGTGGAGGTGGAATGCACGCTGGCGGCCGTGACGGTGCCCAACCACGTCCACCTGCTGCGCGCACAACTCGATGGCAAACAGGACCAGGCGCTCTTCGATATTTCCTTCACGCGCGCCACGCTGCGGTTCCGTCCTCCGACCACGGCGGAGATTGCCCTCACGCAATCGGGAGCGGGGTGGATGCGCGCCCTGGGCGGCGCGGCGCAACTGCTGTTCCTGGCGGCGCTGGTGGTGGCGGCGCGCAGCCGGCGCGAATTGCTGGCGCTCACAGGAATGTTTCTGGCGGGACAGGTAGCGGCCGTGCTGGCGATGCCGCGTGTGCCCTGGCAGCCGGCGCCCCGCTTTGTGGAAGCAGCCGCGGCGCTCACCGTGGCCTACCTGGCGGCGGAGATCTTGTGGCTGCCCCACGCCGGCTCGCGATGGGCTATCGCCGGGGTACTGGGCGCCTTCCACGGATTGTATTTCCATCTATTCCTGCAGAGCACCGGCTACCAGGCGGTCTACGTGCTGGCCGGCGCGGCGTTGGCGGAAATGGCCGCGCTCTCCGTGCTGGCGCTGTTGTTTTCGCGCGCGGCCCGCATGGCGCGAGCGCTTCATCCGGTGGAGACTTCGGCCTCGGCGCTGCTGCTGTTCGGGCTGGTGTGGTTCGCCATGCGCCTGCGGGGGTGAGAGGGGCAGGATCGCAGGGGGCTAACCCTCGCGCTTGGCTACTCCGTAGGCCGCCAGAATATCCTGCAGCGAGATGGTGCCCTTCCACTGGCGCGCGTTATCGCGGCTGACGACCGGGAGGACCTGCCAACCGGTCTCGGCGATCTTCCGTAACGCCACATCGAGCGTATGGTCGGCGTGCAGGTGCGGGAAACTATCCTGGGTAAGCTTTTCCATCGGCCCGGGATCGGGCACCAGTTGGCCTAGCAGGTCCCCGCCCTGCCCGGCGGCCCGCGCCTGCTCCAGCCGCTGCACGCTGATCATGCCACGCAGGCCGCCTTCATCCACCACGGGCCAAGCCGGCTGGTTTTCCACGCGCGCCAGGGCCTCGGTGACGGTCAGGCCGGCCGGAAGAGGTTCGCCGCCGGGACGCAGCCCGTCTTTGACCAGGAGCACGGTTTCGCGCGCGCGGTCACCCGCGCTGGAGGGCAAGTGGATGCCATCCTGGTGCAGCAGGGCTTCGTAGATCGGCTCCTCCTGGAGACGGCTGGAGACGTAATAGGCCAGCAGGTTGGCGATCATCAAGGGCACGATGATGGAATAATCGCGCGTCACTTCAAAGATCATGATGACGGAAGTCAGCGGCACGCGGATGATGCCCGCAAAAGCCGCGCCCATGCCTACCAGCGCGTAGGCTCCGATGCTGCCGGTGTAGGACGGCATCACCATGTGAGCCATGGCGCCGACAGAACCGCCCAGCATCGCGCCGATGAACAAGGCCGGGCCGAAGATGCCGCCGGCGTTGCCCGAGGAGTAACAAGTAACCGTGGCCACCAGCTTGAGGCAGACCAGCAGAGCCATGGTGCCCAGCACCATGTGGCCGTTCAAGGCCTGGCCGACTACGGCGTAGCCTACGCCCAGCACGTCGGGCACGAACCAGCCAAGCAGGCCCACGGTGAGCCCCCCGGCGACGGGTACATACCACTGCATGGCCGCGGGCAAGCTCAGAAAGAACTTCCGCTGCCACAGCAACAGTTTGACGAAGACCACCGAGACCAGCCCGCCGGCCACGCCCAGCACCGCGTACACCGCGAATTCCACCGGATGCACCAGTTGGTATGCGGGCACATGAAACAGGGGCTCATCTCCCAGTAGCAGATGCAGCACCATCCAGGAAGTGGCCGAACTCAGGACGATGGAACCGAGCACCGGCGCGTGCATGTCTCCCATGACTTCTTCCAGCGAGAAAAGCACCGCCGCAATGGGAGTGTTGAAGGCCGCCGCCAGAGCCGCCGCGGCGCCCACAGGCACCAGCGCCTTGACACTGGCCGGCGAAAGACCCAGCCGGCGGCCCAGCACGGAAGCGATGCCGGCGCCCACCTGCACCGAAGGTCCTTCGCGGCCTAGCGCCAGCCCGCTGGCCAGGCCGAGCGCGCACATGCCGAATTTTCCCAGCACGGTGCGAAGGCTGATGTAACCGTCGCGAATGAAAAGCGCAGTCTTGGTTTGGGGAATCCCGCTGCCGCGGGCATTGGGAAAGTATCGATAGAGGAAGAATCCGGTGACCAGCGACCCCAGGGTGGGAACCAGCAGTCTACGCCAGGCCGCGCCGCCCGCCGGATAGGCGCGCAACCCCAGATTTTCCGTCAACAGGATGAATGCGACCACCACCGCGCCGACTACTGCCCCGATGATCACGGTGAGCACCAGAAGGACTTTGCCCTCGTGGTGCTCCAGACGGAACCGCTCCCAGCGTGAGAGCTCCATCAGTTCCTAGATCCTGCAGTACGGCAAGCTAAAGCGGTGGTGGGGCATGCTTTAGCTTGCCTCGCGCTGTAACCGTGAGGTTCAGTTCTGTCATTGAACTCCACTCCCTCACGGTCGTGGCTCTGTTCCGAGCCGCGCGCGTCAGCAAGCGGAGTTCTGACAGCACCGAATCTCGCGGTCACGGAACCAGTGGAATTCTGCAAATAGCTTGCGCCGCTTCTGTTTTCCACGCTATCGCTGGGAATCCGCCACGATGTGCACGCGGCGATTCTTCTGCCAGCAGGCTTCGTCGTGCTCGTCGCAGATCGGCTTTTCCTTGCCATAGCTAACGGTGGCCAGTTGGCCGGAGGGTATGCCTACCTGAACCAGGTAGCCCTTGGCGGCTTCGGCGCGTTCCTGCCCCAGCGCCATATTGTACTCCGCGGAGCCGCGCTCATCGCAATGGCCCTCGATAGTGAGCTTGTAGGCGGGGTAGTCCTTGAGAATATCGCGCAATTCCCCGGAATCGGCTTGCAGGGCCGTGATGGCATCGGGACGCAGGGTGTGCTGGTCGTAGTTGAAGTAAGCATCCTCAATCCGGCCAAGCAGCGTGTCGATGCGCGCACGGGTTTCCGCGTTCGGCATGCGCGACGGCTGTTGCGCGGCCGGCGCCGGAGTGGGGTTGCTGACAGCCGCGCGCACCGGCGCGGGCGTGGGCCGGGTCTGCGGCGCTGCGGCTGCGGCCGGAGCCGGCGGAGGAGGCGTCGCCTGGGCGGCCACCTTCTTCTTGGCGCACCCCACACCGATCATGGCTGTGGCGGCTACCGCGATGAGAACCAATCTTCGAGAATGCTTCATTTGTACTTCCCTCCTGAATCTCAGTTTTACCTCTTTGCGGCGCCGGATGCCATCCTGTCCGGACAGGATTTTTCGCGGCCGGGTATTTGACTACACTGAAACTGGAGGAGACACCGTGCGCGCATTCACCTGGAGATCGGGTGGAGAAGCGAAACTGCCGTTGGAAACGCCCCGTCGCAAGCCGCCGTGGCTGGTGCTTTCGCTCGGTTTCGGGGGCCTGCTCTTCTTTATTCTGGCGGCAGCCATCGGCACCTTGCTGGTGCTCGGTCATGTACGCGGCCAGGAAACCGGCATGCGCCAGGCCTTTCTGTCGCGGTTAAGCTCTCTCGACAAAATCCGCGCCGGCATCTACCTCTCGGGCACCTACGTGCGCGATTTCCTGCTCTCTCCGGATACCAGCAGCGCGCAAGCGCAATCCGCTCGCCTGGCCGGCTTGGAGAAGGAAACCCGCGCGGCCCTGGAGGCATATTCGCGTTCCCTGGCCCCCGAGGAGCGCCAGCCTTTTCAGGACCTGCGCGCGGAGATCGACGCCTATTGGCGGGTACTGGATCGCACGCTGGCCTGGACTCCAGAGGAACGCGACCGCTTGCGCTATTCCTTCTTCTATAACGAACTGGTGCCGCGCCGCACCACCATGCTGCAAATTGCCGACCGCATCGGCATGGTCAACGAGCATGGACTGAGCCGTGCCGAAGACGAGCTGGCCGGTTCTTCGGACCGTTTGCGGCGGTCGCTGATGTTGACCTTTGCCATCGCCCTGACGGGAGGATTGCTGCTGGCGCTGGTGACCATCGGCCGCACCCTGCAGTTGGAGCGCGAACTGGAGCGGCGGCTGGAGGAAAACGCCCGCGCCCACGCCGATCTGCGGGAGCTCTCGGCGCGGCTGCTGCGCGCTCAGGAAAACGAGCGCCGCACCCTGGCGCGGGAGTTGCACGACGAAGTGGGCCAGTCGCTCTCCGCCATCCTCATGGAAGCGGAAGGCGCCGCCTGCGCCGAAGAGCCTGTAGAGATCCGCGAACATCTGGCGGCCATCCGCTCCATGGCGGAGAAGACGGTCAATGAAGTGCGCGATCTGGCGCTATTGCTGCGCCCTTCGATGTTGGACGATTTCGGCCTGGTGCCGGCCCTCAAATGGCAGGCGCGCGAAACGGCGAAGCGCACAGGGCTGCACGTGGTCGTCCAGGCCGACGACACCATGGACGGACTGCCCGACGAGCACCAGACCTGCATCTACCGGTTGGTGCAGGAGGCCCTCAACAATGCGGCGCGCCACGCCAGCGCGCGGACCGTGGAGGTGACCGTGACGCGCGAAGGCGAGCGGGTTTCTTTCTCGGTGCGCGACGACGGCGCCGGCTTCGATCCGCGCTTCGTGCGCGGGCTGGGGCTGCTGGGCATGGAAGAACGGGTGCGGCGGCTGGGCGGACAGGTGCGGATCGATTCGCAGCCGGGCCGCGGAACCCTGGTGGCCGCCGAGCTGCCCGTAGCGGAAATGGCGGCGAAGAACGGACACGATGCCCATTCGCATTCTCTTGGCTGACGATCACGCGATCGTGCGCGACGGCGTTCGCTCGTTGCTCGAGAAGCAACCCGATATGGCCGTGGTGGCCGAGGCCGGCGATGGCCGCGAGGCCGCTCTGCTGGCGGAGGAACATCGGCCCGACGTGGTGGTGATGGATATCGGCATGCCCAACCTGAACGGCATCGACGCCACGCGGCGCATCCTCGCGGCTCACCCGCAAACCGGCATCGTGATTCTCAGCATGCACCAGGACGAGAGCTACGTGCTGCGCTCGTTGAAGGCCGGCGCCAAAGGCTATCTCTTGAAGGACTCGCTGCGCAGCGATGTTCTGGAGGCCATCCGCGCGGTGGCTCAGGGCCGGTCGTTCCTCACGCGCAAGATCAGCCGCATGATGCAGGAGGACTACATCCGCGAGATGGAGCAGCGCGGCCTGGAGGATAGCTACGACCTGCTCACGGACCGCGAGCGCGAAGTGCTGCATTTAGCCGCCGAGGGCAAACCCAACAAGGAAATCGCCGGCGAACTGAGCATCAGTTTAACCACCGTGGAGACGCATCGCACGCACATTCTGCAAAAGCTGGGACTGCACAGCGTGCCCGAGCTGATTCTCTACGCCGTGCGCAAGGGGATCATCGCGTAGACGTTAATTTCCCACCGGCACTTTGACGCCGCTTTCCACCACCAGGTGTTCGACGGGTGCTTTCCTGGCGCCCCAATTCAGTCCCAGTTCGCGAATTCCCGCGGCCAGCGTGTTCGACGGGTCGCTCGCCTGGCCACTCGCCGGCGATCCCAGGGTCTCGCGAATCGCCGGCATGGGAACATTCAGACTGATATCGAACACGCCCTCGATCCCCGTCTCGTCCAGCACGGGGCGGCCACAGAGGCTCGCCAGAGTGTTGGCGAACATCGCCAGCGTCACGCCCGGCATAGAGAGGCGTTCGGCGGAGGCATCGAGCTCATTGGCCATCAGGTAGGGCGCGAGGCCGAGTGCGGCATTGATCTCCCGCTGGGATGTTGTAAGCTTCGGCCCGCTCCTCCCGACGGTTAGCACGAACACGTCTTCCTGCCTGGTCTCCTGCCGCGTCACCAGTTGGAATCTGGCGGTTAACAGGTCCTGAAGCATGGCGGGCACCCGGTCCAGGGGCACGCCTTCGGGAATTTTGGCGAACACATCGAACCGGTCGGAATCGATCCAGCCCGGGCCCTGGACCTGGTAATTCCTGAGCTGGTACGCACGCATGAGCAGATTCCTGAGGTTGTTATTGCGCAAGGTGACCATGCCGGGATCGATAGTGGCTGAGAACCCGCTCGGGCCGGCGGCCGGCTTGACCGACGCTACTTCAAACTTCCAAGCGGTCTGGCCGAATGCCAGCGAACATACGGCCGCCCATAGAACGAGCCAGTGAGAAGTCCGGGCCACGTCACTGCACGTCAAAATTAATCACCTCGGTGTATATCCGCCCGGTGGCAGTTTCCCGTACCAGCAGGCGGCAGACAAAAGAGCCGTTCGTCGCGGCGCACCAAACCCTTCTCCGCCATAATCTGCATGAACTTCAGCACGGTGGTGTGTTGCGCCGGTTTACGGCGGCAAATCTCGTTGTGGACGTCGCGCACGGTGCTGGGACCGCGGCTCCACAAGATGCTCAGGATCTCCAATTCGGCTTCGGTGGCGGTAGCGGGTCTTGTACAGGCGGTTGGGGGCGAAACGAAGGGATTACGCCGTCAATACCCGCGGCGTGTCCAGGGCCTTCATGACCCGCCCGAGCAGTTGGGAGCGGCGGAAAGGTTTGCGCAGAAATCCGCGCACTCGGCCCGCGGGCCCCGTTTGCCGGGCGGCTTCGGACTCGTCGCGATTGGACGTGAACAGTATGCGAATGCCGGGATACGACTGATCCAGCCGGTCCACCATTTCAGACCCGTTCTCCAACATTGCCATATCCACGATGGCCAACTGGATACGCTCCTGCCGACGGGCGCAAACAGCCATCACGCCAGGCTGGTCCAGAGCGGTCAGAACGGTGTATCCCGCTTTTTCCAATGTGCTGGAAACGTCCTGCAAAACGTTGGCTTCGCCATCGGCGACGAGTACGACGGCGCTCTCGGGATCTGACATGTAACCTATTATATGCCTTCCCCGGCCACGTCCTAGCCGCATACCCGGCTTCACCCGGCCTGGCTCGCGTGGCCTTTTGGCCGCGCACGTTATAGTATAGTCAATGCCTCTCGGCCGGCTGGTAGCCGTGGTGATCCTCTGCTGGATGTTCGCGACTCCAGCGCGGGCGCAGCAGTACGCCGAGATTTTCGGACAGATCGTCGATCCCTCCGAGGCCGGGATCACGGACGCTCTGATCACCGTGGTCGACGAGGACATCGGCAACCGCCGGCAGGTGCTATCCGAACCCGGCGGAATGTACGCCGTCGGTTCCCTCCCACCCGGCAGTTACAAGATCACCGTGCGCAAGGAAGGCTTCCGGACTGTCATGCAGTTCGGGGTCAAGCTGACCGCCGCGGTTGCGGTCCGCTTAGATTTCCGCCTGGCGGTGGGCAGTGTGGACGACAGTATCACGGTCTTCGGAACGGCCCCCACCCTGGAACGCCAGGACGCATCCACCGGCGGCCGGTTCGATTTCGACGAAGTGGCCCAACTCCCCCTCAACGGCCGCGGCATGCTGACCCTTCTGGAACTGATTCCGGGCACCAGCGTGGTCCCCGCCACGCGCGGCGATGCCGGCCAGTTCACCACCAGCGGGATGCGCCCCAACACCAATTACTTCACCGTCGACGGCGTGAGCGCCAATGTGGGTGTGAGCGCCGGAGGTTTGCCGGCACAGTCCGCCGGAGGCGCCTTGCCCGCGCTGAGCGCCTTCGGCAGCCTGGATTCCATCATTTCCATCGAGGCCATGCAGGAGTTTCGCGTCGCGACCTCAACCACGGTAGCCGAGTTTGGGCGGATGCCGGGCGCCAACGTGGCGGTCAACAGCCGCGCCGGCACGGAGCAGCTTCACGGCGCCACGGCCTTTCGCTTCCGCAATCAGGACCTCGACGCCAACGACTGGTTCGCCAACCGCGCCGGCTTCGGACGGGCGACTCTCGGCTATAAAGACATTGCCCAAACCTTGGGGGGCCCCGTCCAGCGGCATCACACTTTCTTCTTTCTCTCCTACGAACACATCTGGCTGAACCAGCCCTACGTCTGGGAGCAGCCGGTGCCCTCGCTGGCCATCCGCTCCACGCTGGCCGGCATTGCCCAGCCTCTGGTAGACCTCTTCCCTGCCCCGAACGGCCCGGTTCTGGGCAACACCGGTTTCGCCGATTGGACCGGCCAGATTAATCGTCCGGCAGGCCTGACCGCCGGCAGCGCGCGCATCGACCAGGCCATCACGTCACGCGTCTCGGTGTTCGGCCGTTACAGCGATTCGCCCTCCAATAACGATTTCGGAACTCCCGAAGTGAATCACCTCAATCTGCGTTCGCAGAGCCTGACCTTGGGCGTCAATGCCCGCCCCACTGCGCGCAGCGTGCTGGACTTCCGCATGAACGAATCCCAGTCGACCGCCAACTCGGTCTGGACCGATAGCACCAGCTCCGACGCGCCGGGCTGTGTTCTACAGCCGCTGGTATCCGCCATTCTGCGGAATAGCGGCATCTCGTGCGATTATCTGGTGCGCTTTACCATCAATGGCGTTGGGCAGGTGGTATCGGGCAGCGAGGGCGAACGCCGCCAGAGGCAGTTTCAAATCGTGCAGACAGCCACCCTCGAACGCGGCCACCACACATTGAAATTCGGTCTGGACTACCGCCGGATGCTGGCTATCCGGCGAGACCCGATCGGCACTGTAGGGTTCACCGCGAACGGCATCGCCGGTCTGAACAACTCGCAGGGTTGGCTGTTTGCCAATAGCGCTCCGGTCGACGAATCGCTGGCCGTGAAGGAGTTTTCGCTCTGGGCGCAGGATACCTGGCAAGCCACCAGCCGGTTGACCGTGGCGGCCGGCCTGCGCTGGGAGTTTAGCCCGGCGCCGCCTCTGCCGCTCAACCCGGCGACCAACTTTCTGGATCTCTCCACCGGCCTGCTGGCCGCCGACCCCAGCAAGCCGTTATGGCCCGTCACCTACGGCAACTTCGCCCCGCGCCTCGGCCTGGCCTGGCGCTTCGACAAAAACGGCCGCACGGTATTGCGCGCCGGCGCGGGCCTGTATTACGACTCCAGCGTGAGTATCGCCACCGACGCCATCAACAACGGCCCTCTGAACGGGCTGGTTCTCTCCAGCAGCAACGGGTTCTTCTCGCAGAGTGTTACTTACGGTTTTGCGCCCAACCTGCAATTGCCCCAGGTAATCCAGTGGAACGTTTCGCTGGAGCACGGATTCGGTAACCACGACGTCTTATCGCTGGGCTACTTGGGATCCTCGGGCAACCACCTGGTCCGGCGCGAGATGAGCGATACCACCTTTGCGCGTTCGTATGCCATCCTCACCACCAATCGTGCCGGTTCGGACTACGACGCGCTCCAGTTCCAGTATCGCCGGCACGTTGCCCGAGGTCTGGACGCGGCCGTTTCCTACGCCTGGTCGCATTCATTGGATAACGATTCGAGCGATGCCTTCCTCAACTGGTCGGGCGAAGGAGCTTCCGCCGCCGGCGATCACGCCTCCTCCGACTTCGACGTGCGGCATTCGTTGACGGCGGCGCTCGACTACGAATTCGCGGAACGCGCCGACCACACTCTTGCGGGCCGTCTGCTGGGCGGATGGGGGCTCGACGCCATCCTGCACGCGCGGAGCGGCTTCCCCATCACCGTACTGGATGCCGAGGATAATTTCGGCCTCGGCGTGGCAAATGCATTCCGCCCGAACTGGGTTTACGGACAGCCGCTATGGATCGC
>Ga0302320_10028583_pt1 | contig 10696 bp, 12 predicted proteins | sample Bog_T0_3_FD_202130 | JGI IMG/M metagenome (GOLD analysis project Ga0302320, IMG submission 202130) | Peat permafrost microbial communities from Stordalen Mire near Abisko, Sweden - Bog_T0_3 | ecosystem: Environmental > Terrestrial > Soil > Wetlands > Peat | place: Sweden: Abisko, Stordalen Mire... | reverse complement strand
CCTCTCCCATGGCGATACTGTCGTGGGTGAAGACAAAAATGACCCTTTGTTCCATCAGCGCCGCCAGCCGGATCGGCGGACGCATATAGTCCGAAAAAGTGAGAAACGTCGCCGTAAACGGAACAACACCGCCATGGACCGCCAGCCCGTTCGCCACGGCGCCCATCGCGTGTTCACGGACGCCAAAGTGAAAGTTTCGCCCGGCATAACTCCAGCCGCCGCCCGTCGATCCCTGCAGATTGCCCGACTCATCATGCGGATTCTCAAAATCGCCCATCGCCTCCAGCGCAGTCTTGGTAGAGGGATCTAAATCCGCGGAGCCTCCCATGAGTGAGTAAAGTTTATGGCTTATCGCGTTCAATATTTTTCCAGACGCGGCGCGGGTCGCCATGCCTTTTGGATCGGCGGGAAAAACCGGAATGTCGGAATCCCAACCCTGGGGCAATTCACCGGACATGCACTGCCTAATTTCCTTGGCCGGGCCCGGAAAGACTTTCGAGTATTTCAAGAACGCCGCATTCCACTCCGATTCAGCCTGTTTTCCTTTTTTAAGCGCGAGGCGGAAATGGGCGAGAACCTTGGCCGGAATGATGAACAAGGGGTCCAGCGGCCAACCCATCGCCTGTTTCGTCAATTTCACTTCCTTCAGACCGAGCGGCGAGCCATGCGCCTCAAAAGTATCCTGCTTATGCGGCGAACCATAACCGAGATGCGTCTTCACAAGGATCAACGAAGGCCGTTCCTTCATGGCCTGGGCCGCGCGAAGAGCGAGGTCAACCGCCTCCGGATCATTTCCGTCCTCCACCGTCTGAGTGTGCCAGCCATAGGCCTCAAAACGCGCGGCGACATTTTCCGTAAAGGTAATATGGGTAGAGGCCGAAAGGGTGATGTGGTTGTCGTCATAAAGGCATATCAGTTTGCCGAGTTTCAGGTGGCCCGCCAACGACGCGGCTTCGGAGGCTACCCCTTCCATCAAATCGCCGTCGCTGGCCAGAACATAGGTGTAATGATCGATGATCGGGTGCCCGGGCCGGTTGTAGCGGGCCGCCAGATGGCTTTCCGCGGCCGCCATGCCCACACCATTGGCGAATCCCTGGCCCAGGGGACCGGTGGTCGTCTCCACGCCCGGCGTCAATCCCCGCTCCGGATGACCCGGAGTGCGGCTGCCCCATTGGCGGAATTGTTTAAGCTGTTCCAGGGGCAGGTTGTAACCCGTTAAATGCAGCAGGCTGTAGAGCAGTATTGAACCGTGCCCGGCCGACAGTACGAATCGGTCCCGGTTAAACCAATGGGGATTGGCGGGGTGATACCGAAGAAACCTCGTCCATAACACATAAGCCATCGGCGCCGCGCCCATGGGCAGACCCGGATGGCCGCTATCGGCCTTTTGCACCGCGTCCACCGACAGGAAACGGATCGTATTAATACACAGTTGATCGAATTGCGCCGAATCCAGACCCGGTTTCAAAGAAACCGGAGCTTGGATTTTCAAATTTTTCTTGGGGGCGGGTTTGGCTGAAAGAAGCATGGATTTCATTGTGGTATTTTCCCTTTTTGGCATACCAACGTTTTCATGAGTCGCGGATGAGGAATAAATATAAGCAAGAAACAAGCCGTGCCTTCCGCGCGCCCTCATCCCGATTTCAGGAGCTTTGGGATGATTCAATCGGGTGAAAAATATCAAAATGAACGATCAAATTATCACTTTGATCGAAAACTCTTTCGTAGGAAGTTTAAAAACAGGTATTTTCCGTCAAATGTTCTGTTCGCCGATAAAACACCAAAGGCACGCTCCTTGCTTTATTAACTCCTCTTTCCTAACAAGAGCGGGTTTCAAAAAAACAGTTAAAGGATTCTTCATGTTCAAAAAAGCATTTCTGATAATTGCTATCCTCGCACCAGGAATCACGGGCTTTGTCCGCGCCCAGGACGCAACCTCAACCGCCGCCAAACCGATTACCACCCAAAAATTGGCCCCGATGAGATTTGTCTATCTCAAAGACCGCATTAAAAATCAACGTCTGCGGATTGATAAGGATTTAGCCGCTGGTATCCTGACGGCCCCCCAGGCTGAAACTTGCCGCGCGCTTCTGGACAACGTGGAGGGCCAGATAAAAGCAGATCGTGAGGCCAATAGCGGGAGGAAAACAATGGCGAAGGAATCCTACGAATCTTATAACTCGACGTTGGACAGGAATTCCGGTTTTATTAAAGAGCAAAAAGATTACTTCTACAGCTACGGCCCCTTGGACGGCACCGGTGATTATTACGATGACCAGTACCCGGAGGCAGAAACCCCGACTCCGAATATTTTCAGCCCGCCCGTAAAGACAGGTCCTGGAATCTTTGAGCTAAAAGACCGCCTGAAAGCCCAGCGCGCCCGGATTCACCAGTATTTAGCTACGAATGCCCTGTCCAACGATCAAGCCAAACATTGCGAAGCGGTCTTGGACGCGGCCAGGTATCAGATGAATGTGGATTTTACGGCTAATGGATCCCATCAACTGACGAAGAACCAATCAGCCGGGATTAACGCCATGCTGGATGCCAACTCAACCGTTATCCAGGAGAGCCGAATTTATTACTACTACTACAACGACTCCGAGGCCGTTCAATAGTCGGACTGGCGCGGGATTTTTATAGGCGGACCATTGGGAGCTTTTTTGGGGGTCTTATCTGTTGTTTCACGGATTTTCGCAGCTTCAGATCGGACTGGCTGGAAAAAAACTTTTGAAAACGAGAGAGTAATTTCATGATCAAAAAAATTACATGGGCGGCTACGGCCTTAATGACTTTGGGAATGGGTTTTTTATTCGCACAAGACGCCGCGCCGGCAGCAGGGGCGAAATCGACTCTTCCAAGAATCATCCGGCTTGAGGACCGCATTAACCATCAACGCGAGCGGATCACTCAGGGATTAGCCGCCCATACGATAACAGCGGATCAGGCCCAATCTTGCGGCACGTTGTTAGATTCGGTGATGCAGGAGTTAAAGGTGGCAGGTAACGATGGTTTGAAAAGAAACCTGACCAAAAAGGTTTACGACGCCTGCAACACGGAACTGGACACAAACTCCGTGATCATCAAAGAACAAAAACAATTCTGTTATTTCTACGGCCCCTACGTCGACAGTGCTCCCACATACGAATATGACGAGAACCAGTATCCGGATCCATCGGCCAAACCCGGTGTTTCCCACACCGAAAAGACAAGGCCAAAAATAGTTGAGCTGAAGGATCGGTTAGAGGCTCAACGCGCTCGAATCAAAATGGATTTAGCGTCGAACATTCTCACCCGGAACGGAGCTAAAAATTGTGAGCATGTTTTGGATTCGGCCTTATATCAAATGAAAATGGACTTCACGACCAATCATTCCCATCATCTGACGAAAGACCAGTACATGTGTCTTAACGCGATGCTGGACGCTAATTCGGCGGCCATTCAAGAGGGCAAAAAGTATTTTTACTATTACGATGACCCTGATTACATTCGAAAAAATTACTGGTATTAGAAGTTCCTGATTTCGATCCAGGCTGGGCGCTTCTTGCCCTTTTCAGGGCTGATTAGTTTTCATTCGGATGTTGATCATAGTAATTGCCGTAATAATAATAGTATTGCCGGTGTTCGCGGACAAAAGCCGAATTCATGTCCAGCCGCTGATTATAAGAGTCATATTTCTCACGGCGCATAAACCGGTTGGGCCCGTTGGCCGCGGATTCCGCCTTAATATCATTCTCAACCCCGTCCAAAACATTAAGACAATCCTCGGCGCGGCTTTTCGTGATGGTGTTATCTTTCAATCCTTCCGCTATCCGGTCCCGTTGAGCCTTTATTCGGCCTTTCAGTTCAAATATTCTCATGTGGAGCGGCTGGTCCCCCGCCGATACCGGCATTGCGTTTTGCGCCCAAACCCAACCCGCGCTTCCAGCCAAAAAAACAGAAGCTAACAATAAACTTTTCTTAATCATGGAAAATCTCCTTTTAGGGTTAACCTTAAATCCAACTTTTGCCGCGAACAGCGGGATCATCTGTAATTGTCAAAAGGATCTTCAATTGAAACGACCATAATTTGGTTGATAACTTGGTGTACATTCCCAATCATTTTTACCGCCGTTTCAATCTGCCGCTTATCCTCGTAATCCCCCGCAGAGCCCGACAGGGTGACAACGCCGTCCTTCACCTGAACACGAAGATGCCGGCCGCCCATTCCCTGGATTCTTTCGTGGATCAGCGTTTCCATTTCAACGTCACGCGGATCTGAACGCGCTTCGAAAACCATTTTCAAACTCCTATCAGCACTTTACCTATCACCGCCAACAACCCTCTTTAATTTTTATCCGCAAACCAATCTCGGCTCTCGGGCCCGCAGGCGGGGCAAACTTCAGGAATCTTGTTCCCGGGTGAGACTGAAAACTTTTGGCCAAAAATGTCTTCGGTGGATGAAGTTTATTTACGGATCCTTGGTGACCGGCGGCAAATCAGTTCCGTATCTATCGTTCGTTTCTTTCTCCCAACGCCAATGGCCGTGCGGATGCCAGGTCAAATTACCGGTCAGCAAATAGGTCGCGATGCCCACCAGGGCCACAATGGACACCATTAAAACTGCCCAATTGCGGTAGGAGCGAAGCCATTGAACCCCTCGAAGCTTGTCCATTTTCACTTTATGAATTCCTACATTTTCTTGCTCATTAAAATCATCAGTCATACTTTTGCCTCGCTTTTAAATACCCATAAGAATCCAACTAACTGAACGCTTTTTCTTTAGCGTCTTTTTCAAAAGATCAAATGCCCGGTGAACTTCTAAAAATCTTTGTCTTACTCGGAAATTGAATTAAACTCATCGGCCAATCCGATTTTTGTGAAAACACTAAAAGCCAGAAATGATTCAAAGTGGCCAAACCCCGTCCTTGGGAACGGGGTCGGCATGTCAAAATGATAAATTCGCGCGGTCTTCCGGCATATACAACGCTTCATTTTTTCTTTATCGAAATTAATAAAGCAAGTTCCATACCCTGGTGAGAATTGATTGAAATTCGTGAGACAGTTCCGCCAACATCAACCAATAAGGGATTTTTTATTGCCGGCCCCATTAGAAATATTTATCAAAATGAACGATAAAATTATCACTTTGATCGAAACCCATTCGAACCAACCGGAAACTTTTCGAAGACAGATTAAAACAGGTGTTTTCCCATAAATATTTCTGTTCGCGGATAAAACACCTGGGGCATGCTCCTTGCTTTAATAACTCCCCTGCCCTGCAAGGCGGGACTCTAAAAAAACTGATAAAGGATTTTTATGTTAAAGAAAGCATTGCTGATAGGCGCGGTTTTGGCCGCGGGAAGCATGGGCTTCGCATCCGCCCAGGACGCTACTCCGGTCGTCAAACACATGTCCGAAAAGAAACCCGCTCATCTGAGAATCGTTCAGCTGAAGGACCGCATCAAAAACCAGATGGCTCGGATCAAACAGGGTTTAAACGACGGCACACTGGCTGTGGCAGACGCCGATGCTTGCCGCGCGGTTTTGAATTCCGTACAAAGCAAGATGAAAGACGAACATACGGCCGATGGCTCGAAGAAAACAATGTCGAAAGAGACCTATGACGCTTATAACACGTCCCTGGACGCGAATTCCGCCGCCATCAAAGAAGATAAACAGTACTTCTATTATTACGGTCCCTATGTCGATTACGGTCCGGAATACGATTATTACTATGACTCCTATCCGGTTGCCGGAGCGCCTACCCCATCCGTAACCGGAATGGAAGAAACCCATCCGAGAATATATGAGTTGAAGGAACGGATTAAAAACCAGCGCGAACGAATCCAAACGGGTTTAACCAACAATACCCTGACCAGCGATCAAGCCAAGAATTGCGGCATGGCATTGAAGTCGGCCGAGGATCAGATGACGGCGGATTTCAAAACCAACGGTTCGGACAAACTGACGAAAGACCAATTTACCGTCTTAAACACTTCGCTGGATTCGAATTCAACCTTCATCCAGGAAAACAAACAATACTTCTACTATTACGACGATCCCAGCTACGTTCAATATTACTGGAATTAAAGATATTGGCCGAAGACCAAGTTTTGGGTCTACCCATTTCGCGAATACTAAGAAATGGGTGTTCCCTTTCGGCTTTTTTTAAAAACGACTAAAGGATTTTTCATGTTAAAGAAAGCATTGCTGATAGGCGCGGTTTTGGCCGCAGGAAGCATGGGTTTCGTATCTGCCCAGGACGCCGCCTTGGCCGTCGCTAAACCGGTTGCCGCCAAAAAATTATCGTATATGCGGATTGTCTATCTGAAAGACCGCATCCAATATCAACGTGATCGGATCAACCAGGCTTTAACCAACCGTACTCTGACGGCGCCACAAGTTGAAACTTGCCGCGAGCTTCTGGACAACGTGGAGAACCAGATGAAAGCGGAACACGCGGCCAATGGCGGGAAGAAAACAATGTCGAAGGCATCCTACGAAGGCTATAACGCGTCGCTGGATAGGAATTCCGGCTTTATTAACGAGCAAAAGCAATACCTTTATTACTACGGCCCTTATGCCGATTCCGGTCCTGACTACGATTATTACGATGACCAGTATCCGGCGGCCGGAGTTCCGACCCCGAATATTTTCAGCCCGCCGGTAAAGACAAGCCCGAGAATCTTTAAACTGAAGGACCGCCTGAAGGCCCAGCGCGCCAGAATTCAGCAGTATTTATCCACTAATTCCCTGTCCAGCGATCAAGCCAAACATTGCGACGCGGTTTTGGATTCGGCCAGGGATCAGATGAATATTGATTTTAAAGTCAACGGCTCCCCTCAACTGACGAAGGATCAATACGCCGGGATTAACGCGATGCTGGATGCCAACTCAAACGTTATCCAGGAGAGCAGAATTTATTATTACTACTACAACGATCACAACTACATTCAAAATGATTGGAATTAACCGCTGAAAACCCAAAGAATTGAGCCTTAACAAAGATCCTTTTAGCTCTTTTTCTTAAAACCGTACCGTCTCTCAGTTCGTCAAACCATCAAAATTAAAAGAAGGAGTCTTTCATGTTCTTCGCGGATTTTTTCGCCGCTCTCATCATCGGTTCGCTGATTGTCTTTTTAATTTCTCTCGCCTTTCGCACCAAGGGTCCCTGGGGAAGTATGCTGTGGTTTTTTATCGTAGTTTCCCTCTTCGCTTGGGTTGCGGGCGTATGGTTGAGGCCTTACGGCCCTGTGTGGTTCGGCGTCGCCTGGATCCCCATTATCTTTGTAGGCTTTTTGGTCGCCTTTTTACTCACCTCGCTAAGCCCCCGTCAACCCCGCCAACCTCGCCGGCCTATGAGTTTGAAAGAAGAAACGATCAGCGCTGAAGAAAGAAAAACCGCCGTGGACGCTTTTTTTTGGATCCTGATCATTATTTTAGTGTTCCTGGCCACCAGCCATTATTACTGGTATCACCAAATCGGCTGGTATTGAGTCTTCAAGATAAAAGGAGTCTTTCATGATGATCGCCGACCTGCTGGCGGCTTTCGCTTTCGCGCTTCTGATCGTTTGGATTTTCTCCGTAGTTTTTAAAACCAAAGGCCCCTGGAATAACTTTCTCTGGTTTTTTGTGGTGGCAGCCTTGTTCGCCTGGGTCGGCGGCGTGTGGATGGCGCCTTTCGGTCCCCGGTGGTACGGCATTGGCTGGCTGCCGATTTTATTGATGGGTTTCATCGCGGTGCTGATGATGACGGCGGCCACAACCCGCCTCCCCCGCGGCGTTGTGAAACACAAAACAAGAGCCGCGGAAAGTGAAACGAAAGCCGCTTTAGGCGTCGTCTTTTGGCTGCTCATTATTGGTTTGATTCTATTGGGAACCACTCATTACTGGAATATTCGGAACAATTAAACCGATTCAAATCGAAAATGAAGCGCAACATAAGGGTCAGGCTCCCCTTCGGGTTGAGCTAGTTCACATGGCCTAGTCATCCAGCAAAAACATCTGAAAATCACTGTCATTTGGCGCGAAAATTTCCCGGTCTTTTCGGCAGGCCTGGCCGATTTCGGTGGCGAAGGCGGTTTGAATCGAAGCCAAACTGTCGAATTCCAACGTGCCGACTAAATAGGTATCGGCCGCGCCTCCCAAGTCAATGACAGGGCCCTGACTGACCTCATACTTTTAACCCCGGCAGTTTTTTGGCCAGCGGGATATGAACCTCAAAATAATGTTTATTGAAGACCTCCACGTCTTTCGGCGTTTTATAAATCACGATCATCTTGGCCATAGGCGCCCCTTTTTTTGAACTTCATCTCAAAAAAAATCCTTACAGCTGCCGGATAGGGCGGACTTCCACCATACCGTTACTTTCAAAGATCGGGCAGCCCTTCGATAACTTCACCGCCTCATTGATGTTTTTAACTTTAACAATAGTAAAACCGCCCACCACATCTTTAGCTTCCGCGTAAGGACCATCGGTCACGACCTGCTTTTCGCCCCTGACCAGCTTGCCGCCGGCTTCCAGGGACTCGCCCGGTTCACTAAATAGCCCTGTTCGCCCAAACCTTTGACCCAGGTGATCCACCTTTGAGTCAGTTTTCGCGTTTCTTCCGATGACATTTTCGGCGGGTTGCCGCCTTTGTACCAAAACAAGTATAAAAAATTCGCCATGACTTTCTCCTTTATTTAATTCGGCGGAATTCACTTTATTCATCCGTTATCACTACAACGAATGGGAAGTGCCAAAGCGGACATAAAACTTAAACTTCGCTTATCAATATATTATGTGGATTTCATACAAAGGGGCCCGACCTTTTTCCTTTGGGGAGTTTTCGCGACCTTTTCACTTTCAGGTATAGGTATAATTTTTGAAGCAAAAAAGGGAGATATATGGAACAGAGGAGCAAATTAAGTTTCAAGACTTTGAAGGGTGCCAGGGCCGAACTGAACCGTTTGGAAAAAGGGCCTGTCGTCACAACCGGCAACTGGTCCTATTACCAGATTCTGGATCACCTCCAAATCAACGCGGCTTTTAGCATGACTTCTTTCCCAACCTTGCGGTCCTGGGGGCTGAGGCGGTCGGTCGGCCCCATGATTTTGGGAGTGATCTTGAAACAGGAATCTCTGCCGACCGGGACCGGATCGATCACAAAGTTGAATCCGATCGTCAAGGGAAACCAGAAAAAGGCCCTGGCGGATTTGCGAAAGACTTTGGCCGCTCTTGAAAAACACAAGGGCCCCTGGGCCGAGCACCCGATCTTCGGGAAAATGAACCAGGATAAGTGGGTCCGCCTGACTGCCTTACACATGGCCAACCACCTGGGATGGGCCAAACTGAAAACGGACAAAACCTGAGAGAAAAAAGGGCCAACCCAATAAGACTTTGAAACTTTTTATGGTTTAGGCCTACCCGTTTAAACCATCTTATGGGTTATCCATCAACGAATTACCACCAGTCTTCCTGTCGCCCGGCCAAAAGGCTTCATCAGGTAAACGATGTACACGCCGCTGGCGACTTTTTGGCCGTACTTGTTGGTGCCATCCCAATTAATAACGGTGGGCGGCAGCGGCTGGGTCAGGTTTTCGTCGAGCAGGGTGGTGATGTGCTCGCCCACCGAGTTATAAATCCTCAAGGCCACCGGACCGGGATATTGGGCGGAGGAGATGGCGATGCAGACCTTTCCATCGGTGGTTTCGTTAAAGACGTTCCGGCATATCTGAAATACATCCGCGGTCACCGTCGGCGTCGCGGTCCAGGTTTGGATGAGCGTGTTGACCGGCGTAACGGTGGCCGTGGCTGACGGCGTGGGGGTGGGCGTGAGGGTGGCTGACCGCGTTGAAGTGGCGGTTAATGTATTCGTAGCGGTTGGCGTCGCGGTATGAGTAGAAGTATTGGTGGAAGTGTGCGAAGGAGTACTTGACGGCGTAGCTGTCAACGTATTGGTGGCGGTGTTAGTCGGCGTAAAGGTGGAAGTCGCGGTGTTGGTGGCGGTGTTCGTAGCGGTGTTGGTAGAAGTATTGGTGGGAGTATTAGTCGGCGTATTTGTAGGTGTGCCCGTAGGAGTACTTGTCCCCGTAGGGGACAACGTATTGGTTGGCGTATTAGTCGCCGTAAAGGTGGAAGTCGAGGTATTGGTAGAAGTGTTGGTCGCCGTATGGGTGGCGGTGTTAGTCTGCGTAAAAGTAGGAGTCGCGGTATGGGTAGCGGTGTTGGTAGAAGTATTGGTGGAGGTATTAGTCGGCGTAAAGGTGGAAGTCGCGGTATGGGTGGCTGTAGTTGTGGAAGTATTGGTAGCGGTGTTGGTACTGGTGGCCGTCGCGGTATTGGTAGAAGTAGCTGTATGCGTAAAAGTTTTGGTCGCCGTGGGGCTGTTGGTGAAGGTAAAAGTAGGAGTAGGGGTAAAAGTATTGGTGGGCGCGGCAATACAGCCGCTGAAAGTGATCGCCAGCGCCCGGGCGTTGTTGCTGACCAGCAGGTCGCTTTGGTTGTCGTCATCGTCATAGGGAAAACCATAGGCCAGCTTGTTAAGGTTGACCGTATGAAAAAAGGCCGAGTAATAATTGCTGGGAGCGGTTTGATAAAAGGCCGTGGGGTTGTTGAGGTTGGCGGCGTTGTCCAGAACGTGGCGGTTAATGCCCGCGGACATGACCACTTCCAGCGCCAGCTCCGTGGGATTGCCGCTGGCGAAAACACCGTCGGCGGCCAGCGCTTCCT
>Ga0302320_10028581_pt1 | contig 10697 bp, 14 predicted proteins | sample Bog_T0_3_FD_202130 | JGI IMG/M metagenome (GOLD analysis project Ga0302320, IMG submission 202130) | Peat permafrost microbial communities from Stordalen Mire near Abisko, Sweden - Bog_T0_3 | ecosystem: Environmental > Terrestrial > Soil > Wetlands > Peat | place: Sweden: Abisko, Stordalen Mire... | reverse complement strand
TTAGTCTCCAGCCCAGATGCGCCGCCAGATCGTGGGCGAATTCCGCCCCGTGCGATCCATACTCGCGCTCAACGGTGATCACACGAATCGGGGTTTGCATCCGTTGTACCTCCCAGGCATTGGAGAATACATCCAAAATGGGTCGGTTAGAAAGGGGGAAACGGGGGAAGCTACGGTTGCTAAAGGACACCCGGCGAAGGGGCTCCCAAAAAGAACTTTTGCCGACAAAGAAAATCGGCAGCCGGGAGTTTCTCCTGGCCGCCGATTTTCTTGATTTGTGTCTGTGGGCTTATTGAGTAACGGGCGCTTTGGGTGCCGCTTTGGGTGCCTTCAGGTGGGGGGTTGCAGGAGCTTCATGCTCCTTGGGTGGGGCGGCAGGCACTGCGGAGATCCGGGGCACCGCAGGAACGGACGGGAAACCAGATCCCTTCTTGACGTGCACGTCCCCATTCTCGGCACTGAGCAGAACTTTGGGGCCGCCCGATCCGACACGAAAATTCGCAACTTGCACGCTGTTGCCATCTTCCGAGGAAGTGGTGCCGTAATCATTGACGATGTCGCCGTTGCGGGTGTGCGCTTCCACCATGACCGAGGCATTCGGTGGCAGAGTTACTTCCACGTCGCCCTTGGTGTTCTTTGCGTCGATGGAGTACGAACCTGTCGGTTCAATGGCAACCCGGCCATCACGGTTCTCCACAAAAGTGTCGCCGGAGATCTGGCTGAGGTCGATGTCCTTTGCGTGGGTCGCGACACGCACCGGCCCCTTGGATTCCGTGACCCGCAAATCGTCGGAGTTCATGGTCAGATCGCCAGCCAGCGATCCCAGTTGCAGATCCGTGACCGAGGTGTGCAAGTGGATCGTGCCGGTGACGCTTTCCATGTGCACGTCACCGAGAATCTCGCCGCTTTGCGCGATCTTCCCCTTGATTTCGGAGAGGGTCAGATCATTGCAGTCCCCGTTTGCGTTAACGTCGCCCTGCACATCGTGGGCAGAGAAGTCGTGCTTGCCATCGACGAAGCGCGCTTCAACGGTTCCGGCAATGGAGCTCAGGTGCACATCGCCATGAGCGCTGACGCGAATGCCGGATCCAAGCCCCGCCGCGGTCACGTCGCCGTGACCCGCATCCACCGAGACGTGCGCGGATTTGGGAACGGTGATCGTCAGGTTGAGCCGCCCGCTGGAGTTGCTGTCGGACTTGACCAGAACCGCGTTGCCGCTGACTTTCACGCTGGGAGCTTCGGCGTCGAAGATCTTCTTGGCATCCGTGTCGGAGTTGGCAAACGCCACCTCATGCGCCTGCACCTCCATGTTCAATCCATCGCCCGATGTGATGCTGATGTCGCCGCGCGGGTTCTGGATCTCGATGGTCGCATTGGAGGGGATGTCGGTGTTCAACACCTGGTGGTCGTTGTCGTGTTCCGGCAGGCCAAAAGCGTTGAAGAAGTCGTCGCCGTGTTCTCCCCATTGCGCGTGCAGGGGGCCGAGAAAGTTGTTCCATCCCGCCGCGCCAAAGCCGACAATCGCGAGCACAATGAGAATCCCGACAAAGCTTCCCCCGCGGCGAACCGGAACTTCGCGCTTCAGATCGATCGCCCACTCCGCCAGCAGGGCCAATCCGGCACCGATGAGCAGCAGCGGCCACCAGTGGCCATACCAGGTCCAGAAGTCGGAGGCGAGAATGCGTCCGGTGACCAGCAACAGTGCCACGATACCGATCCCGATCAGGATAATGGGACCTACAACGGAGGGAACGCGCGGGCCATAGATTCCCACGTAGTCTGCCTTGATGGCGTGGCGTTGGGCCTTCCAGGCTTCGCGCTGCGCTCTCCAGGCAGCCTTCTGCTGCTCGCGGTGGATGCGCCATTGAGTCTTGGCGTCATACGGCGGAATCGGAGGCCGGCCGCCGCCCGGAGGCATATTCGGTGGCATGTTCGGAGGTACAGAGCTCATGATTGGCCTCCCTCAAAGTCCGAGGAATTCTTTGCCAACGGTTGAGAAGATGTGGGAACAATCGCCGTGCCGGAGTCTTGCGGCTGGTTGGCGGCTGGCTGGCCCTGGTAAGGAGCTCCCTGATACGGGGCACCTTGATATGGGACACCGGGGTTCGGGTATTGTCCCTGTCCCTGGTAAGGCCCCTGATACCCGCCCGCATAAGGTGGGGGCGGCATGTCGTCTTGTGAAGCGAGTGCAGCCCGTTCGGCCAGTGCGAACACTCCCGCCAGGATGAGATAGAAGGGCCAGCTTTTTCCCCAGCTGAGAATGTCTGCTTGATTGAGAAGCGCAAGCGCGCCGACAAGGAGCAGAAATGCAGGACCGCGTAGGCGGCGAATCAGAATGTAGCGGTTCATTTGGACCCTCCTTGCGAATCTCCGACGCGGTTGATCATCATCCAAACACCCAGCCCGATCAGCACGAAAGGCCAGGCATATTCCAGCAGATGGCCGTGAAAGAGATCGAACTGGCCCAGCAAAAATAGGATGCCCAAGCCGATCAGCACGATGGCTCCAATCGGTTCCTTGCGTTTCCAGGACATAGGGGGAACCGGAGGAAGCGGCGGTTCGGGATACCCGGGAGCCGGAGGTGCATACGGATTCTGCTCGTACGGCGGCTGGTACGGGGCCTGATACGGAGTCTGGTAAGGGGGCTGATACTGTCCCTGAGGCGGATAACCGCCCGTTACGCCGGGATTCACCGGCCCTGTCGAGTAGGGTTGGCCCGGAGCGCCATTCTGAGTTTGGCCTGTACCTTGCTGGCCGGAGTAGTTGTGAGTCCGCGAGCCGACATTCAACCAGTTGCCTACTTCGTTCAATCCCAGTGGATCGGGCAACGGCTGCCCATTTCGCCGAGCGAGCGCTGTGTGATAGGCCTCGAAGGATTGGTAAAGGATCCACGCGGCAATAAAAAGGCCAAAGATGTGGTAGTGGTCCGAGAGGCTGACCAGCACGGCGAAAATCACGACATGGATGAGACCCTTGAAGAACTGGCCGTTATACATGGCGCCTACGCCGGGAATGAGGCCGAGGACTGCAGCCGCAGCAGGATTGGGCCCGCTGGAGGGCGGTGGAACAAAGGGCGCTTGATAGTTCTGCCATGCCGCGACGCAGTTGGCACAATGGATCTGCCCCCCTGCCACGTTGCACACGCAATTGGCGCAAAGCGCCTTACCGCACGTTTGGCAATACGCGGTCGCTGGTATCCCGCTGTGATTTACGCAGTCCACTTTGTGCTCCTTTCCCGTGTTGCTGGCGCGGAGCCGCCGGAATGCGCGGGCCGTTCCTGAGGCGTCAGGGTACTTTCAAAAAGGTCAGTAGAGTCCGCTGGAGCCGGATTGTTGGCCGGGTTCACCGACTGTTGGGGAAGATCCATCTTCGATCCGCCATCTTTCACGGCCGGCGCCTTCTTGGAGTCTCCCGGCGTGCTCGATTGATTGTCCTTGCCTTTCGGCTGCCCTTCAGAGCCTGACCCCGACCCGGACCCGCTGCCCTGGCCTTCGCTTTGCGTCGTGCGGCGCAGTTCCCGCATCCTCGATTCCACTTCATACACAAAACGGAGGTGATCGTAATAGCGAATAATCGGTGTCGAAGCCATGTTTAACCTCCGCTCCATCACCGAACGAATGGCGCTGGGGCGCAGGTCGGCCAGGCGCAGACTGCTCAACTTGACTCCGGTCAGGTTCAGCGTCAGTGCGATGGAAAAGAATGCCATGGCTGCGGTCATCAGCAGACGAGGCTCGGCAAAACGGTGGATGTGTCCCATCACGCCAGGGCGTTGCCATGCGGGAATCGTGCCTTGGGTAATGGAAATTACATTGCTGCTGTCGGGCACCAGGCCAAAGCCCGCTGCTTGTCCCGGACCCGTCTGGGCCAGAATCCGGTCGAGAAGACCGGCGGGGACCTCTGGCTCCGGAGACAGAAACTCAAGCCATTGACGTCCGCGCTTGGACTCTTCGTACAGGGCCGTGCAAGACGGGCACACCAGCATGTGTGCGTTGAAGTTCTCCTCCTCGGCTGGACTCAGCAGTCCGTCGAGCGCGTCGGCCAAAAGTGTTTCCCACAGCCCGCAAGCTGGAGAAGCCGGAATGTTTGTGCGCTCTGCCATCACATCACCTCCCGTTTATTACGTTCCAGCAGGCGTGCCAGTTCTGCGCGTCCCCTGCTGATGCGGGACTTTACCGTCCCCTCGGGGATGCCCAACACAAGGGCAATTTCCTTATAGTCCATATCCTGCAAGTCCCTTAGGATGACCGCCTCGCGCAGCTCAACCGAGACGCGGGCCAGGGCATCCTGCACCATTTTTGCGAGTTCCTTCTGTGCCGCCGACTCGTGGGGCGACAGGGTTTTGGAGGTCAGCCGGTCAATCGGCTTCAATTCCTCCACCGACTCCCATCCTTCGTCCAAAGACCCTGTTGCGCGCAGGTTGCGAGTACGCCGGAAGTTGTCCACCAGCAGGTTGCGGGTCATGGTCGTGATCCACACCTGCAGGCTGCCGCGTCCGATGTCGAAGCTGGCAAGGTTGGAATAAACCTTCAGGAAAACATCCTGGGTCAAATCTTCAGCGTCGGTCGGATTGCCCGTAAACCGATAACAGAGCCCATAGACGCGGCGATGGTGGGTACGGACAAGCTCGGCCCAAGCGCCCGAGTCCCCGTCCATACAGCGGCGCACCATCTGATTCCAGTCCTGCGTGCTCTCGATCTCCAGCGTGTTCACCTCCGCGCGCCCCTGTCGAACAGCCGGGGGAAGTACCGGTGTGCTCTGGATAGTAGCGGGTGGCCAAGAGATGGAATCGCGATTCGGTGGTGGAACCTCGCGATGTTGCCGCGTCGGCCCAGCCAAGGTCGCCATCCCCATCCCGCTCCAGCTTAATGTACCCACGCATTGCATAGTTTGCTAATACGCAGGATTTTTGCAATTGGTTCCGTTGGGCTACACATGAGTTTATGGCCGGGCCGCCAAAACCGGAAACCTGTGGGATGCAACAACATGCGGAAAGGCGGCGTCAGCCCCTCATTTGTGGAAGGATTTGCGCATTCCCTTTCCCTCGGCCCCCTGCTAGGCTCTTCTCATGGAGATTTCCGTCCAGCTTCCTGAAGATCTGCCCATGCATCCCCATCCGGGCCGCGTGGCGCTGGAGCTTCTGGTCATCGCGGGCTACCAGTCCGGCGCGCTTTCGCATTTTCTCGCCAGCCAGATGCTGGAGCTGAACCGGTTCGAGTTTGAGCGGTTTCTGCAGGAGAAGAAGGTCGTCGCGCAGGCCTACGATGAGAACGAATGGGAAGATGATATGGTGATCGCGCGCCAGATCCGGGCGCATGGGTTGCAGCGCTGAGTGGCCGGCGCGGGATGCCATTTTCGCGGACGAGGTTCCAGCGCAGAGGGGCTAGGCTAAGCCGGGGGCCGAAGACGAAAGAGAACGTTGCGACGTAAAGGGTGACCCAGCGGAAGCTGCGGATGATCGAAATCATCGCGAGGGTCGTGGGTCATGCTCAGTTTGTGCATGACGCGCTGAGAACGCACGTTGGCAAGCGTGGTGAAGGCCACAATCTCCTGCAGTCCGACAGTGTCGAAGCCATCCCGCAGAGCTGCGGCCGCGCCTTCGGTGGCCAACCCACTGCCCCAATGTTCTGGAGCAAGCCGCCAACCGATCTCGACCGCAGGCGTGAATGGAGCTTCAAAGCGGACGTATTTCAGTCCGACGTAACCGGCAAGTTCGTTGGTCGCGCGCCATTCAAGCGCCCAAGGTGCGAAACCGTGCTGAGCGAAATGGCTGATAAAGCGGTCGATCATGGCATCACTTTCGTCGCGCGTCAGCGGGGCAGGGAAGAACTCCATCACGCGCGGATCTGCGTTGATGCGGGCAAAGGCCTCGCGATCCGCCTCGCGCCAGCGGCGAAGAAGCAATCTTTCCGTGACAAGTTGAGTCATGCCGCCATGATAACGGCTGCGCGGTCCTTATCCATCGCTTCCAGTTCACATTTCACCTGCCTGGCCGCGTCTTTGGATCTGCTAGCGTTGTCGTCGACCCGTAACCTTTCCCGGCGCAGTGCATCTCGTATAGAGCGGGTCAGAGTCTGAGCGGCCCGGGAGGAATTCATGCCGAGCAAGATCGCCACGTGCCTTGCACTCTCTTTTTTGGGAATCATCCTTGCGGCTGGTTGCCACGCAACTCCCAGAGTTCCCGTTCCTCCGCCAACCGCGGATGCCGCGCTCGCAAGCTCACCGGGGAAGAAGACGGCGGTTTTTGCTGGTGGATGCTTCTGGGGGACGCAGTCGGTCTTTGAGCGGGTCAAGGGGGTGATCGCCACTACGGCCGGCTATGCAGGTGGGTCAGCCAACACGGCCACTTATGCCGAAGTGACCACGGAGACCACCGGACATGCGGAGTCGGTGCGCGTGGTCTACGATCCGTCGAAAATCACCTATGGGCAGTTGCTGCGCGTGTTCTTCTCGGTGGCCCATGATCCCACGCAGCTCAACCGGCAGGGACCAGACGTGGGTACCTCTTATCGCTCGGCGATTTTCTACGCCGATGAAGAGCAGAAGAGGATCAGCCTGGCTTATATCCAGCAACTGGACCATGCGGGAATATTTCCCAGCCGGATCGTCACCCAGGTGACGTCTTTGCAGGGCTTTTACGATGCCGAGTCTTACCACCAGGACTATGCATTGCACAATCCACAGAACCCCTACATTCAGGTCTGCGACCGACCCAAGATCGAGGCCCTGAAGCAGCAATTTCCGGAGTTGTTTCAGGACTACAAGGGCAAATAAGGGAAAGGGATTCCGCAGAATTCTGAATTGAAAAAACATGGAGAAATTCCGACATTGCGGGTAGAAATCTCGAATCTAACTTGATACGTTGAGGCCAAGGAGATCATGGTCATGCGTCAAGCCACCCATCAAGCATCGGCAGCTTTCCTGGGGCGCGAGGCCCAGGAATATCTGTCTCTCGAGGGATACCGCGCCGGTACCCTCACGCACTTTCAGGCAAGAGAACTCCTGGGGATGTCCTATTTTCAATTTGAAGGGTTTTTAAGGGATCGACATATTCATGAATCCGCAGAAGCCATTGGGGACTGCCCGGCGGGCCGCGCGAACTGACGCGTAGGGTTTGCGGGTAAACACGATCTTCACGGTTGAGACGCACTCCCCTGGTCCATGGCCATCTGCATCCCCGACTCTGTACCGGCAAATCCGGGGATGCAGGGAATGAGCCTCAGAGGGGATGGTTTTCAGCCTCAAAGGAATCTGCCCGACCGTCATGGTTGATGCGGAAGGTCTCGAGCAATCCCAGGACAGCGGTGCGCCAGCTTGTTCCGTCGGCGGACCGAGGGCCAGTCGAGTGGAATCCCCGCCGGTTGATGAACAGCACCCGGTCGATCTTCGTGCAGCGAAACTGGCTCCAAAGGGCCAGGTAGTATTGGAAGTCTTCGCCAGTGTCCATCGACTCGTCGAAGCGGATGGCGGCCGCGGAGCTGGTGCGGACGAAATGGCCCATCTGCAAGCTGAGAAACGGGTCGGCACGCAGGATCTGAGCCAGATCCGTAGTCGGGCCAAGCTGGCCGGGACGCAGCCTGGCTTGCTCCGGTGTTCCCACAGTAGACTCGGCGATCAATCCGAAGATCGCGTCATATTCCTCAACGTAGGGGGAAAGGGACGCGAAGGTGTCGGCCACCAGAATGTCATCCGCGTCGAGAAAGAAGATCCAGTCCATGTTGTTGGCGAGGGCGAAGTCGATTCCGTCGTTGCGGCGTTTGGATCGGCCGTATTCCCCTGCAGGATCCGGCATTGGCACGGGGATCATTTCGGTGAACGGCCCCGGGCTGTAGCGAAACGCGCCCTCTACCGAAGCCAGCGCTGAACGGACGATCACATCATGCCCCGGGCCAATCGGGATGATCACCGCGCATTTCAGCGCCGGAGGGGGCGCTGTGGGCGGGGTCTTCGATTCCCGCGACTGGTCTGGCGTTGGGGGAGTTGTCACTCTGGCCTCGTTCGCTTGATCCGGCCACTCGAAAGTGTGGTCGCTTTCTCATCTTTACCGCAAAAAACGCGGTAAAGATGGGGCACGGGCGTTTGTATCTATTTGCCGGAACAGTAGACCGCTGCAGATTACGCCTTGATGGGAAGCGCAGCCAGAACATTCGCCGCGGCGTCAATCTGTTCGCGGGTGACGACTTCCGTCGTGCACCAGAGGGTTGCGTTCTTCAACTCCGGATACCATTTGGCCAGATCCACGCCGCCGACGATCTTGTCTGCCAGCAGGCGCTGGCTCAATTCCGCCGGGGCTTCGTCGGTCTGGAGAACAAACTCGTGAAAGCGGGGAGCTCCCGTGAAGAGCAGCTTGGATCCGCCCTGAGAGCCAAGCGCTTTGGCTGCGTAATCGGCTTTGGCCAGATTGTGCTCGGCCAGTTCGCGCATGCCTTCCTTGCCGTAGACGGCCAGAAAGATGGTGGCCATTAGAGCGACCAGTGCCTGATTGGTGCAGATGTTCGAGGTAGCCTTTTCGCGGCGGATATGCTGCTCGCGGGTGGAGAGGGTCAGCACAAAGCCGCGGTTGCCATTGCTGTCGAGGGTCTGGCCGACCAGGCGGCCGGGCATCTGACGCACATATTGCTGCTTGGCCGCGATCACGCCGCAGAACGGACCACCATAGCTGAGCGCTACGCCGAAAGACTGCGCTTCCATGCTGACGATGTCCGCCTCTACCGGGGGACGAACCACGCCCAGCGAAACCGCTTCGGCTATCGAAACGATCAGCAGAGCACCCTTGGCATGAACGATTGCGGCGATGGCCGGAATGTCTTCAATGACGCCGAAGAAGTTGGGGCTTTGCACCAGCACGGAAGAGGTCTCGTCGGTGATGGCAGCATCCAGCGCTGCCAGGTCGATGCGGCCGGTCTGCGGGTCATAGCCGCAGACGTCGATGGGCAATCCCTGGTGCTGGGTATAGGTCGCCAGCACTTCGCGGTACTCGGGATGCACGGTCGCGGCCACCACGGCCTTGCGCCGGTTGGTAATGCGGACGGCCATCATGACGGCTTCCGCGGCTCCGGTGGATCCGTCGTACATGCTGGCGTTGGCCACATCCATGCCGGTCAGTTCCGCGATCATGGTCTGGAATTCGAAGATGGCTTGTAGCGTTCCCTGCGAAATCTCGGGCTGATAGGGCGTATAGGCGGTCAAAAACTCGCCACGCTGTATCAGGGAGTCGATGATCACCGGGCGGTAATGGCGATAGGCCCCCGCGCCCAAAAAGCTGACGTAGTCGGTGGCGTTCTTCGCACCCGCAGCACGGAAGTAGTCGACAATCTCGCTCTCGGCGTGTTGGCGGGGAACGTCCAGATCGGCGGTGATGCGATATTCCTCGGGGATCACGGTAAACAGGTCGTCAATGGAAGCAACGCCAATGTCGGCCAGCATCTGTTGGCGTTCGGCGGGAGATTTCGGTAGATAGCGCATGTCTGCGATTAGCTCCTGGCTTCTAGCTTTGGCTAAAAGCGGTCGACTCAGACCTTGGCGGCCTGCGCAATCGACAAAATGTTGAAAAGCCACAACAGCGCCGCGTTCTGGAGATCCGGCAAGTACCGTGACTGCATGGATTTGTGCTCTCCCCGGTCTCAAAATCGAGACCGGGGGCACCCAAAGTTCGTGACCCTCGTTACGGATTCGTGCGGGTCCGTTGCTGAAAGCCAAAAGCTGATGGCTGAAAGCTGCCTTTAGTGTCCGGTTTCTTCCGAGACAAAGGTTTCATAGGCCGCGGCGTCCAGCAGGGCGTTGACTTCCGAGGGATCGGACAGCTCTACCTTGATGATCCAGGCCTCATGAGCCTTCTCGTTGATCTGGTCGGGCGCGTCCTTCAGTGCCTCGTTGGTCGCGGTCACCGTACCGGAAACGGGCGAGTAGAGGTCGCTGACGGCCTTTACGCTCTCGACGGATCCGAAGACTTCATGGGCCTTGACCGGGTCGCCAACCTTGGGAGCGTCCACATAGACGATGTCGCCCAGCGAGCTCTGTGCGTAGTCCGTAATCCCGATGGTCCCGATGTTGCCCTCAACGTGAATCCACTCATGCTCGTGTGTGTAGCGGTAGTTCGAAGGGTAAGCCATGCCGATCCTCTCCTGAAAAAGAACGAAGCTCTAGTGTACTTCGTGCGACTTGCAATCCAGGGTACGAAAAGTAACCCCTTTTGCCCTCGATGAGCCAGGGGGATTGTTCGACTCTAGATAGTGGCCCCAAAAGCGGGGTAGGGTTCCAGCGACGTCAGCACCATGGTTTCAATCATTCCCGCCTGGGCGAGCGGTAGAGTGGCAATGGCTTCGCGCACCGCGGCTTCGCTGGCGGCTTCCCAGACGATCACCGCCCCAGGAGCATCGCCGCGCCGCCAGATCTGGCGCAGGACTCCAGAGGCATACATTTGCTTGACCCGCTGACCCTCATGGGCAAGCAGTTCGGGGGTGAAGGCTTCCGGCGGAAAGATGTCGGTGCGGCGTCGGGAAATCGAGAGAAATTGCATGGGGAAATTGTAAATACAGCGGACAGGGGGAGGCATCGGCTTCTCACCCTTTCCGCCGGTGCCCTACCGTCCCCCCATGTGGCTATTTGCTGAAGAACTTCCCTTCCCCTCCCGCTTTCCAGGGATCGTAGTGAGCGGCAAACTCGGCGCGGTGCTGCGTAGAGGGGTGGCTGTACGTCCA
>Ga0302320_10028580_pt1 | contig 10697 bp, 13 predicted proteins | sample Bog_T0_3_FD_202130 | JGI IMG/M metagenome (GOLD analysis project Ga0302320, IMG submission 202130) | Peat permafrost microbial communities from Stordalen Mire near Abisko, Sweden - Bog_T0_3 | ecosystem: Environmental > Terrestrial > Soil > Wetlands > Peat | place: Sweden: Abisko, Stordalen Mire... | reverse complement strand
TGTCGGCGGGGGACAACGGATAAACCAAGCACTCATAGGAATCCAAGCCCGCTGGCGCAGAACTTGCCCAGCGGGTTTTTTGCTTTTTGCGAGCTCTCAGGAATTGGATACCGAGATCAGGAGGGTCGGATGGAAATCGATTTCGAGAAGATGCAAGGCCTGGTGCCTGCGGTCATTCAGGACGCCGGTAACGGGGAACTGCTGATGGTGGGTTTCATGAACCGGGAAGCGCTGGAGGCAACCCTGGGCACCGGATACGCGACCTTCTACAGCCGCACGCGGCAGAAACTCTGGACCAAAGGAGAAACCTCGGGCAATCGTCTGCAGGTGGTTGCCGCCGCGACCGACTGCGACCGGGATACGGTATTGTTGCGCGTGAATGTGCTGGGCGAGGGCAAGGTCTGCCACAACGGAACGCGCTCCTGCTTCACCGAGCAACTTTCCCTTGGAACGGCCGCGCTGGGAACAGCCGCGCCAGAGAAATCTGACGCGGAGAAGGCGCAGCGATGAAATTGCGACTGGGTATTCCCAAAGGAAGTTTGCAGGAAGCGACGTTGAGCCTGTTCACGCGCGCCGGATTGCGCGTGTACACCAACGCCCGCTCTTATTTCGCTGCCACGGATGATCCCGAAATCGAATGCATGCTGATTCGTGCCCAGGAAATGGCCAGGTACGTCGAACACGGCGCCCTCGATGCGGGCTTGACGGGCCTGGATTGGGTGCTCGAAAGCGGCCTGGATGTGGTCAAAGTTTGCGATTTGATTTATTCCAAACAGAGCATGGGCAAGGTCAAATGGGTGCTTGCCGTTCCCGAGGAATCGGGCTTCCAGAAACTCGAGGATCTTGCTGGTCGAATCATTGCCACCGAGTTGGTCAGTTTTACCCGCAATTATTTCGCGAGTCGGAAGGTTGACGTGCGCGTGGAATTCTCATGGGGCGCGACCGAGGTCAAACCGCCGTTGTTGGCCGACGCCATTGTCGAGGTGACGGAGACGGGTAGTTCATTGCGCGCCAATCATCTGCGAATCCTTGAAACCGTTCTGGAGTCGAACACGCAACTGGTCGCGAACCAGGCTGTCTGGGCCGATCCTGGGCGGCGGCAAAAGATTGAGAACCTCTCCGTTATGCTGAGCGGAGCCATCGCGGCGCTGGGGCGCGTGGGTTTGATGCTCAACGTGCGCAAACGAGACTTGCCGGCGGTTCTCGGCCTGCTGCCGGCGCTGCAAAATCCGACCGTTGCGCCGCTGGCCGATGGCGAGTGGGTCGCGGTGAACACCGTGATTGAGGAGCAAGCGGCCTGGTCGCTAATTCCGAAGCTGAAGCAAGCCAACGCGCAGGGCATCGTCGAATATCCGCTGAACAAGGTGGTCATGTGATGCGCAACAAAAATGAAACGATGCGCATTCTCGAAGGCCCCGAGCAGGCTCGCGTGATAACGGCGCTGGCCGGACGCGGCGCCACTGATCTGGCAGATGTCGAACCGGCGGTCCGGCGCATTGTGAATGACGTCCGGAGTAACGGCGCTCGCGCCGTGCGCCGCTACGCCACACGTTGGGATGGATTGGGCAAGGGCGAGCCGCTATTTGTTTCCGAAGATGAGCTTCATCAGGCGTGGGAGCAAACCGATCCCGAGTTGCAGCACGCAATTGAGCATGCGGCGGGCAATATCCGTCGCTATGCGGAGTGGCAAGCGCCCGAGCAATGGCGGCGCGAAATCGAGCCGGGCGTCGTCGTGGGCCAGTTAGTGCGTCCGCTGGAGTCGGTGGGATGCTATGTTCCGGGCGGTCGCTATCCATTGCCTTCGACGGTGCTGATGACGGTGATTCCCGCGCAGGTCGCTGGAGTGCGGCAGATTCGCGTGGCGTCCCCACGGCCGGCGCAGGCAACGCTGGCGGCGGCGGCATTCCTCGGCGTGCGGGAGTTCTACCGAGTCGGCGGAGCACAGGCGATCGCTGCTCTGGCTTATGGAACAGAAGAGATTCCGCGCGTGGACAAGATCGTCGGCCCCGGCAACCGTTACGTGACCGCAGCCAAGAAACTGGTGGCGTTCGATTGCGCCATTGAATTCCTGGCTGGTCCCACTGAGGCCGTCGTCGTCAGCGCAGACGGCGATCCCGCTTGCATCGCGTCTGACCTGGTCGCGCAAGCGGAACATGATCCCGACGCGTTGTGCATCTTGATTACAACCTCGCGAGTATTGGCGAAAAAAGTTCAGAAGGAAGTGCAGATGCGCACACGCGCGAATCCGATTGCCGCCGAAGTGCTCTCCGGTCGCGGCGCGATCCTGCTGGCCGCTTCGCTGCAACAGGCGGTCGAGATGGCGAATCGCATTGCGCCCGAGCATCTCACGCTTCCAGCGGCGTTGGCGCCTGCGGTGCAGCATGCGGGCGCGGTTTTCCTCGACGAGTTCACACCTCAGGCCGCTGGCGACTACGTGTCCGGGCCGAACCATGTATTGCCGACGGGTGCAATGGCACGTGTGCGCGGCGGCCTCAGCGTGCTCGACTTCGTCCGCATCATTGGATGCCAGCAAATTTCCCGTGCAGGAATTCGCCAGATCGGTCCGGCGGGCATTACGCTGGCCACTGCCGAGGGATTGAAAGGACACGCGGAAGCGTTCCGCGTGAGGTGCTCCAATGCTTGAGGCTCGCGATGCGGTAAAGAAGTTTCACGCCTATCGGCCTCCGCTGGCTGGCCGCACCGGACTGCGTCTCGATTTCAATGAAAGCACAGTCGGCTGTTCGCCGCGCGTACTGGAGGGATTGCAATCCCTGGATGCTCAGTCGTTGGCGCGCTACCCTGAGCGCGAGCCGGTCGAAAAGCCGGTCGCGCATTTTCTTGGACTCCATCCGGCAGAGGTCTTGCTCACGAACGGTGTCGACGAAGCGATTCATCTGCTTTGTTCCACGTATCTCGATCCCGGAGACGAAGCGCTGATCGTTGTGCCCACCTTCGCCATGTACGCGCTCTTTGCATTGGCCGAAGGTGCGAGCCTGATCGAGGTGCGCACTGGCGACAATTTTGCGTTTCCCACGAAGCAACTGCTCGCTCAAATTAGCCCGCGCACGCGACTCATCGCGGTTGCGAACCCGAACAATCCGACCGGAACCGTAGTCCCGGGCAATGTTCTGATTCAGATTGCGCAGGCAGCGCCGCAAGCGGCTGTGCTCGTGGATGAGGCGTATTTCGAATTTTACGGAAAAACGCTCATCGACCGCATCGGCAAAATCCCAAATGTTTTTGTGGCGCGCACTTTTTCCAAGGCCTACGGCCTTGCCGGTTTGCGCATTGGCATTCTGGCGGGCGACGCGCGGCAGATCGAGATGGTTCGCCGCGTGGCCTCGCCCTACAGTGTGAACGTAGCCGCACTCGCGGTTCTCCCGGCGGCGATTCACGATCAGGAGTATGTCGACCGCTATGTCGCCGAAGTGCGACGGAATCGCGAAAGATTACAGCTGGAACTTGGCAGTCTCGCTCTGCGTTACTGGCCGAGCCACGCGAATTTTGTTTTGGTCCATATTGGCTTAGCCCATGCCGAATTTGTGCAAGAGCTGCGCAATCGTGGAATTCTGGTGCGCGACCGTCACTTTGATCCCGGATGCGAAGGTTGTGTTCGCTTGACGGTGGGATCGGACGAACACACCCAGGCTCTCATGGTTGCTGTGCGGGACGTAGTCAATCAAATTGGATTGCGCGGTAAGTTCCAAAAACCGCTTTCAACCGGGACGCAGTCGTGAGGAAAGCCAAACTGCATCGCAAGACTGCGGAAACAGAAATTCAAATTGCTCTTGCCATCGAGGGCCGGGGAAAGTACGAGGTCTCCACCGGAATTCGTTTTCTCGACCACATGCTGGAGTTGTTTACGCGTCATGGGGGCTTCAACTTGAAACTTGCCGCCCGCGGTGATTTGGATGTGGATCAACATCACACCGTGGAAGATGTGGGAATCGCGCTCGGAGAAGCGTTTGACCGCGCTCTGGGCGACCGGCGCGGCATCCTGCGAGCCGGCTATTTTCTGATGACCATGGACGAAACTCTCGGGTTGGCAGCAGTGGATTTCGGAGGCCGCGCGGTAGCTGTGGTTCAGACCAAGGTTCGAGCGGCGCGGGTCGGCGATTTGCAGACGGAACTGGTCGACGATTTCTTTGATGGCTTCGCTCGCGGCGCGCGCGCCAACGTTCATGCACGGGTGCTCTACGGGCGCTCCAGCCATCACAAGATCGAAGCGCTGTTCAAAGCGTTTGCTCGCGCGCTTCGTGTCGCCTGCTCGCGCGACCGCCAACTGGGACGCATGCTGCCGAGCACCAAGGGGATTCTATGACCCCTTCGAAAATCGCAATCGTCGATTATGGCGCGGGCAACCTGAATTCTGTGAAGAAGGCGTTTGATTATCTCGGCGCCGACGTTGTTCTAACCACGCAGCCTGAAGTCGTTGCTGCAGCGGATAAGATCGTGCTGCCCGGGGTCGGGCACTTCTCCGCGTTGGGCGCGCTCGACAATACGGGTTTGCGAGACGCCGTGCTGCAGGGCGCCCGCGCCGGCAAGCCGTTCCTCGGCATCTGCCTGGGCATGCAGTGGCTGTTTGAGGGCAGCGACGAGGCTCCCGACTGCGCGGGAGCGGGAATGTTTGCCGGCCGGTGCCGGCAGTTTCCGGCGTCGGTGAAATCGCCGCACGTGGGATGGAACTCGCTGACGGTAAAAGAAAACTCGCGCCTGTTGCGTAACGTGACGCCTGAATCTTTTGTCTACTTCACGCACTCATTTCAAGCGCCGGTGGTTGACGCCACCACGGCGGCCACCGATTACGGAACGCAGTTTTCCGCCGTAGTCGAACAGGACAATATTTTCGGAGTGCAGTTTCATCCAGAAAAATCGTGGACCGTGGGGCTGCTCATTCTGAAAAATTTCTGCGAGGCTGATTCTTGAGGTTCCATCAGTGCTGACCAAGCGCATCATCGCCTGTCTTGATGTGGACAACGGCCGAGTTGTGAAAGGCGTGCAGTTCGTGAATCTGCGTGACGCCGGGGACCCGGCCGAATGTGCCGCTGCGCACGCCCGCGATGGCGCGGACGAGATTGTTCTGCTCGATATCACGGCTACCAGCGATAACCGTAACACCATGCTCGACATTGTTTCCCGCACCGCCCGCGGGTTATTTATTCCCTTCACGGTCGGCGGAGGAATCCGTGAACTCGCCGACGCCGAAGCCGTGTTCCAGGCTGGCGCCGACAAGATCGCCATCAACTCGGCCGCAGTGAAGGACTCGACGCTGATCGGAAAAATTGCCGCCCGCTTCGGCTCGCAGGCGGTCGTGGTGGCCATCGATGCCCGGCGCGTGAATGGTGGCTTCGAGGTGTTCGTCGCCGGAGGGCGCACACCCACTGGCCGGGACGCGATTCTGTGGGCTCGAGAGGCTGCCGCTTGTGGCGCGGGAGAAATTATGCTCACGTCCATGGACCGCGACGGGACCAAAGCTGGTTTCGATTGCGAATTGACGCAGCAAGTGGCCGACGCGGTTTCTATTCCTGTGATCGCGTCGGGCGGCGCCGGTTCGCCGCAGCACTTCATCGAAGTCTTCCAAAGCGGGCGGGCAGATGCCGCGCTGGCGGCCTCCATTTTCCATTTCGGTCTTGAAAACATCGGACAATTGAAATGCGAACTGCGCGCTGCCCACGTGCCGGTGAGGTGGCCATGCTGATTCCATCGATCGACCTGATGGGCGGCAAAATCGTGCAGTTAGTGCAAGGCGAAAAGAAGAAGCTGGAGTTCGACAACTTCGACTACTGGATCGATCGCTTCTCCAAATATCCCGTGGTTCAACTTATCGACCTCGACGCAGCGCGCGGCGCTGGCGGCAACCGGGAGTTGGTGAAGCAGATCGTTGGCCGCCTGAAATGCCAGGTTGGGGGCGGCATTCGCAATCCGGAAACCGCCCAGGAACTCTTGAATCTAGGTGCGCGCAAGGTGATCATCGGGTCCGCGCTGCTCACGGAGGGCCGCATCAACCGCGAGCATGCGCGCGCGCTGGCAGGCGCAATCCCGCAGGCGGCACTCATGTTTGCTCTCGATTCTCGCGGAGGCCGGGTTGCGATCGACGGCTGGCGTACGGAAACCGCCGTCACTGCCTTCGACATGATTCGCGAGTTAGAGCCCTTTTGCGAGAGCTTTCTCTACACGCACATTGACACCGAGGGCCTGATGGGCGGAATTCCGATGGAGACAGTGCATGCTATACAGCGCGCCACTACGCGGCATCTGGTAGTTGCGGGCGGCATTACCGAACAGCACGAAATCGACAGTCTCGACAAGCTCGGAATTGATGCTGTGGTGGGCATGGCGCTGTACTCCGGAAAGATTCAAGGTTGAACCAAACCTGAGCTTGTCCGACTCATAATTTCTGCCTGATATTTTCTGCTTTACACTCGGTCCCTCAGAAAGGCGCTGCGGCGCGAACCGTCGCATCCAATGCGCCTCCACAGTAGGGGCAAAACAGATCGCCGGGCTGCACTCCGCGCTGGCAGTGCGGGCAAACCGGCTGCAAACGGTAACGGCACTTGGGACAGAAGCCGAAGCCCGCCTCCACGTGCGTCCCGCATTGCGGACAAGACCCGAGACGCGGCTTGCGCAGAATAAAGTAGAGGACGATCCCCAGCGCGTTCGGAACGAAGATTGCCACGAGTGTCCACAGGACGGGGCTCATACCGCGCCGGTCCGAGTCCCGGTTCACATACCCTACGAGCAGAACCCACACGACGGCCACGGCACCTGCCAGGAGTGCGAGGCCTATCCGGCCCCAGAGTGGAGGGGCCTTGGGGTCGTGGGCCATCACTATGATCACAAGAATCTGCATTCCGACAAAAGCCAAGAAAGCGATGAAATAGGCAATCGGGGAAATGATGCGGATCTCGTCCGCAAATCGGGTCGGCGTTTCATTTCGCACTTGCATTGATCTTTCTCCTTCAATCCCGCGTTCTCTCAACTCAGCGTTCTCTCAAGTCTGGTTCAGCGGTTGTGATCTGCCAGATGCGTACCCTTGGCTAGCAGCAGCACACTGGCAGCCAGCACGGGCACGATAAAGAACGCGACAAACGCGATCGGCCACGCGATGTCGGAAACATGAGTACGTTCCACCAGCCAGTTGAAACCCCGCCAGCATGCGAGATTCGTGACAACAGCGGTGAGCGTTACTGCAACACAGGAGATGGCGACCAACCACATCCGTTCCTCGCGTTGTCGCAGCTCCCGGGCACGCTGCCGAACGCGCATTTGAGTGGCGGCGACCAAGGTGCGGTCTGCGGCCACAGGAATCGAACGCAGCGCTCGAACCACGTCGGCAGCGTCCTGGGCAAAGGCGCGGCAAGTGGCGCATGCTTCCAGGTGGCGATCCAGCCAGGCGTGGTCTAGGGCGGGCAACTGCCCGGCATCGCCGAGAGCGAGCATCTGGCGGGCGCGTTCGTGATCTTTGTGATCAGTCATTGATATCAGTCAGCCCCTTGTCAGTCATGCCTGTATTCCTTTCATCCACGGCTCAAGCGCACTCAGGCCACGGTACACCCGGGACTTTACGGTACCGAGCGGCGCGCCCGTGACCACGGCAATCTCGTCCAACGACAACCCTTCCTGGAAACGAAGCACGAGGGCTTCGCGATATTCGTAGGCCACGTGATCGAGACCGACGGCGATCCGCTCGCTGAGTTCGCGATGCGCCACCCGATCAAACGCAGAGGGCTCTCCCGACGCGGGCGGAGCCATCGGTTGGTCTTCGTCATCGAGCAGCGCATCGAGGCTTGCCGGCTGTTTGCGGCGGAAGAAGTCGATCACCAGGTGGCGGCTCACGGAGAACAGCCAGGTGCTGAATTCATGTTTTCCGTCGTATTGATGTCCGCGTTCCAGAACGCGAATCCAGGTTTCCTGAAAAAGATCTTCGGCGGTCGCCCGGTTGCGAGTCAGCGACAGCAGGTAACGCAGCAGCCGATGCTGGTATTGCTCGATGAGGCGGTCGAGCAAGTCGGGATCGCGACGACGTAAGCCCTGCGCGATCTCGGTCTTCTCATCCACCATTAGGCCGACGAAATAACAGGTCGTTGCGTGCATACTACTGGGAATACGCAGGAAGGCCAAGAAAAGACGCACGGCGAACTAAAGGCGAAGCAATTTGGGGTTGAAACTAGCCGGTTGGCATCATTATTGAGGCATTATGCCGCAATTCGGTGGGACCAAGGGTGGCCCACGCGCCAAGTCGCGGGTTGCAGATTGACTGGGCGGCACGATTCAACTTATTCGTAAGATCTCACACCGTGTTTGCGAAACCTTGCGGGTCGCTTAGGGGTTCGATAGAAAATCTCGAATTGCTGTGCTGCCTGCCGGTCGTATCTCGGTCGCAAACCCTCGTAGGCTACTTGCCCCTCGTTGCGAATTACTTCCTGCAAGGTGAGAGCGTGCGCATACAACTGCTGGGCAAGGCGCAACAACTTCTCCGGATCGAGGGCATGCGCCGGTTGTTTCCTGACGAGCTTTCCGTTCCTACGCCCCGCCGCCGCCGAGCGTGGAAGGGAACGTCGCTTGGATCTCATGCCAGGCTCCTCTCGTTAAATTGGCTAGGACTGCGTCAAGACTCCGCCCGGGAGTCGCGACGATCCGTCGATAATCTCAAGATGATGATTTCAAGATAAAGAGTCAGTTAGCGGCAGTCCAACGCATAATTTGCGTTGCTGGCATCAGAACTATTGCAGGAGAGTCCTCAATCGCGATCTGCAGTCGCGATCTGCGACGTGGTGCGGACTGGTTGCCGCAGCAGTCTGGTTAGCGCTTGAGCAAGGATTCCGCCGGCACTCCCCGAATCGAAGCGTCCACAACTTCCACGAGGTGAACCACCGGTACGTGGCTTCCGGCGAGCCGAAGTCCGCTGCGCAATTGCAGCAGGCAGCCGGGATTTCCCGAGGCCACGAGGTCCGGTGCAGTCGCCAGCACATTACGGACCTTGCGATCGCCCAGTTCCTTGGCTGGTCCCGGCCGCACGAGATTGTAAATTCCGGCCGACCCGCAGCACAGCGCCGCCTCAGCGGTTTCCAGGATCTGCAGTTCGGGGATCTTTCCAAGCACAGTGCGAGGCTGCGTCCTCACTCCCTGCGCATGCTGCAAGTGGCACGCGTCGTGGTAGGCGACCTTCAAGGGAAGCGGATGGCGCGGAGCCTGCGGCTCCAGCGCTGCGAGAACCTCAGAAATGTCACGACATTTGGCGGAGAATGCCTTGGCCGGCTCGCTGTACTTCGGATCGTCGCGCAGGAGATAGCCATAGTCTTTCAGGTTCGATCCACAGCCGGCGGCATTGCTCACCACGGTATCCACTTGCGCGCGTTCGAATGCGTCGATGGTACGGCGAGCGTAATCGAGCGCCGCCTTCTCTTCGCCAGCGTGGATCATGAGCGCGCCGCAGCAGCACTGATCCCGGGGCATGAGTACCTCGCAACCTTCCGCAGCCAGGACGCGAGCAGTGGCGGCGTTGACCTCAGGAAAAAAGACGTTCTGCACGCATCCCAGCAGTAACCCTACGCGCAAGCGCGGTTCGCCTTGTGCGGCCACGCGCTCCGGGAGCGCGGCGTTTGTCATTCGCGGCGGAGCGGACGGCGCGAGGTTCTCCATGGCGCGCAGGCTGGCAGGCAGCAGTTTGAGGAGACCGCTGCGGCGCACGACCGACTGCAATCCCGAGCGCTGGTACAGTCGGAGCGGCCCGAGCAGCAGGCGCAGTCGCTCAGGACGCGGAAAGATGTCAAAGATCATTCGCCGCAAAAGTCCGTCGGGTACCGACCGGGGGTAGTTGCGTTCAATCTGGGCGCGCGTCGCTTCGATCAGCTTGTCATACTTCACGCCGGAAGGACATGAGGTCAAACAGGCTACGCAGCCGAGGCAGTTGTCCATGTGGTTCACAAAAGTGGAATCGAGGCGAACTTTTCCCTCCAGGCCGAGTTTCATCAAATAGATTCGACCGCGCGGCGAATCCATCTCCTCGCCCCAAAGCGCATAGGTAGGGCAGGTGGCGAGGCAAAATCCGCAATGGACGCACTCGTTGACCAGATCGGTCGAGGGCGGGTGGTGCGCGTCGAAGGCGCCAAAAGGGGCGTTCGGCGTCGGGCTCGCGGGCTCCGTCATCGGATTCCTTCCGCCACTAAATTCCTCCAACAAACCGGCCGGGGTTCAGAACTCCCGTGGAGTCGAATTGTGCCTTGATGCTTTTCATCAGTGCCAGCGCATCGCCCGCGCTTCCCCAAACGTCCAGTTTCGATTTGATTTCGAGAGGGCAGCGCAGGATGACGAGCGAGCCCCCGCGGGTTTCCAATTTCTTCCGCAAATCCTGCAGTGTATTGAGAAGAGCATCGGTAGCGCCGCTCTCCAGTCGAAGGAACCCAACTCCGACCGCCTGCGTGACGAGACGCCACGGCAAGCGCAACGGTTCGGCCGCCTTTCTTATCGAATCCAGGAAAGTTCCGAGATCCGCCGGCAAGAGCGTAAATTTGCATACGACGGAAGGTTCAATCCCTCTCCACACTTCTGCGTGGGCATTCCAGACGTCTGCCGGAGACTCGATGCGGCGTGCTGCCGAGGCGATGCGCAGGGTCTGCTCAATCTGCGCTTCACAGCCGGCGGACGTGCCCTCAAAGCGAAGATCGATTTCATGAAAATTGGATTTTGGCGTGGAG
>Ga0302320_10028574_pt1 | contig 10698 bp, 8 predicted proteins | sample Bog_T0_3_FD_202130 | JGI IMG/M metagenome (GOLD analysis project Ga0302320, IMG submission 202130) | Peat permafrost microbial communities from Stordalen Mire near Abisko, Sweden - Bog_T0_3 | ecosystem: Environmental > Terrestrial > Soil > Wetlands > Peat | place: Sweden: Abisko, Stordalen Mire... | reverse complement strand
CGGCGAAAAGATGGAAATTACACATTGCGACTGCTGCTAGATTCACTACCATGAGTTGCTTCTCCTCGTGAGAACTGTCTCTAAACTTTGCTTCTTGAAACTCGGCTTAAGCTTTTACTTCGTAGAAACCTTGCTTCTTAGTCGGTATTAGACACCGGCACTAGAGCGTTCCCGCTCCCCTAGTCCAGCAACCGGGCTTATGAGCCCAGTGGTCTGATACCGTTTGATGCAAAGAAATCAAAAGCGTGCAGGTTTGCCCTCGGCTGCACAACTGCCCAGGCTCCCGTCTTTAAACAAGGTAGGACGGGGAGGGCCCTAAAACACTACTACAGATTGAAAATCTCAGAAGCCTCAACCACCGAACTACGCTGCCTGTTAGCGCCAGACCGGAAACCGGCAAAGGGCCGGCTCCATAAACGCTATCCTCCGGACAGACTGAAGTTCACCACTACCTGGGTTTCCACGGCCACCGGCTCGCCATTCAGCAGGTATGGCTTATAGCGCCACTGCTTCACAGCTTCAATCGCCGCCGGAGCTAGCATGGGATGCCCACTGATCAGTTGCAGATTCTGAATCGTTCCGTCTTTGCTGATCTCGGCCTGTAGCACCACCGAACCCTGAATACGAGCCTGCTTCGCCAGTTGCGGATAATTCGGCGTAACTTTACGGATCAAAAGCCCAGTCGCGACGCCAGTCGATACCCGAACTCTCTGCGGCGCCGCAATTTTCGGAACCGCTACTGGAGTCGAGTTCACAATGCCGCCGATCACGCCACCAGCTGACCCTCCGGGGATGCCGCCTGGTACTCCGCCCGGCACGCCAGCACCCAAATCTGGCGGAGCGTCATCTTCTTTAATCATCTGAACTTTGTCTGGAATCTTCGTAGGCGCGCGTAACTGGCCATTGACCACTTCGCTCACCATCTTCACCACTTTCACCGGGGCAGCCGCTGGGGGCGGTGGGGGCGGAGGCGGCGGTGGGGGCGCCACCAGAAACGTCATAAGCTGCGTTTTCGGGAGAGCGTCAGTATAGATCAGCGGGATCAGGATCAGAACTCCGACCAGCGCGAACTGCCCGAAGAAAGACAAAATGGTGGTGCTTAACCGCCGCTTGGCCCTGAACCTGTTACCTGATTCGATGAGGCTGTCTTCAAACATAGTCTTCTCCTACACTGGACCTTAAGACAATTTAGACACCGACCGCATCCTCTTTGCTCCCGATTTTCCTGCGTTTTCTACTGTAAAAACCCTGCCTCTTTGGACAGGTACCAGATTCTACGCCAGATGGCCCGAATCAGACCCTGACTTTTTCTTTGGGCTGCGTCGGCAAATTCCCGCCAGCGCGCAGCGGCATGGCGATCGGCGGCTTGCCCCGCTCTCCGCGCCATTCCTGATAGGCCACCAGAATCGGGGCGGCAATCGCAATCGAAGAGTACGTCCCGATCAGAATCCCGATGACCAGCGCCAGGCTAAAGTTATGCAACACCTCGCCGCCGAAAAGAAACAGAGCAAGCACGGTAAGGAAAGTCAGGCCCGCTGTCAAGATAGTTCGGCTCAAAGTTTGATTAATACTTTTATTGACGATGTCCGAAAGCCTGTCCCGCCGCAGCAATTTGATGTTCTCGCGTATACGGTCGAAGACCACGATGGTGTCATTATTCGAGTACCCGATCAGGGTCAAAATCGCGGCAATCACCGTCAGCGAGATCTCCCGGTTGAGCAGCGAGAAAGCCCCCACCGTGATCAGCGTATCGTGGAACACCGTCACCACAGCCGCGACCCCATAGATCCATTCAAACCGCAGCGCGAGGTAGACCAGCATCCCGCCCAGCGAATATAGGGTTGCCCACATCGCCTGGTTGCGCAGTTGATGCCCAACTTGCGGACCCACAATCTCAACATTGCGTACGCCGAAGTCCGAAACGAAGAAGCTATCCTGTAGCGATGCCACGACCGCGGGATCGGCCGCACCCTTTAGGTCATCGATCGATGTCAGAACGCCGCCCTTGACCTTGTCTCGATAATCCACGATCGCCTGTGCAATCGCCATATACCGAGGATTTGCGTCCGACTCGCCGCTGAGGCGCAGCGGATCTTTTTCCAGCAGGTATTTGCCCACTGTGATGGAACTGGCGTTGTTCAGATCCTGCTTGCCGGCAACGGCATTGCTTTGCAGCGCCTGTATGATCTTCAGTTTGCCATTGTCCAGCGCCTGCTCGCTCGTCTCCTGAATATCAAGCCCGATCAGCACCTCGTTATTCGCCACGGGACCGTAGCGCTGCACCCTCGCGTTTTTCAGCCCCGCACGCTCTGCTTCCGCGCTGATGGCAGCCGTATCAGGTGTGTGCGAGTACTTCACGTAAACGAGAGTGCCGCCGCGGAAGTCGACGCCTAGCGGAATCCCGTGCCAGAACGCGATGGAGAGCACTCCGGCCACGCTGAAAATCAAAGAGAAGACGAGAAAATACCACTTCTTCCCGAGGAAATCGATGTTTGTATTCTTAAAAAATTCCACGTTGCTTACGATCCCTTCGAATCCGTCGTTCGCTGTTCGTCGTTGGCTGATCGCTGATCGCTGCGCAAACAACCTTGCGACAGGCGAATCGCAAACGACGAGCAGCGGATCTTAGATACTCAACGCCTCGCCGCGCTGCTTCCGGCTCAGCACCCAATCAAAGATTACTCGTGATACAAAGACCGCCGTGAACAAGTTCGCCGCCAGACCAAAAACCAGGGTCGTCGCGAATCCCTTCACTGGGCCCGTTCCAAACAGAAAGAGAATTGCCGCCGAAACAATCGTCGTGACGTGCGTATCGACAATCGTAATCCAGGCGTGGCTGAATCCCTGCTCAACGGCCGACGGTGGAGTCTTGCCATTCCTCAACTCTTCCCGTATGCGCTCGAAAATCAGCACGTTCGAATCCACACCCATACCAACCGTGAGGATTACGCCCGCGATTCCCGGCAACGTCAGCACGGCACCAAAGTAGCCCATGAATCCGAGCAGAATGACCAGGTTCAGGATCAGCGCGATATCCGCGTTCACTCCCGCCCAGCGGTAGTACACCAACATGAAGATGAGGACGGCCAACATGCCGTAAACGGCCGCCTGAACGCCCGAGCGAATGGAATCCGCACCGAGAGACGGACCCACCGTCCGCTCTTCCAGATACTTGATCCCCGCCGGAAGCGCGCCCGACCGCAACGTCATCGACAGGTCATGCGTTTCCTGATCAGTAAACCGTCCGTTAATAATGCCAGTGTCTCGGATGGCTTCCTTAATCGTCGCCACTTCCTGCACTTGGTTATCGAGAATGACCGCTAGAGACTCGCCGACGTGGGCTGAGGTAAATGAGTAAAACTTCTGCCCACCCTCGCCGGTAAGAATGAAGCGAACCGCGGGCTGGCCGTTTTCGTCTGTCGTCGGCTCCGCTGTCCGAAGATCGCGCCCCGTAACCGCCGACGCACGCGAAATCAAATACCATTGCTCGCCCGTGTCGCTGTTTCGCGACCCAATACTCTTTCCCCGCATCAAAACCGCGTCGGGAGGCAACACTCCACCCTTGTCCTGCAAGGCCGCTTCCTGGCTGGGATAGGGCCCACCCAGCGATTGCTTGATTTCCAGCATCGCCGTCGACTGCATGATTTCCTTCACGCGCGCCGGATCATCCACGCCCGGCAATTGCACAAGAATCTGATACTGTCCCAGCCCATGTTCCTGGATGACTGGCTCACTCACGCCCAGTTGGTCAATCCGGTTCCGGATGGTCTCAATCGCCTGGGTTACCGCCCGATCCTTCAGATCTTTCAAACTCTGCGGCTTCATTGCGACGGTAAAAGAATTCTCGACGCCCGAAGAAACGTCATACTCCGGCAGTCTGTCGGCAACAATGCTCTTGAAATCGCTGCTCTGGTCAGGAGTGATACCCTTCACTACGATCGCTTCGGGGTGATTGACGGGATCGGACTTCACGATATCGGCGTAGTTGATTTTGCGCGCCCGCATGTCCGTCTTCAGCCGCGCAATCGCGTTATCTGAATCCACATTCACGGCATCGTTCACTTGCACCTGCAAAATCAAGTGCGTTCCGCCGCGCAGATCAAGCCCCAGATGAATGCGGTCGGTGATGGACGCAACCAGGCCTTTGCCCGACCAATCCTTCGGAACGCCAAAAATTCCGAACAGAAAGACGAGCAGAATCCCGAAGATCAGTACCAACTTCCAACTAAGATTCTTATTCATGAAAACCCGTAGCTAGTAGTTCGTCGTTCGGCGTTCGCCAAACCGGCCTCGGATAGACGGGTTTTGCGAACGACCAATGACGAACGACCAACGACTACTTTCCTTCCTCTGCCGAAGTCACCGAGACAACCGATGCGCGGCTGATTTCAAGCTTCAGATTGTCGGGCGGCACGCGCACCACCAGCGCGTCGTCCTTGAGATTCACGATCGTCCCGCGCAGCCCGCCGCTGGTGACAACCTTGTCTCCGTTCTTCAATTCGCCCAGCATCGCCTGCCACTTTTTCTGCTTCCGTTGCTGCGGCAGAATCAACAAAAAATAAAAGATTGCGAAAATAAACAGCAGCGGAGCCAGCCCAAGCAGACTGGTGCCACCCGGTAGCTGCAACCAAAACGCCAATCCTCCGTGCATTGCGCTGAACAAGCCAAACACTATGATCTCTCCCGCCAAGTCACTCGTTTGTCACGAAATGTGAACTCAACCACGCGCCCAAACCGAGTCCACCGGAAGCGCTTTTTTAACGCCCGCCAGTCTAAACTCGGCACAAGTTTGCTTCTTTGACCGCTGACTCTTCGCTCGAATCCAAATCCATGGAACGTGACTTGCGGGAATTTTTTCTTCCTTGGCCGGAGGATCCTACTTGGTGCAGGCTAGAACCGCGGCGATGCCACGCTCCAGATTTGACCGGAACGGCTCAGAAAAAACAGACATTCTTCCCAAGTTGAATAGAATGCCGGACGGCTAGCTAGGTGTCAAGGCGGGTACGCCGATTTACCTCAGATTTTACATCGGAAACCGCACTAACTCTCGCGTCCCGCCCGTATCCACCGCCGCACTGTCCGCATGGTCGCAAGATAGTAGTGCAAATTGTGGACCGTGTTCAGCACCTGCGCCAGCAGTTCGTTCGCCGCATAAAGATGACGCAAATACGCGCGCGAATAACGCGCACACACGCGGCAATCGCAAGCCGGATCTAAAGCGGCTTCATCCTGGGCATAGCGCGCCTGCTTGATCGAGATCTTTCCCTCGGACGTGAACAGCAGCCCGTGCCGCGCTGCCCGCGTGGGGAGCACGCAATCCATCATGTCCACCCCCGATTGCGCATACTGCGCAATCTCCTCTGGAGTCCCCACCCCCATCAAATACCGCGGCTTCTCCGTTGGCAGATGTTCCAGCGTCGATAAGACGACCTCCCGCGTCAGATCTCGCGGTTCGCCGACACTCAGCCCACCAATCGCATATCCCGGAAACCCAATCTCGATCGTCCGCAAAGCCGATTCCCGACGCAACTCCCGATCCATCCCGCCCTGCACGATCCCAAACAAAGCCTGCGTCGCGCCCTCCCCACCCTTGTCATCCTGAGCGGAGCCGAGCGCGTCGCGAAGCGATGCGGTCTGCGCAGTCGAAGGACCCCTACCTTCACCCGACGGTCGACGCGCTCCCCACGGTCTCTCCTCCTTATGCGCCTCGAAATACCTCTTGCACCGTTCCGCCCACCGCAGCGTCATCTCCATCGAACTGCGCGCCCGCGCCGCGTCCGCCGGATACTCCGTGCACTCGTCAAACGCCATGATGATGTCGGCGCCGAGCCCAATCTGTATCTCCATCGCCTTCTCAGGACTAAGGAAGTGAGAAGACCCGTCCAGGTGCGACCGAAATGCCACCCCTTCCTCGCTAACTTTGCGGAGTTCGGTGAGACTGAAAACCTGGAACCCGCCTGAGTCGGTAAGAATCGCCCGGTCCCAAGCCATGAACCGGTGCAGCCCGCCCAACTTGCGCACCGTCTCTACGCCCGGCCGCAAATAAAGATGGTAGGTATTGCTCAACAGAATCTGGACGCCCAGCTCCTCGAGCACATCCTGAGGCACACCCTTGACCGAAGCCAGCGTCCCCACCGGCATAAATACCGGCGTCTCGACCTCTCCATGAGGAGTGATGAGCTTGCCAGCCCGGGCCGAGCCGCGAGTAGCTTCAATTTGAAGTTGAACAGACACGCACCACGGATTCTAAAGCACCTTGCCCACCTGGGACCGGACGACGACCAATTTCGCTCTCAAGCAGCGCACGAATTCGTAGAAAGCAGCGACGGGACGCGCGCCGAGACTCGGAACAAAAGGGGTTCGCGTGCATTAATTTTTCATGAAATTCAGTCCCGTCCGATTGAACTATCTCCGGAGCCGCATTAATCTGCCATCCCTATGAGTAAAGAGGATCTCGACCAACTGCGTCTGGACTACAAGAAAGCTGTAGATGAATGGATCGACGCGATTCGCGCCGAGGAGGCGCTAGCCACTCCCGACCACTCCATGACCGCGATGGAGCAATGGGATGCCGCCCACTTCAAAGAACACGACGCCCACGAGAAAGCTACTGAAGCCCGCGAGGCCTACAAGGATGCCCTGCGCAAGGTGAATTACGGCATCTAGCATGACGTTTTTCCGTCTCTGATATTGTTCGTCGCGCTCCAGGAACCTGAGAGCTTCGTGGAACATGAGGTTCTTCGCTACGCTCAGGACAACCTTCTCTTCGTCCCAATCTATCAATCGCTATTAAGATAGAAATACTTGTCGAATCTCGACCCGATACCCGGTGTTCCTGCAAGCCCAGTCCCCTCCGGCGTTCGCGCCATCGCCGCCATCTTCGCGCTCTGCGCGCTTTATCTGGGAGTCATCGGTGCAACCAAACTAATCAGCCCCAACACCATCTCGCTGTCTGCCGGAGCGCCACTCCTCTTCGGCCTTGAACTCGCCGGTCCCTATATGTTCCTGCTCGCGGCGATAGTCTTCGTGGGAGTCGCGTGGGGTCTTCTGAAACTGAATAACCCCGTCCGCCACGCAGCCACTCTGATCGCAATCACCGGCATCGTAATGCTAGTTCCGACCGTCTCTGCCGCTACTGTAATGGTCCAACCGAAGCCGCTGGCAGTCGGCGGCCTCGGAATCATCATCCGAGTCATCGTGGCCTGGAACCTATCCCGCGAAGAAGTAGCCGATGCATTCAAACGAAACAAGCCCACGTAGCGGCGGATGCATTCGTCCGCCCGCAACCCGTTTTTTTGCCGCCGAGCTTTTTGCCGACCGTGGCCCCTTATTTCTTCGCCCCCGCCGCCACCACGCGCTCACTGACCTTGAAAGTCATCTTTCCCGACTTCCCATCCGCATCGACGATCACATGATCCCCATGGAGCACCTCGCCATCCAGAATCTTCATGGCCAGCGGATCCTGCACTAACTTCTGAATCGCTCGCTTCAACGGCCGCGCCCCAAAATTCGGATCATATCCCTCGGTAAACAGCGCCTCTTTGGCCGCATCCGTCAATTCTAAAGAAATCTTCCGATCCGCCAACAACCGGCGCAAGTCCTCCAGCCGCAGCTCTACGATCTTGACCAGCTGTTCTTTGCCGAGCGGACGGAAAATCACAATGTCGTCCACGCGGTTGAGAAACTCCGGCTTGAAGTGCCCATGCAGCGCACCCAGCACCTGCTTCGACGCTTCTTCAAAAGCCGCTTCCGACCTGATGTTCTCCGATTGCAAGTACGCTGAGCCCAAATTCGAAGTCATGATGATCACTGTGTTCTTGAAATCAACCTTGCGCCCTTTGCCGTCGGTGAGCCGCCCATCATCCATGATTTGGAGCAGAATGTTAAACACATCCGGATGCGCCTTCTCAATCTCATCAAACAGCACCACCGCATACGGATGCCGTCTCACCGCCTCTGTAAGCTGTCCGCCCTCGTCATACCCCACGTATCCCGGAGGCGCGCCGATCAGGCGCGACACGGCATGCTTTTCCATGTATTCGGACATATCGATCCGAATCATCGCCCGCTCGTCATCAAAGAGAAATTCAGCGAGCGCTCGCGCCAACTCCGTCTTTCCCACGCCCGTCGGACCAAGAAAAATAAACGACCCAATCGGGCGCTTAGGATCGCTCAGCCCCGCCCGTGATCGCCGGATCGCATTCGCCACTCGCTCCAGGGCCTCATCTTGTCCAATCACGCGATGCCGCAGCCGGTCTTCCATGTTGATCAGTTTCTTAACTTCGCCCTCCAACATCTTCGATACCGGAATCCCCGTCCACTTCGAAACGATTCCCGCGACATCTTCTTCGTCAACTTCTTCTTTCAACATGCGGCGTCCGGCCTTGTTATCGATCTGCGAAGTAACTTTCTTCAACTCCTCTTCCGTTTGCCGGATCAGCCCGTAGCGAATCTGCGCTACCCGCTCCAAATTTCCCTTACGCTCCTCGGCCGCTTCTTCAACTCTGAGCTGCTCCAATTTCTCCTTCAGCGCGCGAGCCTGCGCGATCACATCTTTCTCTTGCTTCCAGCGCGCCTTCAGCGCGTTCGACTGTTCGCGAATCCCCGCCAACTCCTTCTCCACCAGGGCCAAGCGCTCTTTGGAATTCGCGTCATCCTCTTTCTTCAAAGCCTGCTTCTCAATCTCCAGTTGCGTCGCCCGGCGCTCTAGCTGATCGATCTCGGTCGGCATGGAATCAATCTGGATGCGGAGCGAAGATGCCGCCTCGTCAATCAGATCAATTGCCTTGTCCGGCAAGAATCGGTCCGAAATGTAACGATGCGACAACGTGGCCGCTGCCACAATCGCAGAATCCTTGATGCGGACCCCGTGATGCACCTCGTACTTTTCTTTCAATCCGCGGAGAATCGCGATCGTGTCCTCAACATTCGGCTCGCCCACAAAGACAATCTGGAAGCGGCGTTCCAAGGCCGCATCCTTCTCGATGTATTTGCGATACTCGTTGAGCGTGGTCGCGCCAATCGCGCGCAGCTCTCCTCGAGCCAGGGCCGGCTTCAACATATTCGAAGCGTCGATCGACCCTTCCGCCGCGCCCGCCCCAATCAGTGTGTGCAATTCGTCAATGAAGAGGATGATCTTCCCTTCAGAGTCTTCAATCTCTTTGAGCACGGCCTTTAGTCGGTCTTCAAACTCGCCACGATATTTGGCGCCCGCCAGCATCGCTCCCAGATCGAGCGACACCACGCGCTTGTTCTTCAGCGCCTCCGGCACATCGCCCGAAACGATGCGCTGCGCCAGGCCTTCCACAATGGCCGTCTTCCCGACGCCCGGCTCGCCAATCAACACGGGATTATTCTTCGTCCGCCGCGACAAAACCTGCACCACGCGCCGCACTTCTTCATCGCGCCCAATTACCGGATCCAGTTTCCCTCGCCGCGCCAGTTCGTTCAGGTCGCGAGCGTAGCGCTCCAGCGCCTGGTATTTTGCCTCCGGATTCTGATCCGTAATCCGCTGCGATCCTCGCACCGCCGTCAATGCCCGCAGAATAGCATCGTGCGTCGCCCCATACCGCGCCAACAACTCTTGCGCCGGATCCCGTTTCAAATCCGTTAATCCGAGCAGGATGTGCTCCGTCGACACGTATTCGTCTTTGAATGTGTCGGCCTCTTTAAAAGACTTCTCCAGAAGCTGATTGACCGACGATGACATCGAAGGCTGTTGCGCCCCAGAACTTCCCGAAACCTTGGGCAGCTTCTCAATCTCTTTGTAAACATCGCTCAGCACCGCCTGCGGACCAATGCCGATCTTCTCCAGCACCGGCACGACGATGCCTTCCTTGTCCTCAACCAGCGCTGCCAGCAGATGCAGCGGCATCAGCTCCGAATTGCCGTGTTCGGAGGCCAACTCATTCGCGCGCTGGACGGCTTCTTGCGCCTTAACGGTAAATTTGTCCCAACGGATCGCCATTTTCCTCACCCTGAATTACTCTTTAGCCGCAGTCTTGCCAGCTGCTCTCTTGCCCACTTTTCTAACGTGTCATCGTGAGCGCAGCGAAGGATCCCTATGTCCGGCACACATTTTCGGCCGAATAGGCATCCCACGCTGAGATTGGGATGACAGATTCTTTCATCTCTCAAATGAAACGGGAGGCGCTTAAGTTCTCGCCTCCCGCTGAGTTTACATCTTGACGGGGCCGAGCCCCGCCACGACACGAGCCTAGCTTAGGCTGCTTTAGTTACGCCCTTCGGCTCTTTGCCCTCGAGCGTCTTTTCGCCGCCCGAGCTGCCGACGTTTACCTTAATCTGCTTCGGCTTCGCTTCCTGCTTTTTCGCCAGCTTGATCTTCAGCACGCCTTTGTCATAGTCAGCCTGCACGCTTTCCTGGTCGACCGTGTTCGGAAGCGTGAAGGTGCGCGTGAAGCTGCCATATTGCCGCTCCACCCGGCGATAGTTCTCTTCTTTCTCTTCCTGTTCGAACTTGCGCTCGCCATGCACCGTCAGCGTGTTGTTCTCGATCCGGACATCGATATCTTTCTCATCAATTCCCGGAACCTCGATCTTCAAAGTGACGCTGTGCTCGTCTTCATAAACGTCAACCGGCGGAGCAAACGAACTCGTCGTCAGGGCCTCGTCCTGGCCATCTGCGCGAGAGTCGCGGAGCAGCCGGTTCATACGGTCCTGCAAGGTTACAAATTCACG
>Ga0302320_10028572_pt1 | contig 10699 bp, 4 predicted proteins | sample Bog_T0_3_FD_202130 | JGI IMG/M metagenome (GOLD analysis project Ga0302320, IMG submission 202130) | Peat permafrost microbial communities from Stordalen Mire near Abisko, Sweden - Bog_T0_3 | ecosystem: Environmental > Terrestrial > Soil > Wetlands > Peat | place: Sweden: Abisko, Stordalen Mire... | reverse complement strand
AGATCTTGGCGATACCACGCTCTTCGAGTTTTTGAGCGCGAATCGCAGCAGTGACAATCTTGCGCCAGCCGTGGTCGAAGCCTATCGGAGGGCAGTAGCCGAGCTGCCCCGCTTTCAAATCGAGGCAGCACGCGAGCTGAACTTTGCCGTCTGTTATCCTCGCGACCGGTTTGACAAGCGGTCCATTCATTGGGATCTGAACTATTTCAAGTACTACTTCCTTCGGCTGGCCGGAATCCCTTTTAGCGAGCAGGCACTGGAGGATGACTTCGACACCTTGACGAAGTTCCTGCTGGAAGCAGATTCCGATTACTTTCTTTACCGGGACTTTCAGTCGCGCAATATCATGCTGCGCGGCAGCGAGCTTTACTTCCTCGACTATCAAGGGGGGCGCAAGGGAGCCTTGCAATACGACATAGCTTCGCTTCTCTATGACGGCAAGGCGGATCTGCCTCCGGCATTGCGGCTGGAGTTACTGGATGCTTATCTCGAATGCCTCGGAAGTTATATCAAGATTGATAGGGAAGCATTCCTGGAGCACTATTACGCATTTGTGTATGTCCGCATTTTGCAGGCGCTCGGGGCGTATGGATTCCGAGGGTTTTATGAGCGCAAGACGCATTTTCTGCAGAGTGTTCCTTATGCGTTGAAGAATCTGCGTTGGCTGTCACAGCATGTTCAGTTGCCCATCGCGTTGCCTGCGCTGATGGAGGCACTGCAGGGAATTACGGGGTCTGAGAAACTGCAGGCGCTGGCTTCTCCCGGTGAAGGTTTGAAGGTGCGTGTGCACAGTTTCTCCTATCATCGTGAAATGCCCAAAGACGGGTCAGGGAACGGGGGCGGATTCGTTTTCGATGCTCGCAGTCTGCCCAATCCGGGACGGGAAGAGCAGTACAAAAAACTGACAGGCAAGGACGCTCCGGTGATCGACTATCTGCGCCAGCAGGAGAGCGTGCATCAGTATCTTGCCAGTGTTCTCTCGCTGGTGGATGGCAGTGTGAATGCCTATCAACGACGCGGTTTCAAAGACTTGATGGTGTCGTTCGGATGTACCGGGGGGCAGCATCGCTCGGTCTATCTGGCAGAGCAGTTGGCAGCGCATCTTCGCGGCAATGGTGTTGCGGTGGAAGTTCGCCATTCCGAACAGGACCGGTGGCCGAAATGAAAGCAATGATTCTGGCCGCGGGGCTTGGCACCCGTTTACGGCCGCTCACCGACGACCGCCCCAAGGCACTGGTCGAAGTCAACGGACGCACGCTGTTGCAGATCACTCTCTGTCGCTTGAAGTCTTTTGGTGTAACCGAAGTCATGGTCAACACCCACCATTTTGCCGAAATGGTGGCCGACTATCTGCATGCCAATAAGAACTTTGGCATGCGCATTGAAGTGTCGCACGAAGAGACCCTGCTTGACACGGGTGGCGGGTTGAAACGTGCGGCAGCGTTTTTTCTGGAGTCGGGCGCAAGCTCAGCGGACTTGGATATGCCGTTCCTTCTGCATAATGTGGACGTGCTGAGCACCATCGATCTAGGCCAGATGATCCGGGTCCATCAGCACCAGGGTGCCCTCGCCACGCTTGCGGTACAACAACGACCGTCCTCGCGCTGCCTGATTTTTGACGAGAAGGGCCAACTTTGTGGCCGCAGAGCCGGCCGTGACTCCGAGCCGGAATGGGCTCGACCTGCAGGGCAAGTGCAGGAGCTCGCTTTTTCTGGCATTCACGTGCTTTCAGCCCGCATCTTTGCGGAAATGAGTGAGGAAGGTCCGCATTCCATCATCGCCGCTTATATGAGACTTGCCGGCAAGGGAGAAAGAATTGAGGCTTTCCATGCCGATGGAGCCTATTGGCGGGACCTTGGACGGCCCGAAAGTATCGTGCAGGCCGCCCTGGATATACGGAGTGGAGTTTACCCAGGGCCCTGATCGCCTTGGCGGTTGCGTGGCCTGCTGCGCCGGGAAAGAGCAGGTTTCTGCATTGGCTTCAATAAGGCCAGCGCGCAAGAAACGGCCTAGTTCTCTGACAATTTACTTTTGTACCTCGGATTCGTGGCTTCGCGCGTCCCAAAATCGGAGACATGGGGCATCCAGCGTTGGTACATCTTCAGGCGGTCAGAAACCTAGCGCATAGGAATCAACAGGCCCCGGTTCTTTGGCCGGGGTGCACTTGCGCATTCTCTAGCTTTTTCCTGCTGCGTTTGATCGGCGAGCAGTGCTTTGAACCTTAAGACTAGCTCAAAGTCATCCCATTGATCCCGAATTGACATCGCTATAGTTACCAGTTTGTATCGCTTACAGCGCATTTAAAGCCCTGCGGTGCTAGGCTGGTTGCACTTGCCGCTTTGCACGGGCCATATTTCCGGAGATCGCGATGAAGCTCTCTGTTGCGCAAAAGTTGGGTCTGCTTACTGTAACTGCCTTAATGGGCATCATCCTTCTCGCTGGTCTTTCAAAGAATCTGATCGACCGGGTTTATGATGGGGCCAATTACGCCAATGTCGTTACCCAGCCCAGCATCGTGATCCTGGACCAGGCCCGGAACGATTTCACCAATGCTCGTATGTACATCAACCGGGAAGCTATCTATAACTTATTGAAAGACAAAGCGCAGGCCACACGGAGCGAGGGCCGTTTTCAAGCTGCGCGCCAGGCGCTGATGGCAGATTTTGATCGATACCAGAACGACGGATGTATGGGGAAATCCTGCATCACGAACGCAAAGGATCGAACATTTCTCGAGCAAGAGCGGCAAAAATGGCTGCAATTGGATGTGCGCTACCAGGCTTTCCAGGGAGAAATCGAAAGTGGGGGGCCGCAAAAGGCGCAACAGCTCCTCAACGACGCTGCTCCCCAAGCCGAAGAGATCGCGCAGTTGCTCTCCGAGCATGTTGCGCTCAACGTCCAGATAGGGGCTAACGCCGCTGCCGAAGCAGCGATCATCAAAAGCGAGTCGGCGCGGTTTTCCTTGTACCTTGCGACTCTCACCCTGGTTTTGGTGGGATTGATTTGTGCCTTCGTCTCCCGCACCATCCTACGCCAACTCGGCGGGGAGCCTGCAGCGGCCGCGTCCCTTGCCGGTAGCCTGGCTTTGGGAAATCTGGGAATGAACGTAGCAGTGAAGGACGGGGACGAGCGCAGTTTGATGGCAAGCATGAAGGCCCTGGTTGAGACCATGCGGCGCATCGCCGGACAGGCGGATGCCGTCGGCAAGGGTGACTTCAGCAACGACGTACAGTTGTTGTCGGAACATGACCAACTCGGCCATGCCCTTAACAACATGACCGGCATGTTGCGCACGGCGAAACTGGCCAGCGAACGGCGCAACTGGCTGCAGCAGGGCACGGCGCAACTGTCTGCCGCTTTGACCGGCGACTATCCTCTGCAGTATGTCGCGGAGATCGCGATTGGTACCCTTGGGCGCTATCTCTCGGCAGGCAGGGGCGTTCTCTACCTTCACAAGCCGGAAGAGAAGGCACTCGATCTGCTGGGCAGTTATATGTATACCGAGCCTGCCAGCCTGTCCCATCGCTTCAAAGAAGGCGAGGGTGCAATCGGCCAGGTGGCCCGCGAGCGCAAGCCGATCTTTTTGACCATGCCGGGCGGAGACGCCGCGCCCATTGTCACGGGAACCGTTCGCGCGACGCCACTCTACACCTACACCTATCCCTTGATCCACGAAGACGATTTGCTGGGCGTTGTGGAAGTGGCCAGTTTCGAGGCCTTCACTGATCGCAAGCTGGAGTTTCTAGAGGCTGCGGCGGGCCTCATCGCGTCCTTCCTCTTTATCGCCGTGCAGCGCCAGAGCATTCAGGGGCTGCTGACGATATCGGAGAACGCGGAGCGCGAAGTGCGAGAGCATAACGAACATCTGCAATTGATCAACTCCAAGATTGAAATACAGAATCAACAACTGCAACTACAGAGCGAAGAACTGCAGCAGACCAATACCCAGATGGAGGAGCAGCAACAACAACTGCAGCAGCAAAGCGAAGAGCTGCAGCAAACCAACGCGCAAATGGAAGAGCAGGCCTTGCAGCTTCAGCAAAACAACGCGGAGTTGCGCCGCACACAAAGCGAGGTGAATGCCAAGGCCAAGCAACTCGAAATATCGAATCGCTACAAATCAGAGTTTCTGGCCAACATGTCGCACGAATTGCGAACGCCACTGAATGCCATCATCCTGCTGTCAAAAATGATGGCGGACAACCGCGAAGGGCGACTCACCCCGGAAGATGTGAAGCGGGCAGACGTGGTGCATCGCTCCGGGGAAGACCTGCTGGGGCTCATCAACGATGTGCTGGATCTGTCGAAGGTAGAAGCCGGGCGGATGGATGTGAACCTCACAGACATTGCCAGCGACCAGGTGACGCAGGACTTGCACGATCTGTTCGACTCCACCGCGCAGTTGCACGGACTGGAGTTTCCTATAGAGGATCGTCTGCAGGCGCACTTCGCATGTGACCAGGACAAGCTCTATCAGATCCTGCGCAACCTTCTCTCCAACTCCTTCAAGTTCACCAAGGCTGGGCATGTGAGCCTGACTTTGGAGCGGAGGGAAGGGGAGGCTTTGCCGATTCGCATTGCGGTGCGGGACACCGGGGTGGGGATTGCCGCGGACCGTCAGCAATTCATTTTTGAGGCATTTCGCCAGGTCGATGGTTCCATTGCTCGTGAATATGGAGGCACCGGACTGGGCTTGACAATCAGCTTGCGTCTGGCGGAGTTGCTGGGCGGCTCCATTCTGGTGCACTCGATTCCGGGGGAGGGAAGTGAGTTCTGCCTTTGTCTGCCGGAGCGTGTTTTGGCTTCTGGCGGAGAGCCCTTGTTGGCGCGCAAGCCTGTGTCGACGCCGGGGACTGTTGCTTCCCCCAAGAGCGCGGTTCAGGATGACCGGATTCATCTCCGGGCGAAGGATCAAGTGATTCTGTTGATCGATGACGACCCTGATTTTGGCGCCATCGTTTTGGATATCAACCGCCGCCTCGGTTTGAAGACACTCCTGGCGGGCAGTGCTGCAGAGGGACTCAAGTTACTGCACACCTATCGCCCGGCGGGAATCCTGCTCGATCTCGGATTGCCGGACATGGACGGCAAAGACCTGCTGCACGAGATCAAGTCGAGCAGCGAGTTAGCTTCTATTCCGGTGTATGTGATCTCGGCCCAGGACCGCGAGGCGGTGCACGGGCAGCACGAAATTGTCGGCTACCTGCAAAAGCCCGTGGATGAGGAACAGATTGCCAAGGCTGAAGCCCTTCTGCTTTCGTCTGGTGCTCTGGCGGCAGACGGCAACATCCTGGTGGTGGCCAGTGGTGGGGTGGATGCTGGAACGATCACCGGGCTTTTCTCCTTTCAGCTTCGCCTGGCAACCGTCCGGCAGGTCGCGGCAGCGGAGTTCTCCGGGGTTCTTGCCGAGCAGTCCTGGCAACTGGTCGTCGTGGATCTGACCGGGATCTCAATCCAGGAAGCGCTGGACATGGCAGAAGTCGCCCGCCGGGCCAAGGCTGCGTTGCTGTTCTTCAGCCTGCACCCGATCGGCGAAGAAGACGAGGCACGGCTGCGACGATTCAGTGACAGCATCATCATCAAGACTCCGATGGCAGGGAAGCGCCTTTTACTGGAAATGGAAAGGTTCCTCCGTCAGGTTCCCGAGGTTGCCAAGAATGCGGACAGTGGTCCTCAGCAGCACGAGGGCAACCGTCGACTTGACGGGAAGAAAATCCTGGTGGTCGATGACGACCCGCGCAATCTGTTTGTCATCACGTCCGCGCTGGAACAGAGCGGCGCGCAGGTGGTGAATGCCGTGAACGGCCAGAAAGCGCTTGAGTTTCTCAAGGCAGAGACCTTCGACCTGATGTTCACCGACGTCATGATGCCGGTCATGGACGGCTACGAATTGATCGAAAAAGTGCGGGCTAACCCCAAGATGGCGTATCTGCCGGTCATCACCTTAACCGCCAAGGCCATGTCCCACGATCGGGAGAAGGCTCTGGCAGTTGGCAGCAACGACTTTCTCTCCAAACCGGTCGATTACAACGTACTCGTGAACCTCGCCGCGTTGTGGTGCTCCAAGGGAGAGTAGGAGAAGTCCGTGGCCATTACCCTTCGCTCCGACAAAAATCGACAGCGCTCCCTCGGCATTCTGGGGCGGGTGGCTATGGCTGCCGAGCAGGACGAACTGCTGGCGGAACTGACTCTGGGCGGCAAAGGGGATTCTCTTGAACTGGACTTCTATGATGCGAATACTTTGAGTGCGCCTCTCATTGCCGCGTTGGCCCAATGCCTAGAACGTGGCATGAACCTGAGGATTGTCACTTACCACTGTCTTCTGGGGCATGCGCTGTTACGGCTGGGTTTTCCAGTGCATCAAGTTGGCGTCAAGCAGGAACATGTTCCCATCGCGGATTGCCGTGCTTTGGCGCTGGCCGGGTCGGCCAACAGCCTGACCCTGATTCTGGAAATTGCGGCCCGGCTGCCGCTGGCTGCCTGCGCCCTGTTTATCGTGCAGCACGTCGGCGAAGATCAGCCTCCCCTTTTGGAAAAGTTGGTGCGGGAGCGGACAGCTTATCGGGTACGGTCACCGCATCACCTTGAGCCGGTCGAGCTGGGAACCATCTATATCGCTCCTTGCGCCCATCATTTGAAGGTGATGCAGGGAAAAATCCACCTCACCGAGGACGCGAAAGTGCAATATGCACGTCCCTCGATCGATATCCTCTTTGAGTCGCTGGCGCTAGAGTATGGCGAAAAGGTCCTGGCGATTCTGTCCTGTGGCTATGGGAAGGATGGCGTGGCTGGATGCGTAGCGCTGGAGCGAGCCGGAGCTTGCGTGCTGGTTCAATCGCCCGAGGAGTGTGGCGATGCCACGCCAATGCCGGACGCCGCAAAGGATGCGCGTGCCTTCCGTCAGGTCCTGCACCGGTCGTCGATTGTCAGCGTGGCTGCGGCAGTCATGAGCGGGCAGCAGGCTGGGCCAAGCGGGGAGCTTTTGGAAATGTTTCTTGAGGCGCTGTGGCAGCAATACTCCTACGATTTCCGTAGCTACCAGCGGGCCAGCCTTGAACGACGCCTCAGGGTCCTGATGAATCAATTTGGATTGCCCGGCTTCTGCGACTTCCAGTTGGCGATCTTCTCCGATCCGCTGTTGTTCGATCGCATGGTGGCGGAGATTTCCGTTCGAGTGACCAGCTTCTTTCGTCACCCCGAGCAGTTTCACACCTTGCGAACAGAAGTGCTTCCTTATCTGGCCAGCTTTCCAGTTCTCAAGCTATGGTCGGCTGGATGCGCGACCGGGGAAGAGGCCTATTCCCTGGCGATTCTGCTGGAAGAACTGGGCCTGCTGGATAAAAGCCGTTTGTTCGCGACGGACTCCAACTCTTACCTTTTGGAGATCGCCCACAGCGGCCTGTATCCCTCGGACGTCCTCGACGAGAGCGCAAAGAATTATCGCAGCAGCGGTGGCGCCAAGAGTTTCGATTCGTACGTCGAGCCCGGCAATCTTTATCTGACCATGCAGGAGCGGATGCGCCAAAACACGATCTTTTACCATCATTCGCTGGTAGACTCCGGCGTCTTCAACGAGTTTCAGCTCATCGTCTGTCGAAATGTACTGATCTACTTCGACAGCGAGCTGCAAAACAAGGTTCTGGATTGCTTTGTCCGCTCCTTGCACCGGGAGGGTTTTCTGGTGCTGGGGCCGCAGGACGGTGTGGCAATTCTGGCGCGGGAACATGGTTTTGTCCCTATATCCAAAGGGGCCTCGATCTATCGGCTGGGGGAGGGAGCGACGTATGGCGGATAGCTTTCGCATTCTGATCGTGGACGACAACCGGAACAATCTCTATACCCTGAATGCCGTTCTTGGACGCCTGCAGGATACCGAGATCATCGATGCCGCATCGGGCGAAGAGGCTTTGCTGCAAACGCTCCAACAAGAGATCGACCTGATCCTGCTGGACATCCAGATGCCCGGCATGGATGGCTTTGAGACCGCACGTCACTTGCAGATGACCGAGCGCACGCGCAAGATCCCGGTCGTCTTTCTGACCGCCGTCTTCAAGTCAGAGGAGTTTATCAAGCATGGTTATGAAGTAGGTGCTGTGGACTACTTCACCAAGCCGTTGGACGAACACCTTCTGCTCTCCCGCGTACGTCTCTATCGCAATCTCTTTCTTCGCGAGAGAAAGCTGAATGAGGCCATTGAATTGCTGAGCCAAAAGGAGATGGCGATGGTATCCGCGCTGAATCAGGCGGAGGCCGCCAATCGTGCCAAGAGTTTGTTTCTCTCCAACATGAGTCACGAGTTGCGCACCCCTCTGACGGCCGTCATCGGCCTCTCCAACCTGATGGCCCGCTCGGTGAATTTGAGCGAACATGAAAAGCGAAATCTGGAGATCATCAACCGCTCCGGCAACCACCTTATGTCGCTGATCAACGACGTGCTGGAAATGTCCAAAATCGAAGCGGGCCGGGTTGAAATTCTTCCGGCAGCGACCGATGTTGCCGCACTTGCTCACGAGGTCGTCGATCTGTTGCGGGCGCGAGCCGAACTGGAAGGTTTGACGCTCACGCATGAGATGGATGGACTGCCCGACGTAGTTCAGGTCGATGCTGGAAAGCTGCGGCAGGTTCTCGTCAATCTGGTTGGAAATGCCATCAAGTTCACCTTTCAGGGCGGCGTTACGCTTCGTATCTGCGGCTGCTCTGTGGGACCGCGCGCCGTGCAGCTCAAGATCGAGGTGCAGGACACAGGGATCGGCATTGCCCGCGAGGATCTGCAAAGGATCTTTGAGCCTTTCGCCCAAATGGTGACTCATGCCACTTCGTCGGGAACAGGTTTGGGGCTGAGTATCTGCCGAAAATATCTGTCCATGATGGGCAGTGAGTTAACCATCGATTCGTTGCCCGGTGTGGGGTCGACTTTTGGCTTCGTCTTGAACTTGCCGCTGTCCGATGGCCCGGCGGTTAAACCATTCCTGGGCGGCCAGATCGTCGGACTTGCGGAAGAGGACCGAGGCAAGCGGCTCCTGATCGTCGAAGACAACGCAGATGCGCGCTATCTGCTCACGGAAGTGCTCGCGCCCCTCGGCTTCTCGCTGCAGGTGGCGGAGAATGGACTGCAAGCGATTGAAAAGGCGCAGGAGTTTTGCCCGGAAGTGATCCTCATGGACTGGCGCATGCCCAAAATGAATGGGCTGGACGCAGCGCGCCGGATCCTGAACGGAGGATGTGCCGTGGCGCCCAGGATTCTGATGCTTTCCGCGAATGTCTTCGAAGAACAGAAGCGCGAGGCGCTGGCCGCCGGTATTCATGCCTTTCTGAAGAAGCCTTTGCAGGAGGATGAGCTCTTTGCCGCCCTGGAGGCTCAACTCAATATCCGCTTCCAGCGCGAAGAAGCGGGCAACGCCCCCACAATGGCGAAATCCCCGCAGGAATTGACGGTGCGGGACCTCGATCTGCTTCCGCCCGCCGAGCGTAGGGCTCTGGCTGAGGCGGTCAGCGAAGTCAATCCGGTCAAATTGGGACAGGTGTTGAACCGCATCAACATACTCTCACCAGCCCTTGGCCTGCGTTTAAAGACTATGATTGAAGCCGTGCGGCACCGGGAGTTATGGGAGTTACTTGGAAAAGGGTGATCCCGAGAAGCGGGCACTTATGAGTTATCCATGCTTTGGCAAGACCGGCGTAGCACTCCGGAATTCTTTGGAAGGGAACTGAAAATGGAAGCTGCTGAGGAACTGCAACAGGACCGAGGAGAGGTCTTGGCAGTGGACGATATACCGGCCTTGCTGACACTGCTGTCGGAACTCCTGACCGGCGCGGGCTATTCCGTACGTCAGGCTCCCAGTGGGGAACTCGCCCTGTGGACGGCTCAGATGCGCCCTCCCGAAATTATCCTGCTTGATGTCCGCATGCCGGGCATGAACGGCATGGAAGTTTGCCGGCAGCTAAAAGCCAATCCGGCCACCGCAGATGTGCCGATCATCTTTCTCTCGGCGATGAATGAGTCGGTGGATAAGGTTCAGGGACTCGCTCTGGGCGCCGTGGACTACATCACCAAGCCCTACCAGCCGGAAGAAGTTCTAGCCCGTGTGAACACTCACATCACCCTGGCCCGCTATCGCAAAGCACTGGAGGCGGAGCGCTCCAATCTGGAGCAGCACGTTCGCGAACGAACCGCCGATCTGGAGGCGGTGGCCGAATCCCTGCGCGCCAGCGAGCGAGAGATGTCCAATTTGCAAGAAGCCTTGATTGTGGCAATGGCATCCTTGGCGGAGACGCGCGACAACGAGACCGGCGCCCACATCATGCGCACCCAAAATTATGTGCAGGCTCTCGCTCTGGAGTTGGCGCACCATCCCAAATTCGCGGACTTCCTGACACCTGACACCATTGATCTGCTATTTAAAACGGCGCCGCTTCACGATATCGGCAAAGTTGGCATCCCGGATCATATCCTGCTCAAACCGGGAAAGCTGACGCCGGCAGAGTTCGAAATCATGAAGACGCACACCACACTTGGCCGCAACATCATTGCCGAGACGGAGCATCGCCTGCGTACCAGCAACCGGTTTCTGAAGTTAGCCGAGTCCACCACCCTGAGCCACCATGAAAAGTGGAATGGTTCGGGCTATCCGCAGGGGCTGGCCGGGGATGCTATCCCCATATCGGCGCGCATGATGGCGATTGCCGATGTCTATGATGC
>Ga0302320_10028571_pt1 | contig 10699 bp, 9 predicted proteins | sample Bog_T0_3_FD_202130 | JGI IMG/M metagenome (GOLD analysis project Ga0302320, IMG submission 202130) | Peat permafrost microbial communities from Stordalen Mire near Abisko, Sweden - Bog_T0_3 | ecosystem: Environmental > Terrestrial > Soil > Wetlands > Peat | place: Sweden: Abisko, Stordalen Mire... | reverse complement strand
ATCATCCGGCTTCTCGCTCCAGGTCAAGAGGACCCGTCCCGGTGCGCAAAAGCACGCCAGATTGTCGACATGCCCGTCGGTCTCGTCTCCGAAGACGCCCCGAGGCACCCAGATCACCTTCTCAATCCCCAGGTAGGCCTCCAGCAACCTTTCGATGTCCAACTTGGTGAGACCGGGGTTCCGGTTGGGGTTCAGGAGGCATTCCTCCGTGGTGAGGCACGTCCCCTGTCCATCGACATGGACCGAGCCGCCTTCGAGGACCAACGGGGCCCGGTAGCGGGATACCCGCTCGAGCTCGCACACCTTTGCGGCCACGAGGTCGTCATTGGCCCAGGGGTCGTAGAGGCCACCGTCGAGACCACCCCAGGCGTTGAAGATCCAATCGACGCCGCGCCGTTCGCCCCGGGCCCGATTGACCACGAACGTGGGGCACGTATCGCGCGCCCAGGCGTCATCGGTCGTCATCTCGACGACCGTGATGGATTCGGAGCAGGCCGCCCGCGCCCGCTCCCACTGGTTCGCCGACGCCAGCATGGTCACCGGCTCGCTCTGTGCCACCGCTTCGGCCACCACAGTGAAGGCCGCCTGGGCCGGTCCGGCGTGCAGCCGCCAGTTGTCCGGCCGTTCGGGCCAGACCATGTAGCAGCGATCCTGCGGTTCCCACTCCGCCGGCATGTGGAAACCATCTACTCGCGGCGTTGAGTCGATCATGCGCAGGGACAAGATCCTGGCTTCCTGGGTCGATCCGGGTTCGAGGAGAGGGATCCTACCGCCGGTGACGAGGCCGTTACGCTGGAGTCACCCCTTGCACGCGGAAGGGAGTCGGATCGCTGATCGAGGGACGTGGAAGCAATGACTGAGAAAATTGTGGTGGCGGTGGTCCAACGGGCATTCGGCGATGACCGTGATGAGAATCGCGAGGCAACGGTCGCCGCTATCGAAGTGGCCATTGGTGAGGGCGCCGACATCGTGCTGCCCTCAGAGTTGTTCGAGGGTCGTTACTTTCCGCAGCGTGAGGAGCAGGAGTACTTCTCGTGGGCCACGACGCCGGACGACAATCCGGCGATTGCGGCGGTGCAGAAGGTCACCGCCGGCACGGGAGCGGTCGTGCCGGTCTCATTCTTCGAGGCGGCGCGTCCGGCCTACTTCAATTCGGTGGCCGTCGTTGAGGATGGCGTCATGCTCGGCATCTACCGGAAGTCCCACATTCCGGACGGTCCCGGTTACGAGGAGAAGTTCTACTTCAACCCGGGGGACACGGGTTTCATGACCTGGTCCACCCGCCACGGTCGGCTGGGCGTGGGGATCTGCTGGGATCAATGGTTCCCCGAGGCCGCACGCGCCATGGCGTTGCAAGGCGCGGACGTGCTCCTTTACCCGACCGCCATCGGGAGCGAACTGGGGAGTCAGGCGGGCAACGACACCGCGGACATGTGGCGACGGGCCATGGAGGGTCACGCCGTGTGCAATCACGTGCCCGTCGTGGCGGCCAACCGGACCGGCACCGAAGGTGAGCTCACGTTCTACGGTTCGTCCTTCGTGGTCGACCACCGTGGGAGGCAACTGGCCCAGGCGGGCCGGACGACGACGGAGACCCTCTACGCCGAGCTGGACATCGCACAGGCGACGGCGGACCGGGCCGGATGGGGTCTCTTCCGCGATCGGCGTCCCGATCTCTACACCGACCTGACCCGATTTCACGCGTGAGGCCAACCGCTACTGTCGCTGTGGCATGGGTGCCGCCATCTCCACTCCCGACCTCCTGATAGATGCTGCGGCCCGGCTCTTCGCCGAGCGCGGGGTGGACAATGTGTCGATCGCCGATATCGTGCGCACGGCCGACCAACGAAACGCGTCCGCCGTGCACTATCACTTCGGCAGCCGGGACGACATACTGCTCGCCGTCCTCACCCGGCACGTGGGGGAGCTCGCACAGCGCCGACTCGCACTTCTCAAAGAGGCGCAGGCCCGGCCGGCCAGTGAGGTCCGCCCGGCCGCGGAGGCCATTGTGCGCCCGATCACCGAGTTCGCTCAGGGCGGCTGGCGCCAGCGCGCGTACCTGCAGATCGGTTCGGACCTGGCCGGAGCGATCGACCGGGTCAGCCCGGAAATTCAGGAGGTCCTGGGCCAGACGGCCGGCGGGGAGGCGTGGGACCTCCTCCGGGCGCGGTGCCCCAAAATCCCCTCCGACCTGTGGCGGGCGCGCCGGGAGATCTGCATCGCCTTCATCGGCCGTGCCGCGGCCGACAGGGCCCGCGAACTGGGACGTGGGGGCAAGCGGCTCATCCTCTCCGATGACCGTTTCGTCGACAATCTGGTCGAAATGCTGCTCGGCGCCATGAGGGCACCGCACGGCGTCAGCTGACAAGCTGGGCCCATGGCACGTGACTATGAGGTTCCCGCCACGGACACCTTGGATCGGATGTACGAGGATCTCAGGAACTGGGGTCGGTGGGGGCCCGACGACGAGCGCGGCGCGCTGAACCACATCACCGACGACCACCGCCGTCGCGCCGCCGCGCTGGTCGTCGAGGGCGAATCCGTCAGCCTGGCGCATGACCTCGCCACCGAGCCGCTCCCCGAACACCCGAACCCGGTGCAGCACCACATGCTCGCCTCGGGCGATGCCCGCGATGCGAACGGGATCCCGGGCTACGAGGCGGCCCGCGACTACTTGGCGCTCGACCTGCACGGCCTCACCACGACCCACGTCGACGCACTTTCGCACATGTTCGTCCGGGGAGAGATGTTCGGCGGCCGGCCGGCCAGCGAGGTGCGCAGCGACGGGGCCCGTGCGAACACGGTGCTCTCGATGGCCGACGGCGTCGTGGGACGGGGCGTCCTCCTCGATATCCCTCGCGCTCTCGGGTCGGATTTTCTCGACTCGGGTGAGGTCGTCTCGGTCGCCGATCTCGAGTTGGCCGAAACGGCCCAACATGTCCGGGTCGGCCCGGGCGACGTGCTGGTCGTAGCCTGGGGTCGCCAAGCGCGGCGTGAGGCCAAGAAGGCGTTCGACGGATTCTCCGGGCTGCACGCCGAGTGCCTGCCGTGGCTCCAGGAGCGCCAGGTGGCCGTACTCGGTAGCGACGGGATATCCGACCCCATGCCGTTCGTCGGCACCGAACAGTGGCCGTTCCCCGTGCATCAGATCGGGATCACCGCCATGGGCCTGCACCTGATCGACAACGTGGCCACGGCGCGCCTGAGTGAACGATGCGCCGCGCTCGACCGCTGGGAGTTCCTCTTCACCATGGCGCCGCTCCGCATCGTCCGGGGCACGGGCTGCCCGGTGAATCCGCTGGCGGTCCTGTGAACGACGCGGAGGAGCTGCGGGCCCTGCTCCAGCGCTATGCCCGCGCCGTCGACAATCGGGATATCGACGCCCTGACCGTCCTGTTCCACCCCGAGTCGGTCATCATCGGCTCGGGTGGGTCGCAGGCATTGGACGAGTGGCTCGCCGCCATGCGGGCACCCCGCGCCTTCCCGCGGAGCATGCACGTGATCGCGGACCCGCTCATCGCCCCGGGCGAGGATGGCGGATCGGCGGACCTCGACAGCTACGCCGTGGTGTTCCAGCTCAACGATCCCGCCTCCGACGCGGCGGACGTGACCCTCGGGATCCGCTACCTCGATCACGCCGTGCGCCACGTTGGGGCGTGGGTCTTCCTGCGCCGGCAGGCCACGACCCTGTGGATGCGGTGACGCCCGCCCGACTAGTGAGGGGCGGTGCGTAACAGCCGACCCGGGCTCACGCCGGTGAGGGCACCGTCGCGGACGGTGACCTGCCCGTTCACCAGGGTGGCCAGGAACCCCTGCGATCGCTGCTCCAGCCGTCTTCCACCCCCGGGGAGATCGTCGACGAGCGTCGGCACCGCGGGGCCCACCGTGGCCGGGTCGAAGACGTTCAGGTCGGCCACCATCCCCGGCCGCAGCAGGCCGCGATCCGAGAAACCCCAGGCCAGGGCCGGAGCCAGGGTGATCATGCGCACCGCCTCTGCGAGGGTGAACTCCTGGCGGTCCCTGACCCAGTAGCCCAGCAGGTGGGTGTGGATCGACGAGTCGGCGATCTGGCTCAGATGCGCCCCGGAGTCCGAGAAGGTCATCACGGCCCGCGGGTGACGCAATGCCCGCAGGAGTACCTCTTCGTCTTGGGGGTAGAGGCTGGGTTGGATGAACAACTGATCCCCACCCGAGCTGGCGCACAGATCGATCATCGCCTCGGCCGGGTGGACGCCGCGCCGGCGACCCTCGTCGGCGACAGAGGGATTGGGCGGAAGTCCGTGGCGGTAGATCCGGATGCCCTCGAAATCGGGCGGCCGCGCCTGGGCGCCGAACCCTTTCCAGCCCCCGTAGTCGGCGGAGACGGCGGCGTCGACGTAGGGCTGGCGCAGCTCGGGGTCGCGCAGCACGCGGACCTGTTCGGCCAGCGGGCGCGCCCGCAGCTCCTGCCACGACGCGATCAAGTCGAAGGGGAGGCGCGTCTTGAGCGAGAGCAAGACCGAAATGCCGCGGCAGTGCGTCTGCGCTATGGCGCGGCCACCGGCCGCGGCGACGTCGTCGAGGAAATCGAGGAGGTGACCGGCCTCGCGGGTGGCGACGAGGCCGAAGGTGAGGGGTACCCCGGTCGCGGCGGCCAGCGTCTTGAAGCGGTCCAAGGTGCGGGCCCGGACCGCAGGGTCGGAGGCCAGCATCCCTCCGTCCACACCTTCGAAGATGCCGCGTCCCGAAGAACCCATGACCCCCACCAGAGCGACCACCTCCTCCCAGGAGGCCAGGCGGGACGCCACCGGCCGGTCGTCGGAGGTCTGGTGGTGCTCGACGCGCGAGGTGGAGAAGCCGATGGCGCCCGCCTCGAGGGCGGCCGACAACTGGCCGACCATGAGCGCCAGGTCGTCGGCCGTGGCCTCCTGTTCGAACGCCCTTTCGCCCATGGCCCAGGTCCGCAGGGCCGAGTGCCCGATATTGGCGGCGAAGTTGATCCCCAACTCGAGGTGGTCGACGGCGTCGAGATACTGCGGGAACGTCTCGAAGCTCCAGTCGATCCCTTCGGCCAGTGCCACGGGGTCGATGTCCTCCGCCCGTTCGAGGTTGCGGACCACCAGGGCCCGCTCGTGGGAGCGGACCGGGGCGAGCGTGAAGCCGCAGTTGCCCATGACCGCGGACGTCACGCCGTGCCAGCACGAACTGCTCCCCGACGCGTCCCAGAAGACCTGGGCGTCCATGTGGGTGTGCCCGTCGATGAAGCCCGGGGTGACCGCATGCCCATCGGCATCGATCTCTTCGGCGCCGCGCGCGGCGATCTTCCCCACCGAGGCGATGCGCCCATCGACCACCCCGACGTCGGCCCGGAACGATCCGAGCCCGGACCCGTCGATGACGGTCCCACCCCGGATCACGATGTCATACGACATGCGACCCCCCACCTCGGCGATTAATGGGCATATATTAGGCGCAATGGCCTCCTCGCCCGAGATCCACGCCCGTCTGACCCGCCCGGTCATCGACATCGACGGGCACATGGCGGAGCATTTCCCCACGCTGGCCCCGTATCTCGAAGCGGAGGGCCTCTCCTTGGACCATCCGTCGCTGCGCCGCCTGCTCCCGGCCTACGGGGGGACCGACGCCAGCTGGCACGACCAGACGCCCGAGCAGAGGGCGGCGACGAGAACCCCCCGGGGTCCTTGGTGGAGCTCGCCCGCGGGCCGCACCATCGATCTGGCCACGGCGCTGTTCCCCGAGCTCCTCTACGCGCGGCTGGACGACATGGGGATCGACTTCAGCGTCATCTATCCCAGTCTGGGACTGCTCTTCCTCCACAACGAGGACGAGACCTACCGGCGGGGCGCCTGCCGGGCTCTCAACCGCGCCAACGCCCACACCTTCGCGCCGCTGGCCGACCGCCTCGCCCCGGTCGCCGCCATTCCGATGCACACCCCCGAAGAGGCGGTGACCGAGCTGGACTTTGCGGTGAACGAGTTGGGCTTCAAGGCCGTGCTCTGTGCCGGCTATGTGCAGCGTCCGTTCGCCGCCTTGGCCGGCAAGGACCCGGAGGTAGCGCGTTATGCCTACTGGCTCGACCAGTACGGTATCGACTCGGCCTACGACTATGACCCGGTGTGGGCCCGGGCGCAGGAGCTCGGCGTCCCACTCGCCTTCCACTCGGGATTCATCGGCATGACGCCGTACCGTTCCACGTCCAGCTACGTCTACAACCACATCGCCATGCTGGCCGACGGCCAGCAGTCCCTGGCCAAGTCTCTGTTCCTCGGCGGTGTCACCAAGAGGTTCCCGCAGATGAACTTCGCCTTTCTCGAAGGCGGGGTGGCCTGGGCCGCCTCTCTCTACTGCGACCTCATCGCACACTGGGAGAAGCGCAACCTCGCCGCACTGCGCAGCAACCTGGACCCTGCCCTGGTGGATCGGCAACTGATGGCCGACATGATGTCCCGCTACGCGCCCGATGCCGCGTCGTTCAGCAGCCCGCTTCTGCAGCGTCCGCACGAGCCCCCCGAGACACTGGACGAATGGGCGGCCTGCGGGATCGAGTCGGCATCCGACATCAAGAGGCTCTTCGTCGACCGGTTCTATTTCGGGTGCGAGGCGGACGACCCCTTGACCTCACTGGCGTTCAACACGAAGGTCAACCCGTTCGGGGCGGAGCTCAACGCCATGATGGGCTCGGACATAGCGCACTGGGACGTTCCTGACATGACCGAGGTCCTGGAAGAAGCCTGGGAGATGGTCGACCATGGGTGGATCGACGAGGACGCCTTCACCAAATTCACCTTCAGTAATCCGTGTCGCTTCTACACCGGCGTCAATCCGACCTTCTTCAAAGGCACCGTGGTCGAGGCGGCGGTCGACGAGTTCTTGGCCCAGGGCTGATCATGCTCGACATTGTGCTGCGGGGGGGCACGGTCGTCGATGGTACCGGGAGCCGGGCGGCCGTGGCGGACGTGGCCATCGTCGCCGACCGGATCGTGGCGGTCGGGTCCCTCGACGAGCCCGCCCGGAGGACGATCGATGTGGACGGATCTGTCGTCTGCCCCGGGTTCATCGACCTCCACACCCACTACGACGCCCAGTTGCTCTGGGACGACACCGCCGACCCGTCGTCGCGCCATGGCGTCACGACGGTGATCGGGGGCAACTGCGGGTTCTCCATCGCCCCGCTGGCGCCGGGTGACGCCGACTACATCCGACGCATGATGGCGGTTGTCGAGGGGATCCCGCTGAGCGCACTCCAGTCGTCGGGACAGTGGGACTGGTCGTCCTTCGGCGAGTACCTGGCACGGATCGACCGCGGCCTGGCGGTGAACGCCGGATTCTTGGTCGGGCATTCCGCCGTGCGCCGCGCCGTCATGGGTGACGACTCCACTGGCACCGAAGCGAGCCCCGAGCAGCTGGCCGCCATGGTCGAGCTCGTCGAGACGTCGCTGGCCGAGGGCGCGCTGGGGTTCTCCTCTTCCCTCGGCGAGGGCCATACCGACGGCGACGGTCGGCCCGTCCCGTCGCGTGCCGCCTCCTTCGAGGAGTTCGTGGCATTGGCCGGCTCGCTGCGCGGTCATCCGGGTACGACGCTCGAGTTCATCCCGACCGTGGGACCGATTCCCGACGCCCGCATGCAGCTGATGGCGGACATGTCTCTGGCTGCCGACCGTCCGCTCAACTGGAACCTGCTCGGCAGCCTGGCCTCTGAGGAGATATTCGAGCAGCAGCTCCGGGCCTCGGACCTGGCGGCCGAGCAAGGGGCCCACGTGATCGCCCTCACGCTGCCTGATCTCATGCGGATGCGAGCCTCTTCGCTGCTGCCCGGGCTGCCGGGATGGGGCGAGGTCGTCGAGAACGACACCGCCACCCGGCGCGCCGCCGTGGCCGACCCCGGCGCCAGAGCCCGCTTGCGCGAAGGGGCAGAGCGGGTTTCCGAACGTGCCCTCGGCGTCTTGGACGACTTCGCCCTGATGGAGGTCGGCGATCCGGGGTCGATCTGGGCGGGACGGTCGCTCGGCGAGATCGCCTCGGTCAGGGGGACCGATGTCATCGACGTCCTGCTCGACGTCGTGCTCGTCGAGGCACTCACCCTGTACGTCGTACTCCCGTCCCTCACTCCCTCTCTGGGTCGCAGCGACGAGGGGTGGCGGGCCCGGGTGAAAGTGTGGAAGGACCCCCGCGTGATGCTCGGGGGATCGGACGCCGGTGCCCACCTGGACCTCATGTGCCACGCCAACTACCCGACGGTCGTCCTGGGTGAGGTCGTTCGTGAGCGAGGCCTGCTCTCCCTCGAGCAGGCCGTCGAAATGATGACCGATCGGCCGGCGCGCCACTACGGCCTGACCCATCGCGGGCGGGTGGCGCCGGGCTGGCTGGCCGATCTCGTCGTCTTCGATCCCGCCGAGGTGGGCAGCGGGCCCACCGAGCTACGGCGCGATCTGCCGGGAGGGGGTGAGCGGCTCTGCGCCGCCAGCCGCGGGATCGCCCACGTCTTCGTCGGCGGCCGCGAGGTGATCGCCGATGGTGCCGACACCGGCGCACGCCCCGGTCGGGTGCTGCACTCAGGTCGCGACACCGAAACCGTCACCTTGTCCGAGGTCAGGCGGTCGCGGCCCCGTCAATGACAAGCGTCGTGCCGCTGACGGTGGCGGCATCGTCGGACGCCAGGTAGGCCACGGCGGCCGCAACTTCCGCCACGTCGATCAATCGGCCCATGGGGGACGCCGACCGGGAGAGCAACGCCATGTCGGCCCCGTCAGGGAGCGCGAAGTTGCGCAGGAACGGGGTGTCGACCGAAGCCGGGCACACCGCATTGACCCGCACCCCCTGGCTCGCCAACTCGAGCGCCATGGACTTGGTCAGCATGATGACCCCACCCTTGGAAGCACAGTAGGCGGCGTTGTACGGGGTGGCGCGCAGGCCGGCGACCGAGGCCATGTTCACAATGACGCCGCGCGCCTCAAGCAGGGGAGTCAGCGCGGCCTGGGAGAGGAGGAATGTTCCGGTGAGGTTCACGTCGATCACCCGGCGCCACTCTTCGGGGGTCACCTCTCCGATCCGTCGTGAGAACCCGATGCCGGCCACGTTTGCCAACACGTGCAGGGCCCCGTGCGCGGCGAGTACGGCGCTGACGGCGTCGGCGCACGAGCGCGGATCGCTGACGTCACACACGACGCCGCCGTCCGTCTCGACGAGGTCGCCCCGCACCACGGTCGCTCCTTCTCGCTCCAGCCTCTCCGCCACCGCGGCGCCGATGCCACTGGCCGCACCCGACACCAGCGCCACCCGCCCCTCGAACCGTCTCATCCTCCTGAACGTAGCTACAATTCGCCTTCCATGGCATCCTCAGGTGCACGTCGCGTCGAAGTGCCCGATGAGATCGTCGCCCCGGCCGACCTTCCCCGGTCGGGTTATGCGTCGGCGTACGAGGTGCCCATCGGAGCGAGGAAGTTCCTCACGCCCGAGCAGTGGGCTCGTGCCACGTTCGAAGGTGCTCCCGCACTCCTCCGGGCGTTCCTGGCGACCGCGTGGCGCTACGGCCTGGGGCTGCGGCTCGGGCCGCTGACGTCGCCGGAGCACGTGTCGGGCTGGCTGATCTCGAGCTCGGGCCCCGGGTCGATCACCCTCGAAGCACGCGCGCGGTTCATGGTGGCTCAGAACATCGTGGCCGTGAGCGACTCGACGGTCGTCCTGGTGACGTTGGTGCAGTTCACACGTCGCGCCGGGCGGGCGCAATGGGGCTTAGCCGCACCCGTCCTCAACCGGGTGATCCCCTATCTTCTCGGACGGGCCGGGAGCGACCTCTGAGCGACAACGCCTTCTTTGCCGACCCGATCCCCCAAGGGGGTCTGGACCGTCTGCACGACACGCTGGCATCGGAGGTTGCTGCTGGCCGCCTCCCTGGCCTCGTCTCGCTCGTGGCCCGCGGCGACGATGCGCACGTCGACACCATCGGCACGCCCTCCTTAGCCGACCAGACCCCTCTGGCGCGCGACGCCATCTTCCGGATCGCCTCGCTGACCAAGCCCATCGTCGCGGTGGCGGCCCTGATGCTGGTGGAGGAAGGAGTCCTCCACCTGAAGGAGCCGATCGACGAGCTCGTGCCCGAGCTGGCCGCACGCCGCGTCCTCCGTTCGCTCGACGCCGAGCTCGATGACACCGTCCCGGCGCGTCGGCCCATTGTGCTGTTGGACCTGCTCACCTACCGGCTCGGTTTCGGCTCGGTCATGGCGCCGCCCGGCAGTTACCCGATCCAAGCAGCGGAGGCCGCGCTCGGCCTGCAGAGCATTGGCGGGCCCCCTTGGCCGCCCGGGCCCCACGATGCCAACGGGTGGATCAGCGCTCTGGGGACGCTGCCGTTGATGGACCAACCCGGGGAACGGTGGATGTACAACACCTCGGGGCAGGTGCTCGGAGTCCTGGTGGCGCGGGCGTGCGGCCGATCCCTCGAGGACGTACTGCGGGAGCGGATCTTCGAGCCGCTCGGGATGATCGACACCGGGTTCACCGTTCCGCCGGAGAAGCTGAGCCGGCTGCCCACCTTCTACCTGCCCGATCCGGACACCGGTGCGCTGTCGGTGCTCGACGATGCTGCGCACAGCTGGTGGAGCGCCCCGCCCCCGTTCTTCGATGGGAGCGGGTGGCTCGTCTCGACGATCGACGACTACTGGTCGTTTGTCTCCATGCTGCTGGCCGGTGGCACCGGGAA
>Ga0302320_10028570_pt1 | contig 10699 bp, 7 predicted proteins | sample Bog_T0_3_FD_202130 | JGI IMG/M metagenome (GOLD analysis project Ga0302320, IMG submission 202130) | Peat permafrost microbial communities from Stordalen Mire near Abisko, Sweden - Bog_T0_3 | ecosystem: Environmental > Terrestrial > Soil > Wetlands > Peat | place: Sweden: Abisko, Stordalen Mire... | reverse complement strand
GCCGCTCTTGCCTTGACGTTGCGTCGAGACTCGCAGGTACGAAATGAACTTGCCGTGAGCCATTGAAAGCCCCTTTTCTTCCCCCATTACGTTTACTACGATGAAGGATGAGTCAAACGTAACACAGGGCAGAGAACGTGTCAAGGGATGTGTCAAGTGAGAGCTATCCCCTTTTTTATGTAGGCATTGCCCGTAAGAGACATATCCCTTAGAGGGAATAGACTCAACCCCTTTCGACGAATGGACTATCTGTCTCTCGTGCACGGTTGCACGGTCAGCACGGTGTTTCACCTATACGCGATATACCCCCTATTACTACATCGGGGGGTAGGACCATGCAGACCATGCGACCATGCAGCGTCTTGAGGGTGAGGGCTAAAAATCGAGGGCTAAATACTGCGGGGGAAATTGCGGGTAGTCTAGGCAGAAAATGAGTGAAATTGACAGAAATCACGGGCGGCTGGAGTAGACCAGAAACCCTTGATTCTGCGGCATTTAGAGTAATTGGCAGACAGTGAGAGAATAACTCTCGATCCGACTTACAAGCAGGAAGTCGGGGGTTCGAGTCCCTCACTGCCCACCAATCAATCAAGTTGAATAGAGATCCTCGGGAAACCAGGCGCCTTCGGGCACCTGCGGAGCGGCCAGCGGCCTTCAGCTTCGCTCTCTCGAAGATCCCGAGTTGGGGATTTCGCGGGCTTGCAAAAATCGTCAAAAAGAGGCGAATCAGGGACAAAAAAGAGTCTTTTTTGGCCAAAAACAGGGCAAAATACGGGGTTTGCAGTTACTGATTCGTTAACATGGCAAAAATGCAAGTTGTTGATACCGTGCAAGTTACAAGAAATAAAATGGTCAAAAAAAGATTTCCACAGGTAGGGGGGGTGGGGGGTCGGGTGGATTTTGGGGAAGAATCGGCGAATATGGAGCAGAGAAAAGGGACCAAGGACCAGGAAAAAGGGACCAGGATTGCGCGCGCTGGAGATTGGACGGTGGTCATCATGGCCTCGCATTTGCGACTGCTTCCATTGTGCGCGCGGGGAGGGAAATAATCTGCAAAACAGTGATCAGTGGTCAGTGATCAGGGGTCAGGGAATACGGCTATTCCGGCGGGAGTAGGGGTAGGGAGAGATTTTCGGCTGCGGCGGGGCGGCTGCGCGGGGCTTTTTTGAAGGTGGCGTCGCGGCGGTGGAGCGGATAGTCGGGCTGCTTGCCGTCCAGAATTTGCTGGATGGTGAGGATTTGCAGGCGGGGATAGGTGGTGCCGTCGGTTGATTTGTAGAGGCCAGCTTCGGCGGCTTCGCGGAGCATGGGTTTGGTCGGCTCCTCGAAGCAGAGAAAGACGCCAATCTCGGATTTTTCGCGGGTGAGTACGCCGACGAGATCGCGGACCTGGGGAACGGAGACGCCGCCCGCCTTGACGGAGAAGATGATCTGCTTCGACTGGCCGGAGTCGTCGTCGTGGAAGTAGAGGCGTCCGTCGATGCCGCGGTCCGCGCCCTTTTTCTGCTCGGCGGGGCGCGCGCCCACCTGGCCCAACGCCCACCACTGGAACTGGTACTTGTCCTCGGCTGCGAGTTGGCCTGCACCTGCCAAATCAGTGGGCTCGCCGATTACGTCGTAGGTGGATTTGATCTCCGGGCCGAAGGCGTCGGAGAGGCGTTTCTTGATGAGGCCGATGGCTAGGTGGGTAATGTCGATGCCGATCCAACGGCGGTTGAGGCGTTGGGCCACCTGAACAGTGGTGCCGCATCCGCAGAAGGGGTCCAGCACAAGATCGCCTTCGTTGGAACTGGCTTTGATGATGCGTTCGAGAAGAGCTTCGGGCTTTTGGGTGGGATAGCCGAGGCGCTCTTTGGCGTGCGGCGAGAGCGGATCAATATCCGTAATTACATCCTGCACAACAACACCACGATCGACGTCATGGTACCGCTTGAATTGTGGAACTCCGCCTTTTGCGGGCCAGACAATCAATCCCGCAAGATCAAGCTGGTCGAGCCTTTGCTGGACGCTGAGTTCATCCCAACTGAGACCGGCCTGACGAGGGCGTGGAACCGCCCAATGCCTACCCACTTTTGTCGGATTCACGCCCCGCCAGGGCAATCCAGACTCCCCGTTACGCTTGCCGGCACCGGTCAAATCTCCTAGTCTGTATCGTCCGCCCTCATCTTCATGCCTGTAGAATCTTTCGAGGTATTCCGGGGTATATCCCTGATACACGCGATTCCATGTCGAGTTCTCGCTCTTGGAGTAGAAGAGGATCAGGTCGTGAACCGGCCCCCATCGTTTCGCGCTATTGTGCGCACTGGTTCGCTTCCAGATAACCTCGTTTTTGAAAAACTGCGGTCCGAAAACCGCGTCCATCAATATCTTCAGATAGTGACCCGCCGCAGGGTCGCAGTGGAGGTAGATGGAGCCGGTCTCTTTGAGGACGCGGCGGAGTTCGACGAGGCGCGGAGCCATCATGGCGAGATAGGCCATCATATCGGAGCCGTGAAGAAAGGTATAGAAGGCGCGCAGGGCGTCGGCAACGTCACCGCCCTGCTCGATGACCTGCTCCAGAGCGCGGCGGGATTCGATGTTCCACTCCCAGGTGTCCTCGAAGGCGTGAATCTGGGAACTGGATTGGGAGCCGTCCTTTTCGGCGAAGAGGACGTTGTAGTCCTGGCGGGAGTTGAAGGGCGGGTCGAGATAGACGAGGTCCACCGACTCGTCCTTGACGTAGCGCTGGAGGACATCGAGATTGTCGCCGTAGTAGAGCGAGTTTTTTAGGGCGGTCACGGGGTTGGGTTAAGAGTAGCACATACCGCGATCCTTTGCGTTAGGCTAATCTTCGGTCGTTGAGGTAGGAAATAAGGTCTTCTCGGCGCGCAAAATTCTTGAAATTGCCGATAAGGTTCGCGAGGGCCTGCCAAACGAGGAATAGGAACTTTTCAAGAGTATCCACATCTTCAATGCCACGCCCGTGATGAACAAACTGTGATCTGAGCGTGTAAGCTTTCCTAGTTGTCGCGACAATCTCTTTGCGTTCCTCCAGGGTTTTTCCGCATAGAAATGCCAGACGCTCTGCTAGGTTCCCTTGTACTGGCTCGCTGCTATCGCGAAGCAATAGGGACTCCAAGCTGACAAGTACAAAAACGAGCTTTTCGGCGGGATCGAGCGTTAGGGTGTTCTTGGAATAAATTAGGAGGGCCTCAAACAGCGCTCTCCGCAATTCGGTGCTTGAATTATCGGACGCAAGGGCGTGGAGGTCTTCCAGGATGCCAGGAAGGTAATGCCGGGCGCGGTCGACATTCCATGCTGCTGTTACATGCCGGAGGATGTGGTGCGAGGTACTCTTGATTGCCCCATCCGTCATATTCAATTCGGAGAATACGTCGTCTCGTTCCATTCCTAGCGGGGTACAGTAGCTTCTTATTCTGCAAGTCCAGTTCGCCTCCGAGATGAATCGGAGCAAAGCCACCGCGTCGACGGTCCGCTCAAGCGCCACTTGTGAGGCCATCGTTTGCTCGGCGTGAACGATGGTGCAAGCGGCCAGCGTAGCTTGGAGTTTGGAGCGCTGCCTATTCAACTCGGCGCTCACAGCTGGGTCAGGAGGAGGATTGAGTCTTCCATACCAAGAGTCCATCAGATCTTTAGAGATTGTTCTGAATGTCACGTCGCCAATCGAGAACGATTCTTTCGCATATGTTTGATATAAGGGTATCCAAATCTCTATGTCTCGCACTTCCTCTTCGCAGCGTCTCTTCAGGCGGTCGGGAAGTGTGTCCGTGCTTTTCTTTTCGAGGGTGTCTGTCAGCCAGATAAATATCTCTTCTAAGACAAACTTGAAACTGACGACCCCTTTGAGTGGCCCTTTCGACGCCAACCCGGATGCAAGTACTCTAATCTTTCGGTGGGGTTCTTCCGCCCAGCCGATTCTTCTCCCACCGACTGACCAGAATCTTCCTATTTCTTCTCCGTCTATGGATGTGACTCTCTCAAAAAATATTGGAGTGCCAATAATGTGCTCGGCGGTGAATGTAAAAACGGGGTGGATGGGGTTTGTCGGAACCCTTGTGGGCCTAGGAGGTGGGGCGTCCATGATGCGGACTTCGTTCAGAAGTTCTTGCGCTTGCAGGTTCAATGCTTCTGAATGTCTTGGATCGAACTCGACCATAACCCATGCTAGCAGTAATCCAGGCGGTGTTTCAGTCCGGCTTTCTAGCTGAGGGTTTTCATTTGACTGCCGTCCTACAACATTTATCGGAATACGGTCTGCGGTTTACATTGTCTTTTAGGCACGGCTGAAGGCAACTGCCGTGCGGCCAGTCACTCGCTGTTCGCTCGCATGAGCTTCTATTAGTGGGCTGAAAGCAACTGCTCCCTCCGCTATCCGGCTCAGTCGCGGGGGATTTCGAGGGCTTTGGTGAGGCTGGAGACGCGGGCGACGTTGTGGCTGCGGCACCAGGACTCGAGTCCCTTGGCGAGGCGCTCAACGGCGCAGGGGTCGGTGAAGCTGGCCGTGCCGACCTCGACGGCGGTTGCTCCGGCGAGGAGGTACTCGACGGCGTCTGCCGGGGTGGTGATGCCACCCATGCCGATGATGGGTATGTCGATGGCCTGGGCGACCTCGTAGACCATGCGCAGGGTGATGGGCTTGATGGCCGGTCCGGAGAGGCCGCCGGTGATGTTGGCCAGGCGTGGCTTGCGGGTCTCGGCGTCGATGGCCATGGCGAGAAATGTATTGGAGACGCTGAGGGCGTTGGCGCCGGCGCGGGCGGCGATCCGGGCCATGTGGGCGATGGAAGTGACGTTGGGCGAGAGCTTGACAATGAGCGGGCGGGTGGAGGCGTTGCTGGCCTGGGTTACGAGATATTCGAGCGAGCCGGGGTCGGTGCCGAAGACCATGTAGTCGGCGTGGACGTTGGGGCAGGAGACGTTTAGCTCATAGGCGGCGATGCCTTCGGCCTGGTTGAGTCGCTCGATGACAGCGAGGTACTCACCCACCGTGTAGCCGAAGACGTTGACGATGACGTTGGCGCGGGGGTAGCGGCGGAGGGGAGGGAGCTTGCGGGCGATGAACTCCTCGACACCGACGTTTTGCAGGCCGATGGCGTTCAACATGCCGGAGGCGGTCTGGATGAGGCGCGGAGGGGCGTTGCCGGAGATGGGCTCGTGCGAGATGCCCTTGGTGACGAATCCGCCGATGTTCTCCAGCGAGACGATCTCCTCGAACTCGATGCCGTAGCCAAAGGTGCCGCTGGCGGCGATGATGGGGTTGGCCAGTTCCAGGCCAGCCAGCGACACTTTCATGTCAGGTTTCACGCGCGGATATCTTCCTTTACGACAGTGGTCAGTGATCAGTGGTCAGTTGCTTTGTCGTGCTGCCGACGGCTTGCACTCAGCGGACAGAGCATCCTGACAATGATAAACCTGCTGTTCCGCGAGCTATTTGACCGGCTTGATTGCCTCTGTCAGCACATGGCCCACCGAGGCCGAAGGCTGATTGACGCCGGCCAGCGAAGCCAGAGTGGCGGCCAAATCTACCGGGGCTACTCGTCCATGATACTCGCCGGGAAGGAAGGGCGCGCCATAGAAGGCCAGCGGCACATGACGGTCATAAGACCATGGGGCAAAGTGGGTGGTTCCGGCAAAGGGGCCGGTTCCGGGCAACTGATAAGCGTCGAGCACCGCCATGACGAACCAGTTGCCGTGTTCGGCATAGCTGTGGGCGAGAAGCCGACCCCACTCGGATGGAGGCAGAGGGCCGTTGGCCAATTGCAGACGGGTGTAGACGGCTTGCACGTGCGGAGAGGGCGGCAGACGCTGCTGAGAGGGCTGGACGACAGTGGGCGGAAAGCCGGAAAGAAACCTGGGCGGATGCGGATCCTGGCTGGCGACGGCTCCGGGCAGCAGGGCCGCGACTTCTTCCTCGGCGGCTTTTTCGTCGATTCCCACTTTTTTGAAGGTTCGCTTGTCGAGCACGATGTAGGGCAGGTCGGGATCGGGCAGCAGGTAGTCCAGGCGGCGGCCGGGCGAATGGCGCTTATTCAGATCCGCGTTCAGAGACTCGTAAACCTTGTCCATATTGACGGCCGCAGCATGGATGCCCAGCTTGGCCGCGTCGCCGGGAATCGGCGGAATCCCATGATCGGCGGTGAGCGCCAGCCAGACGTTGCCCAGGCCGACGGCCTGATCGAGCCAATTGTTGAAGTTGTCCAGATCGCGATCAAGGCCGAGAATCATCTGCTGCTCTAAATCCGAGTCTGGGCCGAATTGATGGCCGCGAATGTCGTTGGCCGAGAGCGAGACGACCACCAGGTCGGTAACGCCGCTCTGACCGAGCTTTTCGCCGGAGATGAGCGCCTTGGCAAAGTCCAGCTCGTAGCTATTGGCCGCGGGCATATGTCCCACCAGATCGAAAAACTGCGTGGTGCCCTCGACCAAGGCCTCGCGCGCCGCCTGGGCGGGGCGTCCGCTGGAGTTGAAGGCGTGCGCCCACTCCGGCAGGTGCTCCATGTAGTAGGTCGAGGTGGTGAAGTATCCGCTGGTGTTGTCGATCCAGAATGCGCCGTTGGCCGCCTGGCCGGCGGGCAGGATGGCCGCGCGGTCCTTGAGCGAGACGCCATAGACGCGGGAGCGGCCGTTGGTGGCCAGCCGCAGCTCATCGCCCAGCGTGGTGGCGCGCAGATTGAGCGGCGAGGCGCCGATCACCCATGTGGCGGCCCATGAGGGCGCTCCGGGCTGATTGGCGGGAATGGAAGCCTGCGGAAGATCGACCAGCTGATAGCGCTCGTCCTGAACGGAGCTGACTTTGGAGTCATAGGAGCGGGAGGCGTCCCACCACTCGTTGGTCTCGATGCCGTGGCCGTCGGTGTAGGCGCCGGTGCCGATGGTGGCGTGGCCGGGAGCGGTCTTGGTGTTGGCGTAGTCGAAGTAGCAATCGGCGAACCAGGCGCCTTCCTTCATGAAGAGATTGAAGCCGCGTCCCTTGAACTCGGCGCGGTCGCGGTTCAGGTAATCGCCGCGAAACTGGTCGATGATGACGATGATAATCAGTTTTGGCTGGCCGACGTAGGCCTGGGCCGGAGCGGCACCGGGAAGTAGGATGGCTAGAAGCGCGACGAGGCAGGAAAACAGGGTGGAGAGAGAGCGGGTTCTCGGTTGCATGGGAGGATTGTAAACAAGGATTGTTACAGGACGTTCAAATTGCGGTGATTAAGGCAAATGAGCGGAGAGTCACTGACGAATTGACGACAAATCGACCGGACTAGAATTCGTATTCGCGTCAAGTGTATTGAGTTGCAGATAGTGAGTTACTTTAAATTATGCCAAATCCATTTGCATACGATGAAGGCACCCCAGCACGCAAGCAGCAGGGCTACTATTGATAATGTTTTCCACCAAAATTGGGGATATCCTCCGAAATGCACGAGCAATGGACCGACGAAGAAGGCCGGAACAATAAACAGTACATGAAATGTTAAAACAAGGATCGGGAATACGAATACCACAATAGCGAGTTTTAACATTCGATTGTCACATACGTTTTTTCCTTTCTCCACAGTCTCTGTCACGCTGACCTTTCCGCCACATTTAGCAAATTTACGTACTTCTAAATTCTTTCGTCATTGTTCATGTATTGGAGATTTTGTTTCCCACCCATTCGCCCAAAAGAATGGCAAATGGATGGGGCACGGAGCTTCTGTTGGTGTTCACAAGTCCTCGATAACTAGGTCGCTAGCTAGGCAGTGACCGTCTCACTGGCCTTTACCTTGACTGGGGTAAGCCAGCCGAAGCGGTCGGGTTTGAGCCCGTTGGCGATGCCGAAGAATTCGTCGGCGATCTTTGTTGTGACTTCACCGGGTTTGCCGTCGGCGACCAGGATGCGGTCGATGGAGCGGATGGGCGAGACCTCGGCAGCCGTGCCGGTGAAAAAGACTTCGTCGGCGATGTAGAGCATCTCGCGGGGAATGGGCTGCTCGATGACGGTGTAACCCAGATGGCGGGCGATGGCGATGGCGCTGTCACGGGTGATGCCGGAGAGGGCCGAGTTGCCCAACTGTGGGGTGTAGAGCACGCCGTTGCGGACAACGAAGACGTTCTCGCCGGAGCCCTCGCTGACCAGGCCGTTCACATCGAGGCCGATGCCCTCCTGGTAGCCGTTGATTTCGGCTTCCATGTGGATGAGCTGAGAATTCATATAGTTTGCGCCGGCCTTGGCGAGGGAGGGCATGGTGTTGGGGGCCAGGCGGTTCCAACTGGAGATGCACACGTCCGCGCCGCCGTGGCCGGCGATGTACTTGCCCCAAGGGAAGTTGGCGATGTAGACCTCGATGGGCGTGCCCTTGGGGCTGACGCCGATTTCGCCGTAACCACGGAGGGCGATGGGGCGGATGTAGCAGGGAGCAACTCCATTCGCCTCAATCACGTCCACAACGGCGGCGCAGAGTTCGTCGAGGGTGAAGGGGATCTCCATGCGATAGATCTTGGCCGAGTCCAGCAGCCGCTGCATGTGTTCGGGCAGGCGGAAGACGGCCGAGCCCTGGGGGAGACCGTAACAGCGAATCCCTTCAAAGACGCTGGAGCCATAGTGAATCACATGGCTCATGACATGAATGTTGGCCTGTTCCCAGGGAATGAGGGTGCCGTTGTGCCAGATTTTGGAGGTGGCTTGGATAGGCATGGGTTTGGACTGCTCCTTGGCTGTGCCGGGTGCGTACAGATAAGGGTAGCGCGATAGAGGCGGCATTGTCACGGAAGGGCGAGGGCGGCCAGATGGCAATTTTAAATCCACAGGCTCAAACTCCAGTCGTGGTCAAGTATTTTCGGCGTACAATTTCTTCATAATGTGGAGATATCTGACGATACTCGCTGTGCTGTTTGTTATCACACAGGTAACGATACCAATCCAAGGGCAGACAGCCGATAGCCGCCGTGCTGATGCTCAAAAACAAAATAATGGTAGTGATAGCAGCAAGAAGCCAGCCGCTGAGGCTCTTCCTGCTTCCATACAGCTGACAGACAGCCAACGCCTCCAGAATGAACATAAGGATCACGTTGATACCGATATAAGAATCATTTCTATCCCCGCAAAGGATACTTATGATCGCGCTGCCTTTTGGGCTAATCTCATACTTGTTGCGGCCGGCATCAGCGGAATCTTTGTGGCTCTCTGCACCCTGAGAAAGTTGGAGCGCCAAACGAGAACAGCCGAACGTCAGGTGGACCATATAGTAACGTCGGAGAGAGCATGGCTTATAATATCTTCGGATCGAGCAGGTAGTAGCGTCATTAAACCTGGTCCTCCTCCCCCCTACCGGTGGTACATCAAGAATCTTGGATCGACACCGGCACGACTCATAGCGGCACAAGCAATCTGCAAAGCTCATTCTGGGCAAAAACTGCCCGAGGAGCCTGTGTTCCCTAAGGGCAATATCGAACTCGGCGAAAGAATCCTTGGGCCGAACGATTCTTTGGAGTTTTATTCTTTTTGGGAAAACGAAGATGGGACTATATTTAAGGACCGGCTTGAAACCATCGATACGGTTTGGCTGAGGGCCTACGGACACGTGACCTATAAGACGATTTTCGATTCCGAGATTCACGAGTCCAGATATTGTGACGACTTCATCTGTTGCCCACCGAAACCACTTGGAGTGCAATTGGCTGATGTGGTTATCGATTTTCGTCCAGACTTTACATCCCCCCCGGCTTACACAAAGCACACATAGAGCCAGCCCTAATATCCAAATTAGGATACTACCCGGGCGCGGGCAGGGCAGATGTCACTATGCCGAAACGCTTTCCACGAGGGAGTGGGGCTTCGGTGCGCCTGCATGGGCGTGGCGCCTTGGCTGAAGATCCGATTGTTCCAGGTTCTGAGCGCTTTCTGCCGTTTGCAGATGGAGTTCCATCAGTTTCCGCGCCTGAACGGGATCGTGCGCCCGGATAGCGCGGAAAATCTCGCGATGCATCTCGGCCATATCGCGCAGGTAGTGCGCGCGCTGGACAGTTTTGCGCCGCTTTTCATACATGGCGGTGGTAATGGTCTCAATGATGGCAGCCAGAATGGGATTGCCGGAGGCCTTGGCGACGATGCGGTGAAACAGCACGTCGTGCTTGAGGAAGTCCGCGGGGCTGTCCGCGCTGGCGAACATGTCGGCGACCTGTTCGGCCAACGCTGCGTGGTGCTCCTCCTTGCCCCGTTCGGCGGCGAGCGCGGCAAGGCTGCTTTCAATAATCAAGCGCGCCTCAAACATCTGCCAGAATTGGAAGCCGTAGAGAGCGCCCATCAGCCCCAGCGAGGCCCTGCTGAACTCGGCTGGACCATCCTTGATAAAGGTACCGACTCCGTGGCGCACGTTCATTACACCCATCGCCACCAGGTAGCCAATGCCGGTGCGCAGGCTGGCGCGGCTGATTTTGAGGGTACGAGCCAACTCTCGCTCGGGCGGGATTCTGTCGCCGGGTTGCAATGCGCCTTTTTCCAGCAGGGCGCGGATGTGGTTGACCACTTGCCTGGTCCGGTCGGTATCGGGCGCATCCTGCTTCAGATCGGGCATAAGGGCAAGATTCCAATCATATTACGGCAAATTTGAACATTATTAGAGTAACACTGGAGGCCGCATTTGGATATATTAATTTGGCAACAATTGCGGTGTTCATGTATGCTTGTGGTCAGACCTCGTGTCCGTGCCTCCTGCTGTTCATTCATGGC
>Ga0302320_10028568_pt1 | contig 10699 bp, 6 predicted proteins | sample Bog_T0_3_FD_202130 | JGI IMG/M metagenome (GOLD analysis project Ga0302320, IMG submission 202130) | Peat permafrost microbial communities from Stordalen Mire near Abisko, Sweden - Bog_T0_3 | ecosystem: Environmental > Terrestrial > Soil > Wetlands > Peat | place: Sweden: Abisko, Stordalen Mire... | reverse complement strand
ATTGCAAAAATTAAAGCTGACGGCACTGTTTGCCGCCCCGCCCAAAACTTAGGCGCGTAGCCCGACAAAATCGAGAATACCTCGGTTTTATTGGGCTATTCGTTTCGGCTTCAGGAAGTTAGGCTAATGCACGGCCCAAATCACCTCAAGTGAACCAAAACTTAACCTGCAAGATCCTGCGGCATGGCGGAACCAAAGGGGCAACGGGTCGAAATCGGGATTTTGCACGTGTTTTAGTGTATGAATCCGTGTTTTTCCGCCCGGACACTAGTGACGCATTATTGATGCACCACAATCCGGTAGAATTTTGGAGAAACAGGAACTCCGCCAACGTTAGTGTAATTCATCACCACACCACTTCCCATAACATTGCTCACAACCGTGCTCCAGGGCGCGGAAATCAGATTCGTTGTGCTCTGAACATCATGCAAAAAATCAACGGCCGTGGAGCAGCTCAGGACAACATTTGAGCTCATTATGTCCGCGGCGATTATTTTGACGGAGACCGGCGTGAGCAAAAGAGCCAGATCGGCCAATCCGTTAAATCCAGTGCAGGCGATCTGCCCGCTATCATTGATGCCTGCGGGAATACCATCAAGCGTCCAGCTTGAATAAGTGGATGGAATGAGCTGAGAAACGTCCGTCATCGTTCCGCCAGCGTAGAGAAAAACCAGCGAGGAAGCGGCATTGGCAAATCCCACGACTTGACCCGAAGCATTAATGCCGGTGGCTTGGCACGCGGAAGCTCCAGGCGGCATGCCTAAATCAGTCATTTGGCCATGATCATATCGAAAGGGGTGGACGATCCCGTTCGAGCCAACGGCATAGCCGACCACTTGTCCGCCATGGTTGATTGCGTTGGCGCAACTGCTTTGCCCAGCCACCAGTCCGCCCAAATTTGTGATCGTTCCCCCGCTAAACAGAACTGCTTGTTCAAGGCCATTGGAATTCACCGCTGAATATCCCACAATTTGTCCATCGTCATTGATGCCGTACGCTGCGCTTGCCGCCGGGTTCAGCGCTCCCAAGTCAACCATGGCTCCGGAAGTATAAAGGAAGCCATGTTTAAAAATGGAGGAAGTCCAGGCATACCCGACCACTTGTCCGCCGCTGTTTATGCCTGTGGCCATGCTATTCTGACTGTTTGTGAGCACTCCCAAGTCGGTCATGGCTCCATTGCTGTAGAGGAAAGCGTGGAAATTGCCGTTAGTGTCCACGGTGTATCCAGCAATTTGGCCGGCGCTGTTGATGCCTTCGGCATAACTGCTTGTGCTTCCCGGCAGCATGCCGAGATCAGTCATTATTCCATTACTGTAACAGAAGGCACGAGTATCACCGTGATCGTCGATGCTGGCAAACCCAACCACTTCTCCACTATTGTTAATAGCGGTGGCTCGACTAAAAGTTCCACCTGGCAGCGTGCCCAGGACAGTGACTGAGTAAAGGACGCTTTGGGCCTGGTTGCTTAAGGCGCCAAGAAAAAGAGAGAGCAGCGTTAGAAGCGTAAATACGATGGCGTGTCCTCGGCAACGCGCAATCAAATTGCATTGAACTTTCATTGCAGCCTTTAACTTGGTTCAAGTGGACTGGGAATTCAAGCGAGAATTGATTGCGGCAGAAGCGCCTTAACCAAAAGTCTTTATGAACGAAACCTTGCGGGAGCGGCGCGGGGTGTCCCTACGATTCATAGTTGAAGGCCCGGCAATACGGGGCCACCCGTGCCTGGATCGGCGCCAGGGCCTCCGCGTAATTCCGCCAGCGGCCCACCGCGCGCTGATAGACGGGCTGGGTCACCTCGGTATAGGTGGGCGAGAAAACAAATTTTTTGCGGTTCGATTCGTGGAAGGCCGCCTGTTGCGGCTGCCACGACAGCCCCAAAAACTCCGTCACCCGGCGGCCCTCCGCTTCCAAGCCGGCCACGATGTCTTCGTAACGCGTCTCGATCCAATCGAAGCCGCCCAACTCGCGCATCCGCAGCCAGACATCCATCAAATCGGCATAGTGGACGGCCGTTCGCTCCAGACTGAGAAAATTCGCGTTGATGGCATTCAATCGCAGGTTCTGGAAATAGCAACTGACGATGACATCCCGCGGGTCCCGCAGCGTAATGATCACCTTCAATTCGGGAAAAATGCGCAGCCAGAGATGCAGCCAGGCGGTGGGCGAGGGATTTTTGTCCAGCAGCAGGGTCTGCGCCGTGCTGCCGGCCTCCTCGCGCAGCAGGCTCTGGAAATAACGTTGCTGAAAATGGCCGCGCTGCGCCGTGGTGAGGGCATTCAAGGCATTCGCGGTCAGCGCGGCGGCGGCATTCATCGGCGCCAGTTTCTCCGCCACCTCATCCGGGAAGGCCATGGGTTCGTCGAAGGCGGCAATGCCGGGATGGGCGCCCAGGATTTGCTCCAGCAACGTTGTGCCGGTGCGCGGGTGTCCGCCCAAAAGGGCCAGCCGGCGCGGGCTTGGCGCCGCGGCCCCCTCCTCTCGCCAGCGCCGGATCATCGCTGGTGTCAATGCGCCGAGCAAATCGCGCCGGCCGCGAACCGCCCGGTCGTATTCGCGTTCCATTTTGGCGAGGTCCGCCGAGCTGCGCAGACACGCCTTGGCCTCGCCCAGCCAGCGCAGGGCTTCCGGGTATTGGCCGAGTTGATCCAGCACCACGGCCAACTGATGGCGGCTGGAATACTTCACGTTGGCATCCGGTGATCCGCGTTTGATCAAATCCCGCAGCAGGGTCTCCGCCTCGCCGTTTTGGCCCCGGCGATGCAGCAAGAGCGCTCTGACACACAACACCTGCGCATTCTGCGGGTCGCGCGCCATGCAGGCCTCCGCACATTGCCAGGCCTCATCCAGCCGGCGTTCCCGTTCATACCAATCCGCCAGGCTCAATTGCGCGTGGATGGAAAGCGGGGCCACGGCCACCGCCTGCTCGAAGCAGGCCCGCGCCCGATCCGGACGCCGCAACCAGTGATATTGCTGGCCGAGCAACACGAGCAGGGAAACGTTCCTGGAGGCCAGCGCGGACGCGCGCTGGCAGGCTTCGTCAGCGAGCAGAAAATCCAATTGCTTTCCCGCGGCAAACCCCAGTTCGTACCATAACCGGGCCGTCTCCGGGAACTGCTGCAACAACTCCTGGTAGATGGCCTGGGCCTGATCCGGCCGGCCTTGCAGCAATAGCTGTTGCGCCTTTTGCCAGCGGGCAACGTGGCGGGCGGCTCCCGTGGCTGCTTCAAGGTCCTTGGGCATGATGCTTTGGGATTTTGTAACTCTCACGAATTCAAATTCTTGGCTATTTTAAAGCCAGACTTTAAAAGAAACAAGCTTCCGGTTGGAGCGCGGATTGTCCTAATCCGCAGCGCATTGAGTGACTGAGACTGCTCGGTTATTTTGGGTGCCCGCCAGTAGGCGGAGCGCTGCGAATTGGGACAACTGGTTTCTCGCTGTTTTCGGTGGAATTCGGTTTTGGTTTTGGTTTTGGTTTTCCATGACCCGCGGGCGGATTGAGTTGCGGAGTATTCCAAAGCGGCGGGGAACGTGAAAACCCTCTCCCGGGGAGAGGGCAGGGTGAGGGCGGGTGTCAAAACTCCGCCATCCATTTTGCGGTAATCCATTCTGCGTTCTTGACTGCAAACGCCAGATGAATTTGACTGGTCGCAAGTCAGCATACCATGTTTTTCTTCATTCCAGTCGGGATGAATTACCGGACCGAAAGGCTTCCGCTGGTAACGTTTTCGCTCATCGGCATCAACACCCTCATCTGGCTCGTCTCGACTATCTGCCAGGTCAGCACCGATGGAGCATCGCAGGCTTGGATCTTCCAACATCTCTGGCTCGTGCCAGCGGCCTGCACCTGGTATGCGCCCTTCACCTCAATGTTCGTCCATGGTGGATTTTTTCATCTGCTGGGCAACATGATCTTCCTGTTCCTGTTCGGCTCGTGCGTGGAAGACCTGATCGGGCGGCTGCGTTTCCTCACTTTTTACCTAGTGGGCGGGCTGGTTGCGGATTTGGGGCTGATTGCGATGACGCAGAACCATTTCCATTCCATGATCCCGGGCGGCGGCGCTTCCGGCGCCATCAGCGCCTGCATGGGCATGTATTTGCTGCTGCGCGCGGATGCCGACATCGAGTTTAAATACTTTGTCTGGCTGTATGTCTATGTGCGCGCCGGCGAATTTGAAGTGCCGGCGTGGGTGGCCATCTTGTTCTGGTTTGGCAAGGACCTGTTTTTCGGAGCGCTGAAGATGCTGTTGGGAACCGGCGGCGGCGGCGTGGGATACGGCGCGCATGTCGGCGGATTTCTGGCCGGGCTGGCGCTGGTGGCCGCTTACCGCTGGCTGGCGCGCCGGCGCGAGGCGGAATCCGCCCCGCCCGATCTCATTATTGATCCCGCCGCCATCCTGACCGCAGTCAGGACGCCGGCGGCGCCCCTCCCGGCCACCAGCGAGACCCCCACAATTTTTCTTCATGACGGCCAGCGCCAGACCGGCCCGTTCACCCTGACCGCCGTGCAAGCGATGTTGCAGCGCGGCGAAATCGGCCGCGCTGCCAGCTATTGGAGCGAAGGCATGACCGGCTGGGAGAGCATCGTGGATCTGGCCGGACAGCCGATTGAATGAAGGAGGGTGCAAGAGGAACTTCTTCACGCCGTCGGCTGAGCGCTCACGAATTCGTGGTGCAGACGGGCGTAGGTGCCATTTTCGCGCAGCAGGCTTTCGTGCGTGCCGCGCTCAACGATGCGGCCCTGGTCGAGCACCAGCACCAAATTGGCCTGGCGAATGGTGCTCAAGCGGTGCGCGACGATGAAGGCCGTGCGTCCGCGCAGCAGCAGGTCGAGCGCCTTTCGCAGGCGCGCTTCAGTGACCGAGTCAATGGCGCTGGTGGCCTCGTCCAACACCACGATGCGGGGGTTGGCCAGCATCGCCCGGGCGAAGCAGATGATTTGACGCTGGCCAAACGACAGGGACGTGCCGCGTTCGGCCACGCGCGTATGCAGTTGCCGCGGCAGCGCCTCCAGCAGATCCAGGCAGTCCAGCGCGGCAAGGGTGGCGTACACCTCGGCTTCGGTGGCTTCCGGGCGGGCAAGGCGGATATTGTCGAGCACTGTGCCGGAGAATAGAAAATTATTTTGCTGCACGCTGCCCATTTGCGAACGCAGCGAATGGCTGGTGACGGCGTTCAGATCCACTTGGTCCACGAGCACGCGCCCGCGGCCGGGCAGATAGAACTTCTGCAGCAGGCCCACGAGCGTGGTCTTGCCGCTGCCGGTGTGGCCGACGAGCGCCACGGATTGCCCCGGCTCGGCCACGAACGAAATGTCCGTGAGCACGGGGCGTCCGGGTTTGTACTCAAAGTGCACGGCCTGAAATTCGACGCGGCCCCGGATGGCGGGCAACGGTGAGGCCGTGGCGGCGTCCTGCCATTCGGGCGCCTGATCCAACATGCGGAACAAGCGTTCCGCGCCGGCCATGGCCATGAGCGCCTGGTTCAATTGATTGCCGATGACCTGCACGGGTTCGAAAAAGAGGTTCGCGAGGAAGAAGAACATCACCAGGTCGCCGACGTCCATGTGCAGCCAGCCCTGCCAGCGCAGCACGCCGAACGCGCCGAGCAGGGACATGGCCCCGAGGAAAAGCTGGCTCTTCAATTGCAGCAGCGGCACGAATACCGCCGAGGCCTGCGCCACGCCCACGTTGTTTTCGCCATGCGCATCGATCAATTTGCGGAAGAAGCCCGCGTTGATTTCGTGCCGCACGAAGGCCTGCGTCACGCGGATGCCGCTGACCGATTCGGCCAGCGTCGAGGAGACGCGGCTCCAGGATTCCTGCACCTTGCGCAGGCGCAGCCCCATTTCCCGCCGGTAATGTTCGTTCACGAGCCAGATGACGGGGGCCATCAGGACCATGAGCGAAAACAGTTTCCAGTCGTACCACGCCATGAGCGCGGCGGACGCTCCCATCTGCAGGCCCTGCACGACCAGCACGAAGGCCACGTCCTGCACGCCGGCGCGCACGCTGTCAATGTCCGAGGTGAGGCGGCTGATGATGCGGCCGAATTTGGTCTGGTTGAAGAACGACATGGGCATCTGCATGAGCTTGGCAAACAGCTCCGTGCGCATGTCGTGGACCACGGCCTCCCCCAGTTCGAGCGCGAACCGCTGGCGGAAGTGAAAGCACGCCACGGTGAACAGCGCCAGGGCGAAGTACGCCGCCGCGGACCAGTAAATGGCCGGCAGGTGGTGATGGGAAATCGGGCCGTTGATGGTGAAGCCGATCAGCCAGGCGAGGGCGGGCAGTTGCAGACCGCGCGTGAAGGTGAGCGCAAACAGCCAGTTGCGCTTGGCCGCGTAAGGGATGGTGTAGCGGAAAATCCGGCGGATGAGCGGCCATTGGAGCGGCGCCTTGTCCGCCTCGCGCTCCTCGTGCGGATTGTAAAACGTGATGGCCTCGCGCGCGGAATGCAGCAGCGGCACAGGCAGCTTGCCTGTGGGTTCCTGCTTCCGCGGCCGGCGCTTGAAAATCATCGGGGAATTTTACCACGTCACGCCTTGCAGCCGAATGTTTTTTCCTGATGAAGATTGCCTGCGGCGTCGAAGTTTAGGTCCGTTGATTCCTTGAACGGCTCCTGATTTTGTGGTTTCCAGTTTGACGCTCTTCCTCATCCCGGCCTTCTCCCCAGGGAGAAGGAGAAATGTTCGCCGCGTCTTTGGCGGGATTAGCGGCGGAATTGGCCGGATGGTTCTTCAAGAATCGAAAAGCGTGGGGCCAAAAGTCCTCTCCCTTGGCGGAGAGGATTTAGGTGCGGGCGGGCGTTAAACCAGAATTTGAAAGGTGATTGGTCCCGCTCGGCCTTTGCTGTGGAATGACGCTCACAAATCCATGATCTGCAACAGCGCGGTTTCGTGATACGGCCCCGGGCGATGGACCAATTCAGCGTGGGTGCCGGACTGGGTGAGGCGGCCATTTTCCAGCACGAGGATCAGGTCGGCGCGGCGCAGCAAACTCAGCCGGCTGGAAACGACGAACGTCGTGCGACCGGCCATCGCCTCGCGCAGGGCGGAGACGATTTCGTTTTCCGTGCGCGCATCCACCGAGGCCGTGGGATCGTCGAGAATGAGAATGGGCGGTTGCAGGAGCAGGGCGCGGGCAAGCGCGAGGCGCTGGCGCTGGCCGCCGGACAAGTCCACGCCGGATTCACCCAGCACGGTTTCGTAGCCGTGCGGCAGGCCGATGACGAATTCGTGCGCCGCCGCAATCCGCGCCGCGCGCTCGATTTGATCCATGGTCGCGTGCGGATGGCCGAAAGCGATGTTGGCCGCGACGGTGTTCGAGAACAGAAAGCTTTCCTGGTACACGATGCCGATTTGCCGGCGGTAGGCGTCCAGGTCCAGGTCGCGCAAATCTTTTCCATCCGCGAGAATGCGGCCTTGCTGCGGATCGTAGAAGCGCGGGATCAGTCCGAGCAAAGTGCTTTTACCGGTGCCGGTCATGCCGAAGATGCCCACCACCTGGCCGGGCTTGACGGTAAACGAGATGTGGTTCAACACCCCTTTTCCGGTGGCGGCATTCGTGAGAACGCCGCTCGCAGGGCCATCCGTATTCCCGCTCGCGGCGTTAGCCATAGGCTCACGAATATGGCCACCGGGCGTGTAGCTGAAGGTGACATTTTCAAAGGTGATTTGCCCGGTGAGGCGGCCGGGCTTGGCGGCGTTTGGGCGGCTTTGGACATCCAGCGGCGTGTCCAGCACTTCATACACGCGGCGCGCGGCGGCGAGACTCTGTTGCACGGAATTGGCGATGGTCGAGATATTGGCGACCTGTCCCGTGAATTGCTGGAGCAGGCCGGCAAAAACGACCAGCCCGCCGCCGAGCGCGATTTTGTCCTGCACATACAGCCACCCGCCGAAGGCAAAGAGGATGACGAGGCTCAACTGCGAGAGCATTTGGGTGCCGGGCGTGAAGAGGGAGAGATCCCAGAAGATTTTCCGCTGCTGCGAAGAAACTTGGTCGTTGGCGGCCTCGAAGCGCCGAATTTGATGCGCTTCCGCCGCGAAACCTTTCACCGTCTGCATGCCGCGCACGCTTTCGCTGAAGAGCAGGACCATCTGGTCGCTCAGCTCGCGGTTGCGCAGGTAGCCGGGACGCAGGCGCGCCGAATAAAAATGGGCCAGTCCCCACAGCGGCAGCGACACCGACAGGCAGGCCAGCGTGAGGCCGGGATGGATGCGCCACATGAAAAAAGCGTAAGTGACGAGCGTGAGCATCATGTTCAACCCCTGCAACAGCACGCCGTCCACGAACAGCCGGGTGTTTTGAACGTCGCCGGTCACGCGGTTGAAAATGGAATTGGAGCCGTGGACGTCGAAAAAGCTGAAACTCAGGCGTTGCAGCTTGGCGTAAAGCTGGGCGCGCAGGGCCGGCACGATTTCGCCCTGCGTAAGCCGGGCGGTGACCATGTTGTAGGCATAAGTAAGAACGGCGCGAATGAGCGCCTGCCCCACAATGGCCAGCGCCAGCATCGTGACCACGCGCAGAGCTGACCACTCCACGGGCGGATGCCAGCCCAGCGGGTACCTCGGCGGCGGCAGCGACGGATTCAGCGCCTGCCGGATGACGTCAATGACCAGGCCGAGCAGTTGCAGGCCAGCGATGCCAAGCAGCAGCAGCCACAGGCTCAAGAGCATGGACCAGACACAGTTGGCGCGAAAACGCCAAGCCAGCGCGAACAGCCGGCCAACCAGTATTCCAGTGGAATACCGGCGGTCGGCGGGAAGGCGGTTGACAACGGTGGCGGCCATCTTTCGAAACCGGCAAACATGCCGGAATTGGGGGCGGTAATCGAATCAAAAATGGGGCAACCGGCTGCTTTTCAAAAAACCAAGCAATTTGCATTCGCCAAGCGCCGACGTTCTTGTTAGCTTATGCATATGGCCAGACTTTTCCTCGGATTAGATTCCAGCACACAAAGCTTGAGCGCGGTGGTCATTGACCTCGATACGCGCAAGGTAACTTATGAAAAATCGCTGAACTATGACCAGGCGCTGCCGCAGTTCAAAACGCGCAACGGCGTGCTGCCGAACCGCGACCCGCTGGTCAAACACAGCTCGCCGCGGCTCTGGGCCGCCGCGCTGGACCTGCTGTTCGCCCACATGAAACGGGACGGCGTGGCGCTCGGGAAGATTTTGGCCATCAGCGGCAGCGGCCAACAGCACGGCTCGGTTTACCTCAACGAGCGGTGGGAGGCCGCGCTGGCAAATCTTAATCCCCAAAAATCCCTGGAGGAGAATCTCGACGGTGTATTCGCGCGCAAAACCTCGCCCATCTGGATGGATTCCTCCACCGCGAAGGAGTGCTCCGAAATCCGCAAGAAACTCGGCGGCATCAAGTTCACCGCCTCGCGCACCGGCTCGGACACCTTCGAGCGCTTCACCGGCCCGCAAATTCGCAAGTTTTGCAAGGGCGAACCCAAGGCTTACGCCCAGACCGCCCATATCGCGCTCGTCAGCTCCTTCATGGCCTCCGTGCTCGCGGGGAAAATCGCGCCCATTGACTTTGGCGACGGCGCGGGCATGAACCTGATGGATATCCGCCGCAAAAACTGGAACCACGACGCGCTCAAGGCCACGGCGCCGGGACTGACGAAGAAGCTGCCGCCACTAGCGGAAGCGGGCAGTGTCATTGGCCCGGTGAGCGGCTATTTCGTCCAGAAATACGGGCTGAATCCCGAGGCCCGGGCCACCGTTTGGACGGGCGACAATCCGGCCAGCCTCGTCGGCCTGGGACTCATCAAACCCGGCCAAGTGGCCATCAGCCTGGGCACCAGCGACACGTTCTTTGGCACCATGGACAAATGCCAGACCGACGAAAGCGGCGAGGGCCACGTCTTCGGCTCGCCCGCAGGCGGTTACCTGACGCTGATCTGTTTCAAGAACGGTTCGCTCGCCCGCGAAAAAATCCGCGAGTTCTACAAGGTCTCCGACTGGAAGAAATTCGGCGAACTCGTGGCGCAAAAGCCGCCCGGCAACCACGGCGGAATCTTGCTCCCATGGTTCGAGGCGGAAATCGTCCCGCGCGTCAACCAGCCTGGAATCCACCGCTTCAACTTGGATGAAAAGGACGCGGCGGCCAACTGCCGCGCCATTTTTGAGGCGCAAATGCTTTCGATGCGGCTGCATTCGCAATGGATGCAGGTGGCGCCGGCGAGGATTTTCGTCACCGGGGGCGCTTCCAAGGACCGGGCGCTTTTGCAGGTGCTGGCCGACGTGATGGGTTGCCGGGTGGAGCGGATTGAGGTTGCCAAGAGCGCCGCGCTGGGCGCGGCGCTACAGGCCGCGCACGGCTGGCTGGCCGCCGACGGACAAGCTGCGAAATGGGAAAAGCTCGTCGCCGGCTTCACCGCGCCCGTGCCCGGCAGCGAAGTGCTCCCGAACAAGCAGGCTGCGAAGGTCTATGAGCAGATGCTGGACAAATACGCCGCGTGTGAGTATGAGGTGATGTCAGGGGGGTAAACCGAAATCCGAAACCGGAAAGAGTTTTAACTCGGAAGAAATTTAAGCGAAAAAAGGTTTTCAAAATGGCCAAAAAAGGCCCATTATTATCTCGATGCCACTGGAAACGGTGGCAGGAACTCCTGCACCTTAAGGAGTAGAGAATCCAAACCCCGCGCACGTCGCGGGGTTTCCTCTTTTACGGCCCTAGCAGCCTGG
>Ga0302320_10028567_pt1 | contig 10700 bp, 8 predicted proteins | sample Bog_T0_3_FD_202130 | JGI IMG/M metagenome (GOLD analysis project Ga0302320, IMG submission 202130) | Peat permafrost microbial communities from Stordalen Mire near Abisko, Sweden - Bog_T0_3 | ecosystem: Environmental > Terrestrial > Soil > Wetlands > Peat | place: Sweden: Abisko, Stordalen Mire... | reverse complement strand
GAAAACGATTTGAACAAACAAGCGGCGCTGGTGCGCGAAGCCCTGTCCCGTTTTCCGGACCACCCTGATTTGCTCGATGAACAAGCTGCGATCGGGGCCAAACAGAATGCGTTGAACGAACGGATTGAAAACGCGCGAACGTTTGAAGCAAAGCGTCTGTTTGGCGAAGCGATCAAGGAGTGGGAGGCCATTGGAGCTGACTATCCATGGCTGCAGTCGGTGGCGGGAGAAGTGGAACGGTTGGCTGAGGCGCGCCGCAAAGAAAAGAGCGAGGCGGCCGAGAGGTGGCTGCGACAGGTTGAGGAAGCAATCGAAACCTGTGATTATGACAACGCGGCGACGATGCTTCGCCAAGCCGCCCAGCAACAGCCCGACCGCAAATTGCAAGGTTTGGAAGCGAAACTGACCGAGGGTTTAAAGAAAAAGCACGAATCGGACGCGAAGTTGGATGACGGGCGAACGCTGTTCGCCGATGGCGATTTAGAAGGCGGTGGCAAGGCTCTCTATCAGTCGTTTGAACTGCAGCCCAAAGACCAGGACAAAACGAATGCCATCGTACTGCTGTTCCTAGGACAGATTCGAGCCCACATGATCTCCGAGCCGGCGATCTGTGAAGGCCTTTTGGCCTACTTGAAACAAATTCGGCCCGACCAGGTTTTGCCCGCGGATATCAGAGAAGCGTTGGTTAAGAGGGCGCCGATCGCCAAAGCGAAACCGGTGATTACCGTCAAGCCGGATGAGGCTGAAAAGCCGGTCCAGCTAAAAGCTGGCACGGATATAAGATCGGCCGTGGTCGCCACATCTGTCGTCACAGCGGCGAAGGCGTCTGGCCCAGCCAACGCAGACAAACCCGTTATCTCTGATGGGAGCCTGGGACTTCGCAGGAGCAACTTCGTTCAAAAGAGCGTTGAAAAACCGTCAAAGGAAAACCCGTCGCAGCCGCTGTATCCGCGCGAAGAGCTTTCGTTTGGGACGATTGCGGCCGCTTTGATCGTTCTGCTTTGTTTGGCGGGCGCCGTATTCTTGTTCACACGGCCGGCTAATCGAGGTGTTCCGGTGCAGATCAGTGTCACACCCGACCACACAATGATCGACTTGGACGGCCAGGTTTGCGTGATGCCCGACTGCAAATTCAAGGCTCTGAAGCCTGGCGAGCACCATGTCAAATTCAGAAAAGATGGCTACAAAGGCAAAGATGCTGTCGTTACGGTAAAGGAAACCGATTCCACGCCGCTCAATCTGACTGCCGCTTTGGAGCCGCTACCTGCAAGTCCGCCGGCTGGAACTCCTTTGGCTCTGGTTACGGTGGTACACGGTTCCGCGGGCGGCTCCGGGGCGCAGGCGAAGATACAAATTCGGGGGGCGCTTCCGCGCACTCGCGTGCGGCTGGATGGCAGCCAAATCGGCGAAGTAACCAAAGATGGGACCTTCACATTTGCCGTGCCTCCCGGACCGCATACGGTGGATTTATCGCTTGATGGCTTTAGCAATCGCACCATCACGCGGAATTTTGTTCGTGGAGAATCTGTTTCCTGGGCGAAGGATGAGGTTCAACTCAAGCCGCGCCAGCCAGAAGTTCAGCGGTAACACGTAGCACAACGAAAAAGGGGACAGGTTTTTCACCCATCCCCTCGTTCGCTCTTCGTCTGTCGCAGATCATTCTGGTTTAGACCTCTCTGCTTTAGACTTCGCTCTGCCTACTGTTTCGCAATCACTAGATTCTTGATCTTGTTATAGGTCGCGGTAGGCAAAATCTTCTTGGTTAACAATTCATTTTTCCCTTTGTAGGGACGGCCTTTGATGATCTTTTGCGCGTAGGCATCACCGATGCCCGGCAGGGCGTCGAGCTGTGCTGCGGTGGCCGAGTTCAGATCAACCAGAGAAGCGGCCGGCGCGGCGGTTGAGGTTTTCGCTTGGCCGGCGATTACCGGCGTCTGCGGCATAACGATCGCCAAGGCGAGCGCGCCGAGTAAGAGAAGTGATCGAGTTAGTTTCATGAAGGAGGCTCCTGTGTTGTTCGTTTTTTAATTCGACTTATTTATTCAATAAGCCTTTAAGAATGCTTTCTCCCATGGACATCATATCTCCGCCGCCGGCCGCCGGTACTTGGCCGCCTGGAGTCATATGATCTACCACGTGGGGCAATAGCTGTGCCAGGACGCCGCTTGCCATATCCGGCGATACGCCGAGTTTCGAGGCAATGCTGGAGATGGCGTCGGGGCCCACACCGGTTTGCACCTGCTGTGCGGTCACCGGCTGATTGGCGCCCGCACCTACCCATGAGCTTGCTACTCCACCCATGCCGTTTTTCTCAAAGGCGCCCACTAAGCCGCCCACTCCACCCGGGTAGCTGTTGACAAGATTCATAACTTCGCTGATGGCAGCGCTGCTGCCGCCGGGAGTGTTGGCGCCACCAAGGGCTTGCTCTGCGATATCTAATAAGCTCATTTTTAATCGTCTCCTTTTTTCTAAGAGCCGTGTGCCTGCACGCTTCTACAGGCCACGGCACGGCTACCAGCTTACTTCTTGTCCCCAATTTCCGCTTTCGCGGCACGGTAACCGGCTGCTTGCGCAGCAGCTTCCGTCATGAACTGGCCCTGTTTGGTTTTGCCATAGTAGCGGCCGCTCTTGTGATAAACCTTCGATTCGGTGTTCACCCAAACCATACCTTTGGCTTGTGCCGAAGCGATGTCAGAAGGCGAAGCGTTGACCGTGGGTGTGGGCGCGATTTTCTTGGCGTCAGCAGGTGCGGGTGTGACCGCGGGCTTGGTTGCTTGCACGGCAGGAGCCGGAGCGGTTGGCGCAGTTTTAGCTGTGGTGGTAACGGCAGGCGCGGGAGCCGTGGTTGCGGTAGCGGCTGCTGCCGCGGCCTTTGATTTCCGTGAACGATGGGTGGACGTGTCAGTTGCGGTTGAAGTCGCGGCGGCAGCCGTGGTAGCTGTGTCGGTGGCCTTCTTTTTGCGGCTCTTCTTTGTACTTGTGCTGGTGGTGTCCGTCGCTGTGGCCGGGGCCTGCGCGAAGATGCTTACTGTTCCTAATCCAAGAGCCAACGCCGTTGCGGTGGCTAACAATCTCAAGTGGTTTTTCATTTGATTTCTCCTTAATCAAAACTGGCCTAGCATTACTTCAGGCGCCGGCTGTCTCACCATTTTAGACATGATTGCGGCCCGGTAAGTCACTGATTCTAAATTAATGAAACGTCATTTGGGCGATCCACCGGCACGCGCAGGCCGACGCCAGAACGTTCCCAATCAACGTAATTCTACAGATTTGCGCCAAAAGATTCTTGAAAGTTGCTTAATCTTTGAGGCTCGGGAGGAATGGCGAGTACTGAAACCGATGGCTAAAGGTTTGGGTGAAACCGCGCTTTTCCAGCGCTCTCATCGTATACACTGTTTAACCGAGGCGCGCTGCCGCCTGAAAGGATCTTCTTGCGTATCGTCTTCGCCTTGGTGGTTCTGACTCTATCCTTTTTTTCCTCTTTCGCTTATGCACAGGACGGCGATGAACAGGCAGGCCGGCAGATCTTTGATAACAATTGCTCGGTGTGTCATGGAGGCGATGGACAGGGCGGCGAGCATGGGCCGCAAATTGCCCGCCGCTTGCGCCGAATTGAAGATGCGCAACTGATCGAATTAATTCACCAGGGCCGCGCCAGCCGAGGCATGCCTGCTTTTGCCGGTATAAAGGATCAGTCGTTGAATAATCTGATCGCCTTTCTGCACACGCTTAAGTCACAGCGCAAGGTGGCCTACGTTCAGAAAACTGTACAAACCACTACCGGCCAGACGCTGGATGGAGCTGTTTTGAATGAGAGCGTTCTGGATCTGGCACTGCGCACGGCGGACGAACGGATTCATCTTCTGCGTCCCGCCGATGGGGATAAATACCGCGAGGTGACCTCACAGGTGGATTGGACTTCCTATCACGGCGATTACAGTGGTAACCGCTATTCGAAGCTCGATCAGATTCGCAAAGAAAACGTGGCCCGGCTGTCTCCTAGTTGGATGTTCACCATCTCCGATGCGCCTTACTTGGAAACCACGCCCGTTGTTGTGGAAGGCATCATGTATTTGACGAGCGCCAATGAGTGCGTGGCGGTGGACGCCGGCAGCGGCCGTGAGCTTTGGCATTTCCACCGAGACCGCACCAAAGGCGTGGGCGGCGGCGGAGGCAGCGGCATCAATCGCGGTATTGCCTGGTCTGGCAGCCATGTTTTCATGGCAACGGACAACGCGCATCTGCTTTCGCTGAATCGCTTCACGGGCGAAGTGGAATGGGAGACTGTGCTGGTGGATTGGAGGCGGAACTATGACATAACGTCCGCTCCCTTGGTGGCGGGCGACTTGGTGATTTCTGGCACTGCCGGCGGCGAGAGTGGTGCGCGCGGCTTCCTGGCGGCTTTCGACAAAGCGACGGGTAAGGAAGTGTGGCGGTTTTGGACGGTGCCCGCTCCTGGCGAGCCCGGTTCGGAAACGTGGAAAGGCAACGCGATCGCGCATGGAGGCGCGCCCGCTTGGTTCACTGGATCGTATGATGCGGAGGCCGATGTCGTCTACTGGCAGACCGGCAATCCAGGGCCCGACTATAACGGTAAAGAGCGCGAGGGCGACAATCTTTATTCCGATTGTGTGATTGCGCTCGATCGCAAAACCGGAAAGCTCAAGTGGTACTACCAATTCACTCCGCATGACACACACGATTGGGATGCGACTGAGCCGCTATTGCTAGTGGATGCCGTTTGGCATGGCCAAGCGCGTAAGCTGCTGCTCACCGCGAATCGTAATGGCTTTTTCTATCTGTTCGATCGCGTGGAAGGGCAACTCTTGTTGGCCAAGCCCTTTGTCAAGAAGCTCAATTGGGCTACGGAGATTGGCGCCGATCACCGTCCAGTGTTGGCGGCTCCCGAAAAGGTAGGGAACGGCGCCAAGGTCTGTCCGTCACAGGATGGCGCCACGAACTGGTACTCATCTGCCTATTCGCCAAAGACCGGGCTCTTCTATTTTCAGACCTTGGAGAAGTGCGATGTGTATACGGATGACGGCCCAGTGGAGTGGGAGGCCGGGAAGGGATACTTGGGAGGTTCTCAGCGCATGGCGCCCGGTGAAGTGCCGAAAAAGTATCTGCGCGCGCTCGATATTCAGACGGGTAAGATCGCTTGGGAATATCCGGAGGTGGGTCACGGCGATACGTGGGGCGGGGCATTGGCCACTGCCGGCGGAATCGTTTTCTTCTGCGATGATAGTGGCCTATTCATGGCGGTAGACGCGGATAACGGAAAGCCGTTGTGGAACTTTCGCGCTAACCAAAATTGGAAGGCATCCCCCATGACCTACCAGTTTGATGGCAAACAGTACATCACCATCGCCTCAGGGCAAACGGTGACTTCGTTCGCGTTACCGAATTAGAGCGACTGCGGGCATAACTTGAATGACCACCGTGCCGTGACTCGGTACCTTTACTGAGTAACTGCCTTGGTGTGTGCCCACAGTCTCATGTGCCCACAAATCACGGACAGCGGCTTGTGTCTGCTCCGACAAACCCAGGTCTGCCCACTGAGCGGTGATCTCCGCCTCACTTTCCGTCCGATTCAGTAGCCCAACCGCGCGGCTCCCATCACTCATCTTCTTGACCCAAACCTCTAATCCGCCGGTTTTTCTCACGCGCTTCGCCTGCATGCCCGCCGGATCTTGATCGACGGCGATGACCTCTTTGTTAGTGAGAATCGCCTTCGTTGCATCGCTCATATGCTCCAAATCGTTCCCGGCGATGAGAGGCGCCGCCAGCAAACACCACAGGCTGAAGTGCGAACGGTATTCGGTGTCGGTCATTCCCCCGTTGCCGACCTCCAGCATGTCCGGATCGTTCCAATGCCCAGGCCCTGCATAGCTCTCAAGCCCATCTTGCATGTCTACGATTTGCAAAACGCCGCGGTCTTTGTCCTTGCCGTCCCAGATGTCCTTGACGTCTAGCGTGGTGCGCCACATGTTCCCCACGTTACCCGCCCATAGCCATGGTTTCGTCGAACCCCATTCACAAATGCTGAACAAGATGGGACGACGCGATTTGGCGAGCGCATCACGCATCGTTTCGTACGAGCTGCGCGCATCTTGCGTGTCATAGTGGTTGCACCAATCGTACTTAAGGTAGTCGACGCCCCAAGCCGCATATTGACGGGCGTCTTGATATTCATATCCCCGGCTGCCAGGGCGGTTTTGGCAAGTTCCGTTTCCGGCGTCTGAATAAATGCCGAACTTCAAACCCTTCGAGTGAATGTAATCACCCAATGCTTTGAGGCCAGAAGGAAAACGCTTGGCATCCGGTACGATGTTGCCTTGTGGATCGCGGCTCACCTGCCAGCAATCGTCTATCACCACGTATTCATAGCCGGCGTCTTTCATGCCTGTGGAGACGATACTCTCTGCCGCGCCACGAACGAGCTTTTCGCTCACATCGCAAGCAAACTTATTCCAACTGTTCCAACCCATGGGAGGTGTTCGCGCGACGCCGTTATCTAGCGCGTATAGCGGTGCCGCGGCGAAAAGGAGCGCGGCCAAGAAAAATGTTCGACTCATTGCGGCAATTATATGCAACTAATCCAAAAACACAGCCGGCTTCGCCTGCGGAACGGTCCAGCCATATTCGAGCAAGGGCGCGGCATCCAAGGCGAAGCGCGCTACGGTCTGCGGTAATTTGGCCGACATGACTTCCGCCTTCGACAGTGGCCGCATGATCACAAAGGATTGGAAGCGGAGATACTCGCCGATAGGCGAACCCTCGGCCGTCTCAAATCCGCGGGGCATGCGCTGTAATTGGTGATTGTGATCCAGCGCTAGCTTTTTGCCGGCCAATTTCTTGATCATGTTGAGGAAGATCTTGGGCTCCCCCTGCATTCTTAGGCGCCAGTTGGTCAATATGGGGCGATCCGGCTGCCAGAATCCCGCTGCCGCAAATTGCTCTTTCTCGCCTATGTGGATATAAAGCGCGCCGGGCGAGTCCTTCTTGCCGTTGCGGTGTAGCGTGCCACTCACGTGCGTATGATAGGGGCTTTTATCGGCGCTGAAACGAATATCTCGATAAATTCTGGAGAGCGGCGCCTTGGGTTTGGTCTGCAACGGGATTTTATTCTTCTTCAACTCGCTCTCAACGGCGAGAACCAACTGCAGCATGGGTTCTTGCAACTGTTTTTCGAATGTGGATTTGCGCGGTAAGAACCACTCGCGGTCATTGTTCCTCGCCAGGCCTTTTAGGAATTTGAAAGCGTCGTCGCTGAAGCCTGGAAACGTGCCGGCGAGCGGTTCTTTTGTCATGGTTGTGTGCCTATTTTGTTTTGTACCCCTGCCATAGATATTCAAGAGCTTCCGCCAGGGTCTGTTGCTTCACCATACGGTCTGTATGGCCGGCATTTTTCGCGAAAATAAATTGGTAATGATAATGCTTGTCCGCGAGCACTTTCGCCATGTTCTCATTGGCGACCACCCAGTCATGCATGTTGTCTTTCATGATGTTTGGGCTGTAGTTGTCTCTGTCTCCCACTTCCATCCAAAGCCGGATTGGCTTACGCTTCGTTTTGGGAATCAGGCGTTCGTGGAAATCCCACGCGCCGCCGGGGGTTTCGGGATTCCATGGCCACTGTTGGTTTACATAAGTGCCTGAGTAAGTCAGAACGCGATGATACCACTCTGTGTGATACCAAGCCATGATCAAGGCGCAGGAACCTCCAGAACTACCTCCCATGGTTGCGCGTCCCTCTGGATCTTTCGTCAATTTCACGTTGTACTGGCTTTCTACCAGCGGCAAAACTTCCGTTTCGACGAATTCCGCATACTTGCCCGACATGGTGTCATATTCCAAACCGCGCTCGCTGCCTTGCGCATCGCCGCTGCCGTTGCTGATCGAAATCGCAATCATCGCCGGCACTCTGTGCTGGGCGATGAGATTGTCAAGCACGGGAAATAGCAACTTATCCGGCCCGTCTGCGCCAACGATGAACGGCGCAGCGGTGCCGGGAACATATTGCTTCGGTACATAAACCGTCACCGTTCTCGTGTAAGCGGCCGGATGGCTTGTCGTCACATTGAGCTTGGCGGGGTTATCGGGGTCGGGCGTTCCGAATGTCCCCTGATCTCGCGCGATGCCAGGATAAATTTTGCTGTCCTTTGATTCCATCTTGAAGGTGTAGATGGTTCCTTGCGGCACGCCTTCTTGCACGACTGTTTCCGGCGAAGGATTGTGCGTCGGGCCAAGGATGAAGTTTCCGTCCTCGTACACGGGGGGATTGACGCCGTCGGGAAGCTCTTTCGCTTTAACATAACCGGGCGTATTCGGATCGCGGGTCGGCGGGGGCGTCCTGCGCGGCGGCGTTGCCGGAGCTGGTGATGTTTGCGCGCGCGCTGGTCCCGCGCCACCTAGCAGGCACATTGAGAGAACAGTAACGAGAAGTCGAGACATGGAACTCCTTAATTGAACATGCGAAATCCTAACGATCTTAACTCACTGGCCTCTCAATGTTTTACTCTTGTGAAGACGCTTCCAGTAAAGCCAATTCCATGCCGATCACACAACCGCATCTGTCCCGGCGCAACTTTGCCGCGCTGCTCGCCGCCGCGCCAGCCATTCTTAACGGCAAACAAACCTCGTCTCAATCCGCCGTGATCAAAATCGATACCGACCGCAAGATCGGTGAAATCGATCCCAAGCTCTACGGCAATTTCATCGAACACCTGGGCCGCTGCATCACCGGCGGCATCTTTGATGAAGGCAACGGCCTTTCCGACGGCAGCGGTTTTCGCAAAGATGTTCTGAAGGCAGTGAGTGACTTGCGCGTGCCGCTTCTGCGCTGGCCTGGTGGGAACTTTTCATCGAACTACAACTGGCGCGATGGCATAGGCCCGCGTGACGAACGTCCGCGCCGTCTTGAAATGGCGTGGGGCACGGTGGAAGACAATCGTTTCGGCACCCACGAATTTCTAGATTACATTTCACGCACCGGCTCAGAAGGTTATATCTGTACGAACCTGGGCACCGGCTCTTGGGACGAAGCGCAGCAGTGGGTGGAATACGTCAATTCAGATCAGGACACGGCCACAACGCGCCTCCGCAAAAAGAATGGCCGTGAGAAGCCTTGGAAAGTCAATTACTGGGGCTTGGGCAACGAAATGGATGGCCCGTGGCAGATGGGGCATCGTTCCGCTGATGATTACGGGAAGTTCGCGCTGGAAGCTGCCAAGTTGATGCACTGGACCGACCCAAGCATCAAAATGATTGCCGCCGGGTCGTCTCTCTTTGCCGGCGATTGGGTTGGCTGGAACAGGACTGTCCTCAGTTACCTCAAACCGCACATCGACTATCTTTCGCTGCACATGTACGTGGGCAATCGCGAGAACGATTACTATGCGTTTCAAGCCTGCACGCTAGAACTGGCCGACCGCATCAAAATCACCGAAGGCACAATTCGTGAAGCCACGAGTTCCGGCCCGGCGCGCAAACCCATCTATATTGCCTGGGATGAATGGAACGTCTGGTATCGCGCCCGTGGCGATAAAGAGCGCGGCCGCCGTATTCTAGAAGAACGTTACAACCTGGAAGACGCTCTGGTGGTCTCCAGCTTCTTGAACACCTTTGTCAATCACGCCAATATCGTGAAAATCGCGAATATGGCGCAGCTCGTGAACGTAATTGCGCCCATCTTCACCAGTGACAAAGGGCTGTTCCTTCAGACCATTTACTACCCGCTGCAACTTTTCGCCACGCATTGCCGTGGCTCCGCGCTCGACCTTTATATCGATGGCCCAACCTTCAAAACTAAGACCTACGACGCCGTTCCCTACCTTGATATTTCGGCCGCCTACAACACAGATGGAACGCTCGTCCTGAATGTCACGAACCGGCATCAGGACAAGGCTCTCGACGGTGTCTTCGAACTAGGAGATAAGAAATTCGCCAGTGACTTTGAAGTGTTCGAAGTGAACGGTCCGGACATCAAAGCGGAAAACGATTTTGATAAGACGGTTGTGCAAACCTCCCGAAAGGCTTCAGTGAAGGCTTCGGGTTCGATGCTGAAATATAGCTTTCCGGCGCACTCGTTTACGATGCTGAAGGGTAAGTTGACTTAAGCGCTTACTTGAGGTGGGGCGGAGTATCTTTTACCTCGTCCCAATGTTCCGTTAGGTAGTGCACCACGGTACTTCCCACTTTGTACGCGGCCTCCAGGGCCGGCATATAGGCGGAATAGGCGCCAAAAAGCATTGTCTTCAAATCGTCGCTGGCTGTCACGCCAGGCGCTTGCATATCAAAGTTGCTCACCGTTCGCAAAACCAAAACTCGCTGCGAGTCAACCAATCCGGCTTGGGAGAGGAAAGTGAGCGATTGCATTGTGCCTGTGTCTTCCATCGCGGAAATCATGTAATTGCCGGCGCCGCGCGTATAGTACTTCACCCAATCATTGGCCCACTTGTCCATCAGGTCGCCATGCCAGAAAGTGCTGGCCGAAAGAGTGTCGCCCTCTATCACAAACGGCGGCCGCTGGGCATTGGGAAAGCCCTGGAATCGCGCCCGCGACGTTTGCATTTTCTCGTTGTCGTCTAAGTGAATATCTTTGGTGAGTGCATATGCCCAATTGACCAAATTTTGATTCAGCGTGTATGCCTCACCCTCTAACTCAGGCCGCAGCGGCTCTTCATAAGGCACGCTCTTACGCA
>Ga0302320_10028565_pt1 | contig 10701 bp, 14 predicted proteins | sample Bog_T0_3_FD_202130 | JGI IMG/M metagenome (GOLD analysis project Ga0302320, IMG submission 202130) | Peat permafrost microbial communities from Stordalen Mire near Abisko, Sweden - Bog_T0_3 | ecosystem: Environmental > Terrestrial > Soil > Wetlands > Peat | place: Sweden: Abisko, Stordalen Mire... | reverse complement strand
CAGGGGAAACGGCTGGCTCACCTCGTCCCATTGCACGAACTCGGCAATGCCTGCGATGCCGGGGTTGCTCAAAATATCCGCGATGCTGTTGGAGACGCACTCGTCAGTGTTCGTACCAGCGCCCGGATGGTTGATGCAGCCGCCAGGGACGTATCTGGCATAAATGCCAAACGGCTGCCGGTCAGGCGAGGATTGCGCGTAACCAGAGCCAGACGCAAGCAGGGCAATCAGTACTGCGACGGCTGATAAAAACCCAAGATTCACGTGCCGCCATTCAGTGGCTGCTGCGCGGATGAGGAAAATTCGGGTTTCAGTCGCATCCATTATGCACGCTATCAGAACGACATGCGCTAGTCAAATGGCACGTCCCGCCTTGGCACGTCCCGCCGTTTTTGGAGCGTGGATTGGTGAGCCGCGGCCATTTTGACAGCGACGGGACATCCACGATCGAGGGGCGGTATGACAATGTGAACAGGCCCACTTCCTCAGTTGTTCTGAACGAGGTCTGCCACATTCGCCTTGCTCTTCGAGCATGCCACTGGCTTGTCATCCGCGAGTTTTTCCACCGTCACACCATTGCGTTGGGCGTTCTTTCGCAGCCAGTGACCAAGGTGATTGGAGGCAGTTGATTGGCTCAGAAATATCAAAACGCCCCGAAAATGCCATTGCCGCAAGCAACTGGCGGATTTAAGATACATGCAGCATGCAATGTGAGCCCGCAGCAGCGATTTCCAGCGCGCGCTTCACGTTTTCCTGGCCTTTCACGTCGGCAAAATCCAATTCATCCGGGTCGTGGTAGTCAAAAATCTGTTCGAGGTCCACCTTCGTCGGCGTGATTTTTATCTGCCCCTCCAAAAAATCCGCCGCTTCGCGCAAGTTTTGTATCGGGATGACTTGCAAGCCGGCGACCACCGCCGCTTCCGCCGCGTTCTCGGCGGGCACGAGCACGCCGGTTTTGCCTTCGGCCTGGGCGCGGAGAGCCACGGACAGAACGCCCTTGCAACTGCGCACCGCCCCGGTCAGCGCCAGTTCCCCCACCGCGATGAAATTGTCCAGTTGATCCGTCTCCAGTTGCTCGCTGGCCGCCAGGATGCCCAGCGCGATGGGCAGGTCGAAGCTTGGGCCTTCCTTTTTGACATCGGCGGGCGCGAGGTTGATGGTGGTGCGGCCCATTGGGAATTTGTAGCCGGAGTTGGACAGCGCGGTGGAAACGCGGTCTTTGGATTCCTTGACCGCCGCATCCGGCAGCCCGACGACCACGATAAGGGTGTCCCCGTAGCCGGCGTTGACTTCCACTTCCACCGGATAGGCGTCAATGCCGTTGACGGCGGCCGAACAGACCTTTGAAAGCATGGCGAATATTTGCGTCAGCGTTGCATAAATGCAACTGAGAAATTTCGGCTGCTCCGAGGTCAGTCTCCGGCGCTGGGTGGACCGCGAGCTTGGGCGGCGGTTGGGTTCGATGGGTTGACCCGCCTTCGCTTTCCATGATCTGTCTGTCAAGTTGGCCGTCCTGCCCGACCAGCCGCAAGTCTTTCCAGAGACGCTGGGAGCGTTTCCCCCTCTCCGTTCCATCGGATGGAGGGGAGAGGGCCGGGGTGAGAATTCCCCCAAAGCGAAATTTCGCGCATTGAGGCTGGATCACGGCCCGTGAGCAGGTCCACGTCAACTTGTTTAAAAAGTGAGAACTGACACTTGCCTCGCGAGCGCTTGACGGGGCGCGTCCGCTGTGGGAGAATCCCATTATGGCACAGGTCGTTACCATTGCAAAACACGATAAGCGCAAACGGCTTGTCCTCCCGGACGAATTCATCGCGGAGGCGCCGTATGGTGAATACATTATCCGAGAGGCCAAAGGGCAGCTTTCGATTGTCGCGATCCCGGCTCCGACACGCAGACGCGCCTACCGGGCCACGCCAGCCTTGGAGCAGAAGTTGAGGGAGGCAAAGGGCGCCAAAGAACACGATTGCCCACCAGAGTTTTTCACCGAACCGCTTGAGAATTGAGGGTGACTCTCACAGAAGTTGCGCGGGAAGACTGGCGGAATATCCGCCGGTATCTCAGGCGTCAATTTGGGCGGCGGGTTGAAATGGCTGTCGCCGCTCAGGTGCAGGCAGCGCGCAGCGCGATCGGGGAAAACCCCGGACGCGGACACAAGATCGAATCGGTCGTCTTTCCGGATTTGCAGGGCATCGTGGTTAAGAAGTCCCTCATTTGTTATCGGGTTCTTCCAGACCGCGTTCGGATCGTCCGAGTCCTGGATGCGCGCCAGGACACGTGGACAATTCTGAAAGCCCCGTGAAAAGTTATGGTCTGACCCCTCAGACAAAGGCCAGACGATTGTGGGCTCTTTCCATGATTGATACCGCGATGGATTTGGGCTATTTAACAGGTGTGGATTGGACAGAGACATCCAGGCCGGATTTTCCGGCGGAGAAACTTGCCTTGGCGCGGCAGGCGTTTCGCGAGTTTCATGCGCGCTGTTTCTGGTTCATGCGGCGGGACGCAGAAATCGTCGCTGAAGAAGTTCCATACCTCTGCGAACGACTGCGCGCGGATGGCGGACGGCGTGGTTTCCAGATCGCCGCCGAATTATGCCGCTAGGCGACTTCGAAAAATCCATCCTTCGGCTTGTGGCGGTCAACCGCAATCCGGAAAGCTACATCGCCGGTGCCACCGTTTTTTTGCGGCGGGAGGATTCGGTGCGGCAATCCCGGGACATTGACGTTTTCCATGACACCGTGCAAAGCCTGCATCAGGCTGCGTTGCAAGACACCGCTGTGCTGGAACAGAACGGCTACACCTTGGAGTGGGCTGACCGGCAGGAAATGTTCCGCCGGGCGGTCGTTTCCAAAAGCGGACAGTCCACGAAGATGGAATGGGCTTACGATTCCGCGTTTCGCTTTTTTTCGGTGCAGGCCGATGCCGAGATCGGTTTTGTGCTGCACCCGCTGGATGGGGCGACCAACAAGGTGCTGGCGCTCGCCGGGCGCGGCGAGTTGCGCGACTATCTGGACGTGTTGTTTTTGCATCGAAAGGTTTTGAGCCTGGGTGCGCTGGCTTGGGCGGCCTGCGGCAAGGATGGCGGATTTACCCCGCAGTTTCTGCTCGAGGAGGCGCAACGGCTCGCCCATTACCCGGCCAGCCGGTTGAACCATTTGTTGTTGCGCGAGCCGGTCGATCCGGTGGAGTGCAAGCGGCAGTGGGTGCAGGCCTTGGCGGAGGCCAAAGCCTTGTTCAATGAACTGCCGGCGGAAGAAATCGGCTGTCTCTATTTGAACGTGGAAAATCAAGCGGTAACCCCCGACCCATCCGTTCCGGAATTTTCGCAATTGCGCCGCCACTATGGTTCAGTGCGCGGCACCTGGCCAGCCGTTACCGAAAACCCGGGTTAATCGGGTTGCTTGCCAACAGGCAGGCACGGAAAAACCAGCGAATCAAAATTTGCGCTGTGCCGACCATCAACAACAAATTGATCAGCTCTTTCTGGGTAATAGGCCTTTGAATGAGCTAGCGGCATTTTTCCCCAATCGAGAAGCGGTTTTAATCGCTTACGCCGAGCGGATGGCCCAGTTTTATCCGCAACATAGGCAGATCCAGTATTGTGAATGTTGCGAACGTCATCCGCCAGAATTGAGCGTCGTCTTCGATTGGCGCGGGGTTTATCAAACACATGGCATGACTTTCCTCAGTACTCTTGGGATTGCAGTAGCAGCTTTGCTGCATCATCTGTTTCATTTCTTGCTGCCTTCCAAAACCATCGTTTTTTCGACAACACATGGCTTCTGCCACAACTGTTTTGACCTGATGCAGCGCCGCAGAATTATTTCCATCGTTTTGAAACAGTTGTGCCTCGCTCTGATTGTTTTAGGGGCGATGACGCTCGCCGCATCCGTAGTTGTTGCAGTTTATTTTCTTTTTCCACACCCGGCGATAACAACAATTGCCACCACTTTAGCCGTTAATGCCGTTGACGGCGGCGGAGCAAACCTTTGAAAGCATTTGGAATGGTTATGGCGGCGTGGGGCAAATGCAACTGCGAAATTCGTGGAACGGGCGTGACACGAATTGCACGAATTTTCACGAATGGAATTAGCGGCAAGAGGAACACCGGTTCATTCCAGCAATCCACCATTTTCGGAAAGCTCCGTCCTGGAGAGGCGCAATGTGCCAAACCGAAATCCCATACGGCTGATTTCGCCTCGCTGCTGACGAAGCACCCATGCCCGGCAACCAGCGCGGCCGGACGCGAATACTACGGAACTAGGAACCGACCCATTCACACCCCTAGCGATTTGCGGGGAAATTCGCTTGGTTAATTGTCGACAGCAATGACGATGAGCGTGTCCCCATATCTTGAATTCACTTTCACTTCCAGCGGATGGGCATAAATGCCATTAACGGCGGCGGAACAGAACTAGGAAAGCATCGGAAAGGAGCTTAACGGCTCCCTAATTGCCGATCGTGACGGTGCCGCCGTAGGCTCCAATCTTCATTGCCTTATTAATAAATGGCGTTACCGGGGTGGACCCAGTGGTTCTGATCAAAATGTTTCCTCCCACGGGAACCGCGCTAACTCCTTGGGCCAGCGTTGTAAACGGATTATCGTAAGTTCCGTTCTGCGCTTTACCCGTGTAATTGAAATCCACCCAAACCACCGAATCAAAGGCGAGCAGGGCGTTGATGAGATTGGTCCCGTTTGGGCTACCCCAGCCGGTGCAGAGATCGTAACCGGGTGCGGCTTGGAAGTCGTTGGCGATGGTGATATTGCCGTAAGCGTTGGTGGTGCCAACCGGATTGGTATTGGTACTGTTGCCGCTGGTGATGTCATGGAAACAGTTGGTGTATGACGGCCCATTGCCAATCGAGGTGGCGGCAACGTTTATCAGACCGACGGGGTTATGGCCGGTGGCTGCGGCTTGCTGGTTCGCCAAGGCGGCAAACCCGGCCCAGAGCGGAGCAGAACAGCTTGTGCCGCCAATGCCATTGACGATGCAACATTGCAAAGGACCGTTGGTGGGCAGAGACGAATAGAATACCTCGATATTTTCCGACACCATCGAAACATCGGGAACATTCCGCCATTGCGTGGATCCCTGGTTCATTGACATGTTGATGCCCTGTTGATAGAAGGGAATTGGGCAGGCGTTGAAAATTCCTCCGCCACTGGCGCCGCCCCCCTCCGGGCCCTGCTGCCAGACGACTTCGTTTGACCACGACAGGCCATTACCGCTCATGGTGAGACTGGTGCCCCCAACATAAGTCACATAAGAAGTGGCAATCCGGTTCCCGAAGGTTGGGAATGCTCCACGGTCACCTGTGTAGATAAAAAAGGACTGCCCCTGCATGGCCAACTGCATCAAAGAATTCGTCGCGTCCCCCTCCATGTCCGTGGCGAACGAAGTGCTGACCTGATTGGGACGCGGTTCACCATAGGTGGGATACGCCATTTCCTGGTACATTTCCGGGTCCGTCTTAATACCCCTCGGCTCATAAAGTACGAGTAATTTTATTCCCGGCGCCATGGAAATGACCATCTCCATGTCCACCATGAATTCTGCACTAATGGTCCCCGGATCAAGTTGCAGGTTGTTTTGATAAACAGGCATTATGGGCGGCGGGTTCGTGATCCCGGCGGCGGTCTCCCATAATAAAAGGTCGTTCACATTATAGCCGCCACCCTCCTCGACCAACCCTACCACCTGCCCGGCACCCGTGAGAGTGGTGCCGGGAACATAGGCATTTCTGAAATCAGCGCCCAGGAACCAACCACTCATCCCCGAGCCGATGTTCGGATGCGCGGAGTTGGAGCGGTTGGTTTTCAGGTCGGAAAGAGGCACGGAGTAATTGTTGAGGCCGCTGATGGCCGAGACTGGGACGTCCAAGTCGAGCGACGGTTCGCCATCCGGCGCAAAAAACTTGCGAGCTTCGGACGGGTGCTGGTATTCGACCATTTTCACATGAAGCATCTTTTCAATCCCGGCCACTGAGCCGTCAATCCCCATAATGGAACGCCCGGGATGGGGGCCGGTGACGGCCAAGCCGTTGGCCTTGGCAAATTCCATGACCGCGCTGTAATCCTGTTCCGAAGGACCAAACTTTTCCGTGAATTGTTCCGGAGTGAGAAAGCGGTGGAAGTTAGTGCTGGCCGGGTCGTAGATCTCCCGGAATAATTTGAGGAGGAGGGCCTGGTTGCGAAGGGGCAGACTGATGGCGATGTGCAGACGATTGGTGCCAGGCAACCGATCCACCGGCTGTAAGTTCAACGCGGCGACCGCCGCCGGCACGCAAGCATGCAGGATCTGTCTTTCCGCGGCCAAGGCTGGAGTGACAAGCAGGGAAAGCAGTGCCCAGCGCGCGGCCAGGGTTGCAAATGGGTGTTTCATTGTGCGCGCTTCAGTTATTGCAGCGTCACCAGCACCAGCACCACTCCTTTCCCTTCCTTCAGACCGGTCATGGCTTTGCCGAGGATTGCCCCCTGGGCTCTGGCGTGGTCGGTGACTTTCATGGCATAACCGGGGGATTCCGAGGTGGTGAGCAAATCACCCGGTGTGATGGGGCTGCCGCTGGCGTCGGCGAGCACATAGACGCGTCCGCTCAACGCGACGTTCTGACCGTCCGCGAGCGCGCCTTCTTGATGCAGGGCAAGGCCGGGGTTGATGCCGTTTGCGCCGCTGACAATTCCCGCCACGCGCGTGTCGTAAGGACGGTCGCTGAGTTTTAACTGGCCAGGATGCTGCTCATCAATCACGACCACGGACCCCTTGGTGACGGCGGACGCGGACATGACAAAGGGTTCGGCCACGTCACAGCCGCCGCGAATGGTCAGGGTACACACGCTGGCGTTGGCGGCCACATTCAGATCGCCAGAGCCATCGAGGGTCATCAACGTGTTCCCGCCGCCGTTATTGTCCGGGTTGTCGTTGTGGACGCCGCCCGAATACCAGGCAAAACCACCGCCGACGCCGGCCCGTTCATAAAAGGTCGAGGACTGCACGCCGATGCCGTAAATGTAGGTTGAAGTTGGGTCCCGGTATAACTCCAGCATCTGCCGGGTCGCACTGCCAAACGCCACGCTGGTGGAATTATCCAGTTTCATGCCGCCCTGGGCGCGGATGCAGAACTGGTCGTTGCCGGTTGAGGCAAACGGCGCGTTTTGAGAATCCGCCCAGGCAAAGGCGCCGGCATGGAGGGCCTGTGCCTGCTGGCCGGCGGCAAAGCTGCCATCCCCGGTGGCGAGGTTGTTCATTCCCCCCGGAACCGTGCCGCCATAGCCCGCAGTGTTGGAGAAGCCGCCGCCCACGGTGCCAAAATTTCCGGTGACCTCGTTGGGAAAATTTTCCGCGCCATTGACATCGTCATAGTGCTGCTCGCCGCCACCGGCAATAGTTGCACCCACAACGGCGGAGGAAATATAATTTTCCCAGAAGCCGCCGGTCACATTGATACCCGCGTCGGTATCGTTGTTGGGACCCTGCGGACCCTGCTGCGCCGGGTATAATCCGATCCCGCGAAGCGAGTCAACATGTAGTTCCAAGCCCACGTCGTCGGTTGTGCCCAGGAAGTTCACGCCGGGGTCTGTGCCGGCATTGCCGCTCAGGCTCCATCCAGATCCGCCTCCGCTCCCTCCGCCGCCGGTGGATACCGGCACTCCGTCAATGGTCATGCCCGCGCCACCCGTCACAATTTTCACGCCGCCGTAAGCACGGACACTGAATTGGTTGTTGGCGGTCGAGGGAAAAAAGCTGCCCGAGTTATCCGCCCATACAAACGCCCCGGGGTTCTGAGCTTCCGCGCCGTAACCGGCGGCAAAGCTATAGGCCCCGCTCGCGGTGTTAAAGTATCCTCCCGGGATTGCGGCGTTTAGACCGTTGGCAGTGTTCAGGGAACCTCCGCCCACCGTCGCATAGGAGCCACTGGCGGCGTTCTGCAAGCCGCCCCCGACAGTCGCGGCCGGATTGCTGGCCGAGTTGCCGCTCAAGATGGTTCCGTCATAACCACCACCGCCAACGAAGGCGCCCGGCCCAGAGGCAGCGTTATGCGCTCCGCCGCCCACCACTGCTTCCTCGCCGCTCGCACTGTTGTCGTAACCGCCACCAACCAATGCCCCGTTGGCCGTGGCATGATTGTACTCGCCGCCGCCCACCGTAGGATACGCGTTGCTGACTGAGTTCTGGATGCCACCAGCAATGGTTCCCCCGGCAACTGCGGGAGCGGCGCTGCTGCCGGAACCACCGATCACATTGGGGTTGCCGTTTCCCGGTTCCAGCCGAAATGCCCGTTCAGCGTTCACCCATAGTTCCAACGGCTCATCATCGCTCGTACCCAGAAAATCGGTGCCGGGCGTGGTGCCGGCATTGCCAGTCAGACTCCAGCCAGAGCCGCCGGGCACGGAATTCGTCCACTCAAGATTGCTGCCGTTGAAGATCAGGACCTGTCCCATGCTTGGGGCGCCAAGAGTGTTTAATTGCCCGGCAGAGATGCTGGCGTTGGTCACGCCGCCGGCGCTCGCCGCGTAAACGGAATAAGGTGTCGGAGTGAGCGGTTGGCGCGGTGTCAGGGGGACGTAGGGCCCCACTCCGTTGGTTTCCACATTGACTTGCAGCCAAACGGATTGACCTATGTAAATACCGGAGCCGAAGTCCAGCATGACCGTGAATAGTCCATTCGCCACTTCCACACGGGCATTCGTGAAAGCGCCGCCAATCTGGCTCCCGCCGGAGTTCGTGCTCCAAAGCGTAAAAGCGAAGTCGTAATTTCCGTTGGCTGGGCTGCCGCCGGTATTGAGACGGCCTTGATAAGTAAAGGCCGTGCCTTGGGCCAACGCGGCGGCCGGCAGGAGGTTCATGACGCAGAGGAAGCTGCCCGCCAAGACGGCAAACGATGTGGTTTTCATGGTTCCTTTGGCCGTGGGATCCACCGTCTGACTTCTATGTTGCCAATATAGCGGGTTCACGGCCCTGAAACCAGAGATGCTGGCGACGCGCTGACTAAACCATATTAGCCACAGGAAAACAAGCCTTTTTTAAACTTATATTTGCGGATCGTGGCAAAGTCGGTCCGAAATCGAACTCGTTTCCGTTAGCAGGCCGTCTTTGCCGCCCAAGACCTGACCCGGCGGCAAACGTCGTCCAAAAGAAAGTTGGCAACACGCTAAATCATAGGGAGTTGAAATATTGGGGAGAATACAAGACAACATCACGATAAGGGTGTCCCCGTAGCCGGCGTTGACTTCCACTTCCACCGGATAGGCGTCAATGCCGTTCACGGCGGCCGAACAGACCTTTGAAAGCATGGCGACAGCTTAACCGGAGTCGGCGGGAGATGGCAAAAAATGATTTCGGATTGACCCTTCTTTGCTGCGCTAAATTGAATTTGGGTGTCGCGAAGCGACATCGGATATTAGCCAGCTACGAAGTGGCTGGTCTCACGCCAAACGAATTCATGCGTCCTGAAGGGACGCCGGATTCCGTCGTCCCGTCAGGACGGTTCCATTTTTGCAACCCGCACCCGGCACGTCGTGCCGGACTAATGTCCAGCCGGATTTCACGGATGGCACGGGTGGGGAAAAGTTGGAGTCCACGCTTTAGCGTGGCCGGGGAACAAGCTGAAGCTTGAACTCCAACTCCGGTGCCGACAGGCAAGCCATTTCCCGAGGCCATTTCTCAAATCACTCGCGCGGGTGCTTGCAAATACGCCATGACCGCGCCATAGTATTGCCATGCACACGACAATTGAACTTGACGCCTCCAACCGGATTGTGCTTTCGCGGGAACTGCGGCGGGCGGCGGGGATTCCCCGAAGGCAAAAACTCATGGCGTTCGCAACGCCGGGGCGCATTGTTTTGGAAATGCAGGCCAACGCTTCCGGTCGCATCGTCAAACGTGGCAAACTCAAAGTCTGGACGGGTGCCGTTCCGGCCACGCCGCTTGAGGAGGCCGTTGAACAGGCGCGCCACTACACCCGATGACCTTCCTTGACACCGGGGTTCTGGTCGGGGCGGTAATAAAGTCGCATCCGGAACACGTGAGCTGCCTCGCGGCGCTGGAAGATTCCGCGCGCCCGTTTACGAATGGGCACGTGCTGGCGGAAACGTTTGCCACCCTCACCGGCTTTTATAGGGTGCCGACGGACACTGCGACCGAGTTGACTTTGAGTCTGCGGGATTCGGTCGTGGTGGAGGCACTGACGATGGCAGATTACCAAACGGCAATTCGGGAGGCACGCAGCCGGGGGGTCATGGGGGGTGGAATTTACGATTCCCTGCACGCGACCTTTGCCCGCCGCAAAAAGGCGGACCAGATCGTGACGCGCAACCCGTCACACTTTCAGCACGTTGCGCCGGATATTGAAGTTCTGACGCCTTAAGACCTGTTAGACAGCACCGTGGATATGCGCTCCGCAACGCAACGACTCCGGTGAGAGCCGCTGGGCAAAACCTGACATGTACTGCGGAAGATGGAGGCGAAGGTGAAACAGAAGGGCCATGCGCGACTTGTGGGGAATGATGCCGCGAGGACAAAACTCGAAATCAAACGTGCGATTGTGCGGTCCCGACCCCACCAAAGCCGAAAACAAACCGAAAACAATCCAAACTCAGGCCTGACCCCTTCTTTGCCCAATAATCCTAAAAACGTGAGTTAAAGAACTTGCAATTTGATGGAAAGTGGCGTGGATATTGGGGATGGATGCTGAAAACGG
>Ga0302320_10028564_pt1 | contig 10701 bp, 8 predicted proteins | sample Bog_T0_3_FD_202130 | JGI IMG/M metagenome (GOLD analysis project Ga0302320, IMG submission 202130) | Peat permafrost microbial communities from Stordalen Mire near Abisko, Sweden - Bog_T0_3 | ecosystem: Environmental > Terrestrial > Soil > Wetlands > Peat | place: Sweden: Abisko, Stordalen Mire... | reverse complement strand
AGGGGATTTTACAAACCGACGGATATGTTTCGTACGTCCGCGGCGTGGGCGGCCCGAAGATGGTGCATGCGGCCTGTTGGAGCCACTCGAGGCGGCATTTTGTTGACGCGATCAAGCTCAACAAGCTGGATGCCGCCTCGATCAGCATCGTGGAGTTGATGGATAAGCTGTTTGCCATCGATGCCCGAGCGCGCACCGAGAAGATGGATCACGCTGCCCGTCATGTCCTGCGCCTGCAGGAGGCTCCGCCCCTGCTCGACAAAATCCACGCCCAGATCCTGGCGCTGAGTACGAACGTTTTGCCGAAGAGTGCGGCAGGTGAGGCCTGCGCCTACACGGTCAAGCTATGGAAGAAACTGACGTGCTTCCTCGAATACCCAGAGCTGGAACTTAGCAACAACCTGGCGGAAAATTCCATGCGCGGCGTAGCGTTGGGCAGAAAAAACTGGATCCATATCGGCAGCCAACAGGCCGGGCCGCGTGTAGCCGCGATCCTCTCCGTGGTTGAAAGCTGCCGCAGGCTTGCTATCCCTGTCCGCAAATACCTGAACGAGATCCTGCCAGGACTTGCCGACAGGTCCATCCAACTCGTCGCCGATCTCACCCCTACCGCATGGGCCGCAAGACACAATCCCGCAAACCTCTAAACTTCCGCGCCTCAATAAGTCAACCGTGTGTTTAGCCGTACGCATACGCTGAACGTATGTTCCATGGACAGCCGCAAGATGCGCTTCAATTCCACGTCGCCTCCACCGGTGACGTTCCGTGTCGTGTAATTGACCGGCTGGTACTTAGACGCGGCATGGTAGAGTTGGCCGCAGGGTGTGTTCGAACCGCCGACATAAACAGCGGGCGTGGTGTTTTCGTCCAAGTACGCAAGCTGTGTTTGCCCGGCTCTCGCCTGCCAGTCGCCCTCGACGAATAAATGAACCGGCCATTTAGGGGTCTTCACCCGGGCATATCCGCTTCCCAGCGTTCTGGTCACTGAGAACACTGCGTTTGCGGGGATGGAGTCGGTGACCGCGCCGGGCGTCGCGAAGTCCGACGACAATACCGCCAGGTAGTCAGGATAGTGATCCTGCTGCTGCACCAAACTGCGCAGGTCGATTCCCGCCTTCAGCTGATCGCCGATGGTAAACTGCAAACGGAATGAACAATCGTTGCCGGTGATAGCAGTGCCTTCGGAAACCAGGGTCAAATGCTTCTGCGGCAAAACGTATGCCGAAGTGACATTTGCTCCTGCCGACTGTTCCAGGCTGTCGAACTCTCCCACCCGGCCAGCAAAGCCCGAGACGTGGAGGAACCGGTATGAGGCTGGAGTCAATGACCGGGATGCCGATGGGTCAACAGTCTCAGGAGTTGCTCCTTCGCCAAGGAGCGCGGCAACTTCCGGAGAGGGCCGCAATCGAGAGGCAAGCGCAGCTGCCGAGCCATTTGCAGCAGCCACAGCATAGTTCGAATTGCGCGACGAAGAACCAGGAGAGGCATTCGCCAGATGCGCGGATGCCGAGGCGGAGCCGACTGGCGGCTGTGCGGGCTCCGAGGGAACTCCCCACTGTCCCTTGTCGATGAATCGCCTGCCTCCGCTCGGAGTTGTAACATCGGTGCCGTGAATCGAGCTATGGCAGTTTGTACGGCGATCGGCAACTGGCAGCCCGGCCCCGTTGTGGTGGCCTGTATGGCATTGCAGGCACAGCGCAGGCTCGCTGACCGAGAAGAGATTGGTGTTCGGCGATCCATGAAGGGAGTGGCAACCCAGACAATTTTCCGACACTGGAGGATGCTGGTAGGCAAACGGTCCGCGATACTGTGCGTGGCAGCTCAGACAAAGTTCGTTCACGTTTCCCGATCCCTCTCTGGGCTTCGTGCAACAGATCGAGGCGGGCGGACGCCTCCGCTCGAACGCGCTCGACATCGCGCACCGCGGGAAAGCAGGGCGTTGGTTTTCCGGCCAGGCGCAATATACTCTGGGCCGCTCCTATGACAACACTGGAGGCATCGGCTCCTATCCGCAAGACCAATACAATCTCAATTCATTGGAGTGGGGACCGTCTAACTTTGACCGCCGGCATCGTTTCAATATGATGGGGACGGTGAATCGCGACCACTGGCTTTCTCTTGGCCTGGGCACCACGATTTACTCCGGCACGCCCTTCACGGAGCTGGCTGGGACCGATGTGTTCAACACCGGGCTAGGAAACGCCCGCCCGGCCGGTGTTGGCCGCAATACGCTGCGTGCTTCGGGCACTCAGGATGTCGACGCCCTCTGGAACCATGACTTCAAGCTGGGAAAGGGCAAGGTTGACGACGCCAAGGTGATCGACTAGGTATCTCGGCCTTCGATGTTCTCAATCACCCAAACTTCACTAACTGCGTGGGCAACATTCGTTCCTCGCTTTTCATGCAGCCGACGGTCGCGATGCCTGGGCGGCAATTGCAATTCTCGTTCGGATTTCGGTTCTAGGGCAATTCCATTGGAGTCCGTTCCAACCCTGACTGATTCTCGGTTCACGAAAAATCGCCAAACATTAAACCCACATGCTTCGTTGTCCAATGAAATGCCGCCGGCCTTAGGTTCGATGTTGCACCGGGTTATGCGCCAAGTCGCAACAATACCGGGAAGCGCGGCAAAACGAACGGTTTTGAAACAGATCGGCGATTGGCGACAAATTTGAACAATGCAAATCGGCTACGCCAAAAGTCTCTATTGAGGACCAGGATGACCGAAGTCTGAGGACGCGGTCATCTCACTGTTCTCGTCATGCGAGAATCATAACCAGACTGGTCAGGGCACACTTGCCGAGATGTCGGTACGGAAGGGCTATCGGGCGTGGCCATTCAAGATGCTTATCTTGCTGCTCGACGAGTCATCCACCTGGGCCGCGCAGGTCGGATGTCCGGTTGCCTGATTGTTGTCCAGTGACATGCCATCGACGAAATTGAGCACCACCGCGGATGTTGATGCGGAACCGAAGTAGGCGCGTAGCGGGTCTGTAGGCTGAACGGGCGCACAACCGGTGAATCGATTGCGAAGGATCCCTTGCGTGCCCTTGGCTGTATGTATATTTGCAACGCCAGCCATGTAGATTCCCGCACCGGCAAGGCTCTGGATCGTGTTTCCCGAGATCTCGATGTCCTGAAACACAGGATAGACGCCGTTGAAGTTGTCGTCGGTCTTGTTGAACTTGGTTGCAACTTCGCTGGCGACAGAAATCGCCGCATTCCGATGCGGGTAGGTTCCCATCCCTGTTCCCGATTGGTAGAAGCCCCTTGAGACATGTGTGCGAATGAATTGATTGTTCCGGATCGCAATGTCCGAGCAAGGCGCTCCCTCGCTCCAGTAGCTCGAGAAATGAAAAAAGATTCCCGTCATGGTGACAGAATCGAAAGTCGAGTCCTGGATTAGTCCGTGGAACCCACCAATTAGCATTCCGCGGCCGATCTTATTCCGGACCGTCACATTCGAGATGTAGAAGTGCGATGGAATATGGGTCATATCGATCGCCTTGATGCCAGGTCTGAGCCAGTCCACACCATTCTGCAACTCAATTGTCCGTGTCTCGCTGCCCGCGCTCGATTGAACTCGCGCCGATCCAAGAAACGCCAGGCCTTCATCGAAGAATGCCAGCGTCTCGCCCGGATTCGCAGGCCCATCAGCGCCTGTCATAGAGAAGGATTTCGACGACGTGACTTTTGTCAGGGTATCCCAGACCACTCCCATGTTGATGGCATCATCTCCCAGGGCCTCAACTGTGGCGTGGTCGACGATGACGTCCCCCGAGGTCCCCGTCAAGTGCACGCCGTCCGCTGTGGTTGAGAGGCGGCGCCCCTGGCTCGGAGTGATGGTGAGATTCTCGATGGAGAAACCTCGATGCCCACTCCCACCCGCGATTCCCATGTAGGGAGAAGCATGAATCGCGCAGCCAATGATGCGCAGGTCTCCGCTATTCAACAGGCTCATCGCGCTCATCTGGAATCGCGAAAAATAGACAAGAACATAGCGATTGGCAAATCGAGCCAGGTTCGATGCCACCCATTTTCCCGAGTCGTTGGAGTTGGGGTAAAGCGAGAGCCCCTTCAAGTGCATCGCCTGCGTCGGGCGTTTTTCCCGAGCCACGCAACCTGCATCGCAGCCGTCATCGGTTGGCCCTGGCAAGTCGTCTTCTTGAGCCATCCGCCCTGTGGCTTTGTCCCATAGATGGAACGTATAAATAAAGGGCGAGAAGTTATTCGGCAGCCGCGTCCCAGGATCAAATTCAATGTGCCCGGATGTGGCTGAATCTTTCTTGATCGTCCCAAGAGCCTCGAAGAGGGGGCCTCGCCAAGCGGGGTTAGGGTCAAACGGGCTTCCCCAATCGATCACCAGGTTCTCAATGATCCCTCTCTCGCAGTTCTCAACATTGAAAGCGCCGGTCGAGCCAGTAAAGTAAAGCGTCGATCCATTTCCATCGAACACAAAATCCTGTGCATCGTGAATTCTGAGATGGGGCAGGTGATTCAATACCCAGTCTTGCTGCTGCGGCAAATTCGCAGGCAGCACGATGTGGTAAGCCGTCCGAGGCGCCAGCCTCACCACCCGGCACGGAGCCTTGCTGCCTGTGGCCATGCGATCCAGGAAGCTCTGGATCATCGTCCGATCGTCGCGCGCAGTGGGCGCTGGCACTGTGCAAATCTGATCGGGTTTCAGTACCTTCCATGCTGGCGAAAGCGCCGCCCGATACCAGCCGGGCGATTTCACGACAACCTGAACTGGAACCCCGCGTGCGCTTGTAAACGTGCGCGACGCGTCGTTCGGCGTTGCGGCAACCTCAGGTGGCGCGGTCTGCTGAACCAGCGCATTCCACGCGTTTGGATCGGCCCAAAGTGCTCGTCCCAGCATTCCGCTTGCCTGACCCGCAGTCACATATTGAGCGATTGCCCGCGCCGGGTCGCGAGGAACATCGGGATATCGCGCCTGATATTCCCTGACGTTGAAGAAGGCTGAGGCGCCGCGCTTCTCTGAAATGCCATGCTGCAGCCAATGGATTTCGAGATCGGCCAAGTCCCATACATGGCTGCTATAAGCCTTGTTCAGATCCTGATTGATCGCCGGATCCACATAGTAGTTGAAGTCGAACACCACCCAGTAGCTATCGGCGGCGCCCGCTCTGCCTTCATTGAATCCAAAGACAACAAAGTGTCTTGCCGCTGCAACGCAATCCCCCTTCGTCTGATCGCTGTAGCGGCTCAAGTAATCGCGCGCGTTGAAAAGAAATGAGCCCCTGCGGCAAGCTCCTGCTCCTTTGCTTGTCCAGTCGCGAGCTGCATCGGTGTCGTTGGCCAAATGCAGCTGAGGATAGAGCTTTCTGTAGAACTCCGCATTGAATATCCGGGGATCTGCGAGGAAGTTCCTGCTCGAGGCGGGTTGTATATGGTTGTCGATGGTCAACGGAACGAAGCCTGCCTCTTGCGCCAATGCTGGAACGCAGAGAGCCGGAAGCAGCGGCAGAAAAAGCAGCGCGAATCTTGAGTTCAAGAGTCTTTTCATGGATCACTCAGAGTCCATTGAAACCCGAACACACCATACTCTCTAAAGCACCGATGGAGTTTGAAAGTTGTGCTCCATCTTGCTCAATGATTGCCACCACCCGGCTTTTTCGCGTGCAGCCAGTAGGCGGCCAATTTGGCCAGGGAAACCCTCATGTAGCTGGGAGAGATTCTGGCTTTACACATTATCGCCGAGTATTAAACCTACAGGCGTTCTTCATCCTGAAAAGGCAAACAGCCCCAAGCGGCCATCGCGCACAGCAGAAACCGGACAGCAGACCTGCCCTACGCCAATTTTGTGGCGGGTAACGAGGATCACAGAGATCTGGATTTCTCTCTTAAGTGCGCATCTCGAAGGTGGTCAATAAAGGCCTGAACGCCAAGACTTCGCAATTCACCGTGACGACCGTCACCCAATACTGATAGTCGCGTCACTTACCAAGGTTACCGGTGAGGGCACTCTGGCTTTGGCGAGTTTGTTACGAAGAGCCCGTCTTCGAGGTGAATGCGTATGCGACGCGTGCTTTATTGTGCGAGTCTTGGCCTGGTTTGCTTGTTTGTTTTCAGGTCAGGTCTGGCCCAGCCAACTCCCAAACAGCTTCAACCTGCGGCATCGAGCGAAGCCCTGTCGGCTAACTCCGCCGATTTCGTAGGCTCGAAGACCTGCGCCACCTGCCACGACGAGGTCGCAAAGAAATTCTCTTCCAATCCTCACCAGCGCCTTGCCCTTGAACACGGGGACCAGGGGATCAGTTGCGAGGGCTGCCACGGGGCCGGCAAAGCGCACGTGGATGGTGGCGGCGACGTAACCAAGATCCGGCAGTTCAAGAACCTCTCCGCAAAGGAGACGGATGAAACCTGCCTGACATGCCACGCCGGGAAGCACGCCAACTTCGAGCGTTCAAAGCACGCCGAAGCAGGTGTAAGCTGCCTGAGTTGCCATAGCGTTCACCAGTCCGCAAGCAAGGCCGACCTGCTGAAAGTGGATCAGCCCATTTTGTGCTACACCTGCCACAAGAATGTGCGCCCGGCCTTCTCGCAGGCCTTTCACCACCAGGTGAACGAGGGGCTGATGAGTTGCTCCGATTGCCACGATCCGCACGGCACCTTCCAACCGCAGCAACTGCGGACCACCGACGATCAGAACGCGATCTGCACGAAATGTCATACGGATACGGCTGGACCGTATGCGTACGAGCACCCGGTGGTAAAGACCGGGGGCTGTATCGCCTGCCACTCGCCGCATGGGTCGCCGAATCCGCGCATGCTCAAGGTGAGCAACGTGAATACTCTGTGCCTGCAGTGCCACTCGTCGGTGAACCTGACGAAGTTCCCGAATGCGAGTTCGGAGCAGGGCGGGCCGGTGCATAACCAGGCAACGCAGTACAACGCCTGCACCACCTGCCATACGCAAATCCACGGCTCCAACACGGCCTACAACTTCTTCCGGTGAGGAAAGGAGAACGCAATGCAGTCAAGATCTTCAATGTGCAAGTCCTCCCACCTCTCGGGTCATGGGTTGTTGCGATTCGCAGCGGCCCTGGGAGTTGGCGCAATCGTTCTGTCTTTGAGCGCGGCAGCGCAGAATGCGCCGGAGCCCAAGGAAACCGTTCGTGAAGGCTATGCTGTGCATCAGTCGATCGATGTGGGCGGCCGTATCTCCGATGAAAGCGGCAGCCTGCCCATGTACGACACGCTGGTCAATTTGCACAGCGGCTCGCGGATCTTTCAGCAATCGCTGGAGATGCATGCTGTGCCGAAGGCGCCGCACTTGTTCCTGTTCGACAGCCTGATGGCGACGAACATGGGCTATGGCGGCGATCCGGAGAACAACACCGTGCTGCGCATGTCCAAAGGGAGGATTTACGATTTCCAGGGGATGTTCAGGCGCGACCGGCAGTATTTCGACTACGACCTGCTCGGGAATCCTCTGATACCCGCGGGCGTAACGTCGAACGGCTATACGTTTCCGCAGGTGCAGCACGCGCCGCATCTGTTCAACACCGTGCGGCGAATGACGGACACCAACCTCACCTTGTTTCCGGTTGCGAAGGTCAGCTTCCGAGCCGGATATTCGCAGAACATCAACCAAGGTCCGTCCTACAGTTCCCTGCACAACGGGGCGGAAGCGCAGTTCCTGCAGAATTGGCGCAACAGCACCGACACCTGGTTCGGCGCGGTGGACTGGAAGCCTTTCCGCCGCACCCTGCTGACCCTGCAGGAGAACATCTCGCATTACAAGGGCGACACCAACTACCAGCTTGCAACGCCGCTTCTCCAGCTTCCAGACGGAACGCCCGTAACACTGGGCTACGACCAGGTCTCGGTGCCCTCCTGCAATGACGGAAACCCGCCGATTCTCAACAGCGGCACCAACCCGCCGACTGTCAATCCAACCTGCCCCGGCTACGAGCAATTTACCCGCTACGCGCCCACGCGGACCTTGTTGCCCACCGAGGAGTTTCGGTTCCAATCTTCCGACATCAAGAACGTGCAGTTCAACGGCCGGTTCCATTACACCGGCGCGAGCATGAAAATGCCGCAGTTCAACGAGAATTTCTACGGCCTGGACAACTTCGGCATCCGGCACTGGAACATTACCGGATACTCGACGGCAGAGCGCGTGAGTGTCACCGGGGATCTGGGCATCGTATGGCAGCTTTCTCCGCGCGTAAGCCTGGCCGAACAGTTCGATTTCTGGAACTTCCGCCAGCCCGCGGATAACTATCTTTCCGAGATCGACCAGCTCGACGATGCCAATCCCAACACACCTTCCATGCTTGACCCGCCAGGAGCCGCGCAGCCTGCCGCAATCACCACGGCGCATAACTTCCTGGGGCAGAAGACCGAGACGAACACGACAACCCTGGGATGGAAGGCATCAAGCTGGGCAAGCTTCTCGCTCGGATACCGCTATCGCTCGCGCACCATCGGCTATGCCATGCCGCTTGTCACCGACTTTCTGGCGAACGGGACGGCGTACACCTTGCCCATTCACGAAAACGCCGGCATCCTTGGCGCGGTCCTTCATCCCAGCAGCCAATGGAAGATCGATGGCACCTTTGAGGCGGCCTTCGATGACAATGCCTACTTCCAGCTCGATCCGCGCCAATCGTATCACTACCAGGTTCACTCCATGTGGACTCCGACCGGGACAGTGACGATCACGGGAGCGTTTGATGATCTGGAGCGGCGCGACAACCAGGCTCTGGTCAACCACGTGGATCACAACCGGAGCGCGGGGTTGGGTGCGGAAATCTCGCCGAACGAGCACTACGGGTTCGACCTGAACTACGGCTATATGGATGCATATACCCGGACCGGGTTGTGCTATTCGTCGACAGCCGCGCCGGCGGACGCCCCGGCCTCTCCGGCGGACTGCGGCACCAACACCTATCTCGGCACCGGCTATTACGACGAGCCCACCCAGTCTGCTTCCATCGACATCATGCTCTCGCCCAACAAGCACGTGACGTCGCATGCTGGGTATCGCATCAATGCAGTCAATGGAACTACGGAGTTCCTGAATCCGCTCGCGGTCCCAGGATCGCTGCAGTCGCACTATCAGACGCCATTCTTCAACGTGAAGTGGGCGATTGCAGCCGGCTGGGGACTGCGCGGGGAGTGGAACCTCTACGACTACAGCGAAGGGGGGGCGGTTGGTCCGACTGCGCCACGAGCCTTCCAAACCAATCTCTGCACGCTTGGTTTGCATTACGATTTCTAAACCAGCGAAGAGATTCTAGCCGATCCCGCGGAGAAATCCTCCGCAGGATCGCTCTTTTTTGCCCGATCGCCTTGGCCATACTGAGAATGGAGAGTGTTTTCTGGTCATCTTCCAGCTTTTCCGGCGGGTCAGATTATTTCATACCCTTCCAGGCAATCCTATCGTTTGATCTGCAAAAACCGAATGCTCCTCAAACCAATGGCTCCATTGTGGGCAACAGATAAGAGTGAACTGTGCTCGCAAATAATTGGGATGGAAGCGTGTGCCAGGGTCCTGCAACGCTAAGATCCGTCCATGATCACGCCAACGGGCAGGATCGGTAACGGCAAACGCCGCTTGGGTCCCGGATCGACGTTGAGCCAGATTCGTCACCAGGTCGAGGCAACACCTGGAGACACTGTGAAGATCAACGTCTTTGCAACAGACCGGCGATTGGCTACACTTTTGAGCAATCCAAATCGGTTATGGCCTTGTATCGGCCCATTGCGGTTTCAACAAGAGCGCGTTGTCCGTAGTCGGTCTCCTTCTGCCAGCCCAGTCTTCCTCGTGCTGCAATCGAAAGAATGTGCCGGTCTCGCTGCCATGGGTTGTGCACGGCGTCGGCACCAAGCACCGCTGTGAGGTGGGGCGGAATGATCACGCGGATGTCTTCGCCTTGTGCGGCCACTACCTCGTAGGTCGGCATCCCGTCATAAGCCCCGTCAGCTGTGACACTGGCGATTGTCGCCTCGATCTGATCCAGCAGCGGTGACCCTTGCGAGAGATCCCCAACATCGTTCCCGGTGAAGGTCGAGGCCATAATCATCCCGGTGTCGGCATCCACAGCCAGGTGTCACTTTTTCCAAGTGCGCCGCGCTTTTGCGCCATGCTTTTCCTGAAGCCACTCACCGGCCCCGAAGACCTTCAGCCCCGTGCTGTCGATCAACAAGTGGATCGGTCCATCAGGCAGGAGACGGCCCTTGGAGATTGACTCCATTTCCCTCGCTCTTCGGCTTAAGGTGCTATGGTCCGGCGTGCTCAGCGATACATCCAGCAGGACGAAGATGGAGGCCATCAACCCCTCGGTCTGACGCAACGCCAGGTGAATTGCCAGGCGCAGCATCATGCCCGCCTCGATGGCAAGCTCGGAGTAACTGGACTGCCCGCCAGGGGTAGTTCGACGTACCGCCTGCCAGCCATCCAGTACTTCTGGCGTGACCCATAGCGTCAAACTGCCTCGACGCCGAACTCCAGCACCTTCGCCTTGTGCTCTACCGGCTTCAAGCGGTGAGCGCGACAAACTCCCCCACCATCGCCGATCCCAAGCTCCTCCTATCTCTCCGCATTAATAATGCTTGACTCCTCGATTACCTGAAGTACCTGCTTGGACAGAGGGCAAATTCGTCTACGATTCCTGTATCGGTCCTGCATGAGCTTTTCGGGTCAGGAAAAAGTAGACGAAGGGCGTC
>Ga0302320_10028562_pt1 | contig 10702 bp, 7 predicted proteins | sample Bog_T0_3_FD_202130 | JGI IMG/M metagenome (GOLD analysis project Ga0302320, IMG submission 202130) | Peat permafrost microbial communities from Stordalen Mire near Abisko, Sweden - Bog_T0_3 | ecosystem: Environmental > Terrestrial > Soil > Wetlands > Peat | place: Sweden: Abisko, Stordalen Mire... | reverse complement strand
TGTTCGCCGTTGCTGCCTGCGGCCATCTCGCCCCCGGTCAGTGCACCGCGCAAATCGGCCCCAGCGTGGTCGACTTTCTAAATCGATAGCGCTGCCTCGTGCAGCCCTTTCTGCCGTTGCCTTCACACGCATTGCGGCACCAATCAGGCTTCTCGAATTGCGCTGAACGGAGATTGCACCATGCGCGGAGTTCTCCTCCTGTTGTTGGCCTCAACCCTTGCGCAACCGGCGTCGGCCAAGGTCGCCGACATGACCCCCGTCACGGTGGTTCAGGTCGAGCAGATCCTCGCCGACCTTCATGGCAAGTCCGATGGAAAAGCAACCGAGCAGCTCTCCACCCTCCAATTGACGCAGCGGCTCAGCTCCCCCCGCCTTGCCCGCCTCCAGGCCGACCTGCCCGGACCCAAATCCCGCCAGCAGCTCCTCGCCCTCGCCGATGCATCGGCCTTCTTTGATCTGCCTGCCGATGAGATCCCCAGCACCCCCAAACTCGATCCCGCCGCTCAATCTGCCTTGCTCAACCGCGTCCAGGATTACGTCATCGCCACCGTGCCCAGGGTCCCCAACTTTTTCGCAACCCGCGAGACCACCCGTTTTGAAGACTCGCCCGCGGTCGATCAATCCGCTCCGCCCCCTGTCGCGGGGCAGGGTCTGGCTGCGCCCTATGTGCCCGGCGGGCAACCCTCCGTACCCATCGCCCCCCCCGAGCGCCGTCAAGTGTCCTCCTATCAGCCCTTGCATGTCGTCGGCGTCTCCAGCGTCACCGTGCTCATTCGTGACCGCCATGAGGTGGTTGATGCGGGTGCCGCTAAAGGAAAACAGGCCCAGACCGCTGACCGCGGCCTCAGCACCGCGGGCGAGTTCGGTCCCATCCTCGTCACCTGGCTGGTCGACTCAATCAAGGGCCAGGTGACCTGGGGCCACTGGGAGCAAGGCCCAACCGGACCGCGCGTCGTCTTTCGCTACTCCGTGCCCCTCAAGGCCTCGCATTACACCGTCATCGTCCCCGGCGAAGGAAAAAACAGCCAGTACGCCTCCGCCTACCACGGCGAGATTGCCGTCAACCCCGCCGATGGAACCATCCTGCGCCTCACCATGATCGCTGACATCGAGCCCGATGCCGTCGTCCGCCGCTCCGATATTGCGGTGGAATACAGCCCCGTTCAGATCGGCGGCGTCACCTACAACTGCCCCGTCAAAAGCGTAGCTGTTTCCCTCGTCCGCTTGCTGCCCTCGGGCCCGGTCCACGGGGCCGGCTCCGGTCTGGCCTCGCTCAATCAAGTCCTCTTGCATGTCAATGACGTCGCCTTCACCCAATATCACCTCTTCCGCGCCGAGACCCGCGTGCTCTCCGCTGACAGCCCAGACCCGGGGGCCAGCCCGCCGCCAGCCTCCGCAACGCCCGCGCCTGCTCCGTCCAATCCGCCGAGGCCCTGAGAAGCATCGACCGCCGTCCAAAGCAAAAGGGGGATGAGCCGCAGCTCATCCCCCGTCCTGCGCCAATTGCCTTTGGTCGAGCTGCCTCAAATCTCCCGTCTTGCCTGAGGCAAGCACATCTACCAGAGCAGCTTCAGGCTGAATTGGAACTCTCTCGACGGACCCACCGTCGTGATCTTGCCGAAGTTGGTATCCGCCATATTGCTGTCCGGGTTCAGGAACTGCGCATGGTTGAACGCGTTGAACGCATCGGCGCGAAACTGCATGTCCATTGACTCGCGGAGGGCAATCAGTTTGCCTGCGCCGATGTCCCAGTTATTCACTCCAGGTCCCGTGATGATATTCGGCGCCGAGTTCCCGAAGGCATTGGGTGCCGGCGCCGTGAAGCAGCCGGTGTCGAACCAGTAGTGCCCATTGCTGCGCACATTCTTGTTCTTCAGAGTCGATCGGCCATCGCAGCTTTGGTCTGCGCGATACTGCGTCATCGGGTCCATCGTTGTTGTGCTGGCGGCCAGCACGGTGAATGGGTTCCCTTTGTTGAAAGTCGCAATCGTGTCCAGCGTCCAACCGCCCACAGCCTTGTCCAGAGCAGGGGAAATCCCGCCCAGGAATCGCTTGCCTTTCCCAACCGGCAACTCCCAAACCCAGCTTGCAACCAGACGCTGCGGAACATTGTACCCAGCCATCCCCCGGTCGCAGCTGAGGCAGGTCCCTCTTTGATTGATCCCCACCGGGGCCCCGCCCTGCTCGGTGTTGCTCAGAACTTTTGACCACGTGTAATTGGTCACGAAGCTCAGGCCATTGGAGAACTGGCGCTGCAATTTGGCCACGAAGGCGTTGTAGCTTGAACTCCCCTCGTCGGCTGCCGCGTAGATGTATTTGAATTGCTGGTACGGACGAACCGTCTGATCGCAGACCAGCGAGCCGGCTACAGAGCAATCGTCTGCATTCCACCGGATGGGAAGCTTGCGCGACTGCGACCCAATGTAATCGATCTCGGCGATCGTGTTCCTGGTCAGACTATGCTGAATCGATAGGCTCCATTGGTCGATGTAAGTCGTGCGCAGTTTGGTATCGAGCGTGAAGATTGTTCCGCTCACGTGATCCGCGAAGCTCTGCGTGATGGTTGCCTGGCTCATGGCCGGAAACACGTTTTGCCCAAGCACGTAAGTCGGCGTCACGGCAGACTGGTTGGTGATGGATTGAACAATCGCCACCCCGGGGGCCGTGATTGCAAACAGCTCATAGATGGCGTTCTCTGCCGGATAGTAGATGCCCCCGCCGGCACGGATGATCGTTCCATGCAAGAAACTCGGCTGCCACGCTATGCCCAATCGAGGAGCGAGATTGTTGAGATCGATCTTGTATACCTCAGGATGGATGGCCCCCAACGCGGCATATTCCACCTGGCCCGTCTTGAAGTCGAATGCGTGAGGGTAATTGCTGTTGGATCCAACCGCGTTGGGTGGCGTGCTTAGATTCCATCCCAGTCCCACGTTGAGCGTAAGGTTGGGCAGAACTCGCCACGTGTCCTGGGCGTAGGGCGTAACCGCGGTCCAGCGAAAATGCGTGCGCGGCATCGAGGTTACGGTGCCGTTTTGCGGCATGCCAAGCAGAAAATCGGCGAAGGAGCTGCCAGTGCCTGGCACTGGCGCCAGGGTTCCGGCGCCGGTGGGCGCCAGTTGCGCGGTATAGATTGGATTGAAGTACACACCGCCTCGGGAAAAGAAGTTCGAGCTTTCCTGAACCGTTCGAACGTAGTTCAAGTCCACGCCAAAGGTCATCTCGTGCTTGGCCTTCAGCAGGTGCATCGCCTCTTGCATCTGGTACTGGTTGTCGACGTTCCCAATCAGGCCCTGTGCGCGGCCGAACGAAGGGGTGGCGGCGGTAGCGCCAGAAACGTTAAACCCGCTCAGGTAGATCCCAGGAACTCCATTCGGATCCGCCGTGCCCGTGAAGCCCAATGTGCTCTGCACATCGGGCAGGGTGGCTCCGGCGTTGAAAACCGAGGTGTAAAGGAATCCCACGCGAAGCTCATTCACCAGGTGAGGGGTCAACGTGCTGGTCAACTGAGATGTAACGAACTTTGTGCTTAGCGGGAAACCATAGCCCGCAAGAGGGAACAGCGCAGCGTTCACAGTCGGCGAGTTCTCATTGACATACTGCCCAAACAGAACGTTCCTCGCGTTCAGGTTCGCATCCACGCGCCCGCCATACTGATCGTAGTTGTCGGTGGTTACCGGGTTTCCCGCCAGATTTTGAGAACCGAAGGTCGGTGCCGATACATAATAGCCAAGCAGCTTCTTCGCCATATCGTTGATTCTTCCCGGAAGAATCACGTTCCCCGCGAATGGCTGCCTCTGCCCGCTGACTGGATCATAGGTGGCCGGATCGTAGATCGGGGTGCTCAACTCCGAGAAATCTCCGCCAAACATCCTCGCCGAGGGGATGGTGGCTTTTACCGTGTTGGAAAGCACCTGGCGGCGGCCCTCGTAATGGCCAAAGAAGAACACACGGTTTCTTACTATCGGTCCGCCCACCGCGCCGCCAAACTGGTTGCGGTGAAAGGGGCTGGCCTTGGCCCCCGGCAAGTCGAAGAACTGCCGGGTATCGAACGCTGTGTTTCTGACAAATTCGAAGACTTCTCCGTGCAGATGATTGCTGCCGCCCTTCGTTACCACGCTCACCATGCCCGCGTCATTGGGCCCTTCGGATGGAAGAAAGAATCCCTCGTGAATCTTGAACTGATCAATTGCCGCAACAGACAGATTCAATGACGCCTGCCCCAGGCGGCTCCCGGCGGTAGACATGCCGTTGATCACGAATCCGGTGAGGTCCTGCTCGATTCCATCAATGATGATCGTGCGGTCAGGGTGGCCCACTTGCAAAGTTGTAAAGTCCGACACCGTTGTGCCGGAGGTCTGCGCGGCGCCGGAGAGAAGACCCAACTGCAGAAAGTCGCGTCCGTTGAGAGGAAGCTCGCGAACATTTTCCTGGTCGATGAGCGTGCCAAGCTCGTTTGAAGTCGGCTCCGAGAGAGACCCGGAACCGGTTGCATCCACCGTTACGGTAGCCGAGGTAGAGCCGATTCCAAGCACAACATTCTGGGTAGCGCGCTCCGATGCGGTAACTCTGAAGTTGGTCAGCGAATACGACTTGAATCCCTCCTTGGCGACATCCAATGAATACACTCCCGGCTGTACCGACGGGAAAGCGTAAACTCCGGCTCCGTTCGTGCGCGTCGTCAACTTCCCGCCGGTTTCCGTGTTCAGCAGGGTCACATCGCAATTCTGAATCAGGGCGCCCGTCCTGTCCTGGACAAGACCTTCGACGACAGAGGCGCTCGACTGTGCGTGCATAGCCTGCGACAGCATGGCACAAATGCACAGGATGAGGACAAATGCGATGCTGATCTTGCGAATCATGGCTCTCCCTCAAAGGACTGCATGGTTTAAGGTCCGCCGATTATGGCGGAAAACCCGGCCGGAAACATGCTCTGTGTGCCCGGCCAGGCAAAGGGTGTGCGCAGCCAGGTGCATTTGGAGGAACTGCGCACACAAAGTACTATCCGATGAATTACCACGAAGTGTAGCCACAGGCGCGTCCCGCGTCTTCGCCCATTCGATTGGCCGCTCCCTCATCCATTCGGTTGAGCCCCAGATGCAAAGGCCGCACCCTGAGCGGGAGCGGCCCTCCTGCGACCTGCTTGAATCTTGCTCTAATGCGGCGGGAGTGCTCCGGCTTTTCCTGCCAGTGGTACACTCGGTACCATCCGACAACATATAGCGATACACCAGCACACCGACCGCGAGATTTGGAATGCCCAGCGTCATCGAAATAGGTCCCGTGCTCGCTTGGTCGAGTAAGGATCGCTCGGTTCGCCGTTTCTACCCGCAATTGGACGGATTGCGAGCGGTTGCCATCTCACTCGTCTTGATTACTCACTGCGAAGACTTGAAGCTTCCGGCTGCTTTGGCATACCTGGCGTCTATGGGCTGGATCGGCGTTGACGCCTTCTTTGTCCTCTCTGGCTTCCTCATTACCGGCATCTTGCTCAGATCGGAGCCGGGGTTGCGTGCATTCGGCCGCTTTGCGCTCCGCCGTACTCTGCGAACCTGGCCGCTCTATTTTTCTGTCCTCTTCGTTGCCTATCTGGCCCTCCGGCTGCATGGATCGGGTGAGCAAGTCGACTGGTTACAGCATGTGTTCTTCTTGCAGAACTATTCGCCAGAGTTCTTTGCGCGCTCTCTTACACCCACGTGGTCCTTGTGCGTCGAAGAGCATTTCTACCTTCTCTGGCCGTTCCTCATCTTTTTCCTTCCGCGGCGCGCTTTGCCTTGGACGCTGTCGGTCCTTTTCTTTGCACTTCCGGGCGTTCGCTATTGGGGATTGCATCACGCATTTACCTATAAACAGCTTTACACCGAAACCCAATTCCATTTAGATGGGCTGGTCGCGGGCAGCATTGTCGCCGTGCTGATTTCCAGGTATGCCATCCCTCTCGGAGTGATGATCCGGATCGCGTACGTGTGCCTCATACTCGGGTTTGGGACCGCGTTTCTCGGTTTCTGGCGCAACTGGGGTGAGTCCAAGGGGCAGAATGTTCTCTTCGGGTTCACCTCCCTGGCCGTCGCCTTCGCCGGCTTGCTTCTCCTCCTTCTTCTTCGCGAAACATCGCTCCTCGGTAAAGTCTTCAGCCTGGGATGGATGCGCTACATAGGCCGAATCAGCTATGGAATCTATATCCTCAACGATGGAGTCATCGCCATTCTGTCCCGGGCTCCGCTCCATCGCATTGTGGGGCCTGTTGGGGATTCCTGGTATTTCGTATCCGCGATGCGGATTGGCCTTTCCATCTGCGTGGCCGCGCTCTCGTATCGATTCTTCGAGTCGCCAATCCTGCGCTTCAAAGATCGACTCAGGTGATTCGCCCTAATGCGCCTTCAGGTTGGCGTCGTTCTGGCTGCACGCCGCGGCCTTCCAGCGGTAGTCCAGCAGCGATGACGTCGTAGTGGTCTTCCCCTGCATCGTCATCTCAAGCGAGCTCTTGGCCACGATGTGTTCCTTGCCCTCAAAACGCATGTCCACTTTGCCCTTCATCTGATAAAGCTGCATATCGCAGTTCATCGTGTAACTCATCCCCGCTGCCGTAATGGTGCCCAATTGAATCTTGCATGAGGGATTCTGTGTCAGCGCCTTCTCCCACAACTGGTCGTTCAGGCAATAAAGCATCGTCATCGGCGGCCCTTGCGTCCCCGGCGCCGACATCGTCGCTTCCCACTCACCCGCCCGCAAGGGGAACTTCTGCTGGGCCGAGCAGATGCCGGCTGCTGCCAAAATCATCGTGCCCAGTGCCGCGCACTTGAGAAACCTCATCTCCACCCGCCTGTTTCGTATTGAACTCAGAACTCAAACCTGCCGTTTCCATCGCACGGCTGTCAACCAAAATCGCCATCTCCGGCAGCTCTCGCAAAAAAAGGGAGCCTCTGCGGCTCCCCTTTTCGTGCCCAATACTCAGTTCCAAACTAAACGCCAATCACCGCGCAAAGCTCCTTCACCGCCTCGGCGCTCTTCTTCAGCGCCGCATCTTCTTCCGCGGTCAGCTTGATCTCGATGATCTGCTCCAACCCCGCCGCGCCCAGTTTGCAAGGCACGCCGATGTAGTAGCCCTCGATCCCGTACTCGCCTTCCAGATACGCCGCGCAAGGCAGAATCTTCTTCTTGTCCTTCAGAATCGCTTCCACCATCTCCGTGGCCGCGGCCGAAGGCGCATAGTACGCGCTGCCCGTCTTCAAGTGCTTCACAATCTCCGCCCCGCCGTCCCGCGTCCGCTGGATAATCGCCTCCAGCCGCTCCGGCGCAATCAACTCCGTGATCGGAATCCCCGCCACCGTCGAGTAGCGCGCCAGCGGAACCATCGTGTCCCCATGCCCGCCCAGCACAAACGCCGTCACGTTCTCCACGCTCACGTTCAACTCTTCGGCAATGAAGGTGCGGAAGCGCGCCGAGTCCAGCACCCCCGCCATCCCAATCACCCTTTGCCGGTTGAACCCCGCCTGCCGGTACGCCGTCTGCGCCATCGCATCCAGCGGATTCGACACAATCATCAATATCGACTCCGGCGACTGCGCCACCACCTTCTTCACCACGTCCGACATGATCTTGAAGTTCGTGTGCAGCAGGTCGTCCCGGCTCATCCCCGGCTTGCGCGGAATCCCCGCCGTAATCACCACGATGTCCGAGTTCGCCGTGGCCTCATACTCATTCGACCCTGTCACGTGCACATCCCGCTTCTCAATCGGCATGGCCTCCAGCAGATCCAGCGCCTTGCCCTGTGGCACGCCTTCCACCACATCCACCAGCACCACATCCGCCAGTTCCTTCGAAGCAATCCAGTGCGCCGCCGTAGCGCCCACATTCCCCGCGCCCACAATACTTACTTTCTTCCGCATTTCTTTTCTCCTTGAGAAGCTTGTTGCTAACAGCTAAAGGTTTACGGTGGTCCGTCAAGAGTCTCTTGTTCGCTCTGCACGCTTCATGGATGTTTCTTTCCCGCAGTCGCCACGCAAGCTGCTCGGGCCAACTAAACAACCTTGGTAGTTCGTTCGGTCGCTCGGATCGAATCTTCTCTCGTCCCTGTAACTGATCGACCAAAAAGGAAAAGGACGCTGAGTGCTCCCAGCGTAAGAGCAATGATCGCTATCGAAAATACCCGGCTAACGCAAAAGTACTCCCATGCAGTAGCTGCCGCAATCAGAAGAAAAAGCAACACTACAAATAGACTGAGGATCTGGTTAATCTTGGCACCAGAGAAATGGTAGGGCGTCCAAAACCGCCAGAAACTATCGCCATGACTACTCATGAAGGTCTTGTGAAGAGGACCTATGATGTCATCTTCCAGCAGTTCAACATGCTTTTCCCAGTTTCTCTGCCAGAACTTGCTCGACCGGTTTATGAAGTACCAAGCCGTCGAAAACACAACACCAAGGCAAGAAGCAGCAAGAAGAGCTTCGCCCCTTTGGCTACTGCTCTGTAGATTTGGTGAAGTGAGCAGTGTCACATATCCGACTAGTGAAAACGCAATAAATGCCCAAAAGTAGGTTGCGCGCTTCCAATAGAGATCTATCTCCCGATTCAGACTGTCTAAAGCGGTTCTGAAGGCGAGTTCTTTGGCCTCCTTCGGGAGTTCACCGAACGCTTTTCTGTATTCCTCGTTTGTCATTTACTGTCCTTGCTGCGGCCGAATTGTCCGCTGTTAGCTGCCAGCTGACATGTTTCCGATAATCCGCGTAGCAAACTCGCTCGTCCCCACCTTGCTCGCCCCCGCCGTCTGCCGCTCAAAATCATACGTCACAAACTTCTGCTGGATCGTCTTCTCCAGCGAAGTCTCAATCAGCTTCGCCGCTTCCTTCCAGCCGATAAACTCCAGCAGCATCACGCCCGACAAAATCACCGACCCCGGATTGATCACATCCTTGTCCGCATACTTCGGCGCCGTCCCGTGCGTGGCCTCAAACACCGCAAACCCGTCGCCGATATTCGCGCCCGGAGCAATGCCCAGCCCGCCCACCTGCGCCGCCACCGCGTCTGAAATGTAATCGCCATTCAGGTTCGTCGTCGCCAGCACGCTGTAGTCTTCCGGCCGGATAATAATCTGCTGAAAAATCGAGTCCGCAATCCGGTCGTTCACCAGAATCTTGTTCTTCCACGCCCCGTTCCCATGCGTCTTCCCGATCGAATCCAGAACCCCCTTGACTTCCGCATACAGCGCCTCGCGAAACGCCTGGTTGCCAAACTCCAGCCCCGGCTCAATCAGCGCCGCGTTCTGCTCCACAGTCAGGTTCGGGTTCGCGTCCGCATTGCCCAGAATCCAGCTCTCCCGCTCCGTCACCGTCTCGTTGCGGAACTCTTCCACCGCAACCTCATACCCCCACTCCCGGAAAGCCCCCTCGGTGAACTTCTGAATGTTGCCCTTGTGCACCAGCGTCACCGTCTTGCGCCCCATCTCCAGCGCGCTCTTGATCGCGTACCGTACCAGCCGCTTGGTCCCGAAGATCGAAATCGGCTTGATCCCCACCCCCGAGTCCGACCGGATCTTCTTCTTGCCGCCCTTTAAAAGATCATCGTTAATGAACGCAATCAGCCGCGCCACATCCGCCGAGCCTTCCTTGAACTCGATCCCCGAATACACGTCTTCCGTGTTCTCGCGGAAGATCACAATGTCCACCCTCTCCGGGTGCTTCACCGGGCTGGGCACGCCCTGGTAATACTTCACCGGCCGCACGCACGCATACAGGTCCAGCAACTGCCGCAGCGCCACATTCAGCGAGCGAATCCCTCCGCCCACCGGCGTCGTCAGCGGTCCCTTGATGCTCACCCGCAAATCCCGCGCCGCCGCCACTGAGTCGTCCGGCAGCCATGTCGAGAACTGCCGGAACGCCTTCTCCCCGGCAAAAATCTCAAACCAGCGGATCGCCCGCTTCCCCCCATAAGCCTTTTCCACCGCCGCGTCAAAAACCCGCTGGCTGGCCTTCCAGATGTCCCGCCCCGTCCCGTCGCCTTCGATGAACGGAATGATCGGGTTGTCGGGCACCGTGAACTGCCCGTTCGCGTACTCAATCGGCTGGCCGTCCTGCGGCAACTCCAGCCCGTTATAGGTGGTTTGCATGTGTTTGGTAGCTTCCCTTCTCAATGTGCAGACAGAGTAGAGGCTACCACCTTGAAAATAGGAGTGGCAATGCCAGGAGCGGCAGCGGTCTGGCGCAAGCCTCTGGAGGCCGTTCGAAAGGCCGCAGCAATTCCCGGATGAGCGCAATCTCCGAATCGGCGACCAGCTGGGTTTTGCCCCATTTGCTGGACAGTCCGGGGTAGGCCGGGCCGCGAACTGGTGCTTCGCTTGCAAATAGCCTACCGCCGGCGCATCATATCCTGGGACGAAAATGAACAGCGGTCAGAAGCGCCTCCGAGGAGCCTTATGTCTTCTCTCTTTGACGGGGTGGTGAGAACAGAGAACGACCACACTCGCCTCTTGCGCAATATCATGGAAAGCTATCCAAAAGCAGCAGCGGCCATACTGCATTCCCTATTAAAGCAAAACATTTCTGAGGACGAGGCAGCTTCTCTGGAATTCCGAGCACAGTACTCAGTTTCGGGTGATGGGGGTCGGGAGATTCCCGACATTCTGATCCAAGGAGACGGTTTTCGATGCCTGATCGAAGCGAAGATCGACCCGTGGCTTGACCTAACCGAAGCGCAGAAGAGAGGC